>JACXTT010000969.1_pt1 | contig 49175 bp, 50 predicted proteins | sample 9270951 | NCBI WGS metagenome assembly JACXTT01 (sample SAMN15532306, study PRJNA645909) | rock metagenome | isolation source: weathered quartz diorite | place: Puerto Rico | collected 2017-06-21 | reverse complement strand
GTGGATCGCATCGCCCGCCCAGGCACCGGCAAGGGGATCGAGGGGTTCGATGGCCGACAGGGGACGACGAGATCGAATGGCAGGCCCGCACCCCGCAACCGGGGAGCGCGGCTTCACGCTGATCGAGCTCATGGTCGTGATCCTGATCATCGGGATCCTGATCGCGATTGCGCTCCCGACGTACGCGGGGGCGCGGACGCGGGCCCAGGACAAGGCCGCGGAGTCGGACCTGCGGACCGCGGTCGCCGCGGCGCTCACCTACTTCGCCGAGCTCGGGGACTACACCGGGTTCGACGTCAACCAGGGCAAGCTCGCGGAGCCCACCCTGCAGTGGATGTCGCCCGGGCCGCCGGCCGCCGGTCAGATCGACATCGAGGTGGCGGGCGGCCAGAACCTGCTGCTCATCGGCCTCAGCAGGAGCGGGACGTACTTCTGCCTGGCGCAGCTCGCCGTGAGCCCGGCGTTCGACAAGGGGAAGAGCCAGAACTTCGCCAACATCAACACGATCGCCACGTGCACGGGCGGTTGGTGATGCATGGCTAACGTCGCCCGCCTTCCTGCCGATATCCCTTCGGAGGCTCCATGACGAAGTCGATCAGGGCGCGCCTGGACGCGCTGCGCTCGAACGCCGGCTCCGATGAGGGGTTCACCCTCATCGAGCTGATGGTTGCCGTGGGGATCCTCGCCACGGCCCTCATCCTGATGGCGTACACGAGCATGGCGGCGCTCTCCTACACGGCCCTCTCCCGGCAGCGCCAGGGCGCCGACGGCCTCGCCAGCCAGACGATGGAGCAGATCCGCGCGCTGCCCTTCTCGGCCCTGCAGGCCGGGCTCGGGAACACGGACCTCGCCAACAGCGTCACGATCGGGAACCCCGCCTACGACCCCAACATCACGCTCAACACGTGCGGGGTGGCGGTCGTCTACTGCTACGGCGGCGAGTCGATCCCGCGCGGCAACAACGCGCCGTCGGCGCCGGTCGTGCCCCACCAGCAGACCCTGGTGGTCGGCCCGACCACGTACGTGGTCGACGTCTACATCACCAACTACCTCAACGTGACGACGAACAACACGTTCCGGGTCACGGTCCAGGTCAAATGGAACACCGTCCAAGTGCACGGGGTGGCGAACAAGATCACGACGCAGAGCATCTTCTACTCGCCCACGGGCGGATGCGTGTCGGCGAACACGCACCCCTTCGCGGCGCCATGCCAGCCGTTCTTCTACGCGACCGCCGACGCGCAGCCGGGCTCGGTGCAGCTCGGCGGTACGGTGCAGGGCATGAGCTTCGACCCGACCAACCCGCCGCAGCTCTCGATGAACACCTTCAGCTCCGACGTCCAGGTCGAGCAGATCTCGGCCGTGCAGGGGGTGGGGCAGACCTCGGGCGCCGAGCTCACGCTTTCCGGTCAGCCGACGCAGACCATCGGGGAGTCGAAGGACACCTCGGCGGCCGACAACGACCCGGCGCATCCCGGCGGGGACTTCCAGGCCTCGGTGCCGTATCCGAAGATCGGGCCCGGCGCCGGGACGCTCTCTTCGTCGGGGAGCCAGAACACGCTCACCCTCACGTCGAGCGCATCGGATGTCTACGCGACGACGAGCACGACCTCGTCGAGCATCGCGCCGTCGCACCCGTGCTCCGATCCCAGCGGGGTCCAGCAGACCGACAACCTGCCCTGCGGCAACTCGAACACGCAGCAGATGGGGTCCATGTCGATGGTCCTGAACCTGACCTCAGGGGGCACGAGCCTGGGCGACGCGCTGCTCGCGCAGGTCGGCGCCGCCCCGTCGGCAGGGATCGCGTACACCAACCGCGACGTGGTGCCGCAGGCGGGCTCCTGCGTGTTCACCAACGGCGACGGCTGCATGCATGCGGCCGCGCAACAGACGATGGGGACCGTCCTGCTGGCCGGACTTCCCGGAGCACTTCCCGGGGGGCCGCCGGCCGGCTGGGCGGGCTACCTGGTCCAGATCACGAGCTACTCGAGCAGCGTCTCGGCCGAGGCCGGAGTCGGGACCTCGGCGCCGACCGTGGCGGCCTCGGGCACCATCACGTATTGGAACGGGTCGGGGTATTCCACCCTCGCGATCGCGCCGGGCGCGAGCGTCTCGATCCCCGTGGCGCCCGTGACCGTCATCACGAACGTCGGCGGCGCGACCGTCAACGTGTCGATCTCGGCCACACTCTCGACCGGCGGCACGACGACGTCGTCCACGGTCATGACCTGCGCGCCGGTCCCGTGCCCCAACAACCGCAGCGCCGCGGCCGCCACCGCCGCGTCGCCGGTGGTGGGGACGATCGCCTACTCCGTGACGCGCAACGCCGTGAGCCTTACCAACGCCTCGCTGATCGTGAACTTCGGCCAGCTCGAGGCCAACGCCACCTACAAAGCGACGACGGCGAGCTGATGATGACGCGCCTTCGGATCGGGGTGGGCCGGCGGATGCGCGAGGAGCGCGGGTTCACGCTCGTCGAGATGACGATCGCCCTCATGCTGATGCTGGTCGTGACCGTGATCTTCATCACGGTCATGGTCTCGGTGCAGGGCGCCGTGGCGAAGGATCAGGGTCGCAGCGTGAGCAACGACCAGGCGCGCCTGGCCGTGGAGGAGCTCGACCGCGAGATCCGCTCGGGGAACGTCCTGTACGACCCGGCCCTGGAGAACGACCCGGGGAACGGCATCTACCCGAACATGTCCCTTCGGATCTACACCCAGACGAACGCCGACAGCCGCAACCCCGGCAACCAGTGCGTGCAGTGGCGCATCCTGAACGACGAGCTCCAGCGCCGGTCGTGGGGCGTGGACTGGCAGAACGACGGCAGCGTCACCGACTGGCGGAACGTGGCCGACAACATCAAGAACAACGACGCGCCGACCGTCCCCGCGTTCACCCTCGACACCTCGCCGACGTTCGGCGGCCGGATCATCAACATCACAATCGTCGCGAACGCGGACCCCGCGACCGGTCGCAACGTCGTCATCAAGGATTCGATCACGGGCCGGAACACCGAGTACGGCTACCCCAACAACATCTGCAGCGACATCCCACCCTACTGAGAAGGAGACCCCGGTGAAGCGCACTCCGCTCCTGATGAGGTTCCGCGAGGAACGCGGCGTGGCCATGATCACGGCGCTCCTTGCCTCCATGGTGGTCCTGGCGTTCGCGCTGGTGGCCGTGAGCCTCGCGAGCCACAACACGGGGCAGAGCGCGCTCGACCGCAAGCGGCTCCAGGGCGTGAACGCGGGCGAAGCGGGGATCGACGCGCTCTTCTCGCTCATCAAGGGCACGAGCAACCCCAACATGCCGTGTCCGGCCGTTGCGGGCGCGCCGAACATCTCCGCCGACATGACGACGAGCCCCGCCGCCCACTACGACGTCTATGCGAGCTTCTACTCGACGTGGCCGCCGGCTTCGACCCCCGACCTCACGTGCGCGCAGGTGCAGGCGGGCGCCGTTCCCGCCGCGGTGCTGGTGAAGTCGGTCGGGACGGCCGTGAACCCGAACGTCGGCACCCCCGTCAAGCGGACGATGGAGTCCCTCGCCCGCCTCACGCCGATCTACGGCGGGCTGGGACAGGCGATCTTCTCCGACCTCGTGCTGACCTTCGGGAACAAGTTCACCGTGAACGGCAACGGCAGCAACAACGGCGACGTGTACACGAACGGCAACTTCACGCTCGGCAACAACACCGTGATCGGAGGGAGCGTGTACGCCCAGGGGAGCGCCACGATCGCGCAGGGCGTCGTGAAGGCGAACGTGTGGGCGAAGAACGCCGTCGGCCTGAGCAGCGGGATTCAGGTCATGGGCGACGGGACGTCTTCGACGTCCTCGATCACGCTCAGCAACAACTCGACGATCAACGGCAACGCGAAGGCCGGCACGACCATCAGCGGCGGCACCATCAACGGGACGATCACGCAGAACTCGCCGTCGGGCCCGCCGCCCCAGCTGCCCCTGCCGAAGTACTGCTGGCCTGGCGGCGCGACGCTCGCGGCGCCACCGTACTGCGACGGCACGAACTCGACCCTGAACGCGTTCGCCGCCGCCGGGTACACGATCCTGCCCACGTTTGCCACGTGCGCGGCCGCGAAGACATGGATCAGCGCGATGCCGGCCGGCAACTACGTGGTCCGGGTGAGCCCGCAGTGCGCCCTGAGCTGGGGCAACAACAGCACCGTCAGCATCAAGGGCAACCTGGCGATCTTCACCGACGGCTCGTTCGCGACGGTCAACCAGACGAACTGGAACGCGGTGGGCGGCAGCTTCACGATGTTCATCGTGCGGCCGTACGTCTGGGGTCTGAACTGCGCCGGAGGCGGCAGCGACTTCAACGTGTCGAACAATACGAACTTCAACGGCCTGCAGCTGTTCGTGTACTCGCAGTGCACGATCAACTTCGGGAACAACAACGCCGGCGGGGTGAACGGGCAGATCATCGGCGGCACGGTGAACATCACGAACCAGATGGTCATGAACTACGTGCCGATCACCGCGCCGGGGTTCAACCTCACTGGCTACGACGTCGGGATCTCGTACCTGCGAGAGGTCAAGAACGGCTAGCGGCGATGTCGTCGGCGTGACGTAGGATCGGGCGCATGCTGGCGTTCCGGGTAGTGGCGTTCGGCCTGTTCGGCCTCGCGTTCGGGTCGTTCCTCACGGTCGTCATCGACCGGGTGCCGAGGAAGGCCTCGATCGTGGCGCCCCCATCCGCGTGCCCCTCCTGCGGGACGCTCATCACCGCGCGCGACAACGTCCCGCTCGTGTCGTTCCTGCTGCTGCGCGGGCGGTGTCGCACGTGCGGCACCGCCATCCCGCCGATCTACCCGATCCTCGAGGCAACCACGGGAGTCCTGTTCGCGTCGTCGGCGATCGCGTTCCACCGGCCGTACGTGGCGGCGATCGTGGCGCTCTTCTTCGCCGTCATGCTGGGCGTGTCGGTGATCGATGCGCAGGTGCGGATCATCCCGAACCGGATCACGTATCCCAGCCTGATCGGGTTCGCGGTGCTGGTCCTTGTCGGCGCGGTCGCCGGGCAGCCGCTGGACGTCCTGCGGGCGGCCATCGGCCTCGGCGCCTTCGGCGTGAGCCTCCTCATCGTGGCCCTGGCCTCGGGCGGGATGGGCCTGGGGGACGTGAAGCTCGCGGCGCTGATCGGCCTGGTCCTGGGCTCGCTCGGGCTCGTCTACGTGGCCGTCGCTGCCGCGGCGGCCTTCCTGATCGGGGGGCTCCTCGCCGTCGGGGCGCTGGTCGTCCTGCACGTCGACCGCAAGCACGCCATGCCCTTCGGGCCCTCGCTCGCCGCCGGCGCCGTCGTCGCGGTGTTCCTGGCCCCCCGGGTCGCCGCCTGGTATTCGGCCGCCCTGCACTAGCGTCCACGGCCGAATGTCGCCCCCCGAGCCCCTAGCTGGGGCATGCACGCTCGCGTGAGGCCGAAATCCTTGGGCCCCGCTCAAGTCGGACAGGGACGGGTCGAAAACTACAACGTTGACGTGAATCGCATGCTTCGCACACCGCTCGAGGAGGCACGGTAGATGGCACGCACCAGGATCGGCGTGGACATCGGCTCGACCGCCGTTCGCGCGGCCGAGCTCTCCATGCGAGGCGACACCCCGACGCTCGTCCGGGTCGCCCAGGTTCCGACGCCCGCCGGCGCCGTCGTGAGCGGGGAGATCCACGATCCCGCCCAGGTGGCCTCGGCGCTGCGCGAGCTGTGGCAGCGGGGCAAGTTCCGTTCCCGTGAGGTGATCCTCGGCGTCGCGAACCAGCGCGTCGTGGTCCGCGAGGTTTCGCTCCCGTGGCTCTCCGACAAGGAGCTGCGTCAGTCGCTTCCGTTCCAGGTCCAGGAGTTCGTCCCGATCCCGGTCGAGGAGGCGGTCCTTGACTTCCACGTCCTGGAGGAGTTCGAGCGCGACGGGCGCCGGATGCTCCGGCTGCTCCTCGTCGCCGCGCAGAAGGTCATGATCGAGAAGATCGTCGAGGCGGCCGAGTCGGCGCGCCTTCGTCCCGTCGGGCTCGACCTGGTGCCCTTCGCGATCGTGCGCTCCGTCGGTTCGCTCGACGGGATGGGCCTGGAGGCGAGCGAGGGCGGCGACGAAGCGATCGTCGACGTCGGCGCCGACGTCACGAGCATCTGCGTGCACGCCTGGGGCGTGCCGCGCTTCGTTCGGATCCTCTCTGCGGGCGGGCGCGACATCACCGCCGCGATGGCCCGCGGGCTCGGGGTCTCAGACGAGGACGCCGAGCGCATGAAGCGCGGCGGCGCGACCGATGCCGACGGCGAGAAGGCCACGGAGGCCGTGAAGGTCGCCGAGAGCCGCGCGTCGTCCTTCAGCGACGAGATCCGCTCGTCGCTCGACTTCTATCAGTCTCAGATGCCGGGAGCCAAGATCGGCCGCGTCATGCTGACGGGCGGCGGGTCGAAGCTCGAGGAGCTCCGTCGGGTGCTCGCCGACCGGCTGCCGGTCGTCGTGGCGCAGGGCCACCCGTTCCACATGGTGACCCCCCGCCTCGACCTTCCGCCAGAAGCCGCCGCGGAGGCCGAGCCCCTGCTCGCCGTCGCGGTCGGCCTTGCGCTTCCGGGGGTGCGTGGATGACTCAAGTCAACCTTCTTCCAGTCGTCGTTCGCGAAAAGCAGAAGGGACGTGCGGCGACGGCGGCGGTCGTGGCCGCGGTCCTCGGGCTGCTCGCCCTCCTGGGGTTCATCTACGTCCTGCAGTCCGCGCGGCTGAACAGCGCCGAGCATAAGCTCGCCGCGCAGCAGGCCGTCAACGCCGGCATCCAGACCCAGATCAACGGCCTGCAGCAGTTCGCCACGCTGAAGGCCCAGGTGACCGCCGGCCAGGGCCTCGTGCGGTCGCTCCAGTACCAGGAGGTCCTCTGGTCCGGAGTCCTGCGCGACGTCTCCATGGTGATCCCCGACCAGGCGTGGCTCTCCTCCTTCACGGGAGCGGTGACCGCCACGCCATCGGCGGCGCCCGGCGCGCCCGCTGGCTCCACGGGCGGCGCGACCTCGTCGGGCACGGTCGCGAACATCCAGTTCCAGGGCTACGCCTTCACCCACCTCGTGGTGGCGCAGTGGCTGACCCGACTGGCGCAGGTGACGGGCTGGGTCAACCCCTGGCTCTCCACGTCCACCAAGTCCGGCGGCACCGAGCAGGTGCAGTGGGCCGGCACGGTGGACCTCGGCCCGGCCGCGACGGCCAACGGAGGTCAGTGACCATGAAGCGCAAGGAGACGTTGATCGTCGGTGCGGTCGGTGTGGTGCTCGCCCTGCTGGCGGTGCTCTTCCTGATCAAGCCCAAGGCGAACGCCGTGCACGCCAAGCAGCAGGAGGTGGCGACGGCCGAGGCGCAGCAGCAGAGCCTGCAGCTCACCCTGGCCCAGCTCAAGGCCGACGAGAAGGAGGCCCCGGCCGACCGCAAGCTGCTCGCCGGACTGCGCGCCAAGATCCCCCCGACGGCCGACCTTCCTGGCCTCATCCGGTTGCTGAACAGGGCCGCGGACCAGGCGAACGTCGACTTCCTGACGATCACCCCGGGCAATCCGACGACGTCCTCGGACGGACAGGTCTCGATCATCCCGGTGCAGCTCATGGTGACGGGCGGCTTCTTCTCGATCGACCAGTACCTGTTCCAGTTGGAGTCGCTGCCGCGGATCTCCACGGTGTCGAACCTCTCGCTCACCGGCGGAACGAACGGCACCACCACGGGAGAGCTCCAGGCGAGCCTGACGGTGAACTTCTTCACCACTGACCTCTCCGCGGGTCCGGGGTCCAACCCCGCGCCCGGGAGCACGATCGGCTCGTCCGCGACCCCAACCCCATCCGCAAGCCCGAGCCCGTCCACCGGAGGCTAGCCATGCAGCTTTCACCACGTGACCGCCGGATGCTCATGATCCTCGGGGTCGTGGTCGTCGGCGCGGCGCTCCTGTACTTCTTCGTCCTCTCCGGCCACAAGGGCGCCAAGTCCGCGGCGCCGTCGGGGCCCGGGCCCGTCACGATCCAGCCGGGCAGCAGCCCCGCCGCCGTGGCACCGAGCCCGGGGGCGACTCCGATCCTGGTGTTCGCGGGCCGCGATCCGTTCTCGGCTCCACCGGGGGCCCTGATCGGGGTGGCCTCGCCGGCCGCAAGCGGGCCGACGGTCGCGCCCGCCGGATCGGGTGGGTCGACGCCCGGCGGTGGCTCGAGCGCGACGGTGGGCGGAAAGACGGTGGTGCTGGACAGCGTCTTCACGCTGAACGGCACGGAGGAGGTCCAGGTCGAGGTCTCCGGGACCGTGTACACGGTCGCCGTTGGGAACACGTTCGCGACGAACTACGCGGTCGCGGCCATCAACGGCTCCTGCGCCGACTTCACCTACAAGACGACCACGACATTCACGCTCTGCGTGACGGCGAACAAGTAGCGCGCCGGTCCAACGAGACGTCGCGGCCCCGCCGGAGCACCCGGCGGGGCCGCACCGTTATCATCGCCCGTCGTGGACCACGCCCTGCGCCGCTCCCGGGTCACCGCGAGGCTGGAGGAGCTGGGGGCGGATGCCCTCCTCGTCACGCACCGTGCGAACGTTCGCTACCTCACCGGCTTCTCCGGTTCGAACGGACAGGCCGTGCTGACCGTGGACGGCGGCCGCTTCCTCACCGACGGCCGCTACGACGAGCAGTCCCGGCGTGAAGTGCCGGGCCTGGAGCGGTTCATCTACTCGGGGGCGCCCGGCCCGGTCGTGGCGGCCGTGTGTGCCGACCTCATGGCGCCCCGAGTGGCCTTCGAGACGACCGCGGTCAACGTTCACCTCTTCCAGGAGCTCACAGCGCTCGGGATCGCGCTCGTGCCGACCGAGGGTGAGGTCGAACGCTGGCGCTGGGTGAAGGACCCTGAGGAGATCGCGAACCTCCGCGCCGCGCAGGCGATCGCCGACCGCGCCTTCGACGCGATCGTGCCGACGCTCGCGCCAAACATGACCGAGCGGGAGGTCGCCCTGGCGCTCGACATCGAGATGCGCCGCGGCGGCGCCGACGGCCCGGCCTTCGAGACGATCGTGGCGTTCGGGGAGAACGCCGCGGAGCCCCACCACAAGCCGACCGAGCGAACGCTCGCCCGTGGGGACGTCGTGAAGATGGACTTCGGGTGCGCGGTCGCCGGATATCACTCGGACATGACCCGCACCGTCGCCTTCGGCGACCCTCCCGACGAGCTCGCACGTGTCTACAAGATCGTGCAGGGAGCCCAGCAGGCGGGGGTCGAGGCGATCCGGGCGGGGGCGACCGGAGCCGAGGTGGACGACGTCTGCCGCGGCATGATCGCGGCCGCCGGCTACGGACCCAGGTTCTCCCATGGGCTCGGGCACGGCGTGGGCCTGGAGATCCACGAGGGGCCATCGCTCCGGGCGGGCGGCGCCGACGTGCTTGCCGCCGGGGCCGTCGTCACCGTCGAGCCGGGCGTGTATCTTCCCGGGCTCGGCGGCGTTCGCATCGAGGACATGGTCGAGGTCACCGACTCGGGCGGGCGCGTCATGCCGGCCGTGCCCAAGGACCTGCTGATCCTGTAGACGGAGCCACCGATGAGCGTGAGCACGAACGACCTGAAGCGGGGGATGACCCTGGAGCTCGACGGGACGCTCTTCCAGGTGATCGAGTTCCAGCACGTCAAGCCCGGAAAAGGCGGGGCGTTCGTGCGGACGAAGCTCCGCAACGTGAGGACCGGCGCCGTCATCGACAAGACGTTCAACGCCGGGGTCAACGTGGGCCTCGCGATCGTCGAGCGCCACGAGATGCAGTACCTCTACCGCGACGGCTCCGCCTTCGTCTTCATGGACACGGACTCCTACGAGCAGCACACGGTTGCCTCCGACATCGTGGGCGGCATGGCCAGCTACCTGACCGAGGGCGCCACGGCCGTAGTGGCCCTCTACGAGTCGAACGCGATCGGCGTCGACCTGCCGGCGTCGGTCGTCCTCCGCGTCACCCAGACCGACCCCGGCATCAGGGGCGACCGCGTCTCCGGGGCGCTCAAGCCCGCGACGCTCGAGACCGGGCTGGTGGTCCAGGTACCGCTGTTCGTCGAGGCGGGCGACCTGGTGAAGGTCGACACGCGGACCGGCGACTACCTCACCAGAGAGAAGTAGCCCGCCCATGACCGCTCCCGGGCACCGGTCACGCCGACGAGCCCGGCGGATCGCGCTGGACGTCCTGTACGAGGCCGACCTCCTCGGCCGGGCGCCGACCGCCGTGGCGGGGGAGTGGGAGGCCGCGGGCAAGTCGGTGCCGGACTACGCTGCCGAGCTCCTTCGGGGGGTCGAGGAGAACCTCCCCGCGATCGACGAGCGCCTGGGCGCGAGCTCGGAGGAGTGGACGGTGCACCGGATGGCGGCGGTCGATCGGGCCATCCTTCGGGTCGCCTGCTACGAGCTGAACGTCGGCGCGGTGCCGGCCGCGGTGGCGATCAACGAGGCGGTCGAGGCGGCAAAGGAGCTCTCCACGGAGGACTCGGGCCGGTTCATCAACGGCGTGCTGGGCCGGATCGCCCGCGCGATCGGCGTGCCGGACGGCGGGGTGGAGCGTTAGCTCCCGGTCTTGTCGGAAGGCTTGTCGGCGGCCGGCGCGTCGGGGTCGGCCTCGCCCTCCGCCAATCCCTTCTTGAACTCCTTGGTCGACTTGCCGATCGACCGCGCGAGGTCCGGGAGCTTCTTGCCTCCGAAGATGAGCAGGAGGATCAGCAGGATGACCAGCAGCTCTGGGGCTCCGAGGCCCATCGTCGCTCCTTTCGTGGCTCCGGCAAGTGTAGGCCGTCGCGGCTCCGAGCGCCCGCCCAGACGCGAAACGTCACCTCTCTGCGAGCGGAACGAGCCCCAGTGCCTCGCGATCGATCGCCTCGTGATCCTCGAGGGCGTCGACCCAGGCGGCCGGTAATCCGGAACGGCCGACGCGGCGCCCAGCAGCGCTCCGGCGACCGCCCCGTTCGAGCTGACGTCTCCACCCAGCGAGACGACACTCCGCACCCCCGGCCCGAAGTCCGGCGCAGCCGCTACGGCCTGGAGCCCCGCCGCGGCCGTGAACAGGCAGAAGCTCCGGTCGGGACCGTCGATCCGCCGTTCGCGACCGACGGCCTCGACCAAGAACTCCAGCTCCTCGCCACCTTCCAAGGGAAGCGCGGCCTCCACGGCCGCCCGGACCGCCACTTCGGGAAGCTCCCCGCGAACGAGCGCGGCCACCGCGAGCGTCACCGCCAGCACAGCAGTCCGGCATCGGCCGTCGACGTGCGTGAGCGCCGAGAGCGCCGGCGCGAGCTCGAGCAGATCACCGGGCCGGTTCGCATAGGCGGCGCCGAGCGGCGCGCAGTAGGCGACCGAGCCGTTTCCCGCGGAGACTTCGGGTCCGCGCTCCTCCCAGACGGCCTGCGCCGCGTCGGTTGCCGGCGTGTCCTCATCGACCCGACGAAGGACCGCCCGAGTCAGCGATTCGATGCGCGAGGGTCCGCCCCGGAACCAGACGAGATGCCGCTGAAGGAGGTCGCCGCCAGCAAACGCTCCGCGTTCGGCGAGGCTCCGGAGAAGATTTCGCGCGAGAGCGGTAGGCATGCCCCCCGAGACCGGGGCCGGGAGTTGACCCGAATTCTGGTCAGTGTCCGCGGCGTAGGCGCGAACACCCAGTGCGTCCCCGATCGCCAGCCCAAGCACGGACCCAAGGACCCTGTCCTCGTATCGCACGCAAAGACCCTACTTGGGGGTTCGGGGCTTTGCGGTGGCCGACGTGTGGCGCCATACGTGCATCTGCGGTGGTCACCAACGTGTGGCGCCATACGTGCATCTGCGGTGGTCACCAACGTCGCCTCATGAGGCGGCGGGGTTGCGGACGAAAGGCCGAGCGATCAGGACGATTGCGAACCCCATGGTCGCCCCGGCGAGCGCGCCCAGGAGGGCCGGTAAGGCGTCGCTCGTCCCCCTCAGGGTGAACCCGATCAGTGTGTGAACGAAGTAGCCGCAGGTTGTGCAGTCCGGGGTGCCGTCGCGGACCTCGTAGCTCACCGGCGCCATCGCGATCGCTCCGACGATGGCACCGAAGAAGACCGAAGTCCACGTCGACGCGCCATGTCCTCACCCCCGTCCGGATGTGCCCAGCGTCGCTTTCGACGCGATCGGGTTGACACCCGGTTCCCACCCGCTATCCTCGGGTCCGACAAGCTTCCCCTTTAAGTCCGGTCCTGAGAGGCCGGGAAGGGAGACGAATCGTGCGAACGTGCAACGCCCCGGCGAGCCTGCGGGGCGTTTCTTCATGAGCGGGTTCGTCGAGCGCGGGAAGCTCCTCGAGGCCGGGGACGTCAAACGCGCGATCACCCGCATGGCCCACGAGATCCTCGAGCGGAACAAGGGCGCGTCGGGCCTGGTCCTGGTGGGGATCGCGGCTCGGGGCGACGACCTGGCTCGCCGGCTGGCGGGGGAGATCCTTCGGATCGAAGGGGCCGAGGTCCCGGTCGGGACGCTCGACATCAGCTTCTACCGCGACGACATCGGCATGCGGGCCGAGGCGCCCGAGGTGCACGAGACCCGCATCGACTTCGACATCACCGACACCCGCGTGGTGCTGGTGGACGATGTCCTGTTCACCGGGCGAACGATCCGCTCGGCGCTCGACGCGCTCGTGGACTTCGGCAGGCCCCGGGCCATCCAGCTCGCCGTGCTCGTCGACCGGGGGCACCGGGAGCTCCCCATCCGCGCCGACTACGTTGGCAAGAACCTGCCCACGCGCCGGGACGAGGAGGTCCAGGTCCATCTCGCGGAGGTGGACGGCGAGGACGCCGTCCTGGTCGGGGAGCTCGCCGGCTCGCTCAGGAGGGAACCCGCATGAACAAGCACCTGCTCTCGATCACGCAGCTCTCGCGGGAGGAGATCGTCCGGATCCTGGACACCGCGGAGAGCTTCCGCGAGGTCGGGACGCGCGTGATCAAGAAGGTCCCGGCGTTGCGGGGACGGACCGTGGTGAACCTCTTCTTCGAGAACTCGACACGGACCCGGATCTCGTTCGAATTGGCGGCGAAGCGACTGTCGGCCGACGTGATCAACTTCTCGACGAGCGGGTCGTCGGTGTCGAAGGGCGAGTCGCTGAAGGACACGGCGCTCACGTTGCAGGCGATGGGCGCGGACGCGATCGTCATCCGGCACTCGTCGTCCGGCGCTCCCTACACGCTCTCGAGCTGGGTCGACGCGAGCGTCCTGAACGCGGGCGACGGGACGCACGAGCACCCGACCCAGGCGCTGCTCGACCTGTTCACGATCCGGGAGCACTTCCCGGTGCTGGAAGGGATCCGGATCGCGATCGTGGGCGACGTTCGGCACTCGCGCGTGGCCCGCTCGCTCACGCTCGCGATGGCGACGGTGGGCGGGGACGTCACCCTCGTCGGGCCTCCGACGCTGATCCCACCGGAGGCGCCGGCGTGGGGCGCGCAGGTCTCGCACGACATCGACGCGGTGCTTCCGAAGCTCGACGTGTGCTACATGCTCCGCGTGCAGCGCGAGCGACAGCGACAGCAGTTCTTCCCGAGCGTGCGCGAGTACTCGCGCCTGTTCGGCCTGTCGCGGGCGCGCGTGGACGCGCTGCCGGAGGGGGCGCTCGTCATGCACCCCGGGCCGATGAACCGCGGAGTGGAGATCGCCTCCGATGTCGCCGACCTGCCGCGGTCCGTGATCACGGACCAGGTGACGAACGGCATCGCGGTTCGGATGTCGCTCCTGTACCTCATGCTGGGCGGCGACCGGTCCCGCGGCGAGGTCGAGGAGGCCCGCAGTGCCTGACCGGATCCTCTTCCGGGGCGTCCGGCTGGTCGACCCCGCGAGCGAGCACGACGGCGTGACCGACGTCCTGATCGAGGACGAGACGATCTCGGCCGTCGGCCCCGGCCTCGATGCCTCCAGCCGTGCCGAAACGATCGACGGCGACGGCCTGGTGATGGCCCCGGGCCTCGTCGACCTTCATGCGCATCTTCGCGAGCCGGGGTTCGAGCACAAGGAGACCGTGGAGACGGGCTCCCGGGCGGCGGCCGTTGGCGGCTACACGGCGATCTGCGCGATGCCGAACACCGATCCGGTCACCGACACGGTGGCGGTCGTCATGGAGGTGCGAGCCCTGGCGGAGAAGGCCGGGCTCTGCGACGTGGTCCCGGCGGCGGCGATCACGCGCGGGCTCGAGGGGGAGTCGCTCACCGACATCGGCGAGCTCGCCGAGGCGGGCGTGCGCCTGTTCACCGACGACCACCACTGCGTGCAGTCCTCGCGGGTGATGCGCCTGGCGCTCGAGTACGCGAAAGCCTTCGACGTGGTCATCAGCCAGCACGCGCAGGACGCCGCGCTCACCGAGGGATGGCAGATGCACGAGGGGCACTACTCGGCGATGCTGGGGCTCGCGGGCGCGCCGTCGGCGGCCGAGGCGATCATCGTCGCCCGGGACCTGGAGCTCGCTGCGCTCACCGGGGGTCGGCTGCACGTGACGCACCTGTCCGCGGCGCGGTCGGTGGAGCTCATCGCGCAGGGAAAGGAGCGGGGGCTCCGGGTGAGCGCGGACGTCACGCCGCACCATCTCGCCATGCTGGACGAGGACCTCGTGACGTACGACACGTCACGGAAGATGAACCCACCGCTGCGGTCGGCGGAGGACCGCAGCGCGCTTCGGCGGGGGATCGCCTCGGGGGTGTTGGATGCGGTCGCGACCGACCACGCCCCGCATGCCGCCGAGGACAAGGAACAGGAGTTCGATCAGGCGCCGCCGGGGACGACCGGTCTGGAGACGGCGCTCGCCGTCGTCCTGACCGAGCTGGTCGAACCCGGCCATCTCGCGCTGCTTCGCGCGATCGAGGCGATGTCCACACGCCCGGCGCGGATCCTCGGGCTCGAGGAGCACGGCGGGCCGATCGTGGCGGGGCGCGAGGCGAACCTCGTGGTGTTCGACCCCGCCGAGGAGTGGACGGTCGGGGAGCGGCCGTGGGCGTCCATGGCGCGCAACTCCGCCTTCACGGGCCGGACCCTGCGCGGGCGAGTCCTGCACACGCTCCGGCGCGGCGAGTTCATCGTCCGGGGCGGTGAGGCCACGCGGTGAGCCCCGCCGCGCCCCCCGCCCTCCTGGTGCTGGAGGACGGCTCGGCGTTTCGGGGAACGAGGGTCGGGGCCGAGGGCGAGGCGTTCGGCGAAGCGGTCTTCAACACGGGGATGACCGGGTACCAGGAGGTGCTCACCGACCCCTCCTACCTGCGCCAGATCGTCACGATGACGGCGCCGCATCAGGGCGTCTACGGCGTGACCGACGAGGATGTCCAGTCCGATCGGGTGCGCGTGGCGGCATTCGCGGCGCGTGAGGTGTCGCGGGCCCCCTCGTCGTGGCGGGCAACGGGGGGCCTGGCCGGCTACCTCGCCGACGCGGGCGTCATCGGGATCGAAGGCATCGACACGCGCCGGCTGACCCTTCGGATCCGCTCCGCAGGCGCCATGAGGGCAGGGGTCTCGACCGTTGATCTTGACCCGGGCTCCGTCGCCGAACGAGTCCGAGCGACGCCGGGCATGGAGGGACAGGACCTGGCGTCCGCGGCGTCGTGCTCCGAGCCGTACGCGGCCGAGGCGATCGTCGGCCCCGCGGCCACCGGCCGCGGTCGGGTCCTGCGGGTGGCCGCCTACGACTTCGGCATCAAGCGCACGATCCTGCGGCAGCTGGCCGAAAACGGTTGCGAGGCAACGATCTTCCCGGCGCGTTCCCCCGCCGAGGCGGTGCTCGCCGGCGGGTTCGACGGCATCTTCCTGTCGAACGGGCCCGGTGACCCCGCTGCAACGACCTACGCGATCGAGGCGGTGCGCCAGCTCGTCGGACGGGTTCCGGTCTTCGGGGTCTGCCTCGGCCACCAGGTGCTGGCGCTCGCGCTGGGCGGACGGACGTTCAAGCTGCGGTTCGGCCATCGCGGCGTGAACCAGCCGGTCAAGGACGCCGAGTCCGGGCGGATCGCGATCACGTCGCACAACCACGGGTTCGCGGTCGATCCGTCCGCGTGGAGGGGCGACGGATCGATCGTCGAAACCGAGCGCGGCCGGGTCGTGCTCTCGCACTGGAACCTGAACGACGGGACGCTCGAGGGCCTTCGGTGCCTCGACATCCCCGCGTTCTCGGTGCAGTACCACCCCGAGGCGGCGCCCGGACCGAACGACGCGCGACCGCTCTTCGAAGCGTTCCGGAGGCTGATGGGCTGATGCCTCGCCGCGCCGACATCACCTCGATCCTGGTGATCGGCTCCGGACCGATCGTGATCGGGCAGGCTGCCGAGTTCGACTACTCCGGCACGCAGGCCTGCAAGGTGCTCCGCCGCGAGGGCTTCCGCGTGATCCTCGTGAACTCGAACCCGGCCACGATCATGACCGACCCCGAGTTCGCGGACGCGACCTACGTCGAGCCGCTCACGCCCGCATCGGTGCTCCGCGTGATCGAGCGCGAGCGACCGGATGCGCTCCTGCCGACGCTCGGAGGCCAGACGGCACTGAACGTGGCGGTGGCGCTCGCGGAGTCGGGCTCGCTCGAGCGCCACGGCGTCCGGCTGATCGGAGCCGGCCTGGACGCGATCCGCCGCGCGGAGGACCGCCGGTTGTTCGTCGAGACCATGCGCGAGGCGGGCCTGCCCCTTCCGGCGTCGGGCTTCGCGCACTCGGCTCAGGAGGCGCTCGCCGTCGCCGAACGCATCGGCTTCCCCGTGATCGTGCGGCCGTCGTTCGTCCTGGGGGGCGGGGGGAGCGGCCTGGCGGCGACGCCGGCGGAGCTCGAGGCGGTGTCCGCACAGGGGATCTCGGCGAGCCCGATCGGCGAGGTGCTCGTGGAGGAATCGCTGGCGGGATGGAAGGAGTTCGAGCTCGAGGTGATGCGCGACGGCGCGGACAACGCCGTCGTGATCTGCTCGATCGAGAACGTGGACCCGATGGGCGTGCACACCGGAGACTCGATCACGGTCGCGCCCGCGCTCACGCTCTCCGACCACGACTACCAGCGCATGCGCGACGCGGGCCTCGCCTGCATCCGGGCGATCGGCGTCGACACGGGCGGCTCCAACGTGCAGTTCGCGGTCGAGCCGGCGACCGGACGCATGGTGCTGATCGAGATGAACCCGCGGGTCTCGCGCTCGAGCGCGCTCGCGTCGAAGGCGACGGGGTTCCCGATCGCGAAGATCGCCGCGATGCTCGCCGTGGGCTACCGGCTGGACGAGTTCCGCAACGACATCACGGGTGAGACGCTGGCGGCCTTCGAGCCGGCGATCGACTACGTGGCGGTCAAGATCCCGCGGTGGGCGTTCGAGAAGTTCCCGAGCGCCGATCCCGTGCTCGGCACGCGGATGAAGTCGGTCGGCGAAGTCATGGCGATCGGCCGGACGTTCGCGGAGGCGCTCGGCAAGGCCTACCGCTCGCTCGAGCGGCCCGACATCGAGGCGGCCGCCGATCCGGACCCGGCGCAGGGGCCGGTCCTTGTCGACGAGCTCGCGCTCCCGACCGAGCGCCGTCTTCCGCTCATCGAGCGGGCGATCGCGGAGGGCCGAACGATCGACGAGGTCGCCGCGGCGAGCCGCATCGACCCCTGGTTCGTCGATCAGATCGCGCTGCGCGCTTCATGGGCGGACGCGCTCCGAGGCCGGTCGCTCGACTCGCTCACCGCAGACGAGCTGCGCGGCGCGAAGCGCGCCGGGCTCTCGGACGCCCGGATCGCGCGCCTCGCGGGCGCCGGCGAACCGGAGGTTCGGGACGCCCGCGCTCGATTGGGCGTCCTGCCCGTCTTCAAGACCGTCGACACGTGCGCGGGGGAGTTCGCGGCGCGCACGCCCTATTACTACTCGACGTACGAGGAGGAGTCCGAGGTCGCACCCGGCTCACGCCCCGGTGTGGTCATCCTGGGGGCCGGGCCGAACCGCATCGGCCAGGGGATTGAGTTCGACTACGCGTGCGTGCAGGCCGCGTTCGCCCTGCGCGAAGCCGGGTTCGACGCCGTCATGGTGAACTCGAACCCCGAGACCGTGTCCACCGACTACGACACGAGCGACCGGCTGTACTTCGAGCCGGTCTCGGTCGAGGACGTGCTGGCCGTCGTCGAAGCCGAGCGGCCCGCCGGGGTGATCGTCCAGTTCGGGGGCCAGACGCCCCTCGCGATCGCCCGTGAGCTGGAGCGCCGCGGCGTGCGCATCCTGGGCACGCTCCCGGGGGACCTCGACGTGGCGGAGGACCGGCGGAAGTTCGGGGCGCTCGTCGCGGAGCTCGGGCTTCGGGCGCCGCCGCACGGCGTCGCCAGCTCGGCCGAGGAGGCGCGGCGCGTGGCTTCGCAGGTCGCCTACCCCGTGATCGTGCGCCCGTCGTACGTGCTCGGCGGGCGGGCCATGGAGATCGTCGACGCCGAGCGCGACCTCGACCGGTACGTCGCAAGCGCCGCCGCAGCGAGCCCCGAGCATCCGGTGTTCATCGACCGCTTCCTCGAGGGCGCGATCGAGGTGGACGTCGATGCGGTGTCCGACGGCGAGGAGGTGCTGATCGGGGCGGTGATGGAGCACATCGAGGAGGCCGGCGTCCACTCCGGCGATTCGATGTGCGTGATCCCGCCGCCGACGCTCTCGGACGAGGAGCTGGACGCCATCGAGGCCGCGGTGACCTCGATCGCCCGGACCCTCCGCGTCAGGGGCATGCTCAACGTGCAGCTCGCGCTCCGCGACGAGGTGGCGTTCGTGCTCGAAGCGAACCCACGCGCGTCGCGGACGCTTCCGTTCGTCTCGAAGGCGACCGGCGTTCCCCTCGCACGCCTCGGAGCGCGCGTGATCGCGGGCGCGAGCATCACGGAGCTTCGCCTGGCGGGGCTCGCGCCGGGGCGCAGCCCCTACCGCCGGCTCGGCCACGTGGCGGTGAAGGCGGTCGTGCTGCCCTTCGGCAGGTTCCCCGGGGTCGACACCGTCCTCGGGCCGGAGATGCGTTCGACCGGCGAGGTCATGGGGATCGCCGAGGACCTGGGCACGGCGCTCGCCCGCGCGCAGGAGGCGGCCGGCACCGCCCTGCCCCACGGCGGGACCGTGTTCGTCTCGGTCGCGAATCGCGACAAGCGCCACATCGCGCTTCCCGCGCGGCGCCTCGCGCAGCTGGGCTTCGGCATCGTGGCCACCAGAGGAACCGCGGCGGTCCTGGCCCGGGCGGGGGTCCCCTCGGCGTGCGTCCGCAAGCGCTCGGAGGGCTCCCCGAACGCGGCGGACCTGATCGCGGCGGGGCAGGTCGACCTGGTCATCAACACCCCCTTCGGCCCCGGGCCACGAACGGACGGCTACTTCATCCGCACGGCGGCGGCCCGGGCCGGGGTGCCCTGCATCACCACGATCCCGGGCGTGCTCGCCGCGGTGCAGGGGATCGAGGCCGCCCAGGCAGGCGCCGCCCCCCGATCGCTGCAGGAGTACCATGCTGCGATGCCCCCCTCCACGCCCGGAAGGTCCCCGCGCGCCCTCGCGATGGCGCCATGATCCGCGCCCGCTGCGAGGTGCTCTCGAATCGCCGCAGCGGCGCCTACTGCTCCCTCACCCTGGTCGCGCCCGAGATCGCCGAGCAGGCCAAGCCGGGCCAGTTCATCGAGGTCGGGGTGCCGGAGGATCGCACGTTCATGCTGCGCCGCCCCTTCTCGATCCACCAGGCCTCGCGGCGCGGGGGCTGGGCGGGGACGCTCGAGATCGTGTTCGACGTGGTGGGGCGGGGGACGGCCTGGCTCTGCGAGGCGAAGCCCCACGACACGCTGGACGTGATCGGGCCGCTCGGGCGGCCCTTCACCTACCCGCGCGAGTTACGGACCTGCCTCCTGGTCGGCGGCGGCTACGGCGCCGCGCCGCTGTACTTCCTGGCCGAGGAGCTTCGAGCCCGCAACAAGCTCGTCCACATGGTGATCGGTGCCCGCGACCACGAGCGCGTCTTCAAGCCGATCGAGGCCAAGCGCCTCGCCGCGACCGTCGTCGTGACCACCGAGGACGGGACCATGGGGGAGCGGGGCAGGGTCACGGGCGTCCTGGACGCGCTCCTTGAGCGCACCGGCTCGCAGGTCGTGTACGCGTGCGGGCCCAACCCCATGCTCCGGGCGGTGGCCGAGCGCTGCCGCGACCTCCAGATCCCCTGTCAGGTGGCGGTCGAGGAGATGATGGCGTGCGGCCTGGGCGTGTGCTGGACCTGCGTGGTCCCGGTCATCGGGATGGACTCCCGAGGATGGTGGAATGTCCGCAGCTGCGTCGAGGGCCCGGTCTTCAACGGCGCACGCGTGTGGTGGGACCGGTGGCTGGGCGAGGCGCCGTCGCCGCCCGCCGAGGAGCCGCTCGCCGACCGCGAGGCCGAGCGGGTCCAGGCCTCGCCATGACCGCCGCCAACGGGGATTCGGCCCCCTCGCTCGCCGTCGACCTGAACGGGATCACGTTCCCCACGCCGGTGCTCGCGGCCTCGGGGTGCTTCGGTTCGGGGCGGGAGATGGCGGCCGCCATGGACGTCCACCGGATCGGCGGCATCGTGACCAAGAGCGTGACGCTCGGCCCGACGAAGGGACTCCGGACGCCCCGGATGGTCGAGGTCGACGCGGGGATGTTGAACGCGATCGGCCTGCAGAACCCGGGCGTCGAGGAGTTCCTCGCGAAGGACGGGCCGTTCATCGCCTCGCTCGGCGTCCCCGTGATCCTCTCGATCGCCGGCAAGAGCGTGCAGGAGTTCTCGCAGGTGGCCATCCAGACGCGCGACATGCCGGGTGTGGTCGCGATCGAGGCGAACATCTCGTGTCCGAACGTGGAGCGGCGGAATCAGGTCTTCGCATGCCACCCCGAGCAGGCGATCGAGGTGATCGCGACGATGACGCGGCTCACGACCCTGCCGGTGTTCGCGAAGCTCACGGCCGATGTCACGAACATCGTGGAGATCGCCGACGCCTGCGTGCACGCGGGCGCGCACGGGGTCACGCTCATCAACACGCTGCTGGGGATGGCGATCGATGTCGAGTCGTTCCGCCCGCGACTCGCGGCCGTTACCGGAGGCCTCTCCGGCCCGGCCATCCGCCCCGTGGCCATCCGGTGCGTCTACCACGTTGCGCAGGCGCTCCCCGGGGTCCCGATCATCGGGGTGGGCGGGATCTCGACCGCGCGCGACGCGATCGAGTTCCTCCTCGCCGGTGCGTGGGCCGTGCAGGTGGGGACGGCCAACTTCGCGAACCCCGATGCCACGGTCCAGATCGCGGAGGGCATCCGTGAGTTCCTTGCCGCGCGAGGGCTGTCGTCGCCGGCCGACCTGACGGGAAAGGTGGAGCGATCCGAGCGTGTCGCGGAACCCGCTTATCGTAGCGGCTGACGTCGCGGACCCCGCGGCCGCCCGCGCGCTCGCCGAGCGGCTCGAGGGGATGATCGCCTACCTGAAAGTGGGGCTCGAGCTGTTCGTCGCGGCGGGACCACCGGCGGTGGAGCGGGTGCGTGAACGCGTGCCGGTCTTCCTGGACCTGAAGCTGCACGACATCCCGAACACCGTCGGCGCGGCCGCCCGGGAGGCGGGACGGATGGGCGTGGGCCTGCTCACCGTGCACGCCCTGGGCGGTCCGGACATGGTCCGCGCGGCCGTCGAGGGCGCGGCGAAGGGTGCCGCCGACGTCGGCCGGGCGGGGCTGCGCGTGATCGCGGTCACGGTCCTCTCGAGCCTCGCCGGCGAAGGGCTCGCCTCGCCCGCCTCGCTGGCCTATGAGGCGGTGACGGCGGGGGCGGCGGGCGTCGTGGTCTCCGGCGCCGACGTCGGGGAGGTGCGCGAGGCGATCGGGCAGGGGCCGATCGTCGTCGTGCCCGGCATCAGGCCCGCGGGTGTCTCGGGCAACGATCACGCGCGCGTGCTCACGCCCGGCGAGGCGCTGGAGCGCGGCGCCGACTACCTGGTCGTCGGGCGGCCGGTCACGGCCTCGCCCGACCCGGCCGCCGCCGCGGCCGCCATCCTTCGCGAGGTCGGGATCGACTCGCCGTGACCCCTGAGGAGGCCCGCGCGCTCTTGGAGCGGCACGGCGCGATCCTGGAGGGGCATTTCGAGCTCACGTCGGGCCGTCACTCCGACCGCTACGTCCAGAAGGCGAGGATCCTCGAGCGCCCCGACCTCACGGGCCGCGTCGCCGAGGAGATCGCGTCCTGGTACGAGGGGATCGACGTCGTGGTCGCGCCCGCCGTCGGCGCGATCGTCCTCGGCTTCGCCGTGGCAGACCGCGCGGGCGCGCGCTCGATCTTCGCGGAGCGCGAATCGGGGGAGCTCCGGCTCCGACGCGGGTTCGCGATCGAGCCCGGCGAAGGTGCGCTCGTCGTCGAGGACGTCATCACCACGGGAGGATCCGCCCGTGAGACCTACGAGCTCGCGCAGCGGGCCGGCGCACGCACGCTGGGCGTCGCGGCGCTCGTCGACCGATCGGCGTCGCGCGTCGGCGTTCCGCTGCGCGCGCTCCTTCGCGTCGACGCGATCTCGTGGGATCCGGCGGAGTGCCCGCTCTGCGCCGCCGGGGCGGCGCTCGACTCGCCCGGCTCGCGGCACCTCGCCCGCTGATCGTCACGTTGAGGTTCACCGAGGTCGGAATGCGCTGGTCACGGGCGCGTCGGATTGCTGCCGCCGAGGAGGCGTGCCTATAATCCCGCCCGCATCACGGCCGGATCAGGACCTGAGCTCGAAGGAGGCAGCATGCCGCTACCGATCCTCACGGACGAACAGCGCAAGCAGGCGCTGGCCAAGGCGGCCGAAGCCCGCAAGGCACGGGCGGAGCTCAAGGCCCACCTGAAGTCGGAGAAGATGACCCTCCGGGACGTCCTCGCCAAGCAGGGCGACGACGTCGTGGGGAAGATGAAGGTCTCCTCGGTGCTTGAGTCGCTCCCGGGCGTGGGGAAGGTTCGGGCGCGCAAGATCATGGAGCGCCTCGACATCTCCGCCAGCCGTCGCGTTCGCGGTCTCGGCGCGAAGCAGAAGGACGCGCTCCTCACGGAGTTCTCCAAGAGGTAGCCGCTGCCAGCCGGCGAGGCGCGTCGGGGGCGCCTGTTCGTCCTCTCCGGCCCGTCGGGCGCGGGCAAGTCCACGGTCATCCGGCCGCTGGTGGCCCTTCGGCCGAGCCTCCGGTTCTCGGTATCGTGCACGACCCGGGAGCCGCGCCCGGGCGAGGTGGACGGCCGGGAGTACCGCTTCGTCTCGGCGGCCGAGTTCGACCGCCTGATCGACGAGGGCGCCTTCCTGGAGTGGGCCGAGGTCTTCGGGCACCGGTACGGGACGCTCGCCGCGCCCATCGACCGGGCCCTCGGGGAGGGGTCAGACGCGCTCCTGGAGATCGACGTCCAGGGCGCGGCGACCGTGCGGGCGCGCCGTCCCGACGCGATCCTCGTGTTCCTGCGCCCGCCGTCCATGGAGGAGCTCGCGAGGCGCCTGCGGGCCCGGCACACCGAGGACGCCGCGGACCTCGCGCGGCGGCTCGCCTCCGCCGATGACGAGCTGCAGCAGGCCGGGTGGTTCGATCACGTCGTGCTGAACGACGACGTGGACCGGGCCGCGCGGGAGATCGCCGCTATAATCGAGAACGATTCGCGCGACTGATATTTCGTATTCGAAGGGAGACCCAACCCCCACATGATCGAGCCCAAGATCGACGATCTCCAGGCGCAGGTGGACTCGCGCTACACGCTCGTGATCCTCGCGGCGAAGCGCGCCCGGGAGATCAACTCGTACTACAGCCAGCTCGGTGAGGGCCGTGGGGAGTTCGTCCCGCCGCTCGCCGAGACCGGCGACCTGCGCTCCAAACCGCTCGCCATCGCCCTGCAAGAGATCGCGGAGGGCAAGGTCGTGTTCGAGCGGCTCGAGGCGCCCGCCTCCGAGTAGGGAGCATCCGTGACCTCGCTCACGGGCCGCCGGGTCCTCCTGGGCGTCTCGGGCGGCATCGCGGCGTACAAGTCGGTCTCGCTCCTTCGGCTCCTGGTGGAAGCCGGCGCCGACGTCCAGGTCGTGATGACGCCTGCCGCGACGCGGTTCGTGGGCCCGCCGACCTTCGCGGCGCTCTCCGGCAAGCCCGTGCACAGCGACGTCTTCGAGCAGCCCGACGCCGTCGTGCACGTCCGGCTCGCGCGACGGGCTGAGCTCGCGGTGGTGGCGCCCGCCACCGCGAACATGCTCGCCCGCCTCGCGCTCGGGCTGGCCGACGACCTGCTGTCCTCCACGCTTCTCGAGGCGACGTGCCCGATCGTGCTCGCGCCGGCGATGCACACGGGGATGTGGAGCCACGCGGCGACGCGGGCGAACGTCGAGCTGCTGCGCGAACGCGGCGTGACGATCGTCGGCCCCGACGAGGGCGCCCTCGCCGCAGGCGACATGGGCCTGGGACGGATGGCCGAGCCCGAGGTCATCGTCGAGGCCGTGCGGTCGCGGCTCGCCGCCGGCCAGGATCTGAGCGGCGTACGCGTGCTCGTCACGGCGGGTCCGACGCACGAGCCGATCGACGCCGTGCGCTACCTCGGCAACCGTTCGAGCGGGAAGATGGGGTTCGCGGCCGCCCTCGAGGCGCGCCGGCGCGGCGCGGAGGTCACGCTCGTCGCGGGCCCGGTCGGCCTCCCGGACCCCGAGGGCGTCGGGGTCGTGCGCGTCGAGACGGCCGAGGACATGGCCCGCGAGGTGCTCGATCGATTCCCGAGCGTCGACGTCGTCGTCATGGCGGCTGCGGTGGCGGACTTCCGGCCCGCGCGGCGGGTCGAGGGCAAGTGGAAGAAGGAAGGGGGGCCGCCCAACCTCGCGCTCGAGCCCACGGTCGACATCCTCGCCACGCTCGGCAAGCGCAAGGAGCATCAGGTGCTGGTGGGCTTCGCGGCGGAGACGGAGGAGCTCATCCCCGAGGGACGGCGAAAGCTCGCCGAGAAGAACCTCGACCTCATCGTGGTGAACGAGGTCGGCCGCCCGGGGACGGGATTCGGTGCCGACACCGATGTCGCGGCGATCCTGGGCCGGGGCGGGGAGGACGTGGCTCCCCGCGCATGGACGAAAACCGAGCTCTCGGCGGCGATCTGCGACCGGGTCGCCCAGCTGATCCGGTCGGTATAATCCGCGCGCATATGGGCGGGCGATACCTCTTCACCTCGGAGTCGGTGACCGAGGGGCACCCCGACAAGCTCGCCGACCAGATCTCCGACGCGGTCCTGGACTCCATCCTCGCCGATGATCCCGACGGACGCGTCGCCTGCGAGACGCTGCTCACCACCGGCCTGGTCCTCGTGGCCGGCGAGATCAGCACCAAGATCTACGTGGACGTGCCACGCGTCGTGCGCGAGACCGTGACGGGCATCGGCTACACGGACGCGAAGTCCGGCATCGACGGCGCGACGTGTGGCGTGGTCGTCGCCATCCAGGAGCAGTCGCCCGACATCGCGATGGGCGTCGACAAGGCGCTCGAGGCGCGCGACGGGGCCTCCGACCCGCTCGACGAGCTCGGCGCGGGCGACCAGGGCATGATGATCGGCTACGCGTGCACGGACACCGAGGAGCTCATGCCGATGCCGATCGCCGTCGCGCACCGGCTCGCCAGGCGACTGGCCGACGTGCGCCGCGCCGGCGTCTTGCCGTACCTGCGTCCGGACGGGAAGAGCCAGGTCACGATCGAATACGACGACGGCAAGCCCGTCCGCGTCGACACGGTGGTGATCTCCGCGCAGCACGGCGAGGACGTGGACATCGAGTCGCTGCTCGCGCCGGACATCCGCGAGCACGTGATCGACCCGGTGCTCGCCGAGGTCGGGCTCGATCATGAGCGAAAGCGGATCCTGGTGAACCCGACGGGACGCTTCGAGATCGGCGGTCCGAAAGCCGACACCGGCCTCACGGGCCGCAAGATCATGGTCGACTCCTACGGGTCGATGGCCCCCCACGGCGGCGGATGCTTCTCCGGCAAGGATCCGACGAAGGTCGATCGCTCGGCCGCCTACATGGGGCGGTACGTGGCGAAGAACGTCGTCGCCGCGGGCCTCGCCGACCGCGTGCAGCTGCAGGTGGCCTACGCGATCGGCACGGCGCACCCGGTGTCGCTCTCGGTGGAGACCTTCGGGACGCACCGGGTCGATCCTGCCCGGCTCGCCGCGGTCATCCGCGAGCGGTTCGACTTCCGGCCGGCCGCGATCATCCGCGACCTGGACCTGCGTCGCCCGATCTATCGGGAGACGGCCGCCTACGGGCACTTCGGGCGCAAGGGCTTCTCCTGGGAGGAGACCGATCGCGCCGACGACCTCCGCCGCGCCTTCGACTAGCGAAGCCCCGGCGGGCTCGACGCTTGCCGGTCCCGTCGACGTCTGCGTCTCGATCCCGTTGCTCTCGCTCGACCGACCCTTCACCTACGTGCTCCCGAACGGGGCCGATGCTGGGGTCGGGAGCTTCGTGTCGGTGCCGTTCCACGGGCGGACGACGGCCGGATGGATCCTCGGTCCTGCGACTGAGGTGCCGGCCGGTCGCTTGCTGCATGTCCGCACGGTCCGGTCTCCGATCCGGTTCTTCGACGAGCGCCGTCTGCGGCTGCTGCGCCGGGTGTCCGAGCGCTACCTCGCGCCGCTGAGCGTCATCATCGAACGGTCCTATCCCCCTCGCGTTGCGAGCGAGGAGCGGGCGGATGAGGTCGGCCTCGCTCGGCGTGGCCAGCCCCCGCCCAACCCCACGCCTCGCGAGGCCTCCCCGCCGCCCGCGTCCGGGGTGCTCGCCACGTACGGCGAGGTGGCGCGATTGCTGGAACCCGGAACCGTCACGTGGCTGCGGCCGCTGCCCGATGACGAATCGGGGGTGTGCGTCGAAGCCGCGGCGACGTGTCTCGCGTTGGGGCGTCGGGCGCTGGTGCTCGTCCCCGAGGCCGAGCCGCTTCCGGCGACCGCGCTCGCGGTGCTCGAGGCGTTCGGCGACCGCGCGGCGCTGTTCGCGGGCGGAGACGAACGCGCGCGCTACCGCACGTGGCTCGCCGTCCAGTCGGGACGGTTCGACGTGGTCGTGGGAACCCGGCCGGCCGTGTTCGCGCCCCTGGACGATCTCGGGCTGATCTGGATCAGCCGCGAAGTGCACCCCGGCCACCGGGAGGAGCGCTCCCCGACCTACCACGTCCGTGAGATCGCGGCCGCGCGCGCCGAGCTCGACGGCGCGGCGTGCGTCCTCGCGTCGCTCTCGCCGTCCGTGGAGACGGCGGTGCTCGCCGACCGCGGTGCCATTCGCGTCGCCCGGCCTTCGCGTGCCCTCGAACGAGCCGCCGCGCCCCTCGTCGAGACCACGTCGCCCGAGGCCGAGGATCGCTCGCCCCGGTTGGCGCGACTGCTGCGCACGGCCCGAACCTCGGCCCTGATCGTGTCGCGCCGCGGCTACGGCGTGGCGCGCGTCTGCCGGGCCTGCGGGGCTGCCGCCCGGTGCTCGGCGTGCGGTGGACCGATCGTCGCCGAAGGCGGCGAGGCACGCTGCGCGGTCTGCGGGCTCGCGGGCCGGTGCGCGAGCTGCGGCGGCACGTCGTTCGGCATCGAACCCGGCGGGACGGAGCGGATGGCGGAGTGGGCCGCCCGACTCGTCCCCTCCGGTGTCGAGATCGGAACCGCCGCGATGGTGAAGGATCTCGGGCCGAGGCGCCTCGATCTGGTGGCCATCCTGGATCCGGACCGCGCCCTCGCTCGTGCTGGCATCCACGCAGGGGAGCAGGCGCTCGCCACCTGGATGGAGGCGTCGGCCTGGGCCGGCCCGAAGCCCGAGGGTGGCCGCGTGCTCGTGCAGACGCGACATCCGGCGCATCCGGCCGTCCAGTCCCTCGTCCGCTGGGAGCCGGTCCCGTTCCTGCTCGCGGAGGCGCGCCGCCGCGCCGAGGCGGGCTTCGCGCCGACGCACCCGATGTTCCGGATCGTGGGGCTGCCGCCGCTCGAGGAAGGGCTTCGCGAAGCCGGCGCGGAGACGGTGCTCGCGACGACGCTCGGCGAGCGCACGGTATGCTTGGCGGCCGTTCGACCCGAAGGGCTCGCCGCCTTCCGGCGAGAGGTCCTGCGCCTGGTCGCCGAGGGGATCGCCGACCGGGTGGAGGCGGAGCCGCAGATCTCCTAGAGGTACGACCCATGGCAAAGCAGCGCGGCACCGTCACCCCGATCCGCATCCTTGGGGACCCGGTCCTGCGCGAGCCGAGCCGCGACGTGGAGACGTTCGACGCGCTCCTCGAGCGCCTCTACGAGGACATGCTCGAGACGATGTACCAGGCGCCCGGCGTCGGCCTCGCGGCACCGCAGATCGGGCTCGCCCTTCGGTTCTTCGTCTTTGACGCTGGCGATGGCTCGGGGCCGGCCTGCGTCGCCAACCCGGTCTTGTCCGAGGCGACGGGTTCCGTGACCGAGGAGGAAGGGTGCCTGTCGATCCCGAAGCTCTACTTCCCGACGGAACGGGCCGAGTCCATCCGGATCGACGGCCAGGACCTGCACGGTGACCCGATCTCGATGGTCGGGACGGGGCACCTCGCGCGGATCTTCCAGCACGAGACCGATCACCTGAACGGGATGCTCTTCCTCAGCCGGCTGACCGGGGAGGTTCGCCGAGAGGCGCTCGCGGCGATCCGGGAGCGCGAGCTGGGAGCGCCCGGCCCCCGCGGCTGATGCGGGTCGCGTTCCTGGGCAACGCGGCCTGGTCGGTCCCATCACTCGAAGCCGTCGCGGGCTCGACGCACGACGTCGAACTCGTCCTGACGAGGGTCCCGCACCCGGCTGGACGAGGAAACCGCCTCACGGCGACGCCGGTGGCCGACTCCGCCCGACGCCTCGAGCTCCCGCTCCTCGAGGTCGAAACCGTTCGCGCGGGAACAGGGTTCGACGCGCTCGTCGAAGCGGCGCCGGACGTGCTGGCTGTCGTCGCGTACGGCGAGATCCTGCCCGCCGCGGTGCTCGCCGTCCCTCGAGTCGCGCCGGTCAACGTGCACTTCTCCTTGCTGCCGAAGCTCCGCGGCGCGGCGCCGGTGCATCGCGCGATCGTCGAAGGGCTCGACATGACGGGGGTGACCACCATCCGAATGGACGCCGGCCTGGACACGGGGCCGATCCTTCTCCAAGAGACCGAGCCGATCCGACCGGACGACTCCGCCGGAACGCTCGGTGAGCGGCTCGCGGAGCTCGGCGGACGCGTCCTGGTCAAGACGCTCGATGCGCTCGCCGCGGGCACGATCGTCGAACGATCGCAGGACGGATCGCAGGCAACCTTCGCGCCGAAGCTCACCTCCGAGGACCAGCACATCCGATGGGATCGGGGCGGGGTCGAGATCGAACGACGGGTCCGAGCTCTTGCCCCCGACCCCGGCGCCCTCACGCTGCACCGCGGGAAGGTCTTGAAGGTCTTCAGGGTCCTGACGGCCAAGCGTGCTCCGGCGGGCCCGGATGATCCCGAGGACGCGCCGGGCGACATCATCGCCGTCGGGAATCGAGGGCCGGCGGTGGCCTCGGCCGATGACCGGTGCCTCGTGCTCGAGGAGGTCCAACCCGAGGGGAGGCGCCGCATGACCGGAGCGGAGTTCGTTCGCGGGTATCGACCCGTCCCGGGGGAGCGTCTGGGCTAGGCTAGAATCCCCGCGACATGCCGGGGAAGGTCGCCGCGTCCATCCTGTCCGCGGACTTCGCCCACCTCGCCCATCAGGTAAAGCTCGTCGAGCAACACGTCGACCTCATACATATCGACGCAATGGACGCGCATTTCGTGCCCCCGCTCTCCGTGGGGCCGGTCGTCGTGGAGTCGCTTCGCAAGGTCACGGCGCTGCCGCTGCACTGCCATCTCATGGTGGAGCGGCCCGAAGCCTTGTTTCAGGACTTCGCGGCCGCCGGCGCCGACATCGTGACCTGCCACATGGAGGCGATCGACGACCCGGCCGAAACCGTGCGCCGGGCCGCCTCGCTCGGCATGCGAGCGGGCCTCGCCGTGAACCCCTCGACCGATGTCGACGACGTCTTCCCGTTCCTCGAGTTCGTCGACCGGGTCCTGGTGATGACGGTTCAGCCGGGGTGGGCGGGACAGCGGTTCCTCGACGACTCCCTCCCGAAGGTCGAGTCGGTGCGCAAGGAGATCGACCGGCGCGGGCTTGCCGTCGAGGTCGAGGTCGACGGCGGGATCGACGAGCGCAGCGGTCCGCGGTGCATCGCCGCCGGCGCGACCGTGCTCGCGGCCGCGTCGTCGATCTTCAAGGCAGCCGACCCCGGCGACGCCGCGAGGCGCCTGGCCGCGGCGGCCGGGAGGTAGGCCGATGGCCGAGTCCGTGCTGGTCGTCGACGACGATCCCGACGTCGCGAGGTTCGTCGAGGTCAACCTGCGCTCGGCGGGCTACGACGTCACGGTCGCCTCCGACGGCGAGGAGGCGCTCGAGCGCGCGGTCGAGCTCCGTCCCGACCTCGTGCTCCTGGACGTGATGATGCCGAAGCTCGACGGCTTCGAGGTGGCGCAGCGCCTTCGGCGCGACGTGCGGACGTCCTCGACGAGCATCATCATGCTCACCGCCAAGGCGCTCTCGTCCGACAAGGTGCTGGGGCTCTCGACCGGCGCCGACGACTACATCATCAAGCCGTTCGATCCGGTCGAGCTGCTCGCGCGCGTCAAGGGGACGCTTCGGCGAGCCCGCGAGATGCGGGCCCTCTCGCCGCTCACCGGGCTCCCGGGCAACATCCGGGTGCAGGAGGAGATCCGTCGGCGCGTGGCGGAGGAGCAACCCTTCGCGCTCCTGTACGCGGACGTCGACCACTTCAAGGCGTACAACGACCACTACGGGTTCGTCCGAGGCGACCGGGCGATCCAGGCGATGGCCCGGCTCGCGAGCGAGGTCGTGCACGAGATGGTGGGTCCGGAGGGGTTCGTCGGGCACGTGGGCGGCGACGACTTCCTGCTCATCGTCCCACCGGAGCTTGCCGAGGACGTGGCGGCCCGTCTCTGCGAGCGCTTCGATCAGGAGGCGCCGATGCTGTACGACGCCGACGACCTCGAGCGTGGACACATCGAGGTGAAGGATCGCCAGGGCGCGATGGCGAAGTTCCCGATCCTCACGGTGTCGGTCGGTGTTGTGTCGACCTCGAACCACGCCTTCGGCCACTACGGCGAGGCCGTCTCGGTCGCCACCGAGATGAAGCAGGTCGCCAAGCGACAGCCCGGCTCGTCCTTCGCGGTCGACCGCCGGCGGGAGTGACCCCGAGGCTATACTCGCTGGTGCTCACGCACGATTGAGCTCGTCTTCAGGGCGGGGTGCGATTCCCCACCGGCGGTGACAGTCCGCGACCCCCCGGCAGCCAGCCGGGGGTGGATCCGGCGAGATTCCGGAACCGACCGTGACAGTCGGGATGGGAGAAGGCGGCCGTCGCGGCGGCGCCGTTCGCGCGCGCCGTCCTGCCTCGTCCTTCCCATCCTGCCGGTTTCGGCGCTCCGCCACGGGAGGGTTGATGGCGGACCAGAGCGAGTGGATGCGCCGGGCGATGGCCCTGGCGACGAAGGGGCTTGGCCTCGTCTCGCCCAACCCCCTGGTCGGCGCCGTGGTCGTGGCGGGCGGCAGGGCGGTCGGGGCGGGGTGGCACGAGGGCCCGGGGACGCCGCACGCCGAACGCATGGCGCTGGGCCGGGCGGGCAACCAAGCGCGAGGCGCCACGTTGGTCGTGAGCCTCGAGCCCTGCAGCCACCACGGCCGGACGCCGCCCTGTACCGACGCCATCCTGGGGGCGGGGATCGCGCGCGTCGTGGCCGCCGTCCACGATCCGAACCCCATCGTCGACGGACGAGGGTTCGCGACCCTGCGAGCCGCCGGCGTCGTGGTGGAGGAGGGGGTGCTCGCGGACGAGGGGGCCGAGCTCATCGCGGGCTTCGCGAGCCACGTGACCACGGGCCTCCCGCTCGTGACGCTCAAGATGGCGGGTTCGCTCGACGGTCGTGCGGCGGCGGCCGATGGCTCGTCGAGATGGATCACGGGCGAGGCCGCCCGGATGGACGTCCATCGGATGCGGGCGGCGTCCGACGCGATCGTCGTCGGGTCCGGGACCGCGCTGGCGGACGATCCGGCGCTCACCGTGCGCCTGGAGGGCTTTCGCGGACGCCCACCGCTCCGCGTCGTCGTTGACGGCCGCGGCCGCGTTCCCGCTGCGGGGCGGCTGTTCGACGGAACGGCCCCGACGCTCGTCGCGACGACCCACGAGGCGAGCCCGGATGCCCGCGCGCGCTGGGAGGCGGCGGGCGCCGAGGTCGCGGTCATCGAGCCCGGCGATGGCAGCCGCGTCCCGCTGCCGGGGCTCGTCGAGCTCCTCGGCAAGCGAGACGCCACCAACGTGCTCCTCGAAGGGGGCCCCACGCTCGCGTGGGCAGCGTTGGACGAGCACGTGGTCGATCGACTGGTGCTGTACCTCGCGCCGAAGCTCATCGGCGGCGATCGCGCGCCCGGCCTCGTCGGGGGACGAGGCGTCGCCTCGATCGCCGACGCGCTGCGGGCCGCCATCCGACGGGTGGAGCTCGTCGGTGAGGACCTGAAGGTGGTGGCGGATGTTCACCGGGATCGTTGAGGAGCGGGGCGTCGTCGTCCGCGCGGGCACGCGCCTGGCGGTGCGGAGCCGATCCGTCGCGTCGGACTCCGCCGCCGGTGCCTCCGTGAGCGTGAGCGGCGTGTGCCTCACCGTGGCCGATCGCGTCGACGACGCGGATGGCGCCGCGGTCCTCGAGTTCGACCTCTCGCCCGAGACGCTCTCCCGAAGCTCGCTCGGCGACCTTACCCCGGGCGATGCCGTGAACCTCGAGCGGGCCCTGACGCTGCTGTCGCACATGGGGGGGCATCTGGTGCAGGGCCATGTGGACGGCGTCGGGTCGGTGACGGCGGTGGACGCGACCGACGGCAATGCCGTCCTGCGCGTTCGGCTCCCCGCCGCCCTCGCTGGCTACGTGGTGGAGAAGGGACCGGTCGCCCTCGACGGCGTGAGCCTCACGGTGACGGGCGTCCGAGCGGACGAGCTCGAGGTGGCGCTCGTGCCCTACACGCTCGAGGCGACGACCATGGGAGGGCTTCGGTCCGGCGATCGCGTGAACGTCGAGGTCGACCTGCTGGCGAAGTACGTGGAGCGATTCCTCGGGGCACGGACAAGGAAGGGTGGTTCGGGATGAGCACGACGGAGGCATTCGCGCCGATCGAGGACGCGGTCGAGGACATCCGCGCCGGCCGGATCGTCATCGTCGTCGACGACGCCGATCGGGAGAACGAGGGCGACTTCGTGATGGCTGCGGAGAAGGTCACGCCGGAGGCCATCAACTTCATGGCCACGCACGGCCGCGGCATCATCTGCATGCCGTGCCAGCGGCAGCGACTCGAGGAGCTTCGCATCCCGTTGATGGTCGCGGGGAAGGAAGGCTCCCTCGAGACGGCCTTCGCCGTGTCGATCGACGCGCGCGGCACGACCACGACCGGGACGAGCGCCTACGATCGCGCCGCCACCATCCTGGCCGTGTGCCGGCCCGACACGCGGGCCGAGGACATCCAGATGCCCGGGCACGTCTTTCCCCTCCGTGCCCACGAGGGCGGCGTGCTCAAGCGCGCGGGTCACACCGAGGCGGCGATCGACCTCACGGCGCTCGCGGGCCTGTTCCCCGCGGGGGTGATCTGCGAGATCATGCACCCGGACGGCACGATGGCCCGCCTCCCGGAGTTGCTTCGGGTGGCCGAGGAGCATGCGCTTCGGATCATCTCGATCGCCGACCTCATCGAATACCGGCGCAAGCGCGAGAAGCTCGTGCGAAAGGTGGCGGAGGCCACCATCCCGACCGCCGCAGGCGAGTTCGTCGCCCACGCCTACGAGAGTGCGGTGGATGGTCGCGTGCATATCGCGATGACGCTCGGCGAGGTCGGAGACGGCGAGCGGATCCTCGTTCGCGTGCACTCCGAATGCCTGACGGGCGACGTCTTCGGCTCGCTCCGGTGCGACTGCGGCACACAGCTCGCGAGCGCGCTCGCCCAGATCGGCGCCGAGGGGCGGGGCGTCGTGCTCTACATCCGCGGTCACGAGGGGCGCGCGATCGGGCTCACCCACAAGCTTCGGGCCTACAAGCTGCAGGAGAGCGGGGCCGACACCGTCGAGGCGAACGTGGAGCTCGGATTCGCTCCGGACCCGCGTGACTACGGCATCGGGGCAGAGATCCTGTACGACCTGGGCGTCCGCTCGATGCGCCTGCTGACGAACAACCCGTCGAAGCGCGCCGGCCTGGAGGGCTATGGCCTGTCGATCATCGAGCGCCTGCCCCTGGAGACCACGCCCACAGCGGAGAACCTCGAGTACCTCCGGACCAAGCGCGAGAAGCTGGGTCATCTCCTGGACCATCTGGAGCTCGCCGAGATCCCGTCCTCGCCGGAGGCGGGGACGCGCTTGCCGTGAAGGAGTTCCGCGGCTCGCTCGACGCCTCGGGCCGGCGGTTCGCGGTCGCGGCCGCGAGCTTCAACGAGATGGTGGTCGGCAAGCTCGTCGAGGGGGCCCTCGCGTGCTTCCGGGCGCACGGCGCCGAGGAGGGCGCGGTCGAGCTCGCATGGGTGCCCGGCGCGTTCGAGCTGCCGCTCCTTGCGAGGCGGCTCGCGGAGTCCGGCCGCTACGACGCGGTCGTGTGCCTCGGCGCGATCGTGAGGGGCGAGACGCCGCACTTCGACGTCGTCGCGCGCGAAGCCGCCCGCGGCATCCAGGACGCCGCGCTCTCGACGGGCGTTCCGGTGACGCTCGGCGTGCTCACGACCGATACCGTCGCGCAGGCCCTCGATCGCGCGGGTGGGAGCCACGGCAACAAGGGATGGGACGCCGCAGTCGCCGCGATCCAGATGGCGGGCGTGCTTCGCGAGATCGGGCCGGGCGAGTAGCCTCTTCGAAGGCCCCCCACACGATTGCCGCTGGTGGGGGGGCGTGCTACGCTCGCGGCCGCGTTGGCGGGACCGGTCCGCCGAGAAGTGCAAGGAGGTATCAGGTTGACGCAAGGCACGGTGAAGTGGTTCAGCAACGAGAAGGGTTACGGCTTCATCGCTCGTCCCGATGGGGACGACGTGTTCGTTCACTTCTCGGCAATCGCCGGTGAGGGCTACCGCACGCTGACCGAAGGTCAGGAAGTGGAGTTCGACATCGTCGAGGGTCCCAAGGGCAAGCAGGCGGCGAACGTCAAGCCGGTCTAGCTCTCGGGCGGTGCCTCGAGCACGAACCCGGAGACGGGCCCCGCGAGGGGCCCGTCTCTCTTTGTCCCCCGATCAGCCGGTGACGTTTCGGCTTCGCTGGCGCACGCGGCGCGCGATCTCGGCCAGCACCTTCATCGTGATCGTCGGCTCGCTCTGCAGGAGCGTCAGGAACTCGCGGCGATAGATGCGGATCGTGTGCAGGCCCGTGACGGCCTGCACGGAGGCGGTCCGCGTGGCGCCGTCCAGCAGCGCCACCTCGCCGAAGAAGTCGCCCGGGCCCATGCGCGCGATCGGCTTGCCGTTGTGGAGCACGCGGGCCCACCCCTCGACGATCACGTGGAATGCCTCGCCGGCGGTTCCCTCCTGCACGATCGTCGCGCCGGGCTTGAACCTCGCCTCGCTCGCGACGGACGCGAGGCGTCGCAGGTGCCTGGCGGAGAGCCCGGCGAACAGGGGCACGCCCGCGAGGAGCGCCGCGTCCTGGGCGCGCGTCCGCCGCTGGCGCGCCCGCCGGGCCGCGGGCGGCCGAAGCATGGCCGTGACCGTTGGGGTGATCCGTGGCACCTGACCGTCCCGTCGTCCTGTGGGCAGGAGCTTACCCCGCCGTGCTTCCCTGCCGAACATGAAGCATGCACGGGCGTCTGGACGGGTGTCGGAGCCCTCTCCTATACTTCGTGAGGCGAATGAAGAGCGTGGACACCAGGTTGTTCCTTCCTTGAGCGCCTCCTCTGGCGCTCTTCTTCATCCGGAGGTGATGCGGGGTCGCTCTTGAAGCACGCGTGAACGACAGGATCCGGGCACCACAGGTCCGGCTCGTGGGGCCGGACGGCTCGCAGATCGGGATCGTGTCGATCCAGGATGCGCTGCGGCGTGCCCAGGACCTGGACCTGGACCTCGTGGAAGTGGCGCCGCAGGCGAACCCCCCCGTCTGCCGGATCATGGACTACGGCAAGTTCAAGTACGAGCGGGACGTCCGCCAGAAGGAGGCCCGGAAGAAGCAGGCGCGGGTCGAGGTCAAAGAGATGAAGATGCGGCCCAAGATCGACCCCCACGACTATGGGGTGAAGAAGGGGCACATCGAGCGGTTCCTGAAGCAGGGCGCGCGGGTCAAGGTCACGATCATGTTCCGGGGCCGCGAGATGGCGCACACCGATCTCGGGCGCAAGCTCCTGGACCGGCTCACGGCGGACCTGTCAGAACTTGCTACCGTAGACGCCTACCCGAAGCTGGACGGCCGCAACATGGTCATGGTCGTCGCACCCCTCAAGCGGGCTCCGACGGTCGGGGCCGGGGCGGCGGGGGCGGCCGAGGACGGGCAGGGGGGCTGAGCGGGACGATGCCGAAGATGCGTACACACCGAGGGGCGGCCAAGCGTTTTCGCGTCTCGGGCACCGGCAAGGTCATGCGCCGCAAGGCAACCGGGAACCACATGCTCATCAAGAAGACCGGGAGCCGCAAGCGTCGGGTCTCCGGCATGGCCGAGGTCAAGGCCGAGCGGCGCGCCGTTCGGAGCATGCTCGGCGAGTAGGCACACGAGCCGGAGGGACGGGATTCCGCCATGCCACGGGTGAAGCGAGCGGTCCATTCGAAGAAGAAGCGCCGGGCCGTCCTCGCCCAGGCGAAGGGGTACTACAGCGCGCGTTCCCGCCGCTACCGCGTCGCCAAGGAGCAGGTCCAGCACTCCCTCGTGTACGCGTACCGCGACCGGCGGGATCGCAAGGGGCAATTCCGTCGCCTGTGGATCACTCGCATCGGCGCCGCGGCGCGCGCCGGAGGGATGACGTACTCCACCTTCGTGCACGGCCTGGGCGCGGCCGGCATCGATCTCGATCGCCGCACGCTCGCCGACCTCGCGGTTCGGGACCCCGCGGCGTTCGAGCAGCTGATCGTGGCGGCGAGGGCCGGCCTCGAGTCCGAGGCCGACGCGCGCGCAAAGGCGACCAAGCCCAGGCGCGCGCGCGCGAAGGTCGCGGCCTCGGCCGAATCCTGATCGCTCGTCCCGTGGTGCCCTCCGGCGGCGAACCCGGCCGGGCAGCCCCGATCACGTCCCTGCACAACCGACACGTCGTCGACGCCGTCCGGCTGAAGAAGCGGGCCATGCGGGAGCACGACCGCCGGTTCCTCGTCGAGGGGGCCCGCGGTGTGCTGGAAGCCCTGCGGGATCCGGAGGAGGTTCGCTCCCTCTTCGTGCGCGACACGGGCGACGAGCGCGTCGGGCGCGTCGCTGCGGTGGCCCGCGAGGCGGGGATCCCCGTGCACGCCGTGTCCGAGCCCGTGATGGGCCACCTCACGTCGACGGTGACACCCCAGGGGATCGTCGCCGTGTGCTCGTTCGTGGACGTGCCGCTCTCCGCGCTCCGGCATGCCGATGGCTGCGTCGCTGTCCTGGCCGAGGTACGGGACCCGGGGAACGCCGGCACGATCCTTCGGTCCGCCGACGCCGCGGGGTCGGCGGGCGTGGTGTTCTCGCGCTCCTCGGTCGACGTCTACAACCCCAAGGCCGTCCGCGCCTCCGCGGGGTCGCTCTTCCACGTCCCGGTCGTGCGGGAGCTGGACCTCGCGCACGTGGTGGACGGGCTTCGCGCGACGGGCCGGCGGGTCGTCGGAGCGAGCGCGGATGGCCGCACGGCCGTGTACGACACGGACCTCGCCGGACCCGTCGCGGTCGTGTTCGGCAACGAGGCGCACGGGCTCGCGGACGACCTTCGGTCGCTCCTCGACGACACGATCCGCGTTCCCATCCGAGGCGCGGCTGAGTCGCTCAACCTCGCCGCCGCGGCCACCATCGTCCTGTTCGAAGCCGCCCGGCAGCGATCGGCGCGTCGCTAGACTACCGATCCACCATGGCCGAGCCCCTCGCCATCGACGAGATGCTGCGCGTGCTGGAACGGGAACGCGTGCGCGGCCTCGGGCTCGCCGGTGCCGCAGCGTCGAACGAGGAGCTCGGGCGCGCGGAGGTCGCGGTGCTCGGGCGCAAGTCGCCCCTCGCGTCGGTGCAGCGCGGCCTGGGCGCGCTCGCCGACGAGGACCGGCGGCGGGTGGGCCAGAAGACGAACGAGGTTCGGGAAGCTCTCCGCTCGGCGATCGCCGAACGACAAACAGCGCTCGATCGCGAGAGCGACGAGGCACTCCTCGTGGCCGACGGCCTGGACGTGACGCTCCCCGGGCGCCGCCCGAGGCCGGGGTCGCTGCACCCGCTCACGATCGTGCAGCGCGAGATCGCCGACATCTTCATGCGGCTCGGCTATCAGGTGCTGGACGGGCCCGAGGTCGAGGACGAGTGGCACAACTTCGACGCGCTCAACATCCCCCCGGATCATCCAGCCCGGACCATGATGGACACCACGTTCGTCGATGTTCCCGGCCACCCGGAGCTCCTGCTCCGCACCCACACCTCACCGATGCAGGTCCGCGCGATGCAGGCGGGCCCTCCGCCCGTGTACGTCGTCGTGCCGGGGCGCGTGTATCGAAACGAGCAGATCACGGCGAAGAACATGCCGGTGTTCCATCAAGTCGAGGGGCTCGCGATCGACGAGGGCATCTCTTTCGCGGATCTCAAGGGGACGCTCCAGGCCTTCTCTCGCGAGCTGCTCGGGCCCGAGCGCGAGATCCGGCTCACGCCGTCGTTCTTCCCGTTCGTCGAGCCGGGCGCCCAGGTCGAGGTGTCCTGCTTCGTCTGCGGGGGCGTCGGATGCCGAACCTGCGGCTTCACCGGCTGGATCGAGACCATGGGTGCCGGCATGGTGCACCCGCGTGTGCTGGAGGCGGTGGGCTACGACGCCGAGCGGTGGACCGGGTTCGCGTTCGGGGGCGGCTACGACCGCCTCGCGATGATCCGCTTCGGCATCCCCGACATCCGGATCCTCTGGGAGAACGACGTTCGGTTCCTCGAGCAGTTCGAGGCGAGCGGGTGACGCGATGAAGGTCGTGCTCTCGTGGCTCCGTGAGCTCTGTCCCGTCGATCTCTCGGCCGAGTCGCTCGGCGAGCTGCTCTCCGCGAAGGGGATGCACGCCGAATCGATCGAGCGCCCGTGGCAGGGTCTCGAGGGCGTGGTGGTCGGCCGCGTGCTCGAGGTCGCGGACCACCCGGACTCCGACCGGCTGTGCCTCGTTCGCATCGACGTCGCGGGGGCCGAGCGGCACGTGGTCGCGGGCGTTCGCAACATGCGGGCCGGCGACCTGGTGCCGTACGCCGGGCCTGGATCGCGGGTGCCGGCGCTCGCCGAGCCGCTCGAGGTCAGGTCCCTTCGCGGCGAGCGCTCGGAGGGCATGCTCTGCTCCGCGCGGGAGCTCGGGCTCTCCGGCGACCACTCCGGGATCCTCATCCTCCCCGGCGACGTCCTCCCCGGTGCCGACGTGAAGGCGACGTTCGGGCTTGACGATGCCGTCCTCGACCTCGAGATCGAGGCGAACCGGCCGGACGAGCTCTCCATGATCGGGGTCGCCCGCGAGGTCTCGGCCGCGACCGGCGTGGCGTGGACACGGCCGGACTCGAGCGTGACCGAGGCCACCGACCCGGCCGAGGGCGCCGCCGCCGTGCGCGTGCTCGACTCAGATCGATGCCCTCGGTTCGTCGGCCGCGTCGTGGTGGACGTCACGACCGGCCCCTCCCCGATCGCCGTCCAGGCCCGGCTGACGGCGGCCGGCATGCGCCCGGTCTCGAGCGTCGTGGACGCCACCAACTACGCGATGCTCGAGCTCGGCCAGCCGATGCATCCCTACGACCTCGACCGCCTGGCCGGTCGCGGGGTCATCGTCCGGCGGGCGGCCGAGGGCGAGCGGCTCGTGACCCTCGACGACGTGGAGCGAACCCTGTCGGCCGAGGACCTCGTCATCGCCGACGACGACGGGGCGGTGGGGATCGCCGGGGTGATGGGGTCCGCGGGGACCGAGGTGTCGGCCTCGACACGCGAGGTCCTGCTGGAGAGCGCGTTCTTCACGCCGCGGTTCGTCATGCGGACCTCGCGGCGCCTGCTGCTCCAGACCGAGGCGTCGACCCGGTTCTCGCGCGGCGCCGACCCCGAGGCGCCGGGGCCCGCCGCGGCGCGCGCGGCCCGGCTGATGCTCGAATGGGGGTCGGGCACGGTGCTTCGGGGCGAGATCGAGCTGGGCCGTGCCCCGGTGCGCCGGCGTCTCGCCCTCAGGCCCGCGAGGGCCTCGCTGCTGCTCGGCTACCCGGTGGGGGAAGCCGACGCCGTCGAGGCGCTCGGCCGCCTCGAGATCATCGCGGAGCCATCCGGCGGGGAGCTGTCCGTCGAGGTGCCCAGCCACCGCCCCGACCTCGAGGTCGAGGCCGACCTGATCGAGGAGATCGTTCGGGCACAAGGCTACGACCGGATGCCCTCGCGCCTGCCCGGCATCCAGCGTGCGGGCGGGATGGTTGCGGCCTTCGCGGACCGCGCGCGAACCCGGGAGGCGCTCGTCCGAGCCGGGCTCCGGGAGGCGCTCTCGCTCTCGTTCGCGTCGGCGGCGGACCTCGGGCTGATGGGGGATGCGAAGGCTGTCCGGGTGGCGAACCCGCCGGCGGCCGATGAACCGTTCCTACGGATGAGCCTGATTCCGAACCTGCTGAAGGCGCTCGCGCGGAACCTCTCGCGCGGCCGGCGTGGGGCGGCGCTCTTCGAGGTGGGGCACGTGTTCCGCATCAGCTCGACCGGCGGCGAACCGCCGGTCGACGAGAAGGAGGCCGTGGCCGGCGCCATGACGGGTCCCGCGGGCGTGGGCCTGCACGCGCCCGACCGCGAGCTCGACTTCCTGGACGCGAAGGGCGTCGTCGAATCCCTGCTCGCCTCGTTCGGGGTCGACGACTGGGGGCTGGGCGGTCCGCCCGGGCCGCCCTTCCACCCTGGCCGGTCCGCCATCGTCACGATCGCGGGCGTGCCGGCGGGCGTCGTGGGGGAGCTCCACCCGCGTGCCGCGGAGCCGTTCGGCGTCCCCGGCCGTGTCGCCGTCTTCGAGTTCGACGCCTCGGCGCTCGCGGAGGCGCGGCCGGCGATCGCCACCTATCGAGAGGTGCCGCGGTTCCCGCCCGTTCGTCGCGACCTCGCGTTCGTCGTGCCCGAGGAGACGCCCGCGGGAGCCGTGCGCGACGCGATCCTCCAGGCCGGGGGCGACCTCCTTGACACCGTCCTGCTCTTCGACGCGTTCGAGGGCGAGCCGATCCCGGCGGGGCGCAAGAACCTGGCGTTCTCGCTGGAGCTTCGCTCGCCGGAACGAACCCTGACCGACGGGGAGGCCGACGCCGCCGTCCGCGCGATCGTCGAGTACCTGGGCCGGACCTTCGGGGCGGAGCTGCGGTCAGGCTGAGCGGGTACCATGGGCCGGCGATGGTCCGGCATTTCCTCTCGATCGACGACCTCGACGTCCAGGAGCTTTCGTCGCTGCTCGATCGCTCGTCGGCGGTGAAGGCCTCACCGCGGGACGTCGCGGATCGGCTTGCGGGTACCGCGGTCGCGATGATCTTCGAGAAGCCGTCGACGCGCACCCGCGTGTCCTTCGAGGTGGCGGTGTCCTCCACGGGCGGGCACCCGCTCGCCCTGTCGTCCGCGGAGCTGCAACTCGGCCGCGGGGAGACGATCGAGGACACTGGCCGGGTCCTCTCCCGCTACGTCGACGCGATCGTGCTGCGGACCTTCGGGCAAGGCCGGCTCGAGGGGCTCGCCCGGACCGCGACGGTCCCGATCGTGAACGCGCTCTCCGATCTCGAGCACCCGTGCCAGTGCCTGGCGGACCTGCTCACGATCCGCGAGCACAAGAGCCACCTCGCGGGGCTCGTGCTCACCTACATCGGGGACGGCAACAACGTCGCGCACTCGCTGCTCCTCGGCGGCGCGAAGATGGGAATGACCGTTCGCGTCGCCACCCCGCCCGGGTACGAGCCGGTCCCGCACGTGGTCGAGCGCGCCGCCGAGATCGGCGCGGCGACGGGTGGGAGCGTCGAGGTCCTGAACGATCCCACGACGGCCTCCTCCGGCGCGGACGTCCTGTACACCGATGTCTGGGCGTCCATGGGGCAGGAGGCCGAGACGGCCGAACGTGCGCGGGTGTTCGAGCCGTACCGCATCGACCGGGCTGCCGTCGAGCTCGCCAAGCCCGATTGCATCGTGCTGCACTGCCTGCCGGCGCACCGCGGCCAGGAGATCACCGACGAGGTGATCGACGGGCCGCACTCGGTCGTGTGGGACCAGGCGGAGAACCGGATGCACACCCAGAAGGCGCTCCTGCTCCGGCTCATGGGCCGGGACTGACGCCCTTCGATGCCGCGCTCCAACGAGGTCGTCCAGGCGCTCCTGCAGGAGTACGCGGACCTCCTCGCGATCACCGGCGGCGATCCCTTCCGGGTTCGGACGTACGAGAAGGCCGCCCGCTCGATCGGTGGCTACCACGCCGAGGTCTCCTCGCTTGACCAGAAGGGCCTCGAGGCGATCCCGAGCGTCGGCACGTCCACCGCCGGCAAGGTCGAGGAGGCGTTGCGGACCGGGACGTTCGCCGCCCTCGAGGACCTGCGCCAGGCCGTCCCCCCCGGCGTCAGGCAGATGATCTCGATCTCCGGGCTCGGCCCGAAGAAGGCGATGATGCTCTACCGCGACCTCGGGATCGCCTCGGTCGAAGAGCTCGGGGCCGCGATCGAGGCGGGGCGTCTCAAGGGCCTTCGCGGGTTCGGCGAGCGCACCGAGGAGAACATCCTTCGCGGGATCGCGCTCGTGCAGGAGTCCGGCGCCCGCGTGCAGATCAACGTCGCGATGGAGCTCGCGGAGGACGTGATCGCGCGGCTCTCGGCGATCAAGGCCACGCGTTCGATCGCCTACGCGGGATCGCTCCGGCGGATGGCGGAGACGATCGGCGATGTCGACATCCTGGCCGCGGCGACGAAGCCCGCGCCGGTCATGGAGGCCTTCGCGTCGCTCCCCAACTTGGAGCGGGTCATCGCGCGGGGAGAGACGAAGACCTCGATCCGGACCACACAGGGTTTGCAGGTCGACCTGCGGGTGATCCCGCCTGACGTGTGGGGTGCCGCCCTGCAGTACTTCACGGGGTCGAAGGCCCACAACATCCGGACGCGCGAGATCGCGGTGCGCAAGGGCCTCAAGCTCTCCGAGTACGGGCTGTTCGACGCGAAGTCGGGCGAGCTGATCGTGGCGCGGACCGAGGAGGAGGTCTACAAGCGGCTCGGCCTGCCGTGGATCCCGCCGACGCTCCGCGAGGACCGCGGCGAGATCGAGGCCGCGCATCGGGGCGAGCTCCCGACCCTGGTGCAGGAGAAGGACATCAAGGGCGACCTGCACACCCACACCGACCTCACCGACGGCCTGGCGCCACTCGAGCAGATGATCGCGACGGCGCGCGAGCGCGGCTACGCGTACTACGCCGTGACCGATCACGCGCCGAACCTCTACATGCAGCGCATGACCGACGCGAAGATGCTCGCCCAACGAACGAAGGTCAGGCGGCTCGAGGCCGATGGCACGATGGTGCTCCTGCACGGCTCGGAGCTGAACATCGACGCGAGCGGGGACGTCGATTGGGGACCGGAGTTCCTCGAGGGGTTCGACGTGTGCGTCGCCTCGGTGCACGGCGAGTTCACGCAGCCGAAGGACGAGATGACCCGGCGGATCATTCGGGCGTGCGAGAACCCCTACGTGAACATCATCGGGCACCCCACCGCGCGCATGATCGGGCGACGCCCGCCGATCGAGTTCGACCTGGACGAGGTCTTTCGCGCCGCCGCGCGCACGGGGACGGCGCTCGAGATCAATTCCTACCCGGACCGGCTCGATCTGCGGGACGAGCACGTGCTGTGGGCCAAGCGACACGGGGTGAAGTTCGCGATCGACACGGACTCCCACGCGACCGTGCACCTGCCCTTCCTTCGCTACGGCATCGGCACGGCCCAGCGGGGGTGGCTCTCCAAGGACGACGTGATCAACGCGTGGCCGCTCGCGAAGCTTCGGCGCTTCCTGCGCAAGGGCCGCAGGTGACTGCGGGGGCGCTCCGCCCCCTCGCTCGGTCGTTGCTCGCCCGGCCCGCGCCGGTCGTTGCGCGCGAGCTCCTCGGGCGGCTCCTCGTCGGGGGCACGGACGATGCGCCGCGCATCGCGCGGATCGTGGAGTGCGAGGCGTACGAGCAGGACGACCCCGCGAGCCACTCCTACCGGGGCCGCACCGGGCGCACGGAGGTGATGTTCGGACCCGCGGGTCACCTGTACGTCTATTTCACCTACGGGATGCACTACTGCATGAACGTGGTCACGGGACGTGCTGGCGAGGGGAGCGCAGTGCTCCTTCGCGCGGCCGAGCCCCTGGAGGGCCAGGACCGCATGGCCGAGTCGCGTGGGCTCCGGGCACCCTACGACCCGCGCCTGCTCTGCTCGGGCCCGGCGCGCCTGACGCAGGCGTTCGGCGTGACGCGCGAGGAGAATGCTCTGGACCTCCTCGGGGGCGGGACGCCGCTCGGGCTCACGGTGGGCGTGCCCGTGCCCGACGGCGACGTCGGCGTGTCGACCCGCATCGGGATCCGTGCCGGCCGCGAGCGCCCGTGGCGCTTCTTCGTCTCCGGCAGCCCGTTCGTGTCGCGAGGCCCCCGCGAGCTCACCCCGAGGGGTTCACCCAGATGATCACCGTCGAATTGGGGTCAGCGACCGCACCCCCCGGTGGGGTCTCGAGCCAGACCTGACCGGCGACGGCTCCGCAGGAGTCATGCGGATCGCACTCCCATTGCGTCGTCACCTGCACGGAGAACCCCGCGGCCGTGAGCGCGAGGATCGCATCGGACTGCGTGAGCCCCACCACGTTCGGAACGACGGCGGGTGGAGGCGGACCCGGCGGAGGCGCGGTGGCGACCACGATCGACACGGTCGTCCCCTGGTACGCCACGCTTCCGCCCGGCGGGTTCTCGGAGATGACTGTGCCGGCGGGGGCCGTCGCCGACTCCTCGGTCGAGACCGACACGGAGTAGGCATAGCTCCCGAGCACCCGCTCGGCGTTCGCCTGGTGCCAGCCGACGACCGACGGCACGGCAATCAGCTGCGGGCTGATCGGCTGCGAGCATCGCTGCGTCGGCTGGGTCCCGTCGTAGAAGGAGATCCTGCGGATGTCGGTGGGGAGCGTCCAGTGCGTCGGGAGGCAGCCGCCGCGGGTCTCGTCCACCGCCACGGAAACGAACTGGATGTCCGGCTTTCGCCAGTTCATCACCGGCATCCCCGCGGTGGCCTTGACCATGAACGCGTGCCAGATCTCCGCGGGCCAGGTCCCGCCCAGGACGTGCGGCAGCCGCACGCGTGGATAGGTCATCGGGATCTGACCCTGCGGGAACCCCACCCACACCGCGGCCACCATCTGGGGGATGTAGCCGACGAACCACGCGTTGGTCCAGTTCTGCGCCGTTCCGGTCTTGCCGGCGACGGGCCGGGGGAGGATCGCCTCGACGCCGGTGCCCTCCTGCACGACCTTCTCGAGGATCTGCGTGGTGGTCCAGGCGACCCCGGCGTTCACCGCCTGCTCGGGCTGCGGGTCAGCCTGGTAGATGAGGTTCCCCGCGGCGTCGGTGATCCGCCACACGGCGAGCGGCGGCGCGTGCTTGCCCAGCGTGGCCAGGCTCCCATAGGCCGACGCCATCTCGAGCGTGTTCACCTCGTTCGACCCGAGCACGGCCGATGGGTAGGCGTGCAGCGGGCTCGTGATCCCCATGCGGTGGGCCGTGTCCACGACGTTGGCAGGACCCTCCTGCATGATGAGCTGCGCGTAGACCGTGTTGACGGAGTGGATCGTGGCCTGCTCGAGCGTCAGCAGGCCGCCCGCCTCGCCGTCGTAGTTGTTCACCGGCCAGATCGGCGGCGAGTAGCCCCTGGGGAGCGGGATGTCGATGTGCGAGGGCGCCGGATAGATCGCCTCGGGTGAGATGCCCTCGTCGAGCGCGGTGACGAGCGCGAACGGCTTGAACGAGGACCCGGCCTGCCGACCGGTCGCCCCGCCCGTCGCCAGGTTGAGCTTCGCGATCTTGCCGTTCCCGAAGTAGTTGCGGCCGCCGACCATCGCGAGCACGGCGCCGGTGCGCGGATCGATGACCGTCATCGCCCCCCAGGGATCGCGCGGAAACGTGAGGATGCTGTTCACGGCCTGCTCGGCGTACCGCTGCAGCCGAAGGTCGATCGTGGTGGTGATCCGAAGGCCCCCCTCGAACAGCATCGCGTACCGGTCGGCGTAGGTGGCGCCGAACGCCGGGTTCGCCAGGAACCATTGCTTCACGTAGTCGACGAAGTACGCCGCGGGGTAGGGCGCGGGCTTGCGCACGTTCAGCCCCAGGCCCTGCGTTCGCGCCGCCAGGTACGTCGGCTGGTCGATCCACTCCTGCTCTTGCATCTGGGCGAGCACCAGGTTGCGCCGCGCCAGGGCCTCGTCTGGATGGAACACCGGGTCATACGTCGACGGCGAGGCGATCAACCCCGCGAGGAGCGCCCCCTGCGCGAGCGTGAGCGCGTTCGGCGGGATCGAGAAGTAGGTCTGGGCGGCGGCCTGGATGCCGTACGCGCCCTGGCCGAAGTACACCGTGTTCAGGTACATGGCCAGGATCTGGTCCTTCGAGTAGCGCTTCTCGAGCTCGAAGGCGAGCACCGCGTCCTTGATCTTCCGCGAGAGGGTGCGCTCGTCTCCGGTGATGGTGTTCTTCACGAGCTGCTCGGTGATCGTGGAGCCTCCCTGGACGATCCGGCCCTCCTTGGCGTTCTGGACGGCGGCGCGGATGATGGCCTTCACATCCACGCCGGCATGCTCGTAGAAGCGCTGGTCCTCGATCGCGACGACGGCGTCGCGAACGGGCACCGGGATGTCGCTGATCGGCACGATCGTGCGGTTCTGGTCGGCGTGCAGATCGGTGATGTAGCGGCCCTGGCTGTCGTAGATGCGCGAGGTCTGGGGGAGCGGAGGGATCGTCGGCTCCGCATGGGGGATGCGCGGGAGGGGAATCGCGCAGGCGGAGGCGAGCAGGCCGATCGCGGCCGCGCAGATCCGGCGTCGGGCGTGCGCGCTCCTCACCCCAGATTCATCGACACGAACGGGGCGCGGGTTTGCACCTGTTAGCATCCGGCGGGATGAGCCCCCCGGCCGACCCGAACGAGCAGCTCGAAGGCCTGCTCAGGGGCGCCGCCGAGGTCATCCCCACCCACGAGCTTCTCGAGAAGCTCAGGCTCGGCCGGCCCCTTCGCGTGAAGCTCGGGATCGACCCCTCCCGCCCGGACCTGCACCTGGGTCACGCGGTGGTCCTGCGGAAGCTCCGGCAGTTCCAGGAGTACGGCCATACGGCCGTCCTCATCATCGGGGACTTCACCGGCCGCGTGGGTGACCCCTCGGGGCAGTCGGAGACGCGCCCGTTCCTCACCGAGGACGAGATCGAGGCGAACGCGAAGACGTACTTCGATCAGGCTGGGCTGGTGCTGGACGTCGAGCGGGCGGAGATCCGGCACAACTCGGAGTGGCTCGCGAAGCTCTCGATGCCCGACGTGCTCAAGCTCACCGCGTCGTACACGGTCGCCCGCATGCTCGAGCGCGACGATTTCCGAACGCGCTATCAGGAGCAGAAACCGATCAGCGTCGTCGAGTTCCTGTATCCACTCATGCAGGCGATGGACTCGGTCGCGATCGAGGCCGACGTGGAGATGGGCGGCACCGACCAGACCTTCAACCTGCTCGTGGGACGCGACGTGCAGCGGGCCTACGGCCAGGAGCCGCAGGTCGTGTTCACCATGCCGCTCCTGGAAGGTACGGACGGCGTCCGCAAGATGTCGAAGTCGTTCGAGAACGCCGTCGCGCTCACCGATCCGCCCGACGAGATGTTTGGCGGGCTGATGAGCATCCCGGACGGGCTGATCGTTCCCTATCTGCGCTTGCTGTCGGATATCGACGAATCGGAGCTCGCCGCGACGGGTGGCGAGGTCGCCTCCGGTGGGGTCGGCGCGGCGGCGGCGAAGCGTCGACTCGCCCGCGAGGTCGTGGATCGCTATCACGGGACCGGCAGCGGGAGCGACGCCGAGGCACGGTTCGACCGCGTGCACCGCGAGCGCGAGATTCCGGACGACCTCCCCGACGTCCCGCTGCCCGCCTCCTCGATCGAGGGAGGCCTGGTCTGGCTTCCGCGGCTCCTCGTCGAGCTCGGCCTCGCGGCCTCGCACGCGAAAGCCCGCCAGCTGATCCAGCAGGGGGGGGTTCGCCTGGACGGCGAGACGGTGCCGGACCCCAGCCTGGAGCTGGATCCCGACCAGCTCACCGGCCGCGTCCTGCAGGTGGGGCGCCGCTCGTTCGTGCGACTGACCGGCCCTGTTTGACGCCCCCCCAGCTGGGGCGTACCATACTGGGCGGTTCCTGGAAGGGACCAGGAAAGGGAATCCTGCATTGGAGTCCACCTTTCTGACAAGGGAAGATGGCAGGGAGGCACCTCTGACGTAGCCGATCGAAGACCGGGCAACGTCGAGGCCGTCGGCCGTGAGAGCCGGCGGTTTCTTCTTGCGGAAGGCCCGAATCGGGAAGACGACGCCACGGCAGGGGCCCGCACCTTGAGAACTGGACAGTGTGCCAAAAGCCAGTGCATTCCCGTCACGAGCTCGGGAGAGCGGCCTCGGCCGTGACCTCGAGGGATTGACGCGGATTCGTATAACCATGAACCGGACGGTTCAACCGCCCGGATCGAAATCTCTAACGGAGAGTTTGATCCTGGCTCAGGACGAACGCTGGCGGCGTGCTTAACACATGCAAGTCGAGCGATCGGCCGTGGAGGGGTAACCCTCCTCGGTACGGAGCGGCGAACGGGTGAGTAACACGTGGGCAACCTGCCCCAGGCTCTGGAATAACCCCCGGAAACGGGAGCTAATGCCGGATATTCTCGGGATCTCGCATGGGAATCCGAGGAAAGCTCAGGCGGCCTGGGATGGGCCCGCGGCCTATCAGCTAGTTGGTGGGGTAACGGCCTACCAAGGCGTCGACGGGTAGCTGGCGTGAGAGCGTGACCAGCCACACTGGGACTGA
>JACXTT010000968.1_pt1 | contig 49177 bp, 40 predicted proteins | sample 9270951 | NCBI WGS metagenome assembly JACXTT01 (sample SAMN15532306, study PRJNA645909) | rock metagenome | isolation source: weathered quartz diorite | place: Puerto Rico | collected 2017-06-21 | reverse complement strand
CAAGGGCTACTACAACATCACCGGCCTTGCCTGGTCGGGGCGCGGCAAGATCAAGGCGGTGGACATCAGCGTAGATGGCGGCCGCAACTGGCAGCCGGCGCGGCTGGAAGGACCGATTCTCGGCAAATGCCTGACGCGTTTCAACTTCGGCTGGGGCTGGGATGGCGCGCCGGCCGTTTTGCAAAGCCGCGCTGTCGATGAGACGGGTTATGTGCAGCCGAAAATCAACCAGCTGCGCGAAGTTCGCGGTCAGCGCTCGGTTTATCACAACAACGCCATTCAAAGCTGGCGGGTGGCGGAATCGGGCGAGGTCGGCAATGTCCAGGTTTACTGAGTCGGCCTGCATCGTTGTGCTGGTCGCCGCCGTCGTCGGCAATGCAGTGGCCGCGCCGGCCACTGCAAAAACCTATCCCGATATCGGACGCAGTGCCACGCCGGCCGAAATCCAGGCCTGGGATATCGATGTGCGCCCCGATTTCAAGGGCTTGCCGGCGGGGTCCGGATCGGTTGCCCGCGGGCAGCAAATCTGGGAAACGAAATGCGAGTCCTGCCACGGCGTGTTCGGCGAATCCAATTCAGTGTTCACGCCGATCGCTGGCGGCACCAATGTCGAGGACATCAAGGCCGGCCGCGTTGCCTCCTTGAAGCGCCCCGATTTTCCGCAGCGTACCTCGCTGATGAAGCTGTCGCAGGTTTCCACCCTGTGGGATTACATCCGTCGCGCCATGCCGTGGAACGCGCCCAAATCCCTCAGCACGGATGAGGTCTATGCGGTCACCGCCTATGTATTGAATCTTGGCGATATCGTGCCGGCCGATTTTGTGCTGTCCGACAGGAATATTGGCGAAGTGCAGGCGCGCCTGCCCAACCGCAACGGCATGCGGCCCTTCGCCCTGATGTGGGATGTGCGTGGCAAGGCCGATGTGCGCAATGCCCGCTGCATGAAAAATTGTCCGCAGGAGATGGAACATATGTCCTCCATCCCCGACTATGCGCGCAACCAGCACGGCAACCTCGCAGAGCAGAATCGCCATATCGGCCCGGCGCGCGGAACCGATACCGCGCAGGCGGCATCGCCGGCAACGGCAGCAGGACCGACGCCCAGTGCGCTGGCGCAGAAATACGCCTGCAGTGCCTGCCATATGTCGGACCGCCAGCTGGTGGGACCCAGCCATGCCGAGATCGCCGCCCGCTATCGCGACAAGCCTGAGGCGGAGGCCATGCTGATGGCCAAGGTTCGCGCCGGCGGGACCGGCGTTTGGGGAACGAACATCATGCCGCCGCACAACGATATGGACGAGAAGGAATTGCGCGCCCTGGTGCGCTGGAGCTTGTCCGGGGGCAATTAATCCCCGCATCGAAACAAGGTATGATGAATTGAGCAAGTTTGTCGGGTATGAATTCACAGGCAGTACACAAACAACAGCAGGATTTTCCTCGCCAGGAGCATGAAATGAACAGAAGAGACGCACTCAAGGCATCGGGCGGTACCGTGGTGATGGCGCTGGCCGCTTCGGCGGGATTGCTGGCGCCGCAATTCGCCATGGCCGAGGATTGGAACAAGACCGCCTTTGATGGCAAGAGCCTCAACGATGTGGTCAAGGCATTGGGCGGCGCCAGTGCGGTCGAATCGAAGGACGTGTCCTTCGTCAATGCCCCCGACATCGCCGAGAATGGCGCGGTGGTGCCGATCGGTGCGACCAGCAAGATCGCCAAGACCGAATCCATCTCGATCCTGGTCGAGAAAAATCCCAGCGCGCTGTCGGCCACCTTCACGATTCCCGAAGGCACCGAGGCGACGATTTCCACGCGCGTGAAAATGGGCCAGACCTCGAACATCTATGCCCTGGTCAAGGCCGACGGCAAGTATTTCTACGCGGTCAAGGAAGTCAAGGTCACGCTCGGCGGCTGCGGCGGTTAGGCCATCGTTCGCTCGATACAGGATACAAAACGATTAAATCATTGTCGCGCACTCGTCGAAGAGCGTCGGCAGCAAAGGAGACAGCATGGCAGATCCGATGAGAATTCGTGCCCAGTTGACGGGTGACAAGGTTGATGTGCGCGTGCTGATGGCGCATGAAATGGAAACCGGGCAGCGCAAGGATGCCGCCGGCAAAACCGTGCCGGCCTGGTTCATCCAGAGCGTCAGCGCCACCTGCAACGGCAAGACGGTGCTGTCCGCGCAATGGGGACCGTCGATCTCGAAAAACCCGACTCTCGCCTTCCGTTTCACCGGCGGCAAAGTGGGCGACAAGGTCATCATCACCTGGGTGGATAACCGCGGCGACAAGCGCAGCGACGAAGCGACCATTACGGCGGCATCATGATGGCCGGCGCGCGTCGCCAAGTGTTGCAGGCCACGGTGGCGGCCGCAGCAGCATTGCTAATGTTCACCGGCGGTACGGCGGCGCTTGCCGCATCGGCCAAGGATGAGCCGGTCAAGGTGGTGTATCACGTCAGCGAAGGCATTGAGCAGGCGACGCAGGCGCTGCGCAATGTGCGCAATCATCTGTCCGCTGATCCCACCGTCAAGATTGTGGTGGTGACGCATGCCAACGGCATCGATTTTCTGCTTGATGGCGCCAAGGACAAGAACGGCAATCTGTTCGACGCCAATGTGCAGGAGCTGGTAAAAATGGGCGTGCAGTTTCGGGTCTGCAAGATCACGCTGGAGCGACGCAATATCGACCCCAAGCGCGTGATTGAGGAAGCAACCTTGGTGCCCAGCGGCGTGGCCGAGGTCAGCCGCCTGCAGGCGCGCGAAGGTTTTGTTTACCTGAAGCCGTAACAAGAAAAAGCGGGTTAGCTGTCGAAGCGCGCGCAGCCCATAAATTTCGGAGGAAACATGCAAAAGTTGATCTGGCCCGTTTCAGCATTGGTCCTTGCCTTGTCCGCGGGCGCGCTGATGGTGGCGCCGGTGATTGCCCAGGATGCGAAAGCGGGCACCGGTGGCAACGGCGGTGATAGCGCCATCAAGGAAATCGAAAAATATCGCGCAGCCTTGGCCGACGGCAACCCCGCCGAACTCTGGGAAGCGCGCGGCGAAGACCTGTGGAAGCAGAAGCGCGGCCCGAACAGCGTCTCCTTCGAGAACTGCGATATCGGCAAAGGGCCGGGTGTGGTGAAGGGCGCCTACACCGTGCTGCCCAAATATTTTGAAGACAGCGGCAAAGTCGAGGATCTGGAATCGCGCCTCGTCACTTGCATGGTCATGCAGCAGGGCTTCAGCTATGCGCAGGCCACCAAAGGGCCTTTCGGCGGGCCAGACAATAAATCCGATATCGAGGCCCTGGTGGCCTATGTCACGGCGGCCTCACGCGGCATCAAGATGAATGTGGTGCTGAACCACCCGGCCGAAAAAGAGGCCTACGAAGTCGGCAAGAAAATATTCTTCCATCGCGGCGGCCCGCATGATTTCGGCTGCGTCACCTGCCACGGCGCCGACAAGCAGCGCATCCGCCTGCAGGAGCTGCCCAATCTGCTGAAACCGGCCGATGCGCGCGGCGCCTATTCGAGCTGGCCGGCCTATCGCGTCTCGCAGGGCGAGCTGCGCACTTTCCAGTGGCGTCTCAACGATTGCTTCCGTCAGCAGCGCTTTCCCGAGCTGGAATTCACCTCGGAAGCCTCGATTGCGCTCACCACTTTCCTCGCCAAGAACGCCAGCGGTGGCGTGATGACGGCGCCCTCGATCAAACGCTAGGAGCGACCATGAATAAAATAAAATCCCTGGCACTCCTCGTCATCGGCTCGTTTGCGATCGTTGCTCAAGCCGCCGAAAAAATCGGCGATGAAAAAGCCGTCGAGGTGATGAAGTCCTCGTTCAAGGAAAAAGGCCAGGCCACACTGGACCGCCTCGATTCCGACGAAACCATGAGCCTGTGCAATAAATACGCCGGCGGAAAATTGCCGACGGCGGTCGCCAAAAAAATCCAGACCAGCAATCTCGCCGGCATCAAATTGCCGGCTGACGGCAAATTGCTCGGCGACTGGAAGTCCGGTGAGAAGATCGCGCAATCCGGCGTCGGCAAACAGTTCTCCGACAATCCGGCCAACCCCAATGGCGGCAATTGCTATGCCTGCCATCAGCTGACACCGCAGGAACTTTCCTACGGCAACATCGGCCCCAGCCTTTACAACTACGGCAAGCTGCGCGGCAACAGCGCGGCCATCCAGCAATACACCTTCGGCAAGATCTACAACGCCGAAGCCTACGCGGCCTGCTCGAACATGCCGCGCTTCGGGCATAACGGCATCCTCACCGAGCAGCAGATCAAGGATGTGACCGCGCTGCTGCTGGACCCGGAATCGCCGGTGAACAAATAGTGTGCCGCGCATGATTTTCCGGATCGGCAAGATGAAAAAAATCCTTTACTCGTTCGCGCTGCTCGCGGCCAGCCTTGCGCTGCCGGCGCCGGCCGCGCCCGAGGCCACCTACAGCGTCAGGCAACTCACGCCGGAAGCGGCGCTGCGTGCCGCACAGGCGGCGATGGAGAAATGCCGCCGCGATGGTTTCCAGGTGGGTGTGGCGGTGGTCGATCGCGGCGGTGTGGTGCAAATATTTTTGCGCGATCGTTTTGCTGGTGCGCACACCGTCGATGCGGCCATCAGCAAGGCATGGACCGCGGCCAGTTTTCGCATCAGCACCGCCGAGCTCGCCAAGGAAACCGAGGCCGGCAAATCGATGAGCGGCATTCGCCAGTTGCCGCGTGTGGCCGCCATCGGCGGGGGCCTGTTGATCCAGGGTGGGGGCAGCGCGCTGGGTGCGATTGCGGTGTCCGGTGCGCCCGGCGGCGCTGCCGATGAAGCTTGTGCCGCCGCGGGTATCAAGGCGATTCAGGACGATATTGAGTTTTAGTGGTTCGCTGAAATTCCTTCTGCACTAAATGTATGCAGTTCACTATGGAATACTTCCCCCTTTTACAAAGGGGGGAGTTGACAATTTCCCAGCAGATAAAGACGTAGAACGCCATTTGGCGCGCCTTTCCGGGCAAAAATGCTCCAAAAACCGCGCCAGTGCTAGAGTTTGAAAATCGGGTACTTCTCGAAACCTTAAATATTCGTCATTCCGGCGAAGGCCGGAATCCAGTCCTTCGTATATTCAAATACTTGGTCGGACTGGGTCCCGGCCTTTCGATGGGGACCCCATTCGGGGCGCCGGGACGACGCGGTTTTTAGAAGTTCCCAATCCATCGAGGCCCGCATGTCCCACCTCTCCCGCCGCGAATTCCTGCAAGTTCTCGCCATCGCCAGCGCCGGCGGCCTCGCGCTCGATGCGCACGATGCTTTCGCCTTGCCAGCTTCATCGGCCGATGCATCGCGCCTGTACGATTTTCCGCGATTCGGCAATGTGCATTTGCTGCATATGACCGATTGCCATGCGCAATTGCTGCCGAGTTATTTTCGCGAACCGAACGTGAACCTCGGTTTGTTCGAGGCCAGTGGCCGTCCGCCGCATCTGGTTGGTGAAAACCTGCTTCGGCATTTCGGCATCGCCCGCGGCTCGCGTGAGGCGCATGCCTTCACCCATCTCGATTTTGAAAAAGCCGCGCGCCGCTACGGCAAGATCGGCGGCTTCGCGCATATCGCAACGCTCGTCAAACAATTGAAGGCCACACGGCCCGGCGCGCTGCTGCTCGACGGCGGCGATACCTGGCAAGGCTCAGGCACCGCGCTGTGGACCAAAGGGCAGGACATGGTCGATGCCGCGCTCGCCCTCGGCGTCAACGTGATGACGGCCCACTGGGAAATGACGCTCGGCGACAAGCGCGTGCAGCAGGTCGTCGATGGCGATTTCAAGGGCAAGATCGATTTCATAGCGCAGAACATCCATACCGCCGATTTCAACGACCTCGTATTCACGCCGTATGTAATGAAGGAAATGAATGGTGTTGCGGTGGCCATCATCGGCCAGGCCTTTCCCTACACGCCGATCGCCAACCCGCGCTACTTCACGCCCGACTGGACCTTCGGCATCAAGGAGGCCGAGATGCAGCAGACCGTCAATGCGGCGCGTGCCAGGGGTGCGGCGGCGGTGGTGCTGCTCTCGCACAACGGCATGGACGTCGATCTGAAAATGGCCTCGCGCGTGACCGGCATCGACGCCATCCTCGGCGGCCATACGCATGACGGCGTGCCGGCACCGGTGATCGTCAGCAACGTCGGCGGCAAAACCCTGGTCACCAACGCCGGCTCCAACGGCAAGTTCCTCGGCGTGCTCGATCTCGAGGTGAAGGACGGCAAGGTCGCCGACTTCCGCTACAAGCTGCTGCCGGTATTCGCCAATCTGCTGCCGGCGGACAAAGAGATGCAGGCGGTGATCGACAAGGTGCGTGCGCCGTATGTGGCGAAGCTCAATGAAAAACTCGCCGTCACCGATGGCCTTTTGTATCGCCGCGGCAATTTCAACGGCAGCTTCGACCAACTGATTCTCGATGCGCTGATGGAAACCAAGAACGCCGAGATCGCCTTCTCGCCCGGCTTCCGCTGGGGCACCTCGCTGCTGCCGGGCGAGGCCATCACCATGGAACACCTGATGGATCAGACCGCCATCACTTATCCCTACACGACCGTGAATGAATTCAGCGGCGAGATGATCAAGACCATCCTCGAAGATGTCGCCGACAATCTGTTCAACCCCGATCCCTATTACCAGCAAGGCGGCGATATGGTGCGCGTCGGCGGCCTGATGTACACCTGCGAACCCAAGGCCAAGGCCGGCAGCCGCATCAGCAATATGATGCTCAAGGGCAGGGCGATCGACCCGGCCAAGACCTACAAGGTGGCTGGTTGGGCGCCGGTCGCCGAGGCCGCGCGCGATGCGAATGCGCAGCCGATCTGGGATCTGGTAGGCAATTATTTGCGCGATAAAAAAACCATCAAGGCCCGCCAGCTCAATCTCCCCAAGCTGGTCGGGGTCCAGGGCAATCCCGGCATGGCCTGAGCGGCAATGCGGGCGTGGAAAAAGCGTGAAATCACCATGAACAGCCGCAGGCGATTCCTGGCGCTCGCCACCTTGCTGGTGGCGCCTTGCCAGTCCGTGAATGCGCAGCAACCCGATCCATCGCCTGCCACTTCGCTGCCTGCTGCCGTCGATCTCGCTGCCGACGCCCGCATGGCCGCCGCGCAGGGCATCCCCGTACTGATTCTCTACAGCCTGCCCGGCTGCCCCTACTGCGAGGCCATCCGCCGCTCGCATCTGCTGCCGATGCTGTCCGAGGTACCGCCCCGGGCGCTGTTGCGGCAAATTGATATCGATTCCAACCAGATGCTTAAAGATTTTCAGGGCAAGGCCCTGAGCCACGAGGCCTTCGCCAGTCGCGAGGGCGTCGCACTGACCCCGGTCGTCGCCTTTTATGGTCCCGAGGGCAAAGCGGCCGCCGACCGCCTGATCGGCGCCATGCTGCCGGACTTCTATGGCAGCTATCTGGACGATGCCCTGGCCAAGGCCGCCGCGGAAATCCGCTCCGGCAGCAGCCAAAACCCAACTCGCCGTTGACCATGGGCCTTTGACGCGCTAAAATACGCGGCTTGAATGGTTGTACGCAAGGCACACCGCTCAATTCCCTGATAGCTCAGCCGGTAGAGCGACGGACTGTTAATCCGCAGGTCCCTGGTTCGAGTCCAGGTCGGGGAGCCAGACAAAACAACGGGTTAGACTTCGGTCTAGCCCGTTTTCGTTTCTGGGCGTGACAAAAACGTGAAAATTCCGACGTCACCGCCGTGGTTTCCTCGATACGAGCCGCCGCTTTAGAAATTCTTTCGGTCGCAAGCCACTGGATAACGGTTGAACACGTTGCCCAGCGTCGCAACGCCCAAGTCGTTCAACTCCCTGTTCGATGAACTGGACTTACCATGTCAATATGCCCAAGCTCGGCGCGCATCCTTTGATAAGCGCGAAAAACGGGTTGATCCAAGCTTTTCACAAATCCAGGAGATTAGTTCCCCTACTTCCTACTTAAATAGGTAGGAAATGGCGAGCCTATGAAGTTCTACTCACGGTCGATTGAGTATTTATGCTAGAAGGTGACTGTTTGTAAAAACGAAGGGAGTTAATGTGGAATTAAAGCGCGTAGACATAAAAAATTTCCGCTCTATTCGTGCGGGAACAATTGACTTTAGCTTTCGCTGCCGAATTCTCGTTGGGATTAACGAATCGGGAAAGTCGAATGTATTGCGTGCAATGTCATTTTTGCTGCCGGAAGTGCTTCCCACTCCACAGGATGTAAGGCAAGAGAGACTAGATGAGGACAGTCCATCAGAAGCTTACGTAAGATTCGTTTTTGAATTATCACAAGTCGAACAGACTGAACTACACGATTTAATAGTAGGTAAATTCCTCGGCGAAACTGCGCAAACACCGCTAATTATCTCTACGAGTAAGAAAACGCACTCGGCAATTGGTTATTGCCAATCGAGAACACAAGGACTCTACATAGCCTCGTTACTGAGTCAATCAAAAACCTACACTGCGTGGTCGGACACAACATCAACACTTTATGGAGGCTGGTATACGTTGATAGATTCACAGCCTGGTCCCGCAGAAATTACAACAAGCGATGGGAGGTCAGTTAAGGTTTCTAAGGGTGTCTTTGTTTTTGATGAAAAGTTAAACGTCAGTTATTCGTCAATACTCCGTCCCGCAGTCTTGCAAGAAGTAATCACGACATTCACCAAGGCGATTGGGGGAATCGTAAAGAGCAATCTTCCCACTTGCATTTTTTGGACCTATCGAGAAGGGAACTTGCTGCCGGATAAGATTCCCATGCAGGCATTTGCAGATTCGCCCGATACTTGCCTGCCGCTACGGCACATGTTTGAACTTGCGGGCTATACCAATATTAAGGGCTCCATTGACAGCGCCAGGAAGGTGAGCCATGGCGTGCGCAATTTGCTCAATAAGGTGGCTGGAAAGACAACAACTTATATCCAGCAAATTTGGAAAGACTATAAAACTGTTGAGATCGTGTTAACGCCTGACGGCGACAATATTTCCGCGAGCGTAAAAGACAAAGACGTTCACATTGAGTTTGAACGACGAAGCGAAGGTTTTAAACGCTTCGTTTCATTCTTATTGCTAGTTGCTGCCAAGGTTCAAAACGACACGCTTTCTGAAAGTATCCTTCTCTTGGATGAACCAGAAATCGGCCTACATCCTTCTAGCGCGAGAAGCCTTTTGGCTGAACTAATCAAAATTGGAGAAAAAAATACGGTTATATTTTCGACTCATTCAATTTTCATGATTGATCGTGAAGAAATTGGGCGCCACATTTTGGTGAAGAAAACTGATGAAGTCTCCGATTTATTAGATGCTGTGAAATCGGACGTTCTGGATGAGGAGGTTATCTATAAGGCGATTAACTTTACCGCTTTCGACATTTTGAAACCGACAAATCTAGTGTTCGAGGGCTGGCGAGACAAGCGATTATTTTTGGCTGCCGCAAAGCGATTCGCCAAAGATGCAAAATCAAAGGAAAAGCTTGATAAAACTGGACTCTGCCATGCAGTGGGTGTGAAGGATATTCATCGAGTGACACAAATCCTCGAACTTGCTAACCGGTCTGCAATAGTGATAAGCGATTCGGATGCCGCAGCAAAACAATGGCAGCGGAAATTTAAGGCTGACCGGTACTGGGGAGAATGGAAAATATATTCAGATATTGATAAAGCTTGTACCGCTATAACGGCTGAAGACTTCATCAAGGTGCAGTGCTTTAAGAAGCCAATCGAAAAAATCAGGACAACTTATAGTTTTTTGCCAGATATTGATATTAATTCACTTTCAATTGCTCCAAGCCGTCTCGAATTTTTAAATAGTTGGATGACTCAAGCTGGCATCGAAAAGGAAGCGCGAGAGACCGCTCTCCACCAACTAAAAGGTGACATTTTCGATTCGCTCAAACCATCGGAAATTGAGGATAGTTATCAGGCAATTTTTGAAGGAATTATTGCGACCTTGCCCGGGTGATCAATCCTAGCAATACTTGTTCTATTTTTATGGCTTGGACGAGACAAGCGTGCGCAAATATGCGCTAACTTGAGTTGTGCCAGCTTTGGGGGCGTAAAGAACTTGATCGCTCCAAAAACCAAGCGAGTACTCGGAGTCAGATTGGCCTTGGTGTTTTGAGAGAAATGGCTGTCAGGTTTTACTGGTAGCGAGTAGTGGCACTTTTGCGAAATAGCTAAAATGAACGGTGATGGAACTTCCAAAATTTGAATGCTCTGGCGACTTGCCGGCAATTAAAGTTGATAAGGATTTCTTGGAATCCCTCGAAAACTATCTCCTTCAGCGGGCAGGACAGTTTTTTGGCAAGCCAAAAGAGCAATTTGCTGATGCATACACCTTGGAAGTAATCGATCAATTAGGCACAGAAACCGTCTTTTCAATAAAACAATTCCAGCCATCTCGCTTTACCGACAGTACTAAACAGATAATAGTGAAATTGCAGGTCGTATCGGTCGGCTCTGGCGGGCGCCTGTACGTGAGCTTGCAGTTCCACAGAAGTAGAATTTTTACGACCTATACGATTCGCACGCAAGCTGAAGATGCACGTGAGCTTGCGTTAGGGCTTAAATCCGGGATCGACCAACTTATTAATACGCAAGGTTCAGTCCGTAAGTATTTGAATCCACATCCGGTCGTCACTTTTTTGGAATTGTGGCAGCGGCGGTGCTTCTCGGCACATTGGTCTCTGGTCAAATTGATCAATGGACTATTGTCCGTTTATGGATTGTTTTGTTCCTTGCTGTATACCCTTGGCTGTGCAGCGAATACGTGCCCTACACCATCTTTGATTCAAAGCGCGAGGACCGGTTAGAAAACATTATTAAGTGGGCGCTTGGCTTTCTTGTGGCCGGTGTCTTAAGTGGGCTATGGGCGTTACTTCGTAGCAGATAGTTATCGAACGCGTCAGATAAACATTCGTCGTCCGCTCCGTCATCGGGCTATTCTCCGCATTGCCATGTAGATGCTGCGCTTCAAAGCTGCCGAGGCGATCCATTTGCCGGCCAGCCTCACTGACGCCAGCAAGCCGGTGCCGCTTTGCAGCCATCCGCTGCCGCTGCTATTGCAGCCGCTGCGGCCGGCATTTCGTGGCGCACCAAGCAGGCGCAGGTCCCGGGTGCCGAGCAAGGTCAGCGCGCCAGACAAGTACGCGGTGAACTTGGGCGGGGCTTGATTCGATCTGAGCGAGGGCTCTCGTCTCAGGAAAACAGCAGCGACTTGATGACCACCGGCACTACGCCCGGCGGGTTCAGCAGTTCGCCGACATCGACAAAGTCCAGCTCGCGCAATTTGATCCCGTCGATCGATACGATCTTGCCGTCGAGATGGAGTTCATCGTGCAGGATACGGCCGAGCGAGGCGCCAACGTCCCCGTCTATCATCAGGAAAAGTATTTCACCCCTTTTCCCCAGAGGGGCCGCAAACGTCATGATCGCGCGAGCCATCGTCAGCAGGCGCCCGTATTCCGGTTCGCCATCCCAGGTGAAGGCCAGCGCCAGACGGGCATCCGCTTTGAGGTCGAGGAGCGCTGCGCGTGCGTTGAAGGCGGCCACGATCGCATTGCTGTCGATTGGTTCCGGAATGTCGAAGCCGAGATGGACCACCGGAACGTTGTGCACCGGCAGCACGGCCGGGTCCGGCAGGTAGATGGTTTTGCCGCTCACCTGCACGGTGAATTGCGAGGCGCCGATCACGGTTGCGCGTATGCGCTCCCGCGGCTCGATGACCGGGATCGAAATGCGTGCATTGACCTGCCTGACGATCTCGTCGGCCAGCGGCCTGGCGATATCGCCGTGGCTGGCGCTCTCGCGGCCGAATATGTACTCGGCGACTCCGCCGGAAAAAGTGATGAAGCGCGGCGCGCGGCTGCGCGACAGCGGCTCGGTCAATTCGAGGGCGCGGCCGAGCTCGTCGAGAGGGGTTCCGCAAAGCTGGTCCACCACGATCGCCGCTAGCCGTTGCGCAATGGCTTGGCGCACAGACTCGCCGGCAAAATTTCGCGGTGCTGCCTCGATACCCAGATGCCTGGCCACCAGGCGGGCCGAGTCGTCGATGCGCGTCCATGCGCCGCGGGGATCGCGCGCCAGCAGGCGTCCGCCGACGGCAAAGGCCGCCACGCTGACGATTTCGCCGCGGTCGATCAGCGCCAGCTTGGTGGTGCCGCCGCCGACATCGACATGCAGACCGCATTCGTTGCGGCGTCGCGACAGCGCGACGGCACCGGAGCCATGCGCCGCCAGGATGCACTCAAGCTTGTGACCGGCGGTTGCGCAAACGAATTTTCCGGATTCCCGGGCGAACAGTTCGTCGATCGCCCGCGCATTGTTGCGCTTGATGGCCTCGCCGGTGAGGATCACGGCGCCGCTGTCGATATCGCTGCGGCGCAGCCCGGCGTCCTCGTAGGCATGGTGGATGAAATGCGCCAGCTCGCCGGCATCGATGCTGCCGTCCGGCAGGAACGGCGTCAGCATGATGGGGGAGCGCCATAGCACCTGCCGCTCGCTCACGATGAAGCGGCTGGAGAGGCCCTCGGCCAGGCGCTTGAGCGTGACGCGGGCAAACAGCAGGTGCGAGGTCGAGCTGCCGATGTCGATGCCGACCGTCTTCAGCTCGATGGTTTCCTGTTCCAGGATGGCCTGGGCAATGGCGGTGCTGGCTGCTTCCGCCAGCAGCTCATGTTCATGATCCAGGTCGATATCGTGCGGCACGGGATGCTTTGTATCGGCGCGATGATGCCGGTCGTTGCGCTCAGCGCTAAATGGCGGGGCCGATCGACCCCGGTTGGCGTATCACCCCGGTCAGCGCCTCGGGCGGCAAGGCGAGGATCGCGGGCTCATCGAATATCTCGCCCATTTCGGACGCCACGCCGGATTGGCGCATGGCCTCCAGCCATTTGCGATGGATGCGCGGGTCCTGGTCCTCGTATTCGAGCTGGCGGCCGCCTTGCTGGATCGACAGCGACCCCGCGCCCTCGGAGCTTTTGCGCCGCAGGGAAATGAAGGGATAACGCCGGCTGCCGAGGCTGCAAGCCAGATATCGCGCCGGCACGGCACAGGTATTGAAGTGCTGGTGGAACATCCAGAACGGCGGCGTGTACATGAAGCCATGCTGCCAGGGAAATTCCTTGAACTCCGAATCGCCCTCGTGCCACAACAGGGAATAGCCCTCGCCGTCGACCGCATGCACATGGGTGCCGGCGGCGTGGCGATGCGCTTTCTTGTAGCGTCCCTTGGGGATCTGCGATACATGCGCATGCATGGTGCCCTCGGCAAGGATGAAGCTGACGTTGCTGGACCCTTTGCCGCGCTCCTCGAATTCATAAAGCTTGAAGCTGGTCAGGTCGTGGACAAAATTGGTTTCCCATACATTGCGCTTGACCGGATTGAGGTCGTGGGAATACACGCTGTGATCGCCGTCACCGTCGAAATGCTTAGACTGTCCTGTCCGCTCGGGGAAGGTGCAGGGATTGTCGAAGACGAAATCCAGGTTGTGATAGAGATTGATGGTGATCGGCGCGTCGTTGGTGCATGAAATGCGCAAGGCTTCGTGGCCGCTGCTGTTGAATATCTGGTACTGGCAATTGAGCGGGATGGCGAACAGGGCCTTGGGCCCCCACTCGAACACGCGCGTCTCGCCGTTCGGCAGCCAGACCTTGGTCGAGCCGTGGCCCGCGAGCACAAAGCAAAAAACCTCATACAGATGCTTGACCGGACGGGTCTTGCCGCCGGGGGCGACTTCGAGCACGTAATTGGCCATGAAATCGCCCGCGCCGTGGGTATGGGCAAAGCAGCCGCGCGCCTCGTAACGGTCCCAGGGCCCGGTTTCCAGCGCCAGCAGGTTGTGGCCGAAATCGAGATGGATGGGAATGCCTTCGCCCTCGGCCCATTCGCGATACGGGTCGATCAGGAACCGGGCCTCCCGGGCCGGGGTATTTGCCGCCGCGCTTTCACCGCTATTGCTCATTATTTCACCGACGCCTTTCACAACGTTCGACAGGAGGATTTTGCATCTTCGGCACGGTCGCAAGATGTCGGGACGCAATGCCGGTTTCAGGTTCGCGGGAGATTATCGGCATAATTCCGCAAACCGTAAATGCGCATGTCCTGCATACAGGAATAATGCCCGCCATGCTGGAACATTATTTTGCGCGGAAATGGCCGCTGGCGAATGTTGCGATTCCGCGCCCTGCGATCGCGCCGCAGCAGGCCGCGCCCGATAGTCGAGGCTGCATGCCGCATGTCCCGCATTGCCCCTTGATTAAGGTATAGGCTATGCCCGATCCCGCCTTGCGGGATCGCAGTCGCACCGGCATTATCGGGCGGGCCGGCGCGCCAGCGCATCGTGCAACCGGGATGGTCCGGCATTGTTTGACTAACCAAGGCGATAAATGAGTCTTGCCACGCGCGCATCAATTGACCGTTTTGCCCTGGCGCTCGGGGTTACGCTCGCCCTGCTGATCGCCATGATCGTCGCGAGTTTCGGCTTTGCGCTCTGGCGCGACCGGCAGGAACGCCTGACGCATGCGATGGAAACCACACGGAACCTGGCGCAGGTGATCGATGAGCATAGCGCGAGCATGCTCAAGGCGGTCGATCTGGCGCTCAGTCATGCGACGTCCTTGGCGACCCTGGCGATGCCGAACAAAGACGAGCATCGTGCCCTGGTGCGGCGGCAATTGCTGGCCGACTTGAAGGCGCTTGCCCCGGTTCGCGCCTTGTTCATCACCGATGCGAGCGGGCGGATGATCCACGACACCGACAGCTACCCGGCGGCGAATTTCAACTTCGCCGACCGCGAGTACTTCACCTTTCAGCGCGACAACCCCGAACGCGGCCTGTTCATCGGCAGGCCGGCCATCAGTCGCACCACCGGCAAGTGGTTCATCGGCATCAGCAGGCGCATTGAAACGGCGGACGGCAAGTTTGGCGGTGTCGCCGTCGCGGCCGTCGAATCCGCACGGCTGGACGGCTTCTACGGCGCGATCAAGGTGGGCGAGCAGGGGACGATGCAACTGGCGAGGAGCGACGGCGCCTTGCTGGTGCGCATGCCGCGAGGCGCTGTGCCCCTGCAGGAAAACGCGGCCGGCGACTCCCTGTTCCGGGAATCCCCGCCACCGGCGGCAAACGGCACATATCGCGCCATCGGCCCGAACGACGGTGTCGCGCGCATCTACACCTATCGGCAGTTGTCCGGCTGGCCGCTGGCGGTGCTGGTCGGGCTCGGCGAAGAGGAGGTGCTGGCAGGCTGGCGTGCCAATGTCCGCAACTATATCCTGGTTGCCGTTGCGGTATCGCTCGCCGTCGTGTTCCTGGCATGGCTGCTGTGGCGTGAACTGAACCGCAGGGAGAAACTCGCGCTGGCGCTGCGCACCAGCGAGACCCGATTTCGCGGGCTCATCGAACTGTCCTCAGACTGGTACTGGGAGCAGGATGCGGAACTGCGTTTCACGGAAATTTCGCGCGAGGCTTCGGAGCGCGCCGGCCTGCGCGCGGGCGAATTCATCGGCAAGCGGCGGGATGAAGTCGGCATAGTCGGCATCGGCACGTCGGAGCGCGAGGCCTGGTTGCGCCTGGTGCAGGAGCGCAAACCGTTTCGCGATGTCGCCGTGTCGATTCCGGCGGCCGATGGCAGCACTCGCTGGTGCCAGATCAGCGGCACGCCCATCTTCGACGGCCAGGGCGGGTTTCTGGGTTATCGCGGGGTCGGCAAGGATGTCAGCGAACTGCTGAAGGCGCAACGCGCCCTGATCGACAGCGAGCGGCACTACCGCATGCTGTTTGAGGCCAACCCGCATCCCATGTGGGTTTACGATTTTGAAACCCTGAGATTCCTGGCGGTCAATGAGGCTGCCCTGTTGCAGTATGGCTATGCGCGCGAAGAATTCATGGCCATGACCATCCTCGAGCTGAGGCCCGCCGATCAGGCCAATGCCGTCTGGGACTCGACCCGCGCGGCGGGCCGGCAGCACCGCTACCGCTCAGTGTGGAGGCACTGGAAGAAAAGCGGCGAGATGTTCGATGTCGAGATCGTTTCCGAAGGCATCGAGTTCGCCGGCCGCAAGGCGCGGCTGGTGCTGGCACTGGATATCACCGATCGCAGGCGGGCCGAGGAGGAGGTGCAGCGCCTGAACGTCGAACTCGAGGAGCGGGTTCAGGTTCGCACCGAGGAGCTGGAGGCGGCCAATGAGGAACTGGAAGCGTTCAGCTATTCGGTGGCGCACGATTTGCGCGCGCCCCTGCGCCATATTGCTTCCTATGCCGGGCTTGTCAACCAGGAGCGCCATGCGGTGTCTCCCATGGCGCAACGCAGCCTCGACAGCATCTTGCAGGCGGCAAACACCATGGCGCGGCTGATCGACGATCTGCTGGATTTTTCGCGCACCTCGCGCGCCAGTATCCGCCTGGCGAAAGTCGAGCTGCAGGGCCTGGTGGAAGAAGTGCGCGAAGAGTGCATGCGCGATGCCTCCGGACGCGATATCGCATGGCGCATCGGCCGGCTTCCGGCGGTGATGGCGGATGCCAGCCTGCTGCGCGTGGTGCTCGTCAACCTGCTGTCGAATGCCGTCAAATTCACCGCCCGCCGCCCGCAGGCTGCAATCGACATCGGCATCGATGCTCCCGCCGGCAGCCCCGGCGACGGCACCGTGGTGCTTTATGTGCGCGACAACGGCGCCGGCTTCAACATGGATTACGCGAAAAAACTTTTCGGCGTGTTTCAGCGCCTGCACAAGCAGGGCGAATTTCCCGGAACCGGCATCGGCCTTGCCACCGTCCACCGCATTGTCCAGCGACACGGCGGACGCATCTGGGCGGAAAGCAAGATAGACCGGGGCGCGACTTTTTTCGTTTCGCTCAAGCTTGCCTGAACGGCGGTCGTGCGCAAGACGAAGCGTCAGCGCCGTTCGCCGCGCTCGCCGTTCTCGCCTCGTTCGCCACGCTCCTTGCGCTCGCGTTCGCGGCCTTGGCCTTGCGCCTGGCCCTGGCCTTGTATCGGCATCTGAGCCTGCCCTTGGGGACGGCCGCCGCGCTCCGGCTCCTGCATCTGGCCCTGGCGCGGATAGGACGGCGCGCCTTGCGGCGGCATCGGTCCGCGGTTGCCGCCCTGACCATGGCCATAGCTAGGCTGTGGCTGCTCGTAGCGACGATTGTCCTGCATTGCACCCGGGCCGCGCCCCGGCTGCACCTGGGAACGCTGCGCCTCATAGTGCTGGCGCACGACCGGTTCGCGCGGCTGGTAGCGGTAATTCTGGCTTTGCAATTGCTGCTGCTGTTCCGGGCGCGGATAGCGGTCGCCGTAATACTGCTTCTGGTAAACGGGGAGGGGAGAGCGCGCGGGTATGGCATTGCGGTTCCAGCGGTCCCAGCCGTCGTGGTTTCGCGCCCAATCGTTGCCCCAGCGGTCGCCCCAACGCGGCGGCGCGTCGCTGCGCCAGCCGCGGAAATAGGGCGGCGCCACGCGGTAATAGCGCACCGGGACGCGCAATATGTAGACAGGCACGATTTCCGGCGATACCAGGCCCCAGGGCCCGTTGTACCAGGAGCTGGCATACCAGTTGTCGCCCTGGAAGACCCAGTACATGCCGTCATAGAAAAAATAATTGGCGCTCAACTGCGGCGCGTAATAGACCGGGTAGCCGGGCACCGCAACCAGTGTGGGGTAGGCCGGCAGATTGATGCCGATGCTGACATTGGGTGTGCTGATACCGAGGCTGAAACTGATTTCCGCCTGGGATGGCATTGCGGGCACGAGGAGCATGGCCAGCAGGATGAGTTTGTTTCGCATGTTATTTCTCCTGTGTGAGGAAGGGCGGCAATTTTTATCCCCGGAAACCGCAGCAATTTGCGCCGGGCGCCCTGTATTGTCCGTTCGCCGGCGTACGAATAGAACGCCAAGGCGATAAACGCTTTATCCCATGATTGGTGGACGCCTGGCAAACGCAATCGTTCCCGGCCGATGCATCATGCACCCCTGCGGATGCCGGAAAATGCCGCTTTCAAGCGCGACTTCGCGCGCAAGAGTAGGCTTCATGCTTTGATCCGGCGCTGCCATCTTGTCCATGAAATTTTTTTTGTTGTCCATTCTGCTGCTGGCGTCGACGGCCGTTTTCGCCGCCGGGCGGCAGCCGGTGCCCGACACCATCGCCGAACGCGTCAAGCCCTGCCTCGCCTGCCATTCGGCCGAGGGGCGCAGCGGCAAGGATGCCTATTACCCGCGCCTGGCCGGCAAGCCGCAAGGCTATTTGCGCAACCAGTTGTTGAACTTCAAACAGCAGCGGCGCCACAGCCGGCCGATGAACTGGCTGGTGCAGAATCTGTCGCCGGAATATCTCGACGAAATCGCCGCGTATTTTGCGGCGCAGGCGCCGCGTTATACGGCGGCCGGCAGCGCCGTTGATGCCAACGCTGCGGCACCCGCGCTGCTCACCGAAGGCGATGCGGCACGAAAAATTCCGGCCTGCATCGCCTGCCATGGCAAGGCGCTGACCGGTGTGGCGCCGAATATTCCCGGCCTGCTGGGCTTGCCGGCGGATTATCTGAGCGCCCAGTTCGGCGCCTGGAAAGTCGGCACGCGCCGCGCCACCGAGCCGGATTGCATGGGCTCGATCGCCAAGCAACTCAGTGAGGCCGAGGTCGGCGCGGTGGCCGCCTGGTTGGCCGCGCAGCCTTTGCCGGCGGATGCGCATGCGGCCGGCGCGCTGCCCGGGGAATTGCCGCTTGCCTGCGGCAGTGCGCAGGTAAAAGTGCAGCCCGACAGCAAACCACTGAAGACAAAACGATGAAGCGCGCGCTGATCGTTGTCGCCCTGATCGCGACCCTGCTGCTGGCCGCCATGCTCGTCCTGGTGTTGCGCGGCGCCGCCGAGCAGGGCATGCCGCCCTCGACCCTGAACGCGAAGAATCTAGCCGAGATGCGCGAGCGCGGCGCCTATCTGGCGCGCGTCGGCAATTGCCGCGGCTGCCACACAACGCCGGATGGCATTGCCTTCGCCGGCGGACGCGAACTGCCGACGCCTTTCGGCACCTTCATCACGCCGAATATCACGCCCGATCGTGACAGCGGCCTCGGCGGCTGGAGCGCCGACGATTTCTGGCGCGCGATGCACGATGGCAAGGGTCCCGGCGGGCGCCTTTTGTATCCGGCATTTCCCTATACCGAATACACCCGGGTCACGCGCGCCGATACCGATGCGATCTACGCCTATCTGCAAAGCCTGCCGGCGGTGAAGCGGAAGGTGGCGGCGAACCGGCTGGATTTTCCCTACAACATGCGCTCGCTGCTCTACCTGTGGCGCGGGCTTTATTTCAGCGCCGGCGTGCATGAACCGGTCGAGGACGAGAGTGCCGAGTGGAATCGCGGCGCCTATCTGGTGCAGGGCCTCGGACATTGCAATGCCTGCCATGTGACGCGCAATGCGCTGGGTGCGGCCGGCGGTGCGGCGTTGGGCGGCGGCCAGGTGGCGGGACGCAGCTGGTATGCGCCGGCGCTCAATTCGCGCCGCGAAGCCGGCAGCAGCGCCTTGCCGGTGGACGAGATCGCACATCTGCTCGCCACCGGACTCTATCGCCAGGGCGCGGCCTCGGGCCCGATGGCCGAGGTGGTCGCCGACAGCCTGCAATACCTGACGCCGCAGGATTTGCGCAGCATGGCGCTGTACCTCAAATCGCTGCCCGAGTACGGCGCATCCGGTGCGCCGCCGCTGAGCAAGGCGGCGCGTGAGCGCGTGGAAAAGGGCAGCAGTGTTTACGCAAAACATTGCAAGGACTGCCACGGCGAAAACGGCGAGGGCGCGCCGGACGCCTATCCGCCGCTGGCCGACAATCGCAGCGTGCGTCTGGCTTCGCCGCTCAATGCGATTCGCAGCGTGCTGGACGGCGGCTACTCGCCGTCGACGGCGAACAACCCGCGTCCCTACGGCATGCCGCCGTTCGCGCAGACACTCAGCAACGAGGAAGTCGCGCAGGTGGTCTCGTACATCCGCAATGCCTGGGGCAATCATGCCAGCTTGGTCACGGCGGTGCAGGTGGATAAAAGCGGCAGCGATTAGGATTAGGCGCAAAAAATCCGCCATGGCCGCCGTTGCTGCGGCAGGAACGCTACCTGGCAGTGCGGGTCTGCCGATATTTGCGCAGCGCCTCGCCCAGCCACAGCGCGCTGTCGACGGGCTTGTCGTTGGCGCATTTCACCTGATAGGCCTTGCCGCTCATGCTGCTTTTCGAGGCGCCGAGTTCGATGAAATCCTCGCTCGATTTGAGCAGATTCTTTTTGACGAGGTAATCCAGCTTGCCGCGCAGATGATCGCGCGCCTCTGCCGCGTTGTACCAGCTGCCGTTGCGATTGAATTCGCAATTCGAAGTGCCGAGCTGGTTGAGCAGATAGTCGATTTCCTCGCGGCTTTTGGCGGGGAGTTCGGCGTGGCCGATGGCGGGAATGAGCAGCGCGACGCTGAAGAGCAGGGCGGTGAAAATCGATTTTTCGTTCATGTTTTTTTGCCGAAGCGTATGTGAAATCAAGAATTCAAAGTCCAGCATTGGCGCGGGTTTTGAGGCATTTTTGTCTGGAAAGCCGCGCCAAATGGCGTTCTACGTTTTTCAACGATCAGCGCGTGAGGCGGTAAATCAGCAGCGCCGCGCGAATCGTGGCGCGTTCGATCGAGGCCACATCGAGGGTTTCCTCCGGCGAATGCGCGCCGTTGCCGGCGGCGCCGATGCCGTCGAGACAATCGACATAGGGTGCCACGAACTGCACATCGCCGGCGCCGCGCAGGCCCGGCGGCAAGGCGCTGATCGGGCCGAGGCCGGCATCGACGCTGGCTTTTGAAAACGCTTCCAGGATGCGTAGATTGCCGGCGGTCGGCGACATCGGCGGATAGCCGTCGTGGAAGCTGATCTCGGCGCTGGTGCCGGGCAGGTTCTGCGCGATGATCTCGCGCATGCGCGCACGAACGCGGTCCTTCTGCTCGTCGGTCAAAAAGCGCAAATCGCCCTCGACACGCGCGGTATTGGCGATGACATTGGTCTTGCCGTAGCCGGTGCCCCGGGCGCCGAGCGCATCGTAGCTGACGTCGGTCCCGCCGAGGATCAAGCCGGGATTGAAGGTGAGGTCGGCCTCGATCAGCTGTTCGCGAAAGGCATTGAGAATGCGCGCGGCCTCGTAGATCGCGCCGTAGCCGGAAGTCTTGTTGAACACGCCGGCGGAGTGGCCCTGCTTGCCTGTCACTTTCAGCGTCCACGATGAAGACGCGCGACGGCCGATGGTGGCGGTGTCCTGGCCGTCCTTCGTCACCGTGCCTTCGAAACCGAGCGCGATGTCGCTCGCTTTGGCGGCGGCCACCATATCGGCGCGCGCCGCTTCCAGGGGCGCGCCGGGGCGTTCCTCGTCGCCGCTGAAGATGATGCGCACGGTGGTGTTGTCGAGCGCGCCGACGCGGTTCAATGCACGCAGGGCTTCAAGAATGATGACATCGCCGCCCTTCATGTCGGAGGCGCCGGGGCCGCGCACGATATTTCCCTCGCGTTGCCATTTTTGCAGCGGGCTGTCTTTTTCAAACACGGTGTCGAGATGGCCGATCAGCAGCAATCGCTTGCCCTGTTTTCCTTCGCGCGTGGCAAGCAGATGGCCGGCGCGCTCCATCTTCGGCGGCATCTCGATCCACTGCGTTTTGAAACCGAGGCCGTCGAACTCGGCGCGGAACAGGCGGCCGACTTCGCGCACACCCTCCGGGTTCATGGTGCCGCTGTTGATGTTGACGCTGCGCTCCAGAAACTGAATCGCGGCAGGCGAGTTGGCCTTGATGGCGGCGACGATTTTCTGCTCGGTGGGCGACAGTTCAGCGGCGCCGGCAGCACAGGTCGCAAGCGGGCAGGCAAGCATGAGGAAAAAAACGAAAACCAGGCGGTGCAAATTCGGTGCGAATGGTTTCATGGGATTTATGCGCTCGGTTGTTGGAATGAAAGGCGGCGCGGATGGCAGGCACGATGGCCGCGACGCGACAGGCGGAGTTTGCCAGATTCGGTCATCGTCGACGTGAATCGCTTCATGGATGCCAAATATTCGCAATCGGCTTATTTACTGCGGATTGCCGACAATCCATTTCATCGAAATTCACAAAAAAATTTGCAATATCTTACAAATGGGACCTTCTACAAATTTTAAAGGCGGCGTAAATTGCCGGTAAATAATTCGCTCTAAAAGCTAAGGGTTTCCGCTTAGTGCAATCTCTTAGCCGCGCAGCTGGCGAATGCCGCAAGCGGGGGCATGTTGTTCGGCATGGGTATTGCTTAGATACAACTAAGACACAATTGTGTCCGGGTAGATCGAAAACAAAAATATTTGTTGGGCGCAATCGGAATGAGTTTGTTTTCCAGGCGAGAAGAGAACGAAAAAAAGAAAAAAGGGGCAGCAGTTTTGCAGGATCGTGTTTTGCCTGAGTCGCGCAAGGCCGCTATCGGCTTCGCCTGATCCTGGCCCTGGCTTTCCCGTTCGTTCGCTGTCGCCGCAGCAGTGCCGCAATCCGTCGGGGATTGTCGTAAAAGGGAGTGTGGGCAATGCCGGTCAGCAGGATAATTCGCGCGACAGCGAATGCGCTTTCATGGGTTTCCGTCGGTACTGCGGTCTTTCTGGCCATCGGCGTCCCCGGCCTGTATTTTGCGCTGCGCTGCCACTTCGAGCGCGGCGTCCTGGAGGCGGAATCCCTTGCCGTCATCAAGCCGATCCTGGCCGGCCTCAATGCCTATCCCACGGAAATGAAGCGCAGTGCCGCAATGGTGCGCGATATCGCCAGCGAGAATCCCTTTTGGAGCCATGCCGACGATCAGCGCACCATTTTCGATGGCGCCGGAAAAATCGTCGCCCGCAATACCCCTGCCGTCGCCCAGCAATGGCCGACGATCCTGTTCGAGATGCCGCTGAAAGGCGCCGGGTTTGCCGGCAAGTTCCACGTCGAACGATCCCTGCGCGATGCGCTGATCGATTCCCTTCGCCTGGCGTTTCTGTCCAGTTTGCTGGCGGCGCTGGTCATATTGTCGATACGCCGCTATCCGGTCAAGACGCTTCAAAGCGCTGCGCGGGAGCTGCGCTACAGCGCCACCCGCGATCCGCTGACGGGCCTGTTCAATCGTTCCTCGCTGAACGGGCATCTGACGGCGGCCCTCGCCCGCCGCGAGCAGCAGGACGCGATGCTGGCGGTAATGGCCATCGACCTCACGCGGTTCAGCCGCATCAACGACACCATCGGCCATCTCGGCGGCAATGCGGTCCTGCGCGAAATGGCCGAGCGCATCCGCAGCACGATCCGCCCGCACGATGTTGCCGCCCGCGTCGGCGGCGACGAGTTTTCGGTGGTCATGGGCGGCATTTCCTCGCATGAGCAGGCATTGTCGCTGGCCAATGCGCTGGTGGTGGCCATCACCGCGACGATCGACCACGAGGGGCACCGCATCGAGGCCGGCTGCAATATCGGCATCGCGATGTATCCCGCGCACGGCCGCGATGCGAGCAGGCTGCAGGAGTTTTCCGAAATCGCCATGCATGAATGCAAGCGGGGCGGGGACGCGAACGTCGTGTTCTACTCCGCCGAGATGCGGACGAAAATAAAGCATTCCCTGGACCTGCTGGCCGAACTCAGGCAAGCGGCGCTCGACGGTCGTTTTTCACTTCACTACCACGCCATTTGCGATACCCATACCGGCGAGCTGGTGGGTGCGGAAGCGCTGATCCGGCTGACCAAGCCCGACGGCACCGTCGTCGGTCCGGGCCGATTCATCGATGCGCTGGAGCAATCCGGGATGATCGTCGGCGTCGGCTGCTGGGTGATCCAGGAGGCTTGCCGCCAGGCCCAGGCCTGGCATGACGCCGGACTGCAGCCGATAAGCGTTTCCGTGAACGTATCCGTGCGCCAGTTCCAGGACGGCGATGGCCTGGTCGAAATCGTTCGCGACGCCCTGACGCGCACCGGGCTGATGCCGTCCCGGCTGCACCTTGAAATCACCGAAAGCGTGGCGATGGACAAAACAGGCTCGGTGCTGCGCACCCTTAAGCTGCTCAAATCGCTGGGCGTGATGGTGTCCATCGACGATTTCGGCACCGGGTATTCATCGCTTGCGTACCTGAAAAACTTCCCAGTCGATATCGTCAAGGTCGATCGCACCTTCATCGAGGAAATCGAACCTGGATCGAACACCCTGAACATCGTTTCGGCGGTGGTCATGCTCGCGCACAGCATGCAGATGAAAGTGGTTGCCGAGGGCGTGCAGAACCGCCATCAATTAAAGGCGCTGCGGGAATACGGCTGCAATCTGGTCCAGGGCTTTGCAATGGGGCTCCCCCTGCCGGGGAATTTGTTCGAAGCCGAAGTGATGCGCAGCCAGCCCTGGAAAACCGCGACAGGTGCTTTTTTTGCGGTCGGCGAACTGCATGCGGACGATGGATACCGGACGGCGAAGGCCGGGCCGGTCCACGCATTGGGAGGAGGGGCGATATGAACATTCGACTTGTTTTCGCCAGGTGGTCCATGCGTTTGCGCCGGTTCGCGAGCGGCACGGGGACGTTTGGCGGAAGACGCGCGGCACTTTACTGCACTCTCGGCGTCATGCTGTTGACTGCGGGCGCAGTCATCGATGCGGCGATGGGCGTGCCGGCCTCGCCGCCGCTTTCCGCGATGCGCTGGCCGGCGTCGCTGTTTTTCCTGGCCGGCCCCGCGCTCATCGGGTTCGGCATCGGCGCCTTGAGGAGCCCCGCCCCGGCGAACCAGTCCGCCGATGCGGAGGCCTGCAAGGTGCAGCGCGATTTTCTGGTCGAGACCGTTCCCGTCTGGATGCACCAGGTCGAAGCGGCGCACCGCGAAGGCGATCGCGCCGTCGACGCCATCGCCGTCGCCTTTGCCAAGATCGTGCAAAGCCTGGAGGAAGTTTTCGACATTGCACAGGCAGGCGCTGCCCAACTCCAATCCTTGCAAAGAGAAGCTCTGGCACAGGGGGATGCGCAAACGGTGCGACCTGCGGCAGCGGACGAAGGGCGGGAGATCGACAGCGCGCTTCTGTCGGAAATGCTGGCGCTCGGTATCGAATTGGAGGCCGCCGGCAACGAGGTCGAGAAAATGGCGATTCATTCCGTTCATCTGGCCTCGAATCCTCCGGCTAAAGCGCTTGAAGCATCGGTGCAGGCTTTGCCTTCCACCACGACTGCGCCGCCGAAAGGCATGGCGGAACTGGCAAGCCGTTGCGCCTTTGCCAACCGGCGTTTGCGAAACGGCATCGTCGGCATCCAGAAAATCGCCAAGGACCGGGCATCGGCCAGGTTGCAGCTTTCCGACAGCGCCGCCACCAGCGCCAAGGCGATCGAGATGCAGGAGCGAAAAATCCGCAGGCAGATCGATGAAGTGCTGGTCGACCTGCAATTCCAGGACCTGGTGGGCCAGATACTGCGGCATGTCGAGGCCGACCTCGAAAAATTGCGGCAATACATCGCGACCGACACATTGAATGCCCGCACGATCGAGTTCTGGCAAGCCGAAATGATCGCGCGATTTTCGACGCGCAAGGAGCTCGACATCGTCGGCAAGTCGGAGCCGGGTTCGCAGTCCGACGACGTTAGGTTTTTTTAGAGGGGGCGGCATGAAAAAAAGGATTCTGGTCATCGACGATTCCGCCTCGCTGCGGCAGGCGGTCGGCATAGCGCTTGAAGGCGCCGGCTACGAAGTGATCGAGGCCGAGGACGGCCAGCAGGCCCTCGACCAGCTTGAAAGCCACCAGGTGCACCTGGCCATCTGCGACGTGAACATGCCGGTGATGGACGGCATCACCTTCGTCAAGGAGGTGAAAAAGCGCCCCGGTGTGCGTTTCCTGCCGATCATCATGCTGACCACCGAATCGCGTGAAAGCCGCAAGCAGGAAGGGCAAATGGCCGGCGCCAGGGCCTGGGTGGTGAAGCCGTTTCGCCCTGAGCAGATTTTGAACGCGGTGGCAAAACTCATTCTTGCGTAGCGGGCTGTGAACTGAAAGGGAATCGGTATGGGCGTTTCGATCGAGATAGGCAAGGGCAGGCGCAAGCACGGCAAGGCGGCCATCGGCGGCAACCTGACCATTTACGAGGCGGCCGAGGGAAAGAAGGCGCTGCTTGATGCGCTGGACAGCGTCGCGGAGCTTGAGATCAACCTGTCCGCTGTGGCGGAAATGGATACGGCGGGGGTCCAGCTGCTGGTCCTGCTCAAGCAGGTGGCGGCGGCAAGCGGAAAGAAATTGCATCTGGTGGCGCATAGCCCGGCCTCCCTGGATGTGCTCGATTGCTACAAGCTGGCCGCATTTTTCGGCGACCCGGTCGTCATCCCCTCGCGCCGCAAGTCGCGTCGCAACTGAACAGCGGAGAGTCAAATGGAACTGCAACCAGCCCAGCAGACGTTCATCGCGGAAAGCCGCGAACTGCTCAGCGCCATGGAAGAAGCGCTGCTGCAGCTCGAAAAAATGCCGGATCATCCGGACGCCTTGAATGCGGTGTTTCGCGCCGCGCACACCATCAAGGGCTCCGCCGGCATGTTCGGCTTCGACGCCATCGTCGATTTTACCCATGTCATGGAGAGCGTGCTGGCGGACGTGCGCGCGGATGCCATCGTCGTGGACGCCGCATTGATCGCCCTGCTGCTGTCCTGCGGCGATCACTGCCTCGAATTGCTCAGGCGAATCGAGGCCGGCGAGGCCGAGCCCGGCCTGGATTTGTCCATGTCCGGCCAAACGCTGGTCGACCAGTTGACGGCCTATCTTGCCCCCGCGCCGAGCCAGGGCAGCGCCCTTACCGCGCAGGAACAGGGGAGCGGCGGCGAACAGGACCGCGAGGCCGAAGTCGAGAACGCCGGCGGCCCCACCGTTTCCAGCGATACCTGGCATATTTCGCTGCGCTTCGGCAAGGATGTGATGCGCCACGGCATGGATCCGCTTTCCTTCCTGCGATATCTGGGCACGCTGGGCGATATCGTGGAAATTGCGACCCTGTTCGACACCATGCCGGACCGTGACGCGATGGATCCGGAATCCTGCTATCTCGGCCTCGAAATCGATTTCCGCGGCGAGGTGGACAAGCAGGCGCTCGAAAACGTCTTCGAATTCGTCCGTGACGACTGCGTCATCCACATCCTGCCCCCGCGCAGCAAGGTGCTGGACTATATCCGTTTGATCAACAGTCTGCCCGAGGACAAATTCCGCCTGGGCGACCTGCTGATAAAGAGCGGCGCGCTCACCCGACGCGAACTTGAGGCGGGGCTGCGGATGCAGAAATCGCTTGCCGAGAAGAAGGGCGATACGGCGGGCCCGGCCGCCCAGCACAAGCTCGGCGAGGTCCTGGTCGGGCAGGGGGTGGTGCACAACGAGTTGATCGACGCGGCGCTGAGCAAACAGCAAAACGCGCGCGACAGCCGCAGCCAGGAAAACAGTTTCGTCAGGGTGAGGGCCGACAGCCTGGACGAGCTGATCACCCTGGTCGGCGAACTGGTCATCGCCGGCGCTGGCACGCGCCTCATCGCGCAACGCGCCGGCAACACCGAGTTGATCGAGTCCACCGTCGGCGTCGAGGCCCTGGTGGAGCAAATCCGCGATCGCGCGCTCAGATTGCGCATGGTGCCCATCGGCGAAACCTTCAATCGCTTCAAGCGCGTGGTGCGCGATCTCGGCCGCGAGCTCGACAAGAACGTGGATCTGGTCCTGAGCGGCGTGGAAACCGAACTCGACAAATCGATGATCGAAAAGATCGGCGATCCGCTCATGCACCTCGTCAGGAATGCCCTGGATCACGGCATCGAATCGCCGCAGGTTCGCGAGGGCGCCGGCAAATCGCCCATAGCGAAGCTGTACATGAATGCATATCACGATTCCGGCAGCATCGTGATCGAGGTGGCCGACGACGGTGCGGGCCTCGACCGCGAAAGGATTCTGGCACGCGCCGTCGAACGGGGACTGGTGGCCGCCGATCGCGAACTGAGCGACCAGGATGTGTTTACGCTCATCATGGAACCGGGATTCTCGACCGCCGAAACCGTGACCAATGTGTCCGGCCGCGGCATGGGCATGGACGTGGTGCGGCGCAATGTCGAGGGGATGCGCGGCAGCATCTCGATCAACAGCGCCGCCGGGCAGGGCACCGCCGTCGAAATCCGCCTGCCGCTTACCCTGGCCATCATCGACGGCTTTCTGGTCGGCGTCGGACGCGCCACCTATGTGGTGCCCCTGGACATGGTCGTCGAATGCATGGAGCTGTCGTCCGCGGAGCGCGCGGCCATTCGCAACCGCAGCTACATCAGCCTGCGCGACCAGGTGCTGCCGCTGCTGCGGCTTCGCGATGCGTTCGATGTTGCGGGCGAGGCAGGCCGGCGGGAAAACATCGTGGTGGTGCAGTGCGCCGGCCAGCAGGCGGGGTTGGTGGTCGATGCCCTGCAGGGCGAGTTCCAGACCGTCATCAAACCGCTGGGCAAGCTGTTCGAGCATTTGGGCGGCATCAGCGGTTCGACCATTCTGGGCAATGGCGATGTCGCCCTGATCCTTGATGTGCCGGCATTGCTGAAACGCGCGACCGGCACGGAAAAAAACTATCGGGAAGCTCAGCTGATGCAAGCCAGACAACTTGAAAACAGGCAGGCGCAATAAATGGTACGGGTCCATCTACATAGGGAACGAATTTTTTTTCGCAATAGGGAGGCAATATGTTGAAGAATCTGAAAGTGGGCGTCCGCATGACGCTGGGATTTGCATTGGTGCTGGTGCTTTTGCTGATGGTTGCGTTGGTGGGCATTTCGCGCATGGGACATATCAAGGACAGTCTGGACTTGATAGCCAAGGACGATGCTCCGAAAATCCTCGAAGCAGGTACTTTGCACACCCTTGTGCAGGATCAGGCCATCGCGCTGCGCAATACCGTTTTAATGGCGATCGAAAAGGAGAATGCCCAGCCCGAGGTGGACAGATTCAAGGCCGACCAGGCGGAATTCGAAAAACAGTTTGAAAGATTGAGCGCCAGCGTCCACTCCCAGGAGGGCAAGGCGATTCTCGCGAAGATCAAGGAATATGAAAAGGAAGTGTCGCCCAAGCGGCTGAAGGCAATCGACCAGGCGCTTGCCGGCAAGGACGCCGAGGCGACGACCACGCTGTTGAAAGAAGTGAGGCCGCCGCAGGCCAAGCTGAATGCGGCCCTGGAAGAAATGATTGCGTTTCAAAACAGCAAAATCGCGAAATCCACGGAAGAAGCCGACAAAATTTATTCTGCAGCTTTGCAGACGGTTTATGTTCTCAGCGGAATCGCCCTCGTCTTGAGTGTGGTTGTTGGGTTGGTATTGACAATGGGTATCACCGGACCCTTGCGCAGCGCCATGGAGGTTGTCAGTCGCGTTGCAGGTGGCGATATGACGGTTAAAATCGAAAACATTTCCCGCGACGAGATAGGTCAATTGCTGGACGCGATGAAAGCGATGCTGGCCAAACTTACCCAAGTGGTAACCGAAGTTCGATCAAGCGCAGAAGCCTTATCTTCGGCCTCGGAAGAGGTGAGCGCCACGGCGCAATCGATGAGCCAGGGAGCGAGCGAACAGGCGGCGAGCGTCGAGGAGACCTCCGCCTCGGTCGAAGAGATGACCGCGTCGATCACACAGAACACCGAGAACGCCAAGGTGACCGACGGCATGGCCAACAAGGCCGCCAAGGAAGCGACCGAAGGCGGTGCGGCAGTGGAACAGACGGTGGAGGCGATGAAGCAGATTGCCAAGCGCATCAGCATCATCGACGACATCGCCTATCAGACCAATCTGCTGGCGCTCAATGCCGCCATCGAGGCCGCACGTGCCGGCGAGCACGGCAAGGGCTTCGCCGTGGTCGCGGGAGAGGTGCGCAAGCTGGCGGAACGCAGCCAGGTGGCGGCGCAGGAAATCGGCGAGATGGCCGGCGGCTCGGTGGCGGTGGCCGAGAAGGCCGGCAAGCTGCTATCTGAAATGGTGCCTTCGATCAAGAAGACCTCGGACCTGGTGCAGGAAATCGCGGCGGCTTCCGAGGAACAGTCGTCCAGCGTCGGCCAGGTGAATACCGCCATGGTGCAGCTGAACCAGATCACTCAGCAAAGCGCTTCGTCTGCCGAGGAGCTGGCGGCCACCGCCGAGGAGATGAGCGGCCAGGCGGAGCAGCTGCAGCAATTGATGGCGTTCTTCCGGATCGATGGCACAGATATGCGTTCTGGCGGCGTAGCTGGCCGCGGGGTAAAGCGACCGACTGGTACAGGCACAGCGGCGGAGCGTCCTGCCCATCCCGCACTGGCCACCGCGCACGCGCCGGCGCAAAAAGACTTTGTCAAATTCTAGGGGGCCATCATGAGCGCATTGATACGCCCGGGCATGCGGCCGCTCGCATCAGCCGGGCCAAAGGAAACGGTGGCGGAAGGCCGGCAGTACCTGACCTTCTCCGTTGCCGGCGATGCCTTTGCCATCCCCATTTCCGTTATCAAGGAAATCATCGAATACCGCCAGCCCACCGAGGTGCCGATGATGCCGGCCTACACCCGCGGCGTGATCAATCTGCGCGGGCGCGTGGTGCCGGTGATCGACCTCGCCGTGCGTTTTGGCCGCGCCCGGAGCGAGGTGTCCAAGCGCACCTGCATCGTGATCCTGGAAATCGCCGCCGACGGACAGCGGCAGGACATCAGCGTGGTGGTGGATGCCGTCAGCGCGGTGCTGGACATCGCCGATGCCGACATCGAGCCGCCGCCGCAGTTCGGCGCCCGCCTGCGCGCCGATTTCATCACCGGGATGGGCAAGCTGGGCGAGCAATTCGTGATCGTTCTCGATGTGGATAGGGTGCTGTCGATCGAGGAATTGGCCATGCTCGGCAATGCTGTTGAGCAGGAAACGCCCATGCTCGATGCGCCCGGGAAAGGCAGCGCTGCGGCTTGATCGATATGAGGGGCAATGCAAAAACGCCGGTGCAGCAGGCGCCGGAGGTGGGTCGCAAGGCAGAGCGGCGCCGCAGCGCCCGCGCCGGCGCCGCGGCTGCGCCGCACGGCCATGCGCCAATCGGGGCGGAGGATTTCGGGCGAATCAAGTCATGGATACACGAGATTGCCGGGATCAATCTTTCCGACCACAAGCATGCCTTGGTCATGGGCAGGCTGGCGCCGCGGTTGCGCCATCACCAGCTTGCCAGCTATGGGGACTATTTCCAGCTGCTGACCAGCGGGCGATTTCCCGACGAGGCGCAGATTGCCGTCGATTTGCTGACCACCAATGAGACGCATTTTTTCCGCGAGCCCAAACATTTCGATTTCCTGCGCGATCAAATTGCGGCGAATCACACCCAGGGAAGGGCCCTGCGCGTCTGGAGCGCGGCAAGTTCGAGCGGCGAGGAGCCCTACAGCATCGCCATGACGCTGGCGGCAACGCTGGGCGATCGCCCCTGGGAGGTGCTGGCCTCGGATCTCAGCAGCCGCGTACTGGAGCGTGCTCGCTCGGGCCATTATGCGATGGCGCGCGCCAAGACCATTCCGATCGAGCATCTCCAGGCCCATTGCCTAAAGGGGGTGGGGCCGAGAGAGGGCACGTTCCTGGTCGAGCCGAAGATTCGCAGCCGCGTGCAATTCAAGCAGATCAATTTGAACGGCGTGCTGCCGCCGATCGGCGAGTTCGACGTCATTTTCCTGCGGAACATCATGATCTATTTCGATATGGATACCAAGCGGCAGGTGGTATCGCGTGTGCTCGGCCATTTGCGGCCGGGCGGCCACCTTTTCATCGGGCACTCCGAGAGCCTGCATGGCGTCACCGACCGCGTCAGATCGGTCGTCGTCTCCGTCTACAGAAAGTTTTGAAGTGTGGAGGCGCCAAATGACATCATCGATGTTTTTCTGCAGCCCGGCGAATTCTATTTCGGCGAGGAGAAAACGCGCATCCGTACCCTGCTCGGTTCCTGCGTGGCCATCACGCTTTGGCACCCCGTATTGCATATCGGCGGGATGTGCCATTTCATGCTTCCGCGGAGGCCCCAGCGCAAGTCTGATGTGCCGCAGGCTTACGATGGCCGCTATGGGGAGGACGCCATGAAGATGTTTCTGGCCGAGATCCTGCGCACGCGAACCCGGGCCTCGGAATACCAGGTCAAGCTGTTCGGCGGGGGCCGCATGTTTTCGCTGAAAGGGAATGCGTCGCGGCATCTGAACATATCGGAGACCAATGTGGAATTCGGACGGGCGGCCATCGCGCAGTTCGGGTTCAGGAGCATCGCCGAAGACCTGGGCGGCGAATCGCTTCGCAATGTGATGCTCGACCTCTGGAGCGGCAATGTCTGGGTGCGGAAACCGGGCGCCCCGGCGTCGCGCGCGACGGCCAGGAGTTAGCGATGCCGCAGATAAACGTGATGGTGGTCGACGACTCCGCGCTGGTCCGCCAGGTGATAAGCAATTCGCTGTCGCAGGACCGCTCCATCCATATTTTGGCGGCGGTGGCGGACCCGATTTTTGCCATGCAAAGAATGCGCATGCAATGGCCGGACGTCATCGTTCTCGATGTCGAAATGCCGCGCATGGATGGCGTGACATTTTTGAAAAAAATCATGGCCGAGCGGCCGACGCCGGTGGTGATTTGCTCGACCTTGACGACGAAAGGCGCTGAAACGACCATGCAGGCGCTTGCGGCCGGCGCATTTGCGATCGTGGCAAAGCCGAAGATCGGCATCAAGGATTTCCTTTCGGAAGCGGCATCGGATCTCGTGCAGGTCGTGAAAGCGGCATCGCGCGCCAATTTGAACAATCTCATGGCAGGCGCCGCGAACGTGCCGCTGCCGAGCCCCCTCCTGGCGCCGGCGGATGACGCCCTCAGCGAAACCACGCATCGCGTCGTCGCGATCGGGACTTCGACCGGCGGCACCCAGGCGCTGGAGCGCGTGCTATCGGCGCTGCCGAGGATCGCGCCGGGAATAGTGGTGGTCCAGCATATGCCGGAAAAATTCACCACGGCCTTTGCGGAGCGCCTCGACCGTATTTGCCAGATCGATGTGCACGAGGCGAAAAACGGCGAGCATGTCATCCCCGGACTCGCCTTGATTGCGCCCGGCGGGAAGCATATGCAGCTGGCGCGCAGCGGAGCGCAGTATTTCGTGAAAGTCCTGATGGCGCCGCCGGTCAATTTGCACCGGCCCTCGGTCGATGTGCTGTTCCGCTCGGTGGCGAAGCATGCCGGCCGCAATGCCACAGGCATCATCATGACCGGAATGGGGGCGGACGGCGCTCTCGGGCTGCTGGAAATGTCCGAGGCGGGTGCGCATACGGTGGCGCAGGACGAGGAATCCTGTGTGGTTTTCGGCATGCCCAAGGAGGCGATCAAATTGGGAGCCGCCAGGAAGGTGCTCCCGCTCAATGGAATGGCCGCGGAAATCATGCGCGCGAGCATTGCGGAAAGATGAGTGCCGTTTTGAAAGCGATTTCCCACCTTGGCGGGTAGGAGTTTTGCCTAGTTATCGGGCGGCTGCGGGCATATATTGAATTTTGCATGCAGGTTGTTTCTTCAATCACATCGGGTGCAACATGGACGATCAGGAAAACCTAAAATTTCGCAAGCGAACCAAACTTTTTCAGACCATCGTTATCGGCGTCAACACCTTGCTTGGACGCTGGTCGCATGCATCGCATTCCTCGGCGGGCATCCTTGGCCAGGTGGATGCCACCGTCGAAGACGTCATCAAGGAAACCGAAGCCGCCGTTGCGAGGTTCGGCGAAAGTTTCCGCTCGATCATGAAAAAAACCAGGCGGCAGACGGAACTGGCGACGGGCCTGCTGAAACATCGCGGCACGGAGAACAGCGATGCGCAGAACGACCTTGGACTGCAGGACTACATCCGCATGTACGAGGAGCGTTTGCGCGAGGTGACGCAGCAATTGGAGCATTACTCCGGGCTGGCGCAGGAAATGGTCGAGCACCAGCAGCGCGTTCGCCAGGACGCCGTCGCCATGGACGACGTCCTCGACGAAATTCGCACCATGTCGGCGCGCATATCGAAAATTTCGCTGGATGCCTCGGTGGCGGCGGTCAACCAGGATTTCGGCCCGGCCAATTTCATCGAGCTGGCCGACAAGGTGCGCAGCATCAGCGAGCAGTCGCACGATCTGACGCGGCGCGCGCGGCAAAGCCTGGACTCGATTCGCTCGGTGGTCGGCGTCGCCACAAAGAGCACCTTCAAGGCGGCCGAGCTTTCGCGCGCGGCGGCGGCAAAGGCCGCCGTCGAAATCGAAAAGCTCAATGCGGGCATGGCCGGAATGGGCAGCGAAATCGAAACCACCTTGCTGGGCATCAACGAGCTGGGCGGCGAGATCCAGCGCGACATCAACCATGTCATCGTCGCCATGCAGTTTCAGGACCTTACCCAGCAGAAGCTGGAAAAGGTGCGACACAGCAACCTCAACTCGGTGCGGGAGTCGCTCGCGGGCCTGTCGCACGAGACGCGCGCACTGATGCAGCGGGACCTTTACCGGGCGATCCTTTCCTACTCGGAAAGCAGCGTGCGTCCGAGCGAAGCCCACGCCGCCCTTGCCGCTGACGAAAGCGCGGTTGAAAAGACGGACTTGCCGGCGCCTGCCGGGGACAAAGAGACCGCTCGAAAAAACGTCGAACTTTTTTAAATTGGGAGAGCGCGATGGCAAAAGTGATTATCGTTGACGACTCCAGGACGATGCGGCAGATGATTGCACTGGCTTTGTCCGATGCGGGACATACGGTTCACGAGGCGGAAAATTTCGATGGCGCGGTCGCCTTGGCGGGGAAGCAGCCCTGCGACCTGGTGATCTCGGACGTCAATATGCCGGGCAAGAGCGGCATTGAACTGGTCAAGGCATTGCGCGCCTCGGCCAACACGAAATTTACCCCGATCCTGATGCTGACGACCGAGTCGCAATCGGCGCTGCGGGACTTGGCCAAAAAAGCCGGCGCTTCGGGATGGATCGTCAAGCCGTTTCAGCCGGTCGAGCTGCTGGCAACCATAGAAAAAGTGCTGAGTCGCTGATTGGCTGTACAGGGAACGCACCCTCGGATCGCTGCGGGCAAGACTGCGCTCGCAGGCGATTATTTCGCCTTGTGCAACTGGGCGTCGATCGTGGCCAGCAGGGCGCGCACGTCGAAAGGCTTGGTGATGTAATCGACGAAACCGGCGGTTCGGGCGCGCTGGATTTCCTGCGGCATGGCATTGGCCGACAGCGCGATGCAGGGCGTGGCCGCGAGCAGGGGATCTTCGCGGATGTGGCGCATCACGCTGAAGCCATCCATGCCAGGCAGGTTGATGTCGAGCAGGATCAGGTCCGGACGCAGACTTCTGGCTGCCGCCAGGCCGCTTTCGCCATCGACGGCAACTTCGAGACGAATGATCGGATTCAGGGCAAGGCTGGCGCGCAGCAGTTCCACATTGGTTGGATTGTCTTCTATGTAAAGGATTGTCGATTGCCTGGTGTTCCCCGGCAAGGGTTGCGGCGGCAGGGGAAACGATTCGCCGCCACCGGGAGCGCCTGCCGCCACGCGCGGAAACAACAGCGTGAAGGTGGAACCCTTGCCGATGGTGCTGCTGACCGCGATACGGCCTCCCATGACTTCGACCAGCTGCTTGACGATCACCAGGCCGATGCCGGTGCCCTCGGTACCACTGCTTTCGGCACCGAGGCGGTTGAAAGGCTGGTAAAGCGCGTCGATCTGGGCTTGGGTGAGCCCCGGACCGGTATCGCGTACGGCGATTTCCACCTGCCCATCGTTGCCGCCGAGGCTGATGTAAACGGAGCCGCCCTGGCGGTTGTACTTGAGTGCGTTCGACAGCAGATTGACCAGCACCTGGCGCAGGCGGGTGCGGTCGCCGCGCACCCAGCCCCCCCCGGGATTGCCCTCATAGTCGAACAGGATATTGCGCGCACTGGCCTGGGGAAGGTTGAGCGCGATGCATTCCCGGATCAGATTGTCGGCATCGACCGGCTCGGGCGACATGGCCATGGCTCCGGCCTCAATGCGCGACAGATCGAGGATTTCATCGACCATGGCCACCAGATGGTTGCCGGCCTCGAGGATATGACCGACCTTCTTGTGCGATTTTTCATCGCCGCGCACACCGGGGTCGAACTGCAGCAATTGCGCGAAGCCGAGGATGGAATTGAGCGGGGTGCGCAGCTCATGGCTCATGCGCGCCAGGAAGGCCGACTTGGCCAGGCTGGCGATTTCGGCGGCTTCCTTGGCGGCGCGCAGGCCTTCATCGCGGCGCCGATCGGTGATGTCGATGAAGGTGTTGACCAGGCCCGTCATCTTGTCGCCGGCGGCATCGAAAAGGGGTTGGGTGTTCATCGACAACCACAGCATGGTGCCGTCATCGCGGCGGTAGCCGATGATCCGGTTGGCGCTGGCGCGACCGGTGTCGAGAGTCGTCTGCACCGGGCGCTGGTTGTCCGGCAGCGGCGTACCGTCCTCGCGGAAGACCTGCCATTTCTCGTTGAGAAAACGCTTGCCGCGCATTTCATCGAGCTTGCGGCCCATGATGCGTTCGGCGCTGGCATTGCAATCGAGGATCACCCCCTCGGCATTGCGCATCACCACGCCTTCGGCCATGGCCGCGATCACCGATTGATAGCGCACCTCGCTGGCCTTGAGCGCCGCCTCGGCGCGCTTGCGCTCGGTGATATCGTGGAAAAATATCGAGATGCCGTCGCGCGAGGGGTAGACGCGGTTTTCGAACCAGCGGTCCCAGGGCGGGTAGTACTCCTCAAGGAAAACATCGACGCGTTCGTCCATTGCCTTCCGGTAGGCGCGCTCGAAAGGCTGGCCGACGCCCTCCGGGAACTCGGTCCAGATATGCTTGCCGACCAGGTCCTCGCGTCGGCGGCCCAACAGCTGCGCGGCGCGCTCGTTGGCATAGATGTAATGCCAGTTCGTATCCAGCGCCACGAAAGCGTCGCTGACGCTGTGCAGGATATGCTCGACCTGTTCGCGCGCCGCCTCGGCCGCGGCCTCGATACGTTTGCGCTCGGTCAGATCGGTAATGGTGCCGACCATGCGCAGGGGGTTGCGCGATGCATCGCGAGTAACCACCACGCCGCGCGACAGCACCCATTTCGGCGTGCCGTCCTTGCACACCATGCGATGCTCGACCATGTAGGTGTCGGTCTTGCCCTGCAGATGGGCATTGCGTGCCGCCGCGACTTTTTCGCGGTCTTCCGGATAGATGCGCTGGCGCGCTTCTTCGATGTCGGTACCGATCTCGGGTTCGGTGAAGCCGAGCATTTCCTTCCAGCGCCTGGAGAACACCGCCTTGCCGGTCGTCACTTGCCAGTCGAACACGCCGTCGCCCGAGCCTTCGAGCGCGAATTTCCAGCGTTCTTCGCTTTCTGTCAGCAGACTTTCGCCGTATCGGCGAATATCGAGCATGCGGTTGAACTGGCGGCCGACGGCCTCGATTTCCGCCGGGCCGCCGACCGGTGCCCGCGCCGCCGCGTCGCCCGCAGCCACCTGCGCCGCGGTGCCGGCCAGGGCGCGGATCGGGCGGATGATGGCGGCCGCGATCCACCAGGCCATGCCCAGGGTCAGCATCAACACCAGCAGGGCGACGCCGGCGCTACGCGCGATCATGCGGCGCGAGGGCGCGAACACTTCCTGCTCGGGCATGCCGGCCAGCACCCGCCAGCCGCTGCCGGGCACCGTGGTAAAGGCGAACAGGCGCCGCACCCCGTCGATGCCGGTGGCGGTGGCGATGCCTTCTGCCTGATTGCCCATTATTTGCACGGCGTCGGCCGGCAGGGGTTTGCCGATCCACACCGCCGGGTCGGCGGTGCGCATCAGCATATTGTTGTTGCGATCGATGACGCCGATCACCGCCAGCGGCGAGGCATCGGCAAACAGCTTGGCGTTGAGCTTGAGCAGATCGACCGGCATCGCCAGCAGGCCGCTGACATTGCCGCGGTCGTCATAGATCGGATAACTCAGCACCGACACCCAGCGCCCGGCGGCGCGACCCATGAAAGCATCGCCGATCGAGAAACGGCTGCTGCGCAGGCCTTCCTTGAACCATGGGAAGTTGACGGCAACCTCCGGCTTGACCGGATTGGGAATGAAGGAACATATGGTGTTCGCGTTCAGGTCGCGCACCAGGATATTGGTGAAGTCCGGCTGCAGGCGCACGTATTCGCCGATCAGCACATCGCAGGACTTGGCATCAAGCGCCTTGATCATCGGCCGCGAAGCTATGCGTGAGAGGACGCCTTCCTTTTCGCGCAGATAAAGGGCAATGGTCGCGGCCGAAGTCTCGGCGATCAGCTTGACCCTGGAATTCGCCGCCTCGCGCGAAGCTTCCGCGTGGATATGCAGATACCAGCCGAACATGATCATCAGCGGCAAGGTGACCGCCAGCACCAGGACAATCAACTGGCCGCGGATGGACAGCCGCGCGGAGGGCGAATTCATCGCGTCAGTTTCGCTTTCGGCTGTGAACGGCGACGATCGTGAAAAGCATAGGTGGCACCTGGAGTGGCGATACGCACGATGCGGAAGACTGCGGGACGAGGTCTTTGTGGCTTATGTTAAAGCAATACGCCGTCAATTTCCCCGGGTCTCCTTGAACCTTTGTAAACTGCCGTCGAAGGCCGTCCGGCTGGCCTGATTCAGGTTGGCTTGTGGCGGCGGAAGTTGATCAGGCTGCCGCCGGCCAGCATGGCCGCGCTGGACCAGAACACCGGATAGAGGCCGAAGGCGGCGCCGAGGGAGCCGAAGGCGATCGGCACCGCGATCTGCGTGAATTTGTTGACCGTCAGGCGCAGGCCCAGGGCCTCGCCGGCGCGCCCGGGCGGAGAATAGTTGTAGGACAGTGTGATGGTCAGCGGCTGGCCGCAGCCGAGGCCGAGCCCCATCAGGAAGGCGAACAGGCCCAGCAGCAGGGGATCGCGGAATATGGGGAATGCAAAATAGGCCAGCGCGGCCAGGGCCAGCGAGCCGGTAAGCACGCCTTCCTCGCTAAAGCGCCTGACCAGATGCGGCATGCAAAGCCGCACCGCGAACGCCGCCACGGCCGGCATGGCGACGATGATGCCGATCGAACTGGCGGCAAGGCCGATGGCGCGGCCGAGGATAGGCAGGTAGAAACCGTAAAGATCGATGCCGGTCAGGACCACGCCGCCGATGAGCAGATTGCGCCGCATGTCGGCATTGGCCAGCAGATCGCGCACCGAACGATCCGGGGCGTGGGCGGCTTCATGGTGTTGATGGACCGGCACCAGGCGCGGAAACAGAATCAGCACGATGGCCGGCAGGCAGGCGATCGAGGCCAGCAGGCCATAGCTGCGACTGGCGCCGTAATGCTCGAGCACAAAGCCGACCATCAGCGGCCCGCACACGCCCGCGATCGAGGCGCCCAAGCTGAAGGTGGCGAAGTTGTGCACGCGCGCGGCACCGTCGCCGAGCGCGCCGATCAGCTGGTGCGAGGAAACGTGAAAGAAAATCCAGAACAGCCCGACCAGCACCGGCGACAGATAGAGCGCATTGAGACCGGGAAAAAATGCCGGCACCGCCAGTCCCATTGCCAGGCCCAGCGAGCCGACAACCATCGGCCATCGGGGGCCGATGCGATCGGCGATCTTGCCGGCGCTCAGGGCCAGCAGCAGCGGAAATACGGCGTACGTGGACACCAGCAAGCCGATGGCAAAGGGCCCGGCGCCAAGGTCGATCGCGTACAAGGACAGCAGCATGCGGCTGCCTTTGAGGGCCATCTGGTTGAGCATGGTCAGCGACACAAACAGATAGAGCATCGGGGGCCGGTCCATGAAGCGATGCGCGAGCTTAACATCGCGGGCCGCGACAAAAGCACGAGGTTCCCGCGGGTGGAACAGCTTTCAAGTTATGTCGGCATGGCTTAACCTAGCCGTACAGTTTGCCGTCGCGGTTGGTGTCTGTTGCCGGCCATGCTTGCCTTCGGCCCACAATAAATATTGGGGGAAATCGAAATGAATATCGCAATCGAACACGAGCGCAAGCGCCGGCTGAACATGATCATGTTGACCCTGGCCATCCTGCTGCTGTCGCTTGCGCGCCAGTCCATCGCCGCCGACGCTAAAATTGTCGCCGAGGAATACTGGACCAGCAAACCCGCGGCCGCCGGGCCGGTGAAGCTGTGGGTATATCGCAAATTCCAGGATGACAGCGTCAAGGACAAGCCGCTGCTGTTCCTGGTGCATGGCTCCTCCTATTCCGGCAAGACCATGTTCGACCTGACGGTGCCGAACCGCGCCGACTACTCCTTCATGGATCATTTCGCGCGCCTCGGCTTCGATGTCTGGACCATGGACCACGAAGGTTATGGCCACTCCGACCGCACCAGCGGCCTCTCGGATATCCAGAGCGGGGTGGAGGACCTCGCAGCTGCGATGACGGTGGTGAAAAAAATCACCGGCAAATCGAAGGCGGCGTTTTTCGGCCAGTCTTCCGGCGCGCTGCGCGCGGCGCGGTTCGCCAATGCGCATCCCGAGCAGGTCGACAAGTTGATGCTCGATGCCCTGGTGTGGACCGGCAAGGGTGCACCGACCCTGGCCGAGCGCGCCAAGCGCCTGCCCGAGCTCCTGAAAAGCAATGTGCGCAAGGTGGATGCGAAATTTTATTCAACTGTGTTCACCCGCGATCATCCGGGTGCGGCCGAGCCGATGATGGGCGATGTGGTCGCCGAGGCCGAACTGAAATACGGCGATACCGTGCCGAATGGCACCTATATCGACATGGTCACCAAATTGCCGGTGGTCGATCCGGAAAAAGTGCTGTGCCCGGTGCTGATCCTGCGCGCCGAGCACGACGGCATCGCCACCGACGAGGACATCATGGGCTTCTACGCCAAGCTGCCCAACCCGGACAAGCAGATGGCCAAGATCGCGGGGCTGGCGCATACCGCGCCCCTGGGCGTGAACCGCCAGCGCTTCTGGCATGTGATCCACGGCTTCCTCACGATGCCGGGCCGCGTCGATCTTGCCGGTGCCGCGGTGAGCACTGCCCAGCCTGGTGCGCACTGATGGAGGCGGAAATGACCTTGCGCATGCGCGACGGTGTCGATCGCAACCAGCCGGCCTATTGGGACACGCGCTTTGCCGAGGAAGGATTTGCCTACGGCACCGACCCAAACGATTTTCTGGTCCAGGTGCGCGCGCAGTTGCCGGCCGGTGCCGCGCTCTGTCTCTGCGAGGGCGAGGGCCGCAATGCGGTATGGCTGGCGCAGCAGGGCTTTCAGGCCACGGCGGTGGATTTCTCGTCGGTTGCCCTGCGCAAGGCCAGCCAACTGGCGACCATGCGCGGCACGCGCCTCGCGACACGCTGCGCCGATATGGAGGGCTTCGATCCCGGTGTCGCGCAATGGGATGTGGTGACCATGATCTTCGGCCAGCCGGATCCGGCGGCGCGTCGCGCACTCTATGCGCGCATCGCCGCCAGCCTGCGCCCGGGCGGCGCCTTCGTGCTCGAGACCAAGGCCGATGCCAATGCGGATGCCGACAGCCGCTACCCCGGCGCGGCCCGCCTTTGCGCTGAATTGCCGGGCCTCGAATTTGCCATCGCGCGCGACGGCGTGCGGCTGCTGAAGGAAGGTCGTTATCACGATGGCGAGCAATACACGGCGCAGATATTGGCGTTCAAAAAATGAACAACTGAAAATTGAAAGTCCAGCATTGGCGCGGGTTTTGGGGCAAAAGTGGCTGGAAACGCCCGCCAAATGGCGTTCTACGTTTTTCACTCTCGATGAAATTGCCCGCAACGCGGCCGATCAAAACAGCGCCGCCGCGCTGGTTCATGATGTAATGCGCGCATGAATATCGGCAGAAACGATCCTTGTCCCTGCGGCAGCGGCAAGAAATACAAGAAGTGCTGTGGCGCGGTGATTCCGCTGCAGGCGGTGTCGATGGCCGCGCCGGCGGCGCCCGGTTTGGCGCAGGCGGAAGCGGCGCTGGTGACCCAACGTCAATGCGGTGAATGCACATCCTGCTGCGAAGGCTGGGCGGCGGGCACCATCCGCGGCCACGATATGTATGCCGGCAAGCATTGCCATTTCCTCGTCGATAAAAAATGCACGATTTACGAGGAGCGTCCGGCCAGCCCCTGCCGCAATTTCGTCTGCGGCTGGCTGGCGGATGACAGTCCTTTTCCCGAAGAATTCCGTCCGGACAAGACCGGCGTCATCATCATCCGCATTCGCTGGCAGGGCGAGCCGGCCTATCTGCTGCTCAGCGCCGGACGCGATCCGGATGCGGACATGATCGCGTGGATGGAAGCATTCGCGGTGCGCAGCAGGCGGCCGTTTTTCTACAGCATCAAGGGCGAGAAAATCGGTTTTGGCCCGCCTGCATTCCAGCAGGACATGGTGGCGCGCATGGCGCGCGGCGAGGCGATGTGGTGAGCCTGGCCAGGCGAGAATTGCCGCCCGAATTTATTTGTCAAAAAACCCGGATTCGATGAAACGCAGCCACAGCGTGCCTGCCACCTGGATGCTGTCCTGCTTGTAAAGATAGTGCTGAAAGCCTTCGACCCGCGCCACCCGATAACGGCGCGCATGGGGCTCCATCACCTCGCGATGCGCATCGACTATTTTCGGCCCGATGGCCTCGTCTTTTGTGCCGTTGATATCGAGGATTGCCAACTCCTTCAATTCCGCCGGTGGAAAACTGGGCTCGATCATGTCACGCATGAATTGTGCGAGACCCGCCTTGCGCTCCGCGTCCGGCAGGAAATCCGACAGCCACAATCGCAGCGCGACTTCGGACAGCGAGGCGACATTGAATTGCATGGGCGCGTCTTCGCCGCTCTTGAAGCGCGGTTCGCGAAGCGCCGACTGCCACCAGCGCAGGCGTGTGGCCTCGTCGAGTTCTTTGGTGTAGTAGCTGAAATCGTCGAAGCCACGCTCGCGCAGGCGCAGCGCCGTCTGCGTGTAGGACGTTGAAAAATCCCCCTGCTTGGCCTTGCGATAAACATAGGCGAGGCCAGTGCTGCTGGTACCCCAGCCCAGATAGCCATCGGGCTTGAACTGTTTGGCAAGCGGGTACAGAAACGCGCCGCCGGTGGACATGCCCCAGAACAGCACGAACGATTTTTCGCGCTGCGCGGCGGGGATCGCCTGCTCGAGCGCCAGGCGATAACCTTTGAGGTAAGTGATCGGCGTCGCCGCCAGCATTTGTTTGTACAACACGCTGTCGGCTTTGGGCATGCGATAGACGCTGCTGTCGCCGGAGGTTGCCTCCTTTTGCACGGTGCGTTTGACTTCGAAATCTGCGCTGGTCCATGGCGCCGCCTGTTCGCGATTGAAAATCGGCATGCGCTGATCAATGGGAATATCAAGCCAGGAGCCGGTGCCGTCCTTGGCGAAAAAATTCCAGCGGCCAACGCGCGTCAGGGCGACAAAGGTCACGCCGCGCCGCGCCAGCCAGACGCCGGGGCCGGCGCCGCCTTCCGGCGTCTCGAAAAAATCCCAGGCCCATTCGCTGCCCGGCTCGCCGCCCACCACGACCAATTTTTTGCCCTGGTGCAGGCGCGGCTTGTCGGGCGTCAGTGTGACTACCACTTGCGTGAATTTCTGGCCGTGCGACATGAAATCGATGAAGACGATATCGCGCTTGAAGCTGCCGGTTTCGGCATAGCTCTGGTCGGCAAGAATTTCGCGAATCGCGTCCACCCCCAGGGTCGCCTTGTCCGCCGGCAATTCCCAGGCACCAGCGCTGCCGGACAAAAACAAAAGCGCGACAAGAAAGTTGTGGACAGGGCGCACTGGCATCTCCATGGGTAGACAACCATCCCACATTACCCGAGGCAACATGGCGACACAATCGGTCGTTCCTGTCGGAAGAACGTATGGCGAATTTGTTGACGCTCGCCGGGCCCGGTGCTACAAGAAAGCCAATAATTCCATGTCGCCAGCGAGGAGAAATGATGGAAAAGCGTATGGGGAAAGCGACCAGGTTCGAGGTCAATGGCAAACCGGTCAGCGTGGCGGTGGCGGCCGATACGCCCTTGCTGTATGTGCTGCGCAACGATCTCGATGCGCATGGCCCGCGCTTCGGCTGCGGCCTCGCGCAATGCGGCGTCTGCACGGTGCAGCTTGATGGCGTGGCGATACGTTCCTGCGTCACCCCGCTGTCGGCGGCGGCCGGCAGGAAAATAACGACGCTCGACGGTCTTGCCGAACGTCATGCGCTGGTGCGCAAGAAACCGGCCGGCACCTTGCATCCGGTTCAAGCCGCCTTCATCGAGCATCAGGCCGCGCAATGCGGCTATTGCACCAACGGCTGGGTGATGACGGCTGCGGCCTTTCTCGATAAAAATCCCGGCGCCTCCGAGGCCGACATCCGCGCGGCCCTGTCCGGGCTCAAATGTCGCTGCGGCTCGCATATGAGCATCCTGCGTGCGGTCAAATCGGCGTCTGAAAAAATGGCCAAGGAGTCCGCATGAGTGCGCCGTCGATGTCCGTTTCAAGACGCGAATTCCTGAGCGCCATGGGTGGCATGCTGGTGTCGTTCGCCATGCCGATGCCGGCGGCGATGGCTGCGGGTGTTGGCGACAGTTTTGCTGGCAGCGCCGGGCCGTGGCCGGCGAAAATTGCTGTCGATGCGATAGACTCATGGTTGCTGATAGGTGCCGACGGGCGCGTTACCGCCGCCGTTGGCAAGATCGATGCCGGCATGGGCATCGGCACCGCCTTCGCGCAAATCGTTGCCGAGGAACTCGATGTGCCGTTTGACGCCGTCACCATCCACATGGGCGATACCGCGACGACACCGGACCAGCGCGGCACCGGTTCCTCCAACGGCATCATCGATGGCGGCAGCGCGCTGCGCAATGCCGGCGCCGAGGCGCGCGCCGCCTTGCTGGCCTTGGCCGCCGTGCGCCTTGATGTTCCTGTTGAAAAATTGATGACGGCCGATGGCGCGGTCAGTGTGCTTGGCTCACCGGAGCGCCGCCTTGCTTACACCGAGCTGCTGGCCGGCAAGCGCTTTGACATCAAGCTGAGCGGCAAGGCAAAACCGAAGGACCCGAGCGTGTACAAAATCGTCGGCCAGCCGCTGCCGCGCCGCGACATCGAGCAAAAGGCGAAGGCGCAATATGCCTTCATGGTCGATTTCAAATTGCCCGGTATGCTGCATGCGCGCGTCATCCGCCCGCCGCAGGCCAATGCGCGCCTGATTGCCTTTGACGCAAAACAGAAATTGCCGGGCCTGGTGAAGGTGGTGGCGCGCGGTGATTTTCTCGCCGTGGTTTGCCTGCGCGAGGAGCAGGCCATCCAGGCGGCGCGCGCGCTGAAGGTGCAATGGTCGAAACCCGCGCCGATGTTCTCGCAAAATTACGATCAGCTTTACAAGATGCTGCGCGAAACGAAGCCGACATTCTCGGAAGAAAACCAGAAAGTTGGCGATGTCGATGCCGCCTTTGCCGGCGCGGCGACGAAAGTCGATGTGTTCTACGAATATCCCTTCCAGTCCCATGCCTGCATGGGCCCTGCCTGTGCGGTGGCCGATGTGAATACAGAGCGCGCTGCCATCTGGATGGGCGGGCAAAAACCCTATCCGCTGCGCAAGGCCATCGCTGAAATGGCCGGCATGAAAATCGAACAAGTACGAGTTACCTGGCTGCCCGGGCCCGGCTCCTACGGCATGAACGATGCCGACGATGCCGCCATGGATGCGGCCCTCATCTCGAAGGAACTCGGCAAGCCGGTGCGCCTGCAATACATGCGCGCCGACGCCACCGGCTGGGATCCGAAAGGCCCGCCTTCGGTAATACATATGCGCGGCGGGCTTGATGAAAAAGGCGAGGCCATTCTTTACCACTTCGAATCGCATGGTTATTCGGGCCGGGTGCGTCCCTCCGGCACCGACAGCTTCGGCGATACCCTGGCCGCGCAATTGATCGGCGGCCACAAGGCCAACAGCACGAACCTGTTCCAGCTACCGTCCGAGGCCTACAAATTCGCCAACAAGCGCCGCGCGGCCAATCTCATCGACTGGACGTCTTCGCTCAACACCGGCCTGCGCACCGCGCATCTGCGCGATCCGGACGGCATGGCCACCTGTTTCGCCAGCGAGTGTTTTATCGACGAGCTGGCGCATGCAGCGAAGATGGACGCGGTTGAATTCCGTTTGAAACATCTATCCGATGCGCGCCACCGGCAAGTTGTTCAGGCGGCCGCCGACAAGGCCGGCTGGCAGGCGCGACCTTCCGCATTATCGATTGCGCGTGGTCCGGTCGTCAAAGGCCGCGGCATCGCCTACGCCCCGCGCGGCGGCACTGTGGTGGCGATCGTCGCCGAGGTGGAAATCAACAGGGAGACCGGAAAATTGCGCGTGACGCGTTTTGTCGCGGCGCATGACAGCGGCATGGTGATCAATCCATTGAGCATCACCGGCACCATCGAAGCCAACCTGATGCAGGCCATGAGCCGCGCCATGTTCGAGGCGGTTCAGTTCGATGAGCACCGGGTGCTGAGTGTAGACTGGGCCAGCTATCCGATCATCGATATCAGCGACGCACCCGATGCGGTCGAGGTGGTGCTGGTCAATAATCTGCCGGGCATGAAATCCAGCGGCGCGGGCGAACCGGCCACGCGCCCGGTGGCCGCGGCCATCGGCAATGCGATTTTCGATGCCACGGGGGTGCGCATTCGGCGGGTGCCGTTTACGCCGGAAGCACTGAAAGCAGCGTTCAAAAACGCCAACAAAATTTAGGTGGCTGTTTCGGCGGCGAAATAATCGGTGGCCGCGATCAACTCGCGCATGATGCCTGCCTCGCTGGAGGCGTGTCCCGCATCCGGCACGATTTTCAGAATCGAGCCCGACCAGTCGCGATGCAATTCCCAGGCGGTGATCGGTGGTGTGACGATGTCATAGCGCCCCTGCACGATGATGCCGGGGATCTCGTGCAGGCGATCGGCCCGGGCGATGAGTTGGCCTTCCGCCAGGAATGCCGCATGCATGAAGTAGTGCGTTTCAATGCGCGCCAGCGAGCGCAATGCGGTTTCATCGGAAAACAAGGGACTCGGCAGGAACGTGGCGAGCGCGTCTTCCCATACGCACCAGGCGCGCGCTGCTGCCGACTCGATGCAAGCGTCGTCGCTGTTGAGGCGCGCATGATAGGCCGCAAGCAAATTACCTCGTTCATTTTCCGGAATGAATCCGGAAAACCGCGACCAGGCCTCCGGAAACAAATGCGAAGCGCCATCGCGATACAGCCAATCGAGTTCCGCCTGTCGTGCGGTGAACACCGCGCGCAGCACCATGGCGCAAACATGCTGCGGATATTGCTGCGCATAGGCCAGTGCCAGGGTTGCGCCCCAGGAGCCGCCGAACAAAAGCAAACGCTCGATATTCAGCAAGCTGCGCAGTGCCTCGATATCGGCGACCAAGTGGCCGGTGGTGTTGGCGGTCAGGGATCCCGACGGTGTGGAGCGACCGCAGCCGCGCTGGTCGAACAGGATGATGCGATAGCGCGCCGGATCGAAAAAGCGGCGGCTGTTGCTGCTGCATCCGCCGCCCGGACCGCCATGGAGAAAGAGCGCCGGCAAACCCTGCGGATTGCCGCAGCTTTCCCAGTAAACACGATGGCCGTCGCCGACGTCGAGGAAGCCGCCGGCATGCGGTTCGAGGGGCGGATACAGGGCGGCGGCAGAAGTTGAAACCAGGGCGGGCATGCCGGATACTTTACGCGCCTTGCTCCGGGCTGGCGATGCGCCCCAGCGCGGTCGAGGTGGGGAACACCAGCGATTTGATGACCACCGGCACCGCGCCGGACAACTCCAGCATGGCACCGATATCGATGAAATCGAATTCCTTCAGCGTGATACCGTCGATGGAAATGATCGGGGTGGTGAAGGCAAGTTCTTCGCGAAAATGGATGCCGACCAGGCCGCCGATGTCGCCATCACCGACCAATATCAGGGGCAGATCTTGTTCGAGTATTTTCGACATGCCGGCGCGTATGCCGCGTGCAAAGGCATCCAGTCGACGGAAGGTGGCCGAACCTTCCCAGTGATAACAAAGCGCCACCGCCTGTTCGCCTTCATGCAGATCAAGGCGACGCAATGCTGCGCGTACCGCAGCCGCAATCGCATCGACATCGAGCGTTTCCGCTGCCAGCGGAAGTGCCGGCGTGATCACCGGCACATTGCGCAGGGGCAGGGTGCTCATCGGTGCTACAAAGATGGTACTGCCGCTGACCTGGATGGTGTATTGGGAAGCGCCGACCACGGTGGCGCGAATGCCCTGGTCGGGTTGTTCGAGTCGCGGTCCCCAGGTTGCAACGCGGGCGAGGATGGCGCGGGCAAGGCGCGGGCCGAGATCGCCGAAGGCTTCCGTCTGGCGGCCGTATATGTACTCCGATACGCCCCCGGAAAATGTCAGCACATCGGGCGCGCGCGAATTCTGCAGCGGCTCGAGGCGGAGCAGGGCACTGGTGTCCGCATGCAGGGTCCTGGCCTTGACGGTCTCGAACAGACGCCCGGCCATGCGTTCGGCCATGCGGTCGAGAACATCGGCATTTACCGCATTGCCGATTTTCAACGTTGCGCCGATTTCGGCGGCAAAGCGATGACCGGCTTCCTCGATGCGATTGAGGCGGCCTTCGCGATCGAAGGACAGGATGCGCGCGCCGATATCGATGGCCGTCATCTCGACAACTTCGCCGCCTTCGCAGACTGCAATCTTCGAGGTGCCGCCGCCGATGTCGATATTCATCACCCGCACGCCTTCGCGGATCGAGCGCGCCGCAGCGCCCGAGCCGAAGGCCGCAAGCGTGGTTTCCAGTGCATCGCCGGCGCTGACCGATACAAATTTGCCGGCCTGGGCGGCGAACAGATCGGCGATGGCGCGCGCATTGCTGCGCCGTACCGCGACCCCGGTCAGGATCAGGGCGCCTGTATCAATGGCACGTGGATCGACTTTGGCGAGATCGTATTGCTCTTCGATGAACTTGCCGAGTGCAACGGCATCAATCGTGGCATCGGCGGCATAGGGCGTGAGCAGCACCGCCGACTCATGCACGATTTCGCGCTTCGATACCACATAGCGATTGTCGAGGCGCTCCAGCAGCAGGCGCGAGAACACCAGATGCGAAGTCGACGAGCCGATATCGACGCCGACGCTGATCAGCAGAATCTCGTCTTCGACTTCGAGGCTGCGGCGGATGTTGCTGAAGAACACGCGGCCACCGATG
>JACXTT010000967.1_pt1 | contig 49210 bp, 40 predicted proteins | sample 9270951 | NCBI WGS metagenome assembly JACXTT01 (sample SAMN15532306, study PRJNA645909) | rock metagenome | isolation source: weathered quartz diorite | place: Puerto Rico | collected 2017-06-21 | reverse complement strand
TGAAGCCGATCTTGTGCTTGTGTTCGACCACCAGACTTAAAAAGCGCCCTAGTTGGTCCAGCTCACGGGCCACATCGGTGTTGAGCAGGGTCTCGTAGCCTTCGCGGCCGCCCCAGAGCGCAAAGTTCTCTCCGCGTAACTCGTGATTGAGTTCCAGCATGTTTTTCAACTGCGCGGCGGCGTAGGAAAATACTTCCGGGTCAGGGTTGCTGGCGGCCCCGGCCATGTAGCGGCGATGCCCGGTGAGATTAGCCATGCCCCAAAGGAGCTTGACGCCGGTCTCCTGCATTTTGCGTTGCAGGAGTTCGCTGATCTTGCGCACGTTGCGGTTGGATTCCTTCAGCGTGGCGCCCTCGGGAGCGATGTCGTAGTCGTGAAAGGTGAAGTACGGTACTTGCAGAATGCGCAGCAGTTCGAAAGCGACGTCGGCCTTTTGCTCGGCCTGCCGCATCGCATCGCCGGCTGTATGCCAGGGACGTTGAAAAGTGGCCGCGCCGAAGGGATCGGTACCGCTGCCGACAAGGCTGTGCCAATAACAAACAGCAAAACGAAGCTGCTCGGCCATGGTCTTGCCCAGCACCTTGCGCTCGGGCCGGTACCAGCGGTAGCGAACGGGGGCGTTCTGCCTGAAGAAGGGCGCCGCTTTTTTCATGGCGTCGGCCTCATGCCCTGGCGAACGAGCTGAGCGGTGCGTAAAGGCTTTGCCAGCGGCGGTGGCGCTCGGCGTGCAGGCGTGCCCTGTCTGTGCGCGGCTCGAAGCTGCGCACTCGGGCCGGTCGCCGCAGGCCGGCCAACGATTCACCGGCGGCCAGGCGGGCCAGGCGGGCGGCGCCCAGAGCGCAGCCGATTTCGCTTTCGGCCACTTGATGCAGGGGAATATTCAGCACGTCCGCCATCATCTGCGCCCACAGCAGGGACTGCGCGCCCCCGCCGATCAGGTCGGCCTCTGACAACACGGTTCCGGCGCCGGCCAGAGCTTGCTGGGCGTCGCGCATGGCGTACGCCACCCCCTCCAAGACCGCCAGGGTCATATCGGCACGGGCTGCACCGCTGTCCAGATGCAGGAATCCACCGCGTATCTCGGCGTCGTTGTGGGGCGTGCGCTCTCCGTTGAGATAGGGCGCGAACCAGCAATTGGACGCTGGGGTAGCAGGGGCTATCTCGTGCAGCAACACAGCTTCGTGCAGGCCGGTGATCCTCGCCCACCAGGCCAGGCTCGCCGCGGCCGACAACAGCACGCCCATCTGGTGCCAGGTGTCGGGCAGCGCGTGGCAAAACGCGTGCACGGCATGCGCGGGCGCGGGCGCAAATGCGGCGGTGGTGGCCCATAAAACGCCGGAAGTGCCCAAGGACACGAAGGCATCGCCCGCCCGCAACGCGCCCACTCCTACGGCCCCGGCCGCGCAGTCTCCCGCGCCGCCGGCGATCAGCGGCGCGCGTTTGAACCCCCAGCGCCGCACCCATTCGCCGCTGAGTTCACCGGCAGCGGTGCTGCCTTCCACCAAGCGCGGCATTTGTTCGCGGCGCACGCCGCTGGCAGCGAGGGCGGCATCGGACCAATCGCGCCGCGCTACATTGAGCCACAGCGTACCCGAGGCATCCGACATTTCCTCGATGAATTCGCCGCACAAGCGCCAGCGTATATAGGCCTTGGGCAACAACACCATGGCCGTGCGCGCAAAGAGGTCAGGCTCGTGTTCCCGCACCCACATCAGCTTGGGTGCGGTAAAGCCCGGCATGGCCAGATTGCCGGTCACCGCGTGCAGGCCCGGCCATTCTCGCGTCAGGCGCTCGCACTCAGCGGCGCTGCGGCTATCGTTCCAAAGAATACAGGGGCGCAGCACCGCGCCGTGCTCATCGAGCAGCGTCGCGCCGTGCATCTGTCCGGAGAGACCGACCGCTTCCACCGCCGCCAGTTCGGCGGGGTGCCGTGCCTGGAGTTCGTCCAGGCTTTCCACGACCGCCTGCCACCACCGCTCCGGGTCTTGTTCGCTGAAACCCGGCTGCGGTCTATCGACGGTGAGCGGTCGGCCGGCGCTGGCCAATACCCGGTCGTCGTCACTCACCAGCGCCGCCTTGACGCCCGACGTACCGAGATCAATGCCCAGGGTGATCAAAGCGAGCGCTCCGGTTTGAAGTCAGCACTGCCGGTATGCAAAAACATGCGCGAAGTCATGCGCGGGACCGTGCTTGGGCTATAGCCGCAAAAGCCGTGGACGAGATTCATCCTCGGCGAAATCTCATCGGGTCCGGCGGACGATCCTGACCGGCGGCCGCAGGCGCGGCGCCGCATCGGACTGGCGCCTGATGAGCGAAAAATCCATCACCACATGCTCGTGCGACTCGGATTTGCCGGCGCGGCGCGCGCCGATCTGGCGCACCAAAAGCTCGACCGCCGCACCGGCCATATTGGTGATCGGCTGATGCACGGTGGTGAGTTCGGGCCAGATGGTGGTAGCGAGCGCGGCATCGTCGAAGCCCGCCACCGTCAGATCGCCCGGCACATCGAGGCCCAACCGGTGCCCGACCGCCACAGCGGCGGCTGCCATATCGTCGTTGCTGGCAAAAATCGCCGTCGGCCGCTGCTCCAGTCCCAGCAGGATCTCGGCTGCGTCCAGGCCCGATCGGTAGCTGAACATTCCTTGCGCGAGCAGTTCCTTGGGCGCGTCCAGCCCGGCCTCGGCCATGGCGGCCTTGTAACCCGCCAGACGGCGGGCGCTGGCCGTCTGGTTGGGATTGCCGATGATAAAGCCTATGCGCAAATGCCCCAGGGAAAGCAGGTGGCGCGTCATATTGTGGGCGGCGCGAAAATCGTCGATGCTGACCGCGCTGACTCGCTTGTCCGGCGCTCCGCAGGCAATCGCCACCGCCGGAGTGGCCGATTCGGCCACCAGATCGAGCAGGCGCACCGAGTCGCAAAACGGCGGCGGAAGAATGATGCCGTCGATGCCGCTGTCGATCAGATTGCTGGCCACCTCCGCTTCATGCTCGTCGGCCTCGCATTTTTCGACCACCAGCTGGACGTGGCTAAGGCTGGCCTGGTTCAGCACGCCCACCAGGAGCTCGTTGAGGTAGTTGGCGCTAGGGTTGCTGTAAAGCACGCCGATGCGGATCAACTCGGAACCGGCCAAGTGCCGCGCGGCCTGATTGGGCTTGTAATTAAGTTCGGCGACGGCTGCGTTGACCTTGTCGCGATTACCTGAACGAACGCTGTCATCGCCATTAACCACCCGGGAGACGGTCATGGGCGAGACGCCCGCGAGCCGGGCCACGTCGGCGATGGTGGCGACGCTTTGTTTGCGGCCGGGTCGGCTTTTTATGTTCACTTGTTTTCCGCTTGCTGAATTACTGATTGCCAAATCGGGGGTACCGCTATCTGCTGTCCGGGAATCCACCCGGACCAAGTAAGTAATATTACCGCTACCAGCGTACGGAGCAACCGGCGAATGCCGATTGCCCCGTATCGGGACCCGCGCTAGAACTTCATACGCAGCCCGAGCATGATGGTGCGGCTGGGCTCGTAGTAGGTGTAGGTGGCGCTGGGGAACTGGAAGTACTGGCGCTGCTTGGCCTTGTTCAGATTGGTGATGTCGAGCGTGAGCTGCGGCGACATGCCGAAAAAGTCCTTGTCCAGCACCCGTGACAGATCGAGGTTCGAGGACAGGTCCAGTTGCTTGTAATCGTCCTGGAACAGCGAGGCGTTGGTGATGCCGTTCTGGTTGGGCGTGCTGATCTGGCTGCCCTTGGAGAACGTGTACGACAGGCGCACCATATAGCCGTGCGCCTCGTAGTAGGGCGTGACGTTGTAGGTGTCCGAAGGCACGCCCAGCGCCACGAAGCCCGCCACGTCCGCACCCTGGTGGATGTGGGTGTAGTTGGCGCTGAAGCCGAAGCCGCGCACACCCACCAGCTTGTCAAGCGGCTGCACCCAGTTCAACTCCGCGCCCTGCACCGCCAGCGTGCCGGGGGCATTGGTCTGACGGGTCAGCACTACCGTGGCGCTGCCGGGTCCGCCGCGCGTGTTCAACGCGGCCTGCTGGGTGGGCGACAGGGTGTCGTAGGTGATGTTGAACTGCGCCAGGTACGAAAACGGCACGGTGATGTTCTCGTTGGCGGTAAAGCCGTTCAGCTTCTTCTGGAAGAAAGTCGCGGAAACATAGCCCTCGCGGCCCGTGTACCACTCGATGCCCACATCGGCGTTGGTCGAGAAGTAGGGCTTCAGGTCCGGGTTGCCGACCGTGCCCACGTCCGCCGAGGGCGAGCTGAAGTTGATGCCGGGGCGCAGCGAATCCGGATTGGCGCGGGTCATCGTTTTCGAGCCCGACAAGCGCAGCACCCAGTCCTTGGCCACGTCGATAGCCGCGGTGATCGACGGCAGAGACTTGGTGTAGGTCGTGGTCAGCAGGTTGTTGCTGTTGATGCTGGGATAGCGTCCACCTACCGCCAGATTTAGCGCGGCGTTGCGCGGATCGGCCACCGAGACGAAGGAACCCACTTGCTGCTCCGTGCGCACGACGCGGTCGCCGACGTTATAGCGCACCGGCACGCCCAGCGCGTCGAACGTGCCGCTGACTTCCGCGTAGGCACCGGTGGCTTTTTCACGCACATAGCCCGCGTTGGCGCCGGTGTTGGAGGAGGAAACCTCGGGCGCATTGCTGGCGTAATTGCCGTAGTTGGTGGCGTTGGCGAATCGGTTCCAGTCCACCGTGATGAAGCCGGCCGGGCCGGGCACGAGGTAGGAAGAAACCGCGGTGGTCGGCACCAGCGAGCCCAAGTACGCCAGCGGCGTGGTGGCGCCGGCGGTGTAGCCGGTGCCGTAGCCCGGGTAAGCGGAGGCGGCGCTTCCCGGTGCGTTTTGGCCGTTGCAATTGCTGCTGGTGTTGCCGCTGATATAAACGTTGACGTTGTTGCCGCACACCGCCGACTGCCAGGCGGTGGAGTTATCGAAGGCCTGGATGCGGCGCGAGACATCGTCGTACGCCATACCGGCCTTGAACTTGGTGTTGCCCTCGTCCCAGGTGAAATTGAAACGCCCGCCCTTTGTTTCGGTTTTGCGGCGCTCCAACTGAACGTTGACGCGCGCGCCGCCGTTCCAGCCGAAGTTATTGGGGTCGTTGACATTGAGATTGGAGTCGAGCAGGGGCGCGCCGCCGCCGTTGTTGGTGAAGTTGACGGTGGTGCCGTTGCCCAGCACCGAACTTACCAGCACGGTCGGGGATTCGCGCGTGAAGGTGCTCTTGGTGTAATTAGCCTGCGCGTCCAGGGTGAGCTTATTGGTCAGCTTCCACTCCATGCCGGGATTGACGCCCACCAGGTCGACGGTTTCGGTATAGGGACGGTACTCCAGGAAGAACTGCGAATTGGTGAAGGTGCCGCTGGTCACCACACAGCCCTGCGAGCAGTCGCTGCTGTTCACTTTCATGTTGATGGGAACCATGGAGCCGTTGCGACCCACCCAGTTCATGTCGATGCGCTGCATCTTGTTTTTCTTGTTGCCGGCCAGGCTATCGAGATAGAAGTACAGGTCCGCGTTAGGGCGCCATTCCGCGCTGATCACGCCGCTGACCTTGTCCTTGTCGCCGAACTCGGCCATGTGACGGCCCAGGCGCGGGATGATGGCGTTGTCGATCTGGGTGATATTCAAGCCGGGATTGTTGGCGAGCAGGAAGGCCTGGTCGATAAGGGCATTGGTGGTCAGCCCGTTGCCGGCCCCTGCGGGAACGTTGCCCGGAATGGTCCAGTTGCCGCCGCCGGTGTTATTGCGGTTGGGGTCGGTGCTTTGCGTTCCCGAAAGATTGGCATTGGTCCAACCGATGGACTCGAAGCCCGTGGTGTTGACCTTCAGGTTCGACCAGGCCACACCGGCCAGGACGCCGAAGCCGCCTTCGGTCTGGCTGACCAGCACCGAACCCTTGTCGCCCCATTTGCCGGCGGCGGAATTGCGGATGGCCTGAACGGAGGCGGAGGCGTGACGGCCGGGATTATCGAAAGGCCGTGCAGTGCGCATATCCACCACGCCGGCGGCGCCGCCTTCCAGCATATCGGCGGTCGGGCTCTTGGCCACCGTTAGCTTGCGGAAGAGTTCAGTGGGCAGAAGATCGAGGTCGACTTCGCGATTGGTATTCTGGCTGTCGGTGCGGCCGGTAGAGGCCACGGCCACCGAGGCGCCGTTGAGCAGAATCTTGGTAAAGCTGGTGCCGAGGCCGCGGATCTGGATGTTGAGACCCTCGCCCGAGATTTCGCGCGTGATTTGCACGCCCGGAATGCGGTTCAGGGACTCGGCGATATTGGTGTCCGGGAACTTGCCCATGTCCTCGGCCGTAACGGTGTCGAGGAAGTTGATGGCCTCTCGCTTATCTTTGGTGGAGGCGTTCAGCGCCGCACGGTAGCCGGTAACGACGACGGGCTCCACTTTCTGCGCTTCTTTGGGTGTGGTGTCGGGGGCAGCCGCCTGCTGTGCGAGCGCGGAGGTGACCAAGCCCGCCATACCGGTGATGCCGAACAAAAGCCGACGACCCGCGAGAGCGCGACGGTCCGGCTTCTTGCCATTCTTTTGCATATCTTCTCTCCTCGTTAACGGGCCTTGTGCAGGCTCTCTGGTGATATTTTTTACTTTTTTGATGCCGATTTGGTAGCGCAACCAATTCAGTCTAGGACGCGTTGACCAGCGCTGTCAACAACATCTTGTGTTGCACCGCACTAAAAGTTGCCTGGCGGAGATAGAAGCGACAGGAGTTGCAGCAAACCAGTTTCGACCATAAAATGAATAGCGCTACCAAAATAATGATTACGCTTTCCGCTGGAAGAACTCAGGAGGAGTTCCATGCAAGCTCTGCAACGCGGGCGCCAGGTGCGCCCGGGTAACTTGTCACTGGCCGGGAAGCTCCGCGATGTCGGCGCTTGCTTCGTTCCAGCCGGGGTAGGCCCATGAGCGGCCAGTCACTTTCTTTCGTTGAAAAGGCCGGTTACGGCGCCGGCGACGCCGCGGCCAACCTGGTCTTCATGACCATGGTGCTGTTTCAGCTCAATTTCTACACCGACGTATTCGGCCTCAGCGCCGGCGCCGCCGCTGCGATACTGCTATGGCCGCGCCTGTGGGATGCCGTGTTCGATCCCATCATGGGCGTGCTGGCCGACCGCACCGAAACGCGCTGGGGAAAATTCCGGCCCTGGATATTGGGGACCTCTGTTCCCTGGGCCGTGGTCATGGTGCTGGCCTACACCACGCCCGACAAGAATTGGGGCTGGAGCACCGGCATGCTGGTGGCCTACGCCGGCATCACCAACACTTTGTTGATGACGCTGTACTCGATGAACAATATGCCGTACGCCGCGCTGGGCGGCGTCATCACCGGCGACCAGACCGAGCGCACCAAGCTCAACTCCTACCGTTTTGTTGCCGTCAACATCGCGCAGTTCGCCGTGGCCGGCTTCACGCTGCCGCTGGTGGCCAAGTTCGCCCAGGGACACGACCGGCAACACGGCTGGCAGGTCACCATGACCATCTGGGCGGCGGCCTGCCTGGTGCTGTTCCTGGTCACCTTTCTCACCACCCGTGAGCGCGTCAAGCCGGTTGCAGCCACACAGTCCTCGCCCAAGCAGGATTTTCTGGACCTGCTGAAGAATCGTCCGTGGATCTTTCTGGTGGCCTATACGGTGTTTCACTTTGCGCTGCTGGCTTTGCGCGGTGGCGCGCACTACAACTATTACCACCACTACGCCGACAAGGTCGCCATGTTCGACTTTGTCGCGCAACTTGGCCTGACTAGCGCCGATCCTGGAAATACCGGCAGCCTGGCTGATGCGCTGGGCTATATCGTGCACGGCACGCGCGACAGCCTGGCCAACTCCAATGTTGCCGACGTATTCAACAGCATCGTCAATATGGTGGGCATTGCCACTACCATCATCGTCATCATGCTCTCCACCGGCCTCGCAGGCCGGTATGGCAAGCGCAACGTGGCCGTCGTCTGTTTCACTCTGTCGGCGCTGAACGCTTTTGCCCTGTACCTGCTGCCGCCCACGGGTACCTGGGGAATGGTGGCTCTCGCTGTGACCGGATCGCTGGTATACGCGCCCACTTGCGCGATCATGTGGGCCATGTACGCCGATGCCGCCGACTATTCCGAGTGGCAGACCGGCCGGCGCTTCACCGGCATGGTGTTCGCCACCATCAGCTTTTCGCTGAAAATCGGCCTGGCGCTTGGGTCCGCCTGCCTGCTGTGGCTGCTGGCCGGTTTCTACGATTACGACACCCAGCTTCCCCACACTGCCAACGCCATCGCCGGCTATCACGATGCCTCCAGCATCGTAGTGGGCCTGCTGTTCCTGGCCTGCGCAATCTGCACGCTGGCCACCAAACTTACCAAGCAGACCACGCTGAGAATGGCCGAAGAATTGACGCAACGCCGGCTGCAGGCCGGTGTGGCTGCCTGAACGGATAACTTATGACACGCCACCCGATAACTCTGTTCGCGGCATCCCTGCTAGCGGTTTGTTTCTCAGCTGGCGCGGCCACCACCTGCGACACCCCTGTCAGCATCTGCGAGCGCGACGCTGCAGGCAGCCTGGCGCTGGTGCGCGACGGCCAACCGCTGACCGTGTATGTGGACGCCAACGCCGACCCCGCCTTGCGCCATGTGGCGGAGAGTTTTGGCGCGGACCTGCAACGCGTGTCCGGCAAGCCCGCGCGGCAGCTGCGCGACATTGCCCAGGCTGATGGCGAATTGGTCGTCATCGCCGAAATGGGCCGCAGCGCAGTCGTAGATGACTTGGTGAAACGCAGCAAGCTGCAGCCGCCCGCGCTGACCGGCAAGTGGGAAGCCTACCAACAAGTGATTGTCGAAGCGCCCTTCCCGAAAGTGCAGCGTGCGCTGCTCATCATCGGCGCCGACCGGCGCGGCGCGGTGTTCGGCACCTACGACCTGTCCGCGAAAATGGGCATCTCGCCCTGGTACTGGTGGGCCGATGTGCCGGTTCGGCAACGCGCCCAATTGTTCGTCACTGCGGGTCAACGGCAGGACCAGCCCAAGGTGAAGTACCGGGGCTTTTTCATCAACGACGAAGACCCGGGACTGAAGACCTGGGCCGAAAAAAAGTACGGCGGCGTCAATTCGAAAATGTACGCCCAGGTGTTCGAATTACTGCTGCGCCTGAAAGGCAACTATCTTTGGCCGGCCATGTGGCGACCCAAGGCTTTCGCCGTCGACGATCCGCAGAGCCAAGTGCTGGCCGACGAAATGGGCGTGGTCATGGGCACGTCGCACCACGAACCCATGATGCGCGCGCACGAGGAATGGACCACCGCCAAGGCGGGCAAGTGGGACTACCGCAGCAATGCCGAGGCATTGCGGAAATTCTGGCGCGGCGGCATCGAGCGCATGACGTCCAAAGGACCGGGCCAGGCCTACGAAAGCCTGGTGACCATCGGTATGCGCGGCGACGGCGACGAGCCCATGTCCGAGGGGACTGCCGTGGCGCTTCTGCAAGGCATCGTCAAAGACCAGCGCGCCATCATCACCGAGGTCACCGGCAAGCCCGCCGAGCAAACGCCGCAAATGTGGGCGCTGTACAAGGAAGTGCAGGACTATTACGACAAGGGCATGCAAGTGCCCGAGGACGTGCTGCTGCTGTTCGCCGACGATAACTGGGGCCAGATACGGCGGCTACCGACACGCGACGTGACGCGCCGCGGCGGCTACGGCGTGTACTACCACTTCGACTACGTGGGCGGCCCGCGCAATTACAAATGGATCAACACCAGCCAGATCGAGAAGACCTGGCAGCAAATGGACCTGGCGCACCAGCGCGGCGCCGACGCGTTGTGGGTGGTCAACGTGGGCGACATCAAGCCGCTGGAGTATCCGCTCAACTTTTTCATGGATATGGCGTGGAACCCGGCGGCCATGACGCTGGACGCGCTGGCGGCCTACGCCGCGCGCTTCTCCGCCGACAATTTCGGCAGCGATGTCGCCAAGGACTTGGGCAACATCCTCACCCGCTATTGCCAGTACGCCGCGCGGCGCAAGCCCGAACTGATCGATCCCGAGACCTTCCGGCTGGGTAACGCCAACGTGGATGCACTCGAGGGCGGCGAATTTGGCCGCATGGTGGCGCAGTGGGACGCGCTGGAAAAAGACGTGCTGGCGCTGAAGGCGCGGCTCGCGCCCGAGCAGCGGGATGCCTACTTCCAGTTGGTGGAGCATCCGGTGACGGCCATGGCCAATCTGTACCGCCTGCACTACTACGCGGCCTGGAACCGGAAGCTGACCATAAACGTCGATGCCCGCGCCAATGTTTTCGCCGACCTCGCCGAAGCCGCTTTCCAGCGCGACCAGGACATCACCAACGCCTATCACCGCGCGGCCGGCGGCAAGTGGGACGGCATGATGCTACAAACCCATATCGGCTACACCTATTGGCAGCAGCCGCCGACCAACGTCATGCCGACGGTAACGCGTTCGGCGGCGGCGGCAGGTACGGCGGATAGCGGACTCACGGCTACGGTACAAGCCCAATTGGCAAAAGCGGTCGGGGTCGACGAAGGAAAAAGCGGCGGACATGATGGACGCATCGTCATCGAGGCGCCGAACTTCAGCCGTGCCAACAGCGGCGCGGGGCTGGCCTGGAAAAACATTCCCCACCTGGGAACGACGCTGGGCGGAATGACGGCTTTCCCGCAGGGAAGGAACGCCACCACGCAGCAGGATCAGGTGTGGCTAGCGTACGACCTGACCTGGCCGCAGAAGAAGAATGCTTTGCTGCGCGTGGAATTGTCCCCCACGCTCAACACACGCAATGCACAGCCACTGCGGTTGGGACTCACGGTGGACGACGGTCCGATGCGCATACTCAGCTTCGATCTGAAGCCCACCGGCGAAGGCCTTAAGACCCAGGCCGAAAAGGACTGGGCGCAGGCGGTCAGCGACAATCTGTGGGTACTGAGCACCGACCTGCCGGGTCTCGCCGCCGGCAAACATACATTGAAGCTGTGGCGCCTGGACGACAACGTAATCGTGGAAAGGCTGACCGTGGCGCCGGCGCATTGAGCGTCCCACGATCCCGCACACTCGCCCGGCCTTGGCTGAAAGCGCCTGGCCCACCTTCCTGGAGGTCGCATGCAGAAATCACGTAGAAATTTCTCCCTTTTAGCGGCTGGCGCGCTGTGCGGTGGAGCGCTTGTCGGGTACAGCCTCCCAGGCCAGGCGGACACGCCGGAGCCACTCAAGGAACTGGCCAGAAAAAAAGGCCTGCGTTTCGGCAACGCTATCGGCAACGCAGACGGTGGTGTGCGCAAACGCCTGCGCTTTCAGGACCCCGCCTATCGCATGCTGATGGCGCGCGAATGCAATGTGATCGTGGCCGAGAACGAAACCAAGTGGCAGCACATCGAGCCGCACCCCGGCGAGCAAAAGTTTGCAGAGGCCGACGAGATGTTCACCTGGGCGAAGCAACAGGGCATGATGATCCGCGGCCACACGCTGGTATGGCAGACGGCCAAGTGGCTGCCCCCCTGGCTCGCTCAGCACGACTTCGGCGCCAACCCGAAGCGTGAAGCCGTGCGCGTCCTCACCGCGCACATAGGCGCGGTCTGCCGTCACTTCGGCAAGGACATCTACAGCTACGACGTCGTCAACGAGGCGGTCGATCATGACGACGGCAGTCTGCGTAAAAACGTGCTCACTCAGCACCTGGGCGCAGTCGAGGAAATCGACTTAGCCTTCCGCCTTGCCCACGAGTACGCGCCGCACGCGCAGCTGGTCTACAACGACTATATGCGCTGGGACGCCGGCAACGCCAAGCATCGCGCCGGCGTATTGAAGTTATTGCACGAACTCAAAAAGCGCGGCACGCCGGTCACCGCCCTGGGACTGCAAAGCCATATCGGCCCCTGGGACGAAGCCAAGGGCGCCGCCACCGGCACCCACGAGCTGACTTGGCGCAAATTCCTCGACGAAGTGACGGCCATGGATCTGGATCTCCTCATCACCGAGTTCGACGTCAACGACCGCGACCTGCCCGCCGACATCTCGTTGCGCGATGCCGGCGTGGCCGCGATTGCGCGTGACTATCTCAACGTGACACTCAGCTACCCGCGGCTGCGCGATTTCCTGCTCTGGGGCATGGCTGATCACGTGAGCTGGCTGCTGGACTGGGACGAAGCGCCGCGCTCCGACAAGCTGCCGATGCGACCCTGTCCTTTCGACGACAAATTGCAAGCCAAACCGCTGCGCACCGCCATCGCCGACGCGCTGCGCGCGATGCCGATGCGGGCAGCTTAGGTAATTACTTAGGGGCAGGCACGTAGCGCCGACAACGGCACCGCGTCTGCCATCGCGCGGAATCCCGCCGGCGAAGGATGCAGGCCGTCGCCGCAATCAGCCTCGGCGCGCATTCGCTCCGGCTTGGCCGGATCGCGGATCGCCGCATCGAAATCGGCCACAGCATCGAACACGCCGGAGTTGCGTATCCAGGCGTTGAGGGCCTGGCGATCGGCTTCGTTATCGGGGCCGGGATGGTAATAGTCGCTGCCTCCGTACGGCGTCAGCGTGGCGCCGATCAGGCAGACGTGGCGCGCGTGGGCGCGCGCGGCAATCTGGCGGAAGGCGGTCTGAAAATCTTCCAGCATCCTGGCGCGCGCGGCAGGAGTGTCATCACCGTTTCTGTGCGGGCCGCCGAAATCGTTTACGCCGATCAGCACAACGGCGTGGGTCACACCGGCACGGTCCATTACATCCCGGTCGAAGCGGGAAACGAGATTGGGGCCCAGCCCATCGCGTAACAGACGTCCGCCGCCGATGGCGGTATTGACCACGCCCATGGCAACGCCATTCTTTTGCAGGCGGGTGGAGAAGGCGTCGGTCCAACGGTCGTTGCCGTCGGTGGTGGCGCCGTGCCCATCGGTGATCGAATCGCCGATGGCCGCCAGCGCGCCCACGCTAAGTGGGGCTTCAACCTCTATGTCCGAAAGCTGGAACCAATGCTCTACCTTGGCGGCACTTGGCCAGGCCGCGTCCGCCACCCGGTTGCCCTTGAGGACGAAACTGTTGGCCCGCGACCCGGGATGGCCGGTCTGGCGATGCGGCTCTCCCTTGAAATACAGGCTCACCGCCAGGTCCGACCCGGCGGCGTGTTGCAAGATCACCGGATCGCTGTAGTACTCCGCCCCCGCCGGGATCATGACGGAAGGGCGGCCGGAGAAAGTCAGCGGGCGCATGGTGCCGGCGACTATCCCGGGTTTGCCCGGCATCTCAGCCTTGGCCAGGGTCGCAGCTTCGACGAACAACGGTGCGGTGCCGGCGGCATTGCTGAGGCGCACCCGCAACCGGTTGCCGCCCAACGAGACGTGCACGATTTGACGCAGGCTCGCGTCCCGCCAGTTCTCTGCTGGCAGCAGATTCTGCGGTTCGGGTTCGTACACTGCCGTTCCCCACGAGGCTACCCAATGAACGTCAGACTTTGCCGCGTAGTCGGCGCTTTCTGCATCCGCTGCGGCGTTCACTGTGCCAGGCGCAGCACATACGCTGCCCATCAGCAGAAATGCTGCCAACTTTGCCCGCAGGGCATATTGACTTGAGCACATTGCTACTCCAGAATGGCCGAAAGGTAGCGCTATCATAACGACTGCGCGGCACCAGTGGCAACCCTGTCCCAGTAGATAAGAACTGCCGAATTCCGCCAATGGTCAGCAATGTCCCGCAAACGACTTAGGGCACCGTCCGGTTGCGCCACCAGGAATACCCCTGAGAGTTCTCCCAAGCGCGACTCAACCCAAAAATCGAAAAACGAACCATGATTCGCAACCCCATCCTGCCTGGTTTCAATCCAGACCCCTCCATCTGCCGCGTAGTCAACGACTATTACATCGCTACCTCCACCTTCGAGTGGTATCCGGGCGTACAGATTCATCACTCCCGGGATCTGGTGAACTGGAAGCTGATAGGCCGGCCGCTGAACCGGCAAACTCAACTGGATATGCGCGGCAATCCGGATTCCTCCGGCATATGGGCGCCGTGCCTATCGTACGCAGATGGTCTTTTCTGGCTGGTGTACACCGACGTCAAGCGCCACGACGGCAACTTCAAGGATTCGCACAACTACATCGTCACAGCACCCGATATTGCCGGCCCCTGGAGCAATCCGATTTACGTGAACTCCTCCGGGTTCGATCCTTCGCTGTTCCACGATGATGATGGGCGCAAATGGTTTCTCAACATGGTCTGGAACTACCGCATGCAATCCGGCCCGGGCCATCCCAAAACCCCGGCCTTCGACGGCATCCTGTTGCAGGAGTGGGACGCCAAAGCCGGCAAGCTCATCGGCCCAGTACAAAATATTTTTCGCGGCAGCGCCCACGGCTTGGTCGAAGGCCCCCACGTCCACAAACGCAAGGGCTGGTATTACCTGACCACGGCCGAGGGTGGTACCTCCTATGAGCACGCGGTGACCATGGCGCGCGCGCGTTCCATTCACGGGCCCTACGAAATGCACCCGCTTATTCACCCGATCACCTCCAAGGATGCGCCCGACGCGCCGCTGCAACGCGCGGGCCACGGGCAAATCGTTGAGACGCCCGAAGGACTGGTGTATCACACACACCTTTGCGGACGGCCGCTACCCGGCACGCGCATGTCGCCGCTGGGCCGTGAAACGGCCCTGCAGAAATGCCGCTGGAGCGAGGACGATTGGTTGTATCTGGAAGCGGATGGCGTCGTGCCCGCTGTGGAAGTGGCGTCTCCGGACCCGGACATCGTCGCGCCGCGTCCACGGGAGAGTTGGCGCGATTTTTCCGGATGCCGCGAACTCCCTATCGAATTCCAGTGGCTGCGCACACCTTTTCCCGAGCGCTTGTTCACGCTGACCGGTTCCGCCCTGCGTTTGCACGGCCGGGAATCGGTCGGTAGCTGGTTTGAGCAAAGTCTGGTGGCGCGCCGGCAGGAGGATTTCGTGTTTCGCGCCGAAACTTCCCTGGCCTTCGATCCGCATAGCTACCAGCAGGTGGCCGGGCTGACTTATTACTACAACCGCTTCAAATTTCATTTTGTCGCTGTCACTTGGCACGAAACGCTGGGCCGGGCGCTGACGGTGATGTCCTGCCCCGGAGATTACCCGGAAGGCCGCTTGACCTTTCCCTTGAGCGCACCGATTCCCTTGCCCGCTCAAGGCCCCATTGGTCTCGCCGCCGAAATCGACCATGGCGAACTTCAATTCTTGTTCGATGCCGGCGAAGGCTGGCGCAAGGCCGGCCCGGTGCTGGACGCAAGCGTCATATCCGACGAAGGCGGCCGGGGCGCGCACGGCTCGTTCACGGGCGCCTTCATCGGCATGCTGGCGTTCGACACCTCGGGCGCGGCGTGCCCGGCAGACTTCAGTCACTTCGCGTACGCACCGAGATAGCCAAGACAGGAAGCATCATGAGCACACTTAGCCCGCAAACCCGCGCCAAACTCGAAACCGTCAGCGTGGCGACCCTGTGCACGGCCCTATTCAAATGCGGACTGCGAAACCAGCTGATCCAGGACGTGCGCCCGCTCAATCCCGCAGGCCGCAATATGGTTGGAGAGGCGTTTACCCTGCGCTACATCCCGGCCCGTGAGGACCTCAATCCCATCGGCGTATTCCAGAATCCGGCGCACCCTCAACGCAAAGCGGTGGAGGACTGCCCGGCCGGCGCGGTGCTGGTGATAGACAGCCGCAAGGACGCCCGCGCCGCATCCGCCGGCGCGATATTGGTGGCGCGCCTGATGGTGCGCGGCGTGGCGGGCATCGTGACCGATGGCGGCTTTCGCGATTCCGCCGAAATCGCCCGGCTGGACATCCCCGCGTATCACCATCGCTCTTCCGCGCCAACCAATCTCACGCGCCATCAGGCGCTGGACATCAACGTGCCCATCGGCTGCGGAGACGCACCGGTATTTCCCGGCGACGTCGTGGTCGGGGATGCAGAGGGCGTGGTCGTGATTCCCGCAGAAATTGCGGAAGCAATCGCCGACGAGGCCGTCGAGATGACCGCGTTTGAGGATTTTGTCAGCGAAGAAGTGCTTAAAGGGCGGACTATCATCGGCCTTTACCCACCGACCAATCCGCAGGCTCAAAGCGATTTTGCCGCATGGCGCAAGGCCAAGGGCAGATGATCCGGTAATAAAACCTGGGGCCTTAGACTGCGACTGCTAGGTCGGGCTCTCGCCAGTCTCGACCAGGCCGGCCTTGGCGCGCAAACCCAGGTAGATGGCGAGACGATCCATATAGAGATACACCACGGGCGTGGTGTACAGAGTCAGCACCTGAGACAGGAGCAAGCCGCCGACCATGGCCACGCCTAGCGGGCGGCGCAGCTCGGAGCCCGCGCCGCTACCCAGCGCCAGCGGCAGCGCACCCAGCAAGGCCGCGAGTGTGGTCATCATGATGGGCCGGAAGCGCAGCAGGCAGGCGCGGTAGATGGCTTCCTCGGGCGCAAGGCCACGCGCCTCTTCGGTGATGGCCACGTCCACCATCATGATGCCGTTTTTCTTGACGATACCGATCAGGAGAATGATGCCGACAAAGGCGATCAGCGAAAAATCGTAGCTGAACAACATCAGCGCCAACAAGCCGCCCACGCCGGCCGAGGGCAGCGTGGACAGGATGGTGATGGGATGGATGGCGCTCTCGTAAAGAATGCCCAGCACGATGAAGATGGTGAGCAACGCCGTGAAAATCAGAAAGGGCTGATTGGCCAGCGACTCCTGAAAAGCCTGGGCGCTGCCGGCGTAGACCGAATTGAGCCCGGGCGGCTTGCCGATGGTCTTTTCTTTTGCCGTGATGGCGTCGATGGCGTCTCCCAGCGATTTGCCCGGCGCCAGATTGAATGAAAGGGTGGCGGCGGGAAACTGACCATCGTGATTGATCGATAGCGGCGCCGCGCCCGTTTCCAGCCGGCTGATGGCGGACAGCAGCACCGGCGTGCCGCTTTTCGAGGGAACGTAAATACGGCCCAGCGCGGTGGCATCCATGGCAAAGCGCGGATCAACTTCCAGAATCACGCGATAGACGCTTACCTGCGTAAAAAAGCTCGCCACCTGGCGTTGGCCGAAGGCATCGTACAGGGTGTCGTCCACCGCCTGGGTAGTCACGCCCAGCCGGGTCATGGCGTCGCGATCCAGCACCACCTTGATGCGTGGCCCGCTGGGGTCGATGTCGCCCGCGACATCGCGAATCTCCGGAATGGTGCGCAGCAGCGCCAGCATCTTGGGCATCCATTCGCGTAGCTCAGCGGTATTGGCATCGCGCAGCGTGTACTGAAACTGGGTTTTACTGACCCGCGCGCCCACGGTCAGGTCCTGGCGGGCCTGCATGCGCAGGGTCACGGCGGAGAGGCCGCCGGTTTTCTTCTTGATGCGGTCGATGACCTCGTACACCGAGGACTTGCGTTGCTCGAAGGGTTTCAGATCGACCAACAGGCGCGAGGTGTTGGCGGCGGGGTCGCCCTCGATCCAGTAGTACACGGTCTGCACATCGGGATCGGCGCGCACCATATCGCCCAGCGTATGCATCTGCGAGAGCATGGCCGGGTAGGAGGTGTCGGGCGAGGCTTCGATGACACCGGCGATGAGACCGTTATCCTGCTGCGGAAAAAAGCCCTTGGAAATCACGCTGTAGAGCGCGAGGGTGAGCGCCAGCGTGCCCAGCATGACGGCCAACGTCCAGCGCTGATGCCGCAGCACCACGGTCAGGCCGCGGGCGTACCAGTCGCGCAACGCCGAAAACGCTGCTTCGAAGCGATGGTGAAAACCGCCGCTGCCGTCCTCGGCCTGTTTGCGCAGCATGCGCGCGCACAAGAGCGGCGTCAGGGTCAGCGAGACCGCGCCGGAGATCAGGATGGCGATGCCCGCGGTCTCGGCGAATTCACGAAACAGGCGCCCGACCAGGCCGCCCATGAACAAAAGCGGTATGAACACCGCCACCAGGGATAGCGTCATCGAAACAATAGTGAAGCCGATTTCACGCGAGCCCAGCTCGGCCGCCTCCTGCGGCGCCATGCCGTCCTCGATGTGTCGCAGGATGTTTTCCAGCATGACGATGGCGTCGTCCACCACGAAGCCGATGGAGATCGTCAGGGCCATGAGCGAAACATTGTCCAGCGTATAACCCAGTAGGTACATGGCCGCCATGGTGCCGAACAGCGATAGCGGAATGACCAGCGCCGGGATCAGCGTCGCCCGCCAGGTGCCGAGGAAGGCGTACACCACCAGCACCACCAGCACGCAGGTGAGCAGCAGCGTGAACTGCACGTCGGCAACCGAGGAGCGTATGGTCTGGGTGCGGTCGCCCAGCAGCACCATATGCACGGTGGGCGGCAGATTGCGCTCCAGCGCGGGCAGCGCCGCTTTCACCTTCTGCACGGTGGCGTTAACGTTGAAGCCCACCTGCTTGTGCACGTCTATCATCACCGCCTGGTGGCCGTTGACCCAGGCGCTTTGATGCACGTCTTCCACGCTACGCACCACCGTGCCGGCTTCCTTCAGGCGTACGGCGGCGCCGTTGCGAAAGGCGATGGCGATGTCGCCGTACTCGGCGGAGTCGCGCAACTGATCGTTGGTGTCCAGCGTGATCGACTGGTTGGGGCCGCTCAGCGTGCCTTTTGGTGTGTTGGCCGTCGCCTCGGCAACGCGCGCCCGCACGTCGTCCAGGGTCAGTCCCAGCGCCGCTACCCTGCCGGGGTCGAGTTCGATACGCACGGCCGGTTTCTGGCGCCCGTGATAATCGATTGCGCCCACGCCGCGCACACGGGCGATTTCCGGCGTGAGGAAGTTCTCCACATAGTCGTCGACCTCGCCAATAGGCATATTGTCGGCATAGACGCCTATGGTCATCAGCAGCGCGTCGGACGGGTTTTTCTTTTCAAAGGTGGGCGGATGCGGCAGGTTCTTGGGCAGATCACCAGAGGCCGCGTTGATGGCGATTTGCACATCCAGCGCCGCCGCGTCCACGCTGCGGGAAAGGTCGAACTGCACGGCGATGGAACTGAAACCCAGCGAGCTGGTGGAGGTAATCGCCGTCACCCCCGGCAGAATGGCCAGCGCCCGTTCCAGGGGCGAGGTCACCGCCGAGGCCATGGTTTCGGCGCTGGCGCCGGGCAACTCGGTGGTGACGAACAGGGTGGGAATATCGACCTGCGGCACGCCCGCAATGGGCAGTTGCGTATAGCTCGTCACACCGGCGAACATAAGCCCCAGCATCAGGAGCAGGGTGGCGGTGGGCCGCCGGATGAACCAGGTCGAAAAACCCACGGCAGCCTACTTGGATGCGCCTGCGGCGGCGGCAGGCGAGGCAGGTGTGGCGGGTGAAGCAGGCGAAGGCGCCCCATCCGCCGGTTTGGCGGCTGGTTTGGCAACGACGTGGGCGCCGTTCTCCAATTGGTACTGGCCTTCCAGCACCACCCGTTCGCCGCCCTGCAGACCCGACGCAATCACAGTCTCGGCGTCAACCGCAGCGCCGGTGACGACGCTGCGCATCTCGACCACGTCCTGGCCGTTGACGATATAGACGTAGGGCTGTTGCACCCCCGCTTGCAGTGCGCGCGTCGGCACCAGCACTGCATCCGCGATATCCTTGAGAAACACGCGCACGTTCACGAAGGCGCCCGGCCACAGAGTTTCGCCATCGTTGGCGAAGGTGGCCTTGCAGCGGATGGTACCGGTGGCGGTCTCGACCTGGCTATCGATAAAGCTAAGCTCCCCGCTGGCGACGGTTTGGCGGCTGGTGGGGTCCTGCGCAACCACCCGCGCGTGCTGCGCATTGCGCAGGGCCGGCAGGGCCGTTTGCGGCAGCGAAAATGCCACCGTCACCGGGCGGAGCTGGCTCACCACCACCAGACCATTGGCGTCGTTGGCGTGCACGATGTTACCGGCGTCCACCAGGCGCGCACCGAGGCGGCCGTCGATGGGCGAGCGAATGGTCGCGTAACCCAGTTGCAGCTCGGCCTGCTCCACCTGCGCCTTGTCGGCATCGACCACGGCAACCTGTTGCGCCAGCTGCGCGCGGCTGGTATCCAGGGTCTGCGCGGCCAACAGATTCTTGTTCACCAACATTTCATAGCGCGCCACGTCGCGGCGTATGTTTTCCAGCTGCGCCACATCCTTTTGTTGCTGGGCACGGGCGGCGCGCAGCACAGCCTCGAAGGGCAGACGGTCCAGCACCACCAGCACGTCGTCGCGCCGCACGCGGGCGCCTTCCTGGAAGGCGACTTTTTCGACCAGGCCGTCTACCCGCGCCCGCACTACCACGGTGTTAAGCGCCTGCACCGTGGCAATGGCTTCCAGATAGTTGGGCACCGTGCGCCGCACGGCTGTGGCTACCGGGACCGTCGTAATTTTTTCCACACGCGACGCCGCACCCGGCGTCCTGAACCACCACCAGCCCGCCAGGGCCAGTATCAACACGGTGAGCGCCAACTGGACCCAGGCGGTCCGCCTATTCGCGATAGCCAACTTTTGCATCCTGTTCCGTCGTCAGGGAGCGCCAGTATGGCACAGCGAACCTTGCTGGAAGCTGAACGACTGCGCCGCTCCCGGTGTATGGCCAGATGAAATTTTTACCGCCAAGACCGGCCCCCGGCGCCCTGACACACGCTCCGGCGCTGGCGTTACGGTAGTATCGGGATTGCCGCCGGCCAATCCGGCGCCCTGTCCCGAAACCAGCCCGCCATGTCAGCAATCGCCGAACCAGATATCAGCCGCGACGCAATAGCCGCGACCTACGCTCTTATCGCAGCGCACGTTCGCCGCACACCGGTGATCGACGTTAACGGCGCCGACTTCGGCATCGCCACCGACAAGATCGCGTTGAAACTGGAGTTGCTGCAGCATGCAGGCTCTTTCAAGGCGCGCGGCGCGTTCGCCAATCTTTTGACCCGCCAGGTGCCTGCCGCCGGTGTGGCCGCAGCGTCCGGCGGCAACCACGGTGCGGCGGTGGCTTACGCTGCGCAAAAGCTGGGCATTGCCGCCAGGATTTTCGTGCCCACCGTCGCCTCGCCCGCCAAGATCGCCTTGTTGCGCGAATACGGCGCGGACCTTGTTATCGGTGGCGACCGCTATGCCGACGCGCTGGCTGCCAGCGAAGAGTGGGTACACCAAAGCGGTGCGCTGGCGGTGCACGCGTACGATCAGCGCGAAACCCTGATGGGCCAGGGTACCACTGCCTTGGAATTCGAATCGCAAGCCCCGCAACTCGATACTGTGCTGGTGGCGGTGGGTGGTGGCGGCCTCATCGGCGGTGTGGCCTCCTGGTACCAAAGCCAGGTCAAGGTGGTGAGCGTGGAGCCTAACACCGCGCCCACCCTGTTTGAAGCCCACAAAGCTGGGCGCCCGGTCGAGGCCCCGGCCGGCGGCATCGCGGCTGATTCACTGGCGCCCAAGCGCGTGGGCGAGTTGATGTTCCCGATCGCCCAGCGTCACGTGGCGGACTACGTGCTGGTGACGGACGAAGCGATACGCGAGGCGCAGCTGCGCCTGTGGAAGTCGCTACGTGTAGTTGCCGAGCCCGGCGGCGCAACCGCCTTTGCCGCGTTACTATCCGGCCAGTACCGACCGCAGCCCGGCGAACGGGTTGGCGTGCTGGTGTGCGGCGGCAATACTTCGGCCGTAGATTTCAATAAATAAGTCGCTAAACAAGCCATAAAGGAAGCGAGATGGATCAATACGATAAAGCGCTGGCCGAAATCGGCCTCACCCTTCCCCAGCCCACCATCCCGGTGGCCAACTACGTGCCCTACGTGCGCTCGGGCGCGCTGGTGTTTGTGTCCGGCCAGGTGCCGCTGGTGGACGGTAAGGTGCAGTACGTGGGCAAGGTCGGCGTGGAGTTTTCCGTAGCCGAGGGCCAGGCGGCGGCGCAGGTGTGCGCGCTCAATATCCTGGGTTGCCTGCGCCATGCCTGCGATGGCGACCTGGACCGGGTGGTGCGCTGCGTGCGTCTGGGCGGCTTTGTGAACTGCCCGCCGGATTTTGCCGAGCAACCGCAGGTCATCAACGGCGCGTCCGATCTGATGGTGCGGGTGCTGGGCGAACGCGGCAAGCATGCGCGCGCGGCGGTCGGCGTAAACGCCCTGCCGCGCGGCGTGGCGGTGGAAGTGGACGCGGTTTTCGAAATCCGCTGATCCTGCTGCAGCCATGAGCCTCGCCGACCCGGTGAGCCTTGCCGGCCAGATCGTTTCACTGGTTCCGCTGACGCAGGACCACCATGACGACCTGGTAGCAGCCACCCAGGACGGAGAACTATGGAAACTTTGGTACACCGTAGTCCCCAGCCCGGAAACCATGCGGGCCGAGATTGAGCATCGTCTCGGCCTCCTTAAAACCGGGGCCATGGTGCCGTTCGCGGTGATCGAAAATGCCAGCGGCCGCGCCGTGGGCATGACTACCTACACGAACATCGACGCCGATAATCTGCGTCTGGAAATCGGGTACACCTGGTACCGCAAAAGCGTGCAGCGCACCCGGCTCAACACCGAGGCCAAGCTATTGCTGCTTTCGCGCGCCTTCGAGGACCTGCACTGCATCGCCGTGGAGCTGCGCACGCATGCCATGAACCAGCAAAGCCGCACCGCCATCGAACGCCTGGGCGCGAAGCTGGACGGAATCCTGCGCCACCACAGGCGCATGCCCAACGGCAGCCTGCGCGATACCTGCGTTTACAGCATCCTGGCCGAGGAGTGGCCGGGCGTGAAGGCGCGCTTGCACCACTCTATCTCAGCGGCGAGGTGAGGATGAGATGCATCCGCTGCTGAAAAAGCTGGCGGACAGCGTCCGCCGCACAATCAGCCACGCCGAAGGTGTAGCTGCCGAAGTCTTGCGCGATGAAAGCCTGTTCCCCGTATTGGTTGAATCGCTGCGCAACGACGACCCCGTGATACGCATGCGCGGCGCCGATGTAATGGAAAGAGTCACTCGCGAGCGGCCGGAGTGGCTGGCGCCTTACAAGGATTTTCTGATCCGGGAAACAGAAACAGCCACACTTTGGCAGGTGCGGCGGCATCTCGCGCAGATGCTGCCTCGCCTGCCTTTGCAAGGCCCGGAAGTACGGCATGCGGCGGACCTGATGCTGGCCTATACGAATGACCGCAGCAGCATTGTGAAAACGCTGGCCATGCACGCGCTGTTCGATCTCGCCGAGCGCCATCCGCACCTGCGCCAGGAGGCGCTGAACAATATTCGCGAGCTTATGGTGATCGGCACGCCGGCCATGAAGGCGCGCGGCCGCATGCTGTTGAAAGCCTGGAACGAAAAACCTTAGGCCCTCTCTACCTGAAGACGCCTCCGGCACATACAATGCGCTCTTGATCCGTTGCCGGAGGGCGCATGTGGCAAATCTTTGAATCGCGGTTTAAGGGCTTCTCAGCCGGCCTGATCTGTCTGTGCATGCTAATAGGACTATCCGGATGCGGAGGGCCTCAAACGCGGGACCGTTCGACCGAAACCACCGAGTACCTGACCAGCCACATTCTATTTGGAAATGAGGAGACAGCGAACAAAGTCCTGATTTTGCTCAACAAGGGCGGGGACTGGAACGAGCTTGTCCGCGTCTATACCTACGACTACGTGAACAAGGACGACGGCGGGAACATCGGATGGCGCACGCTCGACGAGGTCGTGCGCGAGTACCGGGAAGCAGTGCTCAAGCTCAAAAAAGGCCAGTACACCGCTTATATCGTGAAATCCAAGTTCGGATATCACATCATCAAGCTGGTTGACGTGCGCGGTCCGAACGCAGCGGAGGCTACAAAATAGCGGCAGTGTGAGCTGCCGTTAGCTGCTTGGAAGGCAGAGCTAACGCAGATCCTGCGCCAGCGCTGCGCGCAGTTCCGCGCTCACCGGCTCGATGGTGTGCCGGTACTCGGTGTGATCAACGCCCGCAGAAAGCGAGACGCCGTATTTGAGCGCCGCCGCCATGTCTTCCGTCAGTTCAAAGCGCAGAAAGTGCACGGCCGAGGTCTTGTCGGCGTTCTCACGCTCCATGTCCTCGTCTGCCACCGCGTATATCTTTGCCGATCCCTCAACCTGCACCCAGGTGCGGTCCTCGATGCCTTTCAGCTTCGCCAGGGCCGCGCGCCGCTCGGCTTCGTCTTCATATTCGATCAGCATGGTGGCCTTGAAGTTGCGGCCATCGGGGATCAGCGGGTTATAGGCGTCGAGTTCATCCTGGATGCCCTCTTCCTCAAATTGCTTTTCGATACGCAGCATTTCCTGGATCTGGTATCGAATCGTGGTCTCGTCCTCAAACAGCAGCGTAACGTGCGGGCCGATGTGCAGTGTGCGCAAGCGCTTGTGGGCAATCGCTTTGGCGCGCAGATCGGGGCGGGCCTTGGCATAGGCTTCCAGGCTCAGAAGGCTTTCGCGGGTGATGGCGGGCATGGTCGTTGTCATCCTGTGCGTCATTCGGGTATGCCATAAGCCTGGCGCAATAGCGTGAGCGGGTGCGCGAGCTTGGCGTGGCTGGGTTGGTCTTTCTTGAGTTGCTCGATGCCTTGAGCGATATGATGGCCGGCCAGCTGGCAATCGGAACTGATGTAGTCGGGTCCGCTCTCTCCGTCGCCTTCATGCATTTGCCGGAACACCGGGCGGCCGATTTTCATAGCAGTTTCGTGGAACTCCTTTTTCACGCCCCAGGTGCCGGCGTGGCCGGAACAGCGCTCCACCGTGGTGACAGTGGTGTCGGGCACCATCTCCAGCATTTCGCGGGTTTTCTGGCCCACGTTTTGTACGCGCGAGTGACAGGGAATGTGATACGAGACCTTGCCCAGGGGGCGCAGGAAATCGGTCTTTAGCAGGCCGTCTTTCTGGCGTGCAACCAAATATTCGAACGGGTCGAACATGGCGGCCTGCACAGCCTTCACGTCCTCATCGGCCGGGAACATCAGCGGCAGCTCCTGCTTGAACATCAGCGTGCAGGAGGGGATGGGGGTCAGGATGGCGTAGCCTTCGCGCGCAAGCCTGGCGAGCGAGGGGATGTTCTTTTCCTTCAAGGCCGCCACTGATTCCAGGTCGCCCAGTTCCAGCTTGGGCATACCGCAGCAGGCCTCCTTGTCGACCAGCACGTAGGGAATCTCGTTGTGGTCCAGTAGCTTCAATAAATCGTGGCCGATGCCGGGCTCGTTGTAATTCACGTAACAGGTGGAATAGACCGCCACCTTGCCGGGCGTACGCTGACCGTCTTTCACCGCCTGCGCTTTGCTAGTCGCAGCGTTGGAGCGAAATTTCTTGGAAGTAAATTCCGGCACCCAGGCGTCCTTGTGCACACCCATGGTTTTCTCGCCCAGCGCGCGCAGCGCGGGCGACTTGGCGGCGGCGTTGACGAACTGCACCACCACCGGAATGGAGGCCAGCTTGCCATTGCGGTCGGTGGAGGAAAGCGCCTTGTCGCGGAACTGTGTAGGGGTGCCCTGTTTGAACTGTATGGCCTTGGCGCGCAGCATCAGGTGCGGGAAATCCAGGTTCCACGGGTGCGGCGGCACGTAGGGGCACTTGGTCATGTAGCAGACGTCGCAGAGGTAGCACTGGTCCACTACTTCCCAGTATTTTTCCTTGGGTACGCCGTCCATTTCGCCGGTGGCGCCCTCGTCGATCAGGTCGAACAGGCGCGGAAAGGAGTTACATAGCGAGACGCAACGCCGGCAGCCGTGGCAGATATCGAACACCCGCTCCATTTCCTGCAGGGCGAGCGCCTCGTTGTAGAAGTCGGGATTCTGCCAATCCAGCGGATGGCGGGTAGGCGCTTCCAGCGATCCTTCGCGGGCCGTCATGAATTCACTCGTAGGTGTGTGTATGCGGGAAACGAAGCGATGGCGGCGCCAGGGCCGCCATCGTATCGGGTACGTCGATTACAGCGCAGCGAGGTTGTCCAGCGCTTTTTGGAACTTGTTGGCGTGCGAGCGTTCCGCCTTGGCCAGGGTTTCGAACCAGTCGGCGATTTCGTCGAAGCCTTCATCGCGAGCCGATTTGGCCATGCCCGGATACATGTCGGTGTATTCGTGGGTTTCGCCGGCGACGGCCGCTTTCAGGTTGAGCGACGACGAGCCGATGGGCAGATCGGTGGCCGGGTCGCCTACGTGGGCCAGGTAATCCAGGTGGCCGTGGGCGTGACCGGTTTCGCCTTCGGCGGTCGAGCGGAACAGGGCCGCGACTTCGGGATGGCCTTCCACGTCAGCCTTGTTTGCGAAGTACAGGTAGCGGCGGTTGGCCTGCGATTCACCGGCGAAAGCCGCTTTCAGATTGTCGTGAGTCTTGGTGCCTTTGAGTTTCATGTCCATCTCCTCTTGATAAATCGATCAACGCTCTGCATGGCTTGCAGGCGAATAGTATGACGCCTTCCAGGGTTATTATTCCAATTGATTGAACGGATGATTTCAATAGTAACCAGCTATCGCTATGCTTCCCTTACCAGTCCCCTTACCAGCCCCCTGCAAGCCCTCTTGCGCCGGCCGGCAAACGAGGGGCGCGGCAACGTGTACCATCGGCACCCATGGCCTCCCGAAAAGCTACGCCGGAAGCGGCATTCGCTACACGCGTCTCCGTCTGGCAGCGGCGTGAAGGCCGCCACGACCTGCCCTGGCAGAACACCCGCGACCCGTATCGCATCTGGCTCTCGGAAGTGATGCTGCAGCAAACCCAGGTCGCCACCGTTATCCCCTATTACGAAAAATTCCTCGCGCGTTTTCCAACCGTGGCCGAGCTGGCCGCAGCCCCGGTGGACGACGTCATGCAACTCTGGGCGGGCCTGGGCTACTATGCGCGGGCACGCAATCTGCACCGCGCGGCACAGCAGGTTGCTGCCGAACACGGTGGAAAATTCCCGGCCGATTTCGAAGGCCTGAAGACACTGCCCGGCGTCGGCCGCTCCACCGCTGCCGCCATCGCCGCCTTTGCCTACGGCGAGCGCCAGCCCATCCTTGACGGCAATGTGCGACGAGTATTCGCGCGCCACTTCGGCATCGAGGGCGACGTGCGCGCCAAGGACACCGAGGCGCGCCTGTGGACAGAGGCCGAACGGCAGGTGCCGCAAGAAAACATCGAAGCCTACACGCAGGGTCTCATGGACCTGGGCGCCACGCTATGTGCGCGCAATGAGCCCGCCTGCCTGCTTTGCCCGGTGCGCGAAACCTGTGTAGCGCAACTCGAAGGGCGCACGGCAGAACTACCCGGCAAACGCCCTGCGCGCGAAACACCACACCGGCAAACGCGCATGCTGGTGCTGATTTCCAGCGGCGAGGTGCTCTTGGAAAAGCGTCCGCCCAGCGGCATCTGGGGCGGGCTGTGGTGCCTGCCGGAGATCCCCGTGGAAGACGACCCCATGCAGGTGCTGCACCGACGCTATGCCGTGAAGGGCCGCACGGTGGGCGAGATGGATGCCGTGCAGCACGGCTTCACGCATTACTCGCTGACTATTTTTCCGCTGAAAATTGCGGTGTCCAAGCGCGAGCCGCGCGCCATGGAACCGGGATTGATGTGGCTGAACCTTGAAGACGCAAAAAATGCGGCCCTACCGGCGCCGGTGAAGAAGATTTTGTTGGCGGCGCGCTAGCGCTTTAGGTTATCAGCTTCTGATCGAGCAAAAAGCGGTGCAGAATTTCCAACCGCATGCCGGCGTCGGTGAGTTCCAGCATTTTCTGTTTTATGGCGCTGCCGAAAGGCAGCAGCTCGGTGACACGAAAGGCTACCCAACTCGCGTCTTCATAATGCTCCTCGGTAGCGGGTTCGCCGGGGCGCACCGTGGGCAACACCTTTTTCAAAAAACCGGCGCAGGCCTGCATGGCCTCGCCCTCAAAGGGCGAGTCGGCCTCGATCAATTCGATTTCGCCGATGATGAGCCCCTTTTCGACGCTGCGCGACGTCAGGCGAAAACGGCTTTCGCCGACCACGCGCACCTGCAGCACACCAAGTTGAGGCATGTCCCAATCGTCGATGCGCGCGATGGTGCCGACATTTTCCGGGATGGCCGGCTCGCCGACCTCGGCGCCTTCACGAATCAGGCAGATGCCGAAGGGCAGATTGTTTTTGAGGCAGCCCTTGGCCATATCCATATAGCGCGTCTCGAATATTTTCAGAGACATGGACCCGCCCGGGAACAGCACCGCGCCCAGCGGGAAAATCGGCAGCGTCATTTGCGTGGCCTGGGTAGAACGCAAGCCGGCCGTGACGCGGTCCACCAACGATTTGATCATGGTTACTTCACGTCCCGATGGCGCACCAGCACCTGCTGGCTGGTGCCGAAACGCTGCGCCAGTTCTTCCACCAGATAGACGGAGCGATGCTGTCCGCCGGTGCAGCCGATGGCGATGGTCAGGGCGGCGCGGTTATCGCGCGTAAACGAGGGCAGCCAGCGCATGACAAAGGAGGCGATGTCGTCAACAAAATGGCCGACGTTGAGGTCGGCCTCCAGAAAGGCTTTCACAGCCGGGTCGCGGCCGGTCAGTTCGCGCAGCGCCAGATCGTAATAGGGATTGGGCAGGATGCGCGCGTCGAACACCAGGTCCGCGTCCAGGGGCACGCCGTGCTTGAAACCGAAGGATTGAAAGGTGAGCGTGATGCGCGAGCGGTCCACCGTCAGCCAGTCGCGTATCCAGCCGCGCAGAGTATTGGCGTGCGCGTCGGAGGTGTCTATGCAGTGGCCCAGCTCGGCCACATCGGCCAGCAGGCGCCGCTCCTCGGCGATGCAGGCCAGCACCCCGCCTTCTACGCGGTCGGCCAGCGGATGCGGGCGGCGTGTTTCAGCGAAGCGGCGCGTCAGCGCGTCGTCGTTGGCTTGCAGGAACACCACGCGGCAATCGATCCCGGCGGCCTCGGTATCGCGGATGATTTGCGGCAGGGCCTGCAAGCCGTCGCCGCCGCGCACATCCACGCTGATGGCGACCTTGTTGCTGGTGTTGGATTGCAGCAGCGCCGGGATCAGCTGCGGTGGCAGGTTGTCGATAGCGAAGTAGCCGTCGTCTTCCAGCGCACGCAACGCGACACTTTTGCCCGCGCCCGACAGGCCGCTCAGCAGGATCAACTGCACGTGAGGCCCTTCAGTCCGCTGCGGCCGCACGCGGCCCCAGGTTCAGCGGCGGCTCCTCGGCGAGGCCGTCTTCACCCAGCCCGCGCATGGCAATATCGTGGCGATCGAGAAAATCCTTGGTGGAATCGTAGCCGCGCGTTTGCAGGATGTAGTGGCGCACGGCCGCTTCCACCAGCACGGCGAGGTTGCGGCCCGCCACCACCGCCAGAGTGACGGTGGGAATCTCCACGCCCAGAATATTGGTGGAGCTCGATTTGGTCTGCAGCCGGTCCAGGCCGCGGAAATACTCCTCGGTGGGCCGCTCCAGATGCACGATCAGGCGTAGGGTCTTTTTCGGGCGCACGGCCGTCTCGCCGAATATCGCCTTGATGTTCAGCACGCCGATGCCGCGCACTTCCAGGAAATCGCGTAACAAGGCCGGACAGCGGCCCTGTATGGTCTCGGGGCCGATCTGGTAAAGCTCCACGGCGTCGTCGGCCACCAGGCCCGCGCCGCGCGAAATTAGTTCCAGCGCCAATTCGCTCTTGCCGATCTGCGAATCGCCGGTGATGAGAATGCCGAAGCCCAGCACATCCAGCAGCACGCCGTGGCTGGTGGTGATTTCCGAAAGCTCGCGCTGCAAATAGGGCCGCAACAGGTTTACAAAAACGCGGCTTCTCTTTTGCGACAAAAACAGCGGTGTGCCGAACCGGTCGGCAGCCTCGATGAGATAGGCCGGCGCCTCGACGCTATCGCACAGAAATACGCACAGCGTCTCGCCAGTGCAAAGCGCCTTGAGGCTTTCCGCCAATTGCTGATCGTCGAGATTGCCCAGATATTCCAGATCGCTGGCGCCCAGCGCCTGGATCAGAATGGGGTGAATCAGGTTGATATGCCCGACCAGGCCTACACCCGGACGGTTGAGCGCCTCGTGCGTCAGCGTGCGCGTAGCACCCGTCCGCCCGCCCACCCAGGAGAGTTGCAGTTTCTCGCGGCGGTCGTCAAACAGCTGCTGTACGCTTAGCTGGGCCATGGGCCTGTAGCGAGGAGTAGGGGGACCACTCGGTCAATAATTGATGCACCTTGGCCGCATCGGTCTCGGTTTCCAATAGCGCTCGCAAATCCGGATCGCTGAACATCTGCGCCAGCTCCGAAAGCAGATTCAGATGCTGCTCGGTGGCGTGCTCCGGCACCAGCATGGCAAACACCAGCCGCACCGGCGCTCCGTCCGGCGCCTCGAAAGGAATGCCGGCCTTGGCGCGTATGAACACGGCCAGCGTATCACGCAAATTCTTGATGCGTCCGTGGGGAATGGCCACGCCGAAACCCAGCCCGGTGGAACCGAGTTTTTCACGGGCGAACAGCGCGTCGAATACCTGCGCGCGTGCCACCCGGCCTTCGTTCTCGAACAGCAGTCCGATTTGCTCGAACAGGCGCTTCTTGCTGGTGATGTCGAGATCTAGGGTAACGTGATTGGCGGGAAGATGCTTGGCGAGAACGTTCATCGGGGTCAGCAAACCAATGCTTGCCGGATTGTGCGGGGGAGAGAATTGTAGCGCGGCCGGCACGGCTTGTGCCGGCCGCGCGTACAGTTGATAGGCTCAGTCTTCGATCTTGCGCTTGATGGCTTCGGCGCCGTGCTTATCCTTGATTTTTTCCTTGTGCTTCACGATCTGCCGGTCCAGCTTGTCGACCAGCAGGTCGATGGCCGCATACATATCGCTGTCCTCGGATTCGACGAATATGTCCTTGCCGGACAGGTGCACGTTCGCTTCGATTTTCTGCTTCAGCTTTTCCACGGTAAGGATCATATTGACATCGATCACATGTTCAAAATGCCGGTCGATCCGGTTCATCTTGGCTGACACGTAATCACGCATGGAGGGCGTGATTTCGAGGTGATGGCCGCTCATATGCAAATTCATTTGCCGATCTCCTTTTTTGCGGTTTCGTTACCGCGTTGCGTTACCGTTGTACTGCTTCGCTCCTGCTCTTCTTTCCAGCTTCTCCTCCCTGCTGCTGCCCTGCCTACTTCCGACTGCATGCTGCTATCCAAGTTCAATTTGCCGCCCGGTCCGCCACAATACGGCCACTATAGAGCTTTACGCATATTGGCGGGCTGGATCATCATCGCCTCGCGATATTTGGCCACCGTGCGCCTTGCCACCAGTATGCCCTGCTGCGAAAGCAGGTCGGAAATGCGGTGATCGGACAGCGGCTTCTTGCCGTCCTCGGCCTCCACCAGCTGTTTGATCAATGCCCGGATCGCTGTGGCGGAACATTCGCCGCCGGTATCGGTCGAAACGCTGGAGCCGAAGAAATACTTCAGTTCGAAAATGCCGCGCGGGGTCAGCATGAACTTCTGCGTGGTCACGCGCGACACCGTCGACTCGTGCAGGCCGACGTGATCCGCGATTTCGCGCAGCACCAGCGGCCGCATCGCCACTTCGCCGTGGTCGAAAAAATGCTTCTGCCGCTCGACGATGGCCTGGGTCACGCGCAGGATGGTATCGAAACGCTGCTGCACGTTCTTGATCAACCAGCGCGCTTCCTGCAATTGCCCAGCCAGATTCTTGCCGTCGGCGTCGCGGCTTTTTTGCAAAAGGTCGGCGTAAAAACGGTTGACACGCAGCTTCGGCATGGCGTCGCGGTTCAGCACTGCCTGCCATTTGCCCTGCACTTTTTTCACGATCACGTCGGCCACCACGTAGCGCGTGTCGCTTTGCACGAATTTGCGGCCGGGCCGGGGGTCCAGCGAGACGATCAGTTCGCGCGCAGCGCGCAGGGGCCCATCTTCGCAGCGCAGCAGCCGCTTCAACTTGGCGAAATCACGGGCGGCAAGAATATCGAGATGCTTCTCGGCGATGTTCAGCGCCAGCTCGCGCGCGGGCGACGCGGGCAGGGCGCGCAATTGCAGCGCCAGACACTCCGAGAGGCTGCGCGCGCCTACGCCGGTGGGATCCAGGTTCTGCACGTGCCGTAGCGCGATTTGCAGGTCATCCACATCGAGTTCGATGTGTTCGGAAAATTGCGCGCACAGATCGGCCAGGTCGTAGGACAGATAACCGTCCTCGTCGAGATGGGCGATGATGGCTACCGCCAGACGCCGGTCACGCTCGGAAAAGGACATCAGCGACAACTGGCCGATCAAATGCTCCTGCAAGTTCGGTTCGGCCGCGGCCACCTGCGAGCGCTCGCCCGGATCGTCGCCATCGTCGTTATCGCGCTGGCTGACCGCAGAACTGCGCGAGCCCTCGTCGAAACCGAAGTCGCCGTCCGTATCGCTATGCCGGTCGGCATCGTTGCCGGTTTCATTGCGCTCATCGCTGGCACCACTGGTTTCGCCGGAGCCGGAGCCGGAGCCCGCGCTGAAATCGGTAATGCTGCTGCCAGGGCTGGAGCCGGAAAAAGGAGAGATATCGTCGTCTGCCAGATCGTCGCGTTCCAGCAGCGGATTCTCGGCAAGATAGCGTTCCAGCTCCTGGTTCAACTCCAGCGTCGAAAGCTGCAACAGCTTGATCGACTGCTGCAATTGCGGCGTCAGGGTGAGGTGCTGCGAAAGCTTGAGCTGGAGTGAGGTTTTCATGCGGAAGATGCATCGCCGCCCGCTATGGTTCAGAGGCGGAAGTTTTCTCCCAAGTAAACTTTACGTACGGTTTCATTATAGATGATTTCATCGGGCCGCCCGAAGGCCAGGACCTCGCCCTGATTGATGATGTAGGCGTGATCGCAAATGCCCAGCGTCTCGCGCACATTGTGGTCGGTGATGAGCACGCCAATGCCGCGGTTTTTCAGAAACTTGATGATTTCCTGGATATCGATCACAGCAATCGGATCGACACCGGCAAACGGTTCGTCGAGCAGGATAAAGCGCGGCTCCACCGCCAGCGCGCGGGCGATTTCCACGCGCCTGCGCTCGCCGCCCGAAAGGCTGATAGCGGGTGCGGACCGCAGATGCGAGATGTGCAGCTCGTCCATCAACGCATCGCGCCGGGTGGCGACTTCGCCGGCGTCCAGATCGCGCAACTCCAGCACCGCCTGAATGTTTTCGGCTACGGTCAGCTTGCGGAAAATCGAAGCCTCCTGCGGCAGATAAGCCAGGCCCAGACGCGAACGGCGGTAAATGGGCAGGCGCGAAAGCTCGCTGTCGTCCAGGAAAATCGCGCCCCCGTCCACCGGCACCAGGCCCACGATCATGTAAAAACAGGTGGTCTTGCCGGCGCCGTTGGGGCCCAGCAGACCCACCACCTCGCCGCTTTCCACGGCCAGCGATACATCGCTCACCACCACGCGCTTGCGGTACTGCTTGCGCAGGTTTTCCACCCGCAGGATGCTTTTGGCGGGTGTCAACAAGGCACCCTTGGCGGGCTCAGCCGACAGCATTTGCGGCGCGATTTCCGACGAATTAGCAGGTGCGTTCACACGCGGGCTTTCATTTCTCTTTTTTTGCAGCCGGTTTGCTATCGGCATCGCGCTTGGTCGGCTGGAGAATCATCTCCACCTGGCCGCGCGCAACGCTGCCCTTGCCCGGCAGGGCATTGGAGGCGGTATAGGCTTCGGTCTCGGAGTTGTAGGTTGCGTATTCACCGCTCACCGCGTTCTTGCCGATCTTGAATTTCACATTGGAATAAAAACGGATGTCGCTGGTGCGCTCATCGAATTCCAGGCGGTCGGCCACGCCTTCGTTGTAGCCGTTGCCATCGTCGCGCTTCTGGCGAAACGACACCGGTCCACCGGTGGCTTCTCCCGCGCGGTTACGGCCGTTTTCCTCGATCACGGTGGCCCGGTCGGCGGTCACCTTCAGGGTGCCCTGGGTGATGACCACATTGCCCACGGCCACTACTTCCTGGCGAACCTTGACCTTGTCGTCCACACCTTCGAAACGGTCGGCCTTGATGGACATTTCCTGGTCGCGGTCGGCCTTCTCGGCGCGGGCCGCGCCGGCGACCAGCAGCGCGGCGACAGCAGGCAGCGCGCAAGCAATCAGACGACGGTTCATTGAGCCTTCCTTAAAGTGAGGACGCCCTTGTTCGAGGTCCAGTGGCGTGTATCGGTATTCAGCAGCAGGCTGGCAGCGACGGCGTGCGAGTTGCCGTTGTCGATGGTGACGCCGGCGTCGGTTCTGGCGATGTTTTTGTCGGTTTCCAGGATCATGGTAGGAGTACGCAGTACGGATTGCGAATGCTTGGCGGTGGCCTCAACGATCATCTCCACATTTCCCTGCAGGACGATGGTGTCGGTGCCGTGATACAGGCTGCCCAAGGGCGCGCGCGCCGTCAACAAGGGCTTGCCGGGCTGCACGGAGGTAAACAACACCCCGGCCACCTTGGACGAATCGTCGTCGGCATAGTGAACCAGCTTGTCGGCGCGCAGCTTGTATTCTACTTCGCCGGTGGCGCTCAGTTTTCTCGCCGCCAGGGCTTCGATGATCAGGTCCGGGTCGTGGCGCATTTTGGCGTCCGCCCGGTTGCCGCCCTGCTGCACAAAGCGTGACAGCCAAAAGGTCAGGATCACCAGCAGCGCCAGCACCCCTATCGGCAAGAGTGGCAGACTTCTTTCGTTCATTTCATCATTTCTTTCAGGCTGGGCGGCGGCAGCGACCGGTTCTGGATGGCCGCGACCAACACCTGACGATCCGCCCCATACTCAAGCATCACCGCCACCGGAAGTAAATTGTAACCGGGCAGGCCCGGCTTTCCCGGATTGAGTCCGAATGGCGGCCACTGGTCCTGCCAGCGGCCTTCTTCGTCCAGGTAGCGAAACTGCCCGGCGCTGCCCGGCCAGGACATCACTACCTCGCCCGGTCCACCCTCAAAGGATTTGCCGAAACGTTGCTCGCCCCCGCCCGTTACGCGCAGCTCGGTTTCGGCGCTGCCTGCATTAAAGCTCAGTTCCCAGGAAAATTTGCTGGGGCCGCCGTAGGGATTGGTAAGGGAGAGCCCTGTGGACCCGGACATTTGCCGGGTCGTGCCCTTAAAGGGCTTTTGTACATCGTCCGCCGGCACCCGCGTTTGCGCCAGCGTGTCGCGAAACCAGCCCAGACGCATGGCCGCCCCCCGCGAGGCCACTGCCTCTGAACGTTCGATTTCCGCCAGTCGCAGTGCCTGCGAGGTAGCCGAAACCAGGATGCCGATGGCCATGAAAAATATCGCCATCGCCGCCAGCACTTCCAGCAGCGTAAAACCGCCCACGCGACCAAGGCCGCGGCGACGGCCACGAACGGGGGAAGCGGAGATCCTGGGGAAGGGGAGCGAAGCCAAGGGAAAACAGGGCTGAGAGTCGGAGTTCATCATAACGCGCCCGCCGCGCGGAAGCCAGTTGCCCGCCCGGCAGGACGGCGACGGCTAAGGCATTTTCTTACCATTACGACAGCACGCTTTTAGGCATTAAATTTATGCAAATTATTGAATTAAAAAGGAAAATATGACAAGCAAAGGCAATCTAAAAATATCGCCGGCTGCGTCCGCGAAGCCGCGGTGGTTTGGCGAGGCAGCCACGCGAGCGCATAGGCAGACAAGGGGACCAGCAAGAAGTTGCGCGGGCGGTTGATACAGCGTCTTTGCCCGTTGCCAGGGGCTTGGAACCGATACAGATCGGGGATACGGAACGAATCCATGCAAAGGTGAGTCAGAGCCCTGCTCCACAGCCATGCGCATGTGCCACGCACGGGTTGCGACTGCCGGAGATGATTTGCGGCGCGCTTCCAGCGCTTACCTCACCCTTTCACCTACTTTATACTCGACCGGTGATTTCCCCACCTCATCGTTGTTTACTGCCTGCCAGGCGCGCCCAGGGTTTTATCCTGGTGGCGACTCTGGTGGTCATCGCCATCATCGCCCTGGGGGCGGCGTATTTCGCCTCGCGCGTGGAAGAGATGCAGAAAAGCGCCCTCTTCCTGCAATCCACCGCCGAATTCGAGCGCGACGCCCACAGCTCCCGGCAAATGTTGGCCATGGCGGCCATCACCCATGTACGCAACTACCGCGGCCTGGCGGTGGTCGAGGGCGACCTGGCCGTGGACGGCCGGCCCTATCAGGTCGATGAGAACACCCTGGTTTCGGTGCAGGACGAACGCGGCCTGCTCAACGTCAATATGACGTCTCCGGCCATCGTCGGCCGCTTCCTGGCCTCGCTGGGACTGCCGCTGGAGCGGCAGTCGCGCATGGTCGATACCTTGCAAGACTATATCGACGTAGACGACCTGAAGCGCCTCAACGGCGCAGAGCGCGAGGAGTATCAAAAAGCCGGGCTGGCGCCGCCGCTCAACGATTACCTGCTTTCGCACGATGAGTTGAAGCAGATCCCGGGCTGGATAGAATTTTTCGGCGATCTGCAACGCGTAGGCGGGCAGGCCGGGGTAGACCGGGTGCTGGGCTTGCTGGCGGCCAGTCGCATCAGCGGCATCAATATCAACAGCGCCCCGCGCGAGGTGTTACGCGCCGTGCCGGGCCTGGACGCGGGCCGCGTATCGGCCTTGCTGGATCAGCGCGGCATCGCTCCGTTTATATCGCTGGCGCAGCTGGGCCCCTTTGCCAACGGGCCTTTGGATGAAGACAACGTCATGCTAGTGAGCACAAACTCCTGGCGAGTGACGCATTCAAGGGGGGACTTACCGTTCCTGCTAGAATGCCGCTTGGTTGCGACGCCTGCTGCAAGCGATTTACCGGTGCAAGTAAATCAATGTCGACGCCGCGTCCGCGACGCGCGGTTGCCGGCATTCAATAACGACGATGCCGCCTTGCTGGTGGGTAGCTTCGGTATAAACAGCAGCATGGACCCCGCCGACAACAATACGCGGCAAAACCGCATTCAACCTGAACGTGAATTCAACAGTCAGCCCCTCTCAATCCGCGCCGGCGCGACGAAACTTTCCTGGCTTACGCTTCCTGCGGCGCGGCGCTGAGGCGCTTTCGCCGGGGCAGCAGTTTCGCCAGACCGACGCCGGTGTCATCGCCCCTTCCGCCGGCACGGCGGACTGCTGGCTGCTGGCGCGCTCGCAGTACCGTGTAAAGGCGCTGGCCCTGCCGCACGTGGCCGCCAACCGGCGCGAGGCCGCCATCAAGCTGGAAATCAGCGCCTGGAGCCCGTTTACCCGCACCGCGCATTACGCCATTCCGCAGGGTGACGGAGCATTGCTGATGGCCTGGGACGCGGACCTGGTGGAATCGCTGATGGCAGCGCAAGGTGTGGCCGACCGCGAATTGCCGGTGATCCCGGAGACCGCCTGGCGCGCACCTCTCGGTGAAGGCCTCTCTCTATTGCAGTGCCTGGAGGGCGTGGAGGCCGTCGTCATCGCCGCCGGCCGCGTGCAAACCAGCGTCTGGTGGCTGGAACCGCCTGCCGGGCAGGACTGGACCAACTTCCTGCGCACCTCCGCCCTGGACCCGGCGCTGCGCGCGCCCACACCCCCGGCCGTGCTGGCGCCCACCTGGCTCGCACAACCGCTGGGCTACGCAGATGGTCAGCGTTCGCAGAAAATGGCAACCGGTGAAATCCAGGTGATCGCGCTGATCGCCTTTGTACTCGCGGTGGCAACTCTATGGTTCGCCAACGACTGGCGCCGCTACGCCATGGCGCAAAGCTCCAGCGAGCAGCGGCTGAAAGCCACCGAGCAGGAACTCGACGCCATTCTCGGTGCGCGCGGCACGGCCCTGTCTGCCATGGGCCGCACCGAAAAGCTGGCGGGCCTGTTCAATACGCCCGATGCGCTGAACCTGCTCGCCACCCTCAGCCGGCAGCTATCCACCGTCGCCAAGCCCGGCACGCTGCAATTGATCGATTTCGATTGGCGCGACCGTCATCTCAATTTGCTGCTGCAAGCGACCGGCGAGCCGCTTTCAGCCACACGCCTGGTGAAGGCGCTGGAGGCGGTGCCCTCGTTCAAGGACCCTATCGTCAGCGACGCCGACGGCGGCCGCACCCGCGTGGAGCTGCGCGTGGTGCCGCTGCCTCCGGGCGATAGCGCGCAACCGGCGGCGCCCGCTGCCGTACCGACCATGCCGGTGATGCCGGGTATGCCCGGTGCGCCGGGAATGGTGAAGCCATGAGCAAGCCACCGCTCACGCTGGCCTCCGTGCAGGAGGAGTTTCACCGCAGCCGCACCCTGCGCTACGGCGTGTTTGCGCTGGCGGCCATACTCTGGCTGTACGGGGTGCTGGTGTTGCGCGACGCTGTAATAGCCAAGCGCGATAGCTGGCGCGCCACCGAAACGAAAATCGTGCGTGCCCGCGCGGTGGCCGCCTCGGGTGACTGGAACGCGCGCAGCACCGAGGTCAAGGCGGCGCTGGCGGACTATGAATTACTGTTGTGGAAGGATGGCAGTATCGGCCTCTCGCAGGCGGCAGCGCAGGAGTCGGTGAGCCGTGCGCTGACCGGGGCGGGCCTGTCGGTGCGTTCGATCCGCGCCTCGGTTTCGGATACCGCGGTATCGGCCGATCTGCCGGATGTATTGCCGATCCGCATCCAGGCCAGCTTCGATTTCCGCCAGCAGGGGTTTTACAACTGGCTGGCGGCCCTGGCCAAGGATAGGGCCGTCAAGAAACCGGCCCTCACCATGGAGAGCCTGACGGTGCACGGCACGACCACGCCGGTGGTGGATGTGGTGCTGGTTGCCTACGCTGTCAAGGCGGGGGCCGATAAATGAAACAGCACCGCTTTCTGATCCGCTGGCTTTGGGCGCTCGCCATCGTGGCACTGGTGATGGTAGCGGCCACGCCGGCGCCCGACCCCGGCCCACCCCCGGCCACCGCCGGCATTGAGGCCTGGACGCCGCTGCGCTTTAGCGCACCCGGTAACGCGCTGGCCGACCTTCCCGAACTGATGCGCGGCAATTTGTGGGGTGGACAGGCCCAGGCGGAGGCCCAGGTCGACGAGCGCGCGCGCCGCTGGCGGCTGGCGGGCATCGCCGGCAACGACAAGGACCGGACGGTGATTGTGCAGTTCGCCGACGAGAAGACCCTGCCTCTCAAGGCCGGCGACAAACTCCCCGACGGCACATTAATAGGCGAAATCCGCGACAATGGCGTCTGCGTAATCATCGACGGCAAGAAACGTTTGCTGCCGATGCCCGGTCAAACGGTACCGATAATATGGTGAAGGTGATTAGGTGAAGGTAATCCAGGCAATCAAACATCCCCGCGCCCGCGTTCTGGCCGTGCTATTGCTGTCCGGCTGCGCCATGCAGCCGATGGTGCCGCCGAAACTGGATTTGCCCCCACGGCAGGCTGCAACCGGCACCGAGCAGGCCGAAGCCGTTGCACGCGGCGAAGGCGTCACCATCGCCAAGAATCCGCCGGCGCCGGCCGCACCCGCCAAAGCAGCCCCGGCCACCAGCGCCACCGCTGCTGAACCACAAACCGCCAACATCGTCCTCAATTTCGAGTCCCTGCCGTTGCCGGCCTTCATCCAGAGCGTTTATGCGATTGCACTGAAGCGCACCGTCAGCATCGACCCGGCCGTGGAAGCGCGCAAAGACCTGGTGACCCTGCACAGCGGCAAGCCGCTGACCGCAGCCGAAGCCGAGAGCAGCGCGCGGGTGTTATTGAAGACCTACGGCATCGCCGTGGTCGATGTCGGCGGTCTGACCCGCATCGTCCCGGACTCGGCCAACACAGCCTACATGGCGGAAATCCGCCGTGGCAATGCGCTTCCCGATTCGCCGCTGCCGCTGCGCCCGGTGTTTCAATTGGTCGAGCTGCAGGCGGTACGCAATACCGATATCGAAGGCTATTTGCAAACCCTGTTCGGCAGCAAAGTTACCCGCGTTCCTGACGGCTCGCGCAACGCCATTTTGCTGGGTGGCAACGGCGACGATGTGCAGGCGGCGATGGAAGCCATACGCATCCTTGACCAACCCCTGTTCAAAGGGCGCGATTCGATTCGTATTACGCCGCTATTGATGTCAGCCGACGACATGGCCAAGCGCCTCACTGAAATTCTCACCCAGGAAGGCTACTCGGTAGGCACCGCCATTCCCGGCGGCGTGGGCTATCCGATTACCCTGCTGCCGATACCGGGCGTGAACACGGTGATCGTGTTCGCGCAGTCCAAGGACATCGTCAAGCACATCGTTGACTGGGCCAATGTACTGGATAAGCCGGTCGAAAAAAGCGTGGGGCGCAGTTACTTCAGCTACACCGTAAAAAACACCGATGCCAGCCGCCTGCAGGAAACCGTACAGCAATTACTGCAAAGCGCACCCGCCAGGACCGCGACGCCCGGCGCACCCGCTGTCACCACTCCCTTATCCACCAATGTCGTGGTGGACAAGGGCACCAACACCCTGATTTTCCGCGCCAGCGGTGACGACTATAACGATGTCATCCGCTTGCTGCACGAGCTAGACCGCCCCGCCCGCCAAGCACTGATCGAAGTAACTGTGGCCGAAGTAACGGTGGGCGACACCATCAACACCGGCGTGGACTGGATTTTCAGCAGGCTCAATAAAAGCGGGCTCAACGTAACCGGTCTGGGCGGTAATACCAGCGGTGTCACCGGCACCGGCGTGCCTTCCTTGGGCACCACCACAACCACGGGATCGGGTTCGGATGCTAAAACGACCACGGGTAATTTCAGTGGGTTTATCGTCAGTCAATTCGATGGTCTCGGCAATCCGCGCGTGATCCTCAATGCCCTGGCGAGTGACGACAAGGCCACGGTTCTATCCAGCCCCAAACTGATCGCCCGCAGCGGTGAGACGGCGAACTTCGTCGTCGGCAGCGAAGTGCCGGTGACGACCGGCGTACAAAGCAATGCCAGCACCGGCGGTGGCACACTCACGTCAGTGCAATACCGCAGTACCGGCGTCATCCTCAAGATCAAGCCCGTGATTCACTCCTCCGATCAGGTCGATTTAGAGGTCAATACCGAGGTCAGCTCGGTTCTCGACAAGGCCACTGCGGTCGGCAGTTCTCCCAGTTTTTCAAAGCGCGCCGTTGATACCAAGCTCACGCTACGACATGGTTCCACCTATATTCTCGGCGGCCTGGTCTCCGCCGATTCCTCCAAGACCGATACCGGCATTCCGTTCCTGAAAGATATTCCGGTGGTGGGCAGAGCCTTCGGTTCCAATGCAGATTCCAAGCACCGTACTGAAATGGTGGTGCTGATCACACCGTACATCGTCAGCGACGACGGCGAAGCTCGAGCGGTGACGGATGCCTTCCGCAAGCAACTCGGCGCGTGGGCCGAAGATATTAAACCGGCCGGCAAGCCACAATAACGCCCGGCAGTTTTTTCTTACTTGGCGCTGCCGCCGATGGCTTCCAGCACAATCGCCGGCATCAGCACTTCCGGCAGCACCTGCGGTTCCCCGCTTTTCGGATAGAACACGTACAAGGGCACGCCGTTGCGGCCGAAGGCAGCCAACGCCTCGGTAATGGCCTTGTCCTGCAAGGTCCAGTCGGCCTTCATGCGCACCACACCCAGTTCGGCAAAGCGCTTTTCCACTTCGGGGCGATTGATGGCCACGCGCTTGTTGACCTGGCAGGTGATGCACCAGGTGGCGGTGAAGTCGACGAAAATCGGTTTGCCCTGCGCGCGTAACTCCTCGATCCGCGCTTTCGAATAAGGCTCCCACACGCCGTCGTTGTGAGCAGCGACACCTGGGGCGGGCACGCTTTCCGGCCAGGCCACAGCAAGGCCGGCGGCGCCGATCACTACTGCGGCTGCGAAAGCGCGCCAGAAATGCGAACCCTGCCAGCGACCATACAGCCAGGCGCCCATCGCCATTAACGTTAGCCCCACCCAGAGGCGCGCAACGCCGTCGTTACCAATCTGTGCGCCCAACACCCAGGACAACCCTACTACGGTTAGCAGTAACGGGAACGCCATAAATTGCTTGAAGGTCTCCATCCAGGCGCCGGGCCTGGGCAGATAGCTTAGCCAGCGCGGGAAAAATGACAGCGCCGTCACCGGCAGAGCCATGCCAATTGCGACTGCCGTAAACACTATGACGGAGATATAGGCTGGTTGGGTCAGGGTAAAGCCCAAGGCCGCTCCCATGAAGGGTGCCGTGCAGGGTGTGGCGACGACGGTTGCCAGCACACCCGAAAGAAACGCTTCGACCATCACGTTCTTGCTGCCTGCCTGCGCCTCCAGGCTGCCTGCGGCGGTCTGCACACTGAGGCCCATCTCAAAAATGCCGGCGAGATTCAGAGCCATCAACAGGAATAAAGTGGCCAGCAACACGACGAACACCGGCGATTGCAACTGAAAGCCCCAGCCCACCGACTCACCCGCTGCGCGCAGACCGATCAGGAGGCCGGCCAGCACCCAGAACGACACGATCACCCCGGCGAAAAATGCCAGACCCTGGCGGCGCATTAAATACGGTTCGCTGCGCGAGTGATTGAGAAAGCCCATCACCTTGATACCCAGCACCGGGAATACGCAGGGCATGAGATTGAGGATCAGCCCGCCGATAAACGCCGACACCAGCGCCGCAATGAGACCGATATCCGCTGAGGCATTTGCTGCGGCCTTTTGAGTTACGGCAGCTGCCGCGCCATAGGTAACCGGCGCGGAAACGGCGATCGCCTTGCCTTTGCTCCAATTCCCCCAGCCGCCGTCGGCGACCAGCACGCCTTCGATGACTTTCCAGTCCTTGCCGACCGGATCGGCCAGCGGCACGGTCAGGGTATTGCCCTGCAGTTCCTGCTTGGCGGCGTTTTCGATCAGGTCACCTGCGTAAGGATAGAACATCACGCCTTGCAGGGCCGGCGCATCGCTGAACGTAATGACGAGGCGTTTGCCGTCAATTTGCGCGCGTGCCTTGCCGTCGATTTTTTGCGGCAACATGGCCTGCGCTTTTTCGAACGCGGCCTGCCAACGCGCGTCGGCCACAGGTGCCGCAGCAGATACGGGAAGCGTCAGGGAAAGATCGGCGCTTTCCGGAATGCAGACGTCGTTGCACACCAGCCAATCGGCCTTGGCCTTGAAAGTGACTTTCTCGCCGGGCTTGGCGCCCGTCGGAGTAGTTACCGACACCAGGTGCAGCACCTCGCCCTCATAGCCGAAGTTCATCAGCGGCCCCAGCGGCAGCTTTTGCGGATGCGGCCAGACGATAGGCCCGGCGGCATAACCCTCGGGCAGGGTCCACTTGAGCTTGGTGGGCAGCCCCGAGTCACCGGGATTTTGCCAATAGGTATGCCAGTGATCGATGATCTTGAGGCGCAGCGCCAGCTGCACGGAGCTGCCCGGCAGAACGCTCAGGTCGCGGGCGACGAGTTCGGCTTCTACGTGCGGCGTTTTGACGGGCGCGGCTTGCACAACGGCCGCCAGCAGGGACAGGAGCAGGCCCGCAAAAAAAGTTATGCGCACAATGATGATTCCAGGTTTGATTGACGGCTTTATGGTGGAAAATGCGGTGGAAAATGCAGTGGCAAACGCGGTGACAGATGCGGTGGCAAGTGCTGTGACCGCTTGGAGCGACTACAGCAGTTTACAGCCGCGCACGCACGATTATTCCCCGGCCGGCTGCAATTCTGCTGTGGCGGGATGGCCGCGGCTGTTTCTGCGCCAGGCCATGAAGCGTTCGAAATAGATATAGACGACGGGAGTGATATACAAGGTCAGGAACTGCGAAACCAGCAGGCCGCCCACCACGGCAAGACCCAGGGGCTTGCGCGCATCGCCGCCCGCGCCCAGCGCAAGCGCAATCGGCAGGCTGCCCATCAAGGCCGCCGCCGAGGTCATCATGATCGGGCGGAAGCGCGTCAGACAGGCCTGGTACATGGCGTCGTGCGGCGTCAGGTTCTGATGGCGCTGGGCCTCCAGGGCGAAGTCGATCATCATGATGGCGTTTTTCTTAACAATGCCGATCAGCATGATGATGCCGACGAAGCCGTAAAGATTGAGATCGACACCAAAGATCATCAGCGTAACCAGGGCGCCGAAACCGGCGCTGGGCAAGCCCGACAGAATGGTCAGGGGATGGATGAAACTTTCATACAAGATGCCCAGCACCAGATAAATCACGAACACCGCCAGCAACAGTAGCAGGCCCATGCCCTGCAGGGACGATTGGTAAGCCTGCGCCGTGCCCTGGTACACGCCGACGATGGTGGCCGGCATTTTCAGCTCCTGGGTGGCGCGATCAATCGAGTCTATGGCTTTCGACAATGCCACCCCGGCCTTCAGGTCGAAGGAAATGGTCACTGAGGGCAGCTGACCCAAGTGCGTGACGCTGAGCGGACCCACCGAGGGCTTCAGATTGGCGACTGCATCCAGCGGCACCAGGGCGCCGCTGGTGGAACGTACATACAGCATGGACAAGGTGGCGGGGTTACTCTGGTAGCGCGGCTCCAGTTCCAGGATCACCCAGTACTGGTCGGTGGCGGTGTAGATGGTCGACACCTGACGCGAGCCGTAAGCGCTATAGAGGGCATTTTCAATTTGCTGAGGTGACACGCCGAGAATGGCGGCCTTGTCGCGGTCGATGTCGACCGTCACCTGCGGCCGCGAGATCTGCAAATCGGAGGACACGTCGGAAAGCTCCGGCAGTGTACGCAACTTGGTTTCGACCTTGCGCGACCAATTGAACAACTCTGTGGTATCGGTGGTTTGCAGCGTGTACTGGTAGGGGCTCTTAGTGATCTGGCCGCCGATGCGGATGGTCGGAAAGTTCTGCACAAAGGCGCGTATGCCCGGCACCTTGGCGAGCTTGGGCCGCATCTCCTGCACGATTTCGTCGGCGCTGGGCCGTTCCTGACGCGGCTTGAGGCGTATAAAAATGCGCCCCTGGTTGAGCGATACATTGGGTCCGCCCACGCCGATGGAGGAATTGGCGGCGGCAACGTAGGGATCGTCATGCACCACGTTGGCTACTTCTCTTTGCAGGCGCGCCATGCCCTCGAAGGAGATGTCCTGCGGGCCCTCGGTGATGACCAGTAGCTGCCCAGAGTCCTCGCTGGGCAGGAAGCCCTTGTTGGCGGCCACGAACAGGGCGGCGGTGGCGAAAAAGATGGCGAAAAAAGCGATCGCGGTGAGGCCGGGGCGCGCCATCACCCAGGACAGGGAAACGTCGTAAGCATGCAGCAAGCGATTGAACTGCAGCTCGCTCCAGTCGAAAAATTTGCTGTGCTTGCTGTTCGTGTGTGGTTTCAGCATGCGGCTGCACAGCATCGGCGTGAGCGACAAGGCGACGAAACCGGAGATCACCACGGCGACGATGATGGTCACCGCGAACTCGTGCAGCAGGCGGCCCAGGATACCGCCCATGAACAGCACCGGAATGAACACCGCCGCCAGCGAGATAGTCATCGACACGACGGTGAAGCTGATTTCTTTGGAGCCGTCCAACGTGGCCTGCATGGGTGTTTTGCCCATTTCCAGGTGGCGGGTGATGTTCTCCAGCACCACGATCGCATCGTCCACCACAAAGCCCACGCATAGCGTCAGCGCCATCAGGGAAAGATTGTCGAGGCTGTAGCCGAACAGGTACATGACCGAGAAGGTGCCGATGATGGACATCGGCAGGGCCAGGCTGGGAATGATGGTGGCCGAGACGTTGCGCAGGAACACGAAAATCACCGCGATCACCAGCACCAGCGCCAGAATCAGGCTGTACTGCACATCCTGCACCGACTCGCGGATCGACTCGCTACGGTCGTAGAGGATTTCCAGGTTGATGCCGGCCGGCAACAGTGCGCGGAACGAGGGCAGCAGGCGCTTGATCTGGTCAACCATCTCGACGGTGTTGGTACCGGGCTGACGCTGCACCGCCAGCACGATACCGCGCTTGCCGTTAAACCAGGCGGCGACCTTGTCGGTTTGCACGCCGTCGATCACACGCCCCAGCTCACCCAGCCGCACCGGCGCGCCGTTGCGGTAGGCGACGATCACCGGCCGGTAGGCGTCGGATGTCATCAGCATGCCGTTGGCCTGCAGCGAATACGCGCGGTCCTTGCCGTAGAGGGTGCCAGTGGGAAGGTTGACGTTGGCGCCGGCGATGGCGGTTTCGACATCGTTGATGCCGAGGCCGCGCGCGGCCAGCGCGTTGGGGTCGAGCTGCACGTGAACGGCGAATTTTTGCGCGCCGAACACCTGCACCTGGGCCACGCCGCTGACCGTGGAGATGCGTTGGGCAAGCATGTTCTCGGCATACTCGTCCACCTTCGATAGCGGCAAGGTGGACGAATTCAGGGCGAGAAACAGTACCGGCGAATCGCCGGGATTAACCTTGCGATAGCTGGGCGGGCTGGGCAGCGTCGAGGGCAGCTGACGCGCCGTGGCGGCGATCGAAGACTGCACATCCTGGGCGGCGGCATCGATATTGCGATCCAGCGAAAAGGTGATAGTGATATTGGTGAGACCCTCGCTGCTCACCGAGGTCATGGAGTCGATGCCGGCGATGGTGGAGAACTGCTTTTCCAGCGGGGTGGCGACGGCGGCGGCCATGGTTTCCGGGTTGGCGCCGGGGAGGCTGGCTGAAACCTGTATGGTCGGGAAATCCACGTTCGGTAGCGCATTGACCGGCAGCAGGCGGTAACTGGCGATACCGAAGGCGAGTATGCCGATCATGACCAGGATGGTCATGATCGGCCGCCTTACAAAAATCTCCGAAATATTCACTAGGGCTTGTCCTTGGCACCGTAGCTGACCTTGGAACTTTCGGTCAGACGCAACTGGCCCTCGGTGACCACGCGCTCGCCGACGGCGATGCCTTCGCCGATGACGGCAAAGTCGCCGTCACTGCGCAGCACCTTGACCTTACGAATTTCCACCGACATGTCCGGGCGTACGATAAAGGCGATCTGACCTTCGGGACCGTTTTGCACCGCCGTGCCGGGCACCACCGTGGCATCGACTTGCTGGTCCAGTGTCACGACGACGTTGACGAATTGCCCCGGCCAGAGCTTGCGGTCGGTGTTGGCGAACACCGCCTTGAGTTTGATGGTGCCGGTGGTGGGATCGACTGCGTTATCGACAAAAGTGAGATGCCCCTCGGCCTTTTCCTTGCTGCCGGGCGCTGCGGCATATACCTTGCTGACCGGCGAATTGGCGACGTTGCGAACCGCGCGCAATTGCTGCTCGGGTGCCGAAAAGGTGACGTAGATGGGGGTGACCTGATTGATGGTCACCAGCGGATTGACGTCGTTGGCCTTGACGAGGTTGCCCTCCTGGATCAGCACCCGTCCGGCCACACCCTCAACCGGGGATGTGATGCTGGCAAATTCCAGTTGCAGCTTGAGGTTTTCAACATTGGCTTCGTCGGCGTGCACCACGGCTACGGCGCTATCGTAATTGGTGCGGATGGTGTTGAAGGCTTCGTCCGAAACGAAGTGCTTTTTCAAAAGATCTTCGTAGCGATTGCGTTGCGAGAGCGCGTTGGCGAGCAGGGCGCGGTCGCGCTCCAGGTTGGCCTGGGCCTGCCTGAGGCCGGCCTCAAAAGTACGCGGGTCGATATCGAACAGCGGGGCGCCCTTGGCAACGCGGTCACCCTCGCGAAAACGCACGCGGGTAATCTGGCCGTCGACACGCGCCTTGACCGCCACGGTGGTGTAGGCCTCGACGTTGCCGACCACGTTCAGGCTCAACGGCACGGTGCGCTTCTCGGCCAATGCGGTCGTTACCGGGATTACCGCTCCGGCGCCACGTGTGGCCGCATTGGCGCCGTGCTCGCCGCGCAGCCGCGGCAGCCCGAACCAGACCGCGGCCACCAGCACCGCAATGGCGAAAATAACGCTACGGGTGCCGAATTCGATGCTGCCTATCCTGATCTTCATTCTTGCGTCGCCTTGGGTGCCAATTGAGTGCGGAAGCTAGGGGCGGAAATCCAGGTGCCAAAGCCACCGTGTTTGGAGCCCGCTTGCGGGGCTTTTGTTCCATTTTATCCAGCTTGGCAGGCAATTATCGCTCGTCGCGCCGCGCAGTTGTAACAAGGCGCGATGCCGGAGCAGCCATCGCTGCCGGAGCGCCTCCAGATCCATTGATGGCGGTCAAGAATACTCACTGACTGAAAGGGGGCGAAGGGCGGGGTTGCCACGGCGCCATCGGAGACTGGTGCCCACAATCTGACTCGAACAGATGACCTACCGCTTACAAGGCGGTTGCTCTACCAACTGAGCTATGCGGGCACGATGGCATATTTTACCGCATGGCTGTCCGGCCCTGCCCTACTGCCAGGCCTATTTTCCCTTGGCCGCTTTTGGCGCGTACTTGGGAGTGGTGCCGGATGCCGGCGCCGAAAAGGGGTCAATCTGATAGGCCTCTCGTTCAAAACCGAGCTGGCGGATCAGGAAGGTATCGCGCGGCACGTCGGGTAGCTGTTCCACGGCGACTTCGATCTCGTACAGGGCGACCACAAACACGCCTGGATCACCGGCCTCACCGAGGTTACTGCGCCGGTCACTGACCGGCCGCGCATTCCATTCGACCTTGAGATTGCCCAGGGTGGTGCTGCCGGAAGGCGCTTTCATGGGATTGATGGTCTGCACGAACTGCAGGGCATTGGTTTCGGCCAGCGCACGCGCGTTAGCCGTCTGGATGCGCGCCATATTGGCAAAGCTGTTGTTGATCCAGGCGAACAGGGCCATGGCGGCGGTGGCGATCAACACCATGGCGACGATCGCTTCCAGCAGGGTGAAGCCGGCGGCCGGTTTGGCGCGGCACGCGGCAATCTTGCGGGTGGAAACGTGCAACATCAGCTGGCGGCGCTGCAAATCGGCGAGGCCAGCTGGAAAGATCTTTTTTCGCCGGCTGGGTCGCTGATTTCCAGCTTGCCGCCCTCGCACCAGCCGTTATTGCGGTAGCGCACCGCGCCGGTCAACTTCCAGCCGGGCGGCAGCGCTTTCAGGAGTTGCGGGGCGCTGGCGGCATCGAGCTGCAAATCGCGGCTCTCGGCAAAGGCGCGGTAGGGAAGCCCGTTCACCTCGGCGGTAAGTTCGGTCCACTTGAGCGAGTTCGAATAGGCATCCAGCATGTGCATGAAATTGGGCAGGGCGATACCGGCCACGGCGGCGATCAAAGCGAGCACCACCAGCATTTCCAACAGGGTGAAGGCGCGAACAAAGGCTCGGCGGCGGGCGAGGTGACGCATAGGGTGACGCATAGGGTGGCGCATATTGGGAGATTTTATCCCCTGAGACGCCCGGAAAACGGTATCGCCGCAACGATGGGCAAATGGGCCGCGATGATGGTGCCGGAAATAGGAGTCGAACCTACGACCTTCGCATTACGAATGCGCTGCTCTACCAACTGAGCTATT
>JACXTT010000966.1_pt1 | contig 49225 bp, 45 predicted proteins | sample 9270951 | NCBI WGS metagenome assembly JACXTT01 (sample SAMN15532306, study PRJNA645909) | rock metagenome | isolation source: weathered quartz diorite | place: Puerto Rico | collected 2017-06-21 | reverse complement strand
GGATAAAGCGAAAAGAAGACCCTCGGCTAATCACCGGGACAGCCACTTACTTCGACGACATCCAGATGCCCGGTATGAACTACGCGGCGCTTCTGCGCAGCCCGCACGCCGCGGCGCGCATCAAGTCGATCGAGATCAAGGCCGCGGCCGAACATCCCGGCGTGGTGGCGGTGTTCACCGGCAGGGACGTGGAAAGCGTGGGTCCGGTGCCCTGCGGCGCGTCGCTGCCCGGCCTGCGCGTTCCGAACCACGCCATTCTGGCCACCGACCGCGTCTACTTTCTGGGTCACCCGGTGGCTGTCGTAGTCGCGCGCGACCGCTACATCGCCGCCGACGCGCTGGACCTGATCGAAGTGGATTACGACCCGGCGCAGGCTGTCGCCGATCCGGAGAAAGCGCTGGAGCCTGGCGCTCCGGCGGTGCATCCGGAATGGCCGGACAACGTCGCCTTCAACTATCACCAGGAAGGCGGCGAGCCGGACAAAGCCTTCGCCGAAGCCGAAGTAGTGGTGAAGCAGCGCATCATCAGCCAGCGCCTCATTCCCACGCCTATGGAAACTCGCGGCGTGGTGGCGGATTATAAGGCCGGCGACAACGCACTGACGCTGTTCTCGTCGAGCCAGATTCCGCACCTGGCGCGCACCCTGATCGCGATGATGCTTGGACTGCCGGAAAATCATCTGCGGTTCGTGGCCCCGGAAGTCGGCGGCGGCTTCGGCTGCAAGCTCAACGTGTACGCCGAGGAAGCCCTGATGGGCTTCATCGCGATGAAGCTCGGCAAGCCGGTGAAGTGGATCGAGTCGCGGCGCGAGAATTACCAGTGCACCATTCACGGCCGCGGTCACGTGGATTACTACGAGATCGCGGCGAAGAAAGACGGCACCGTGCTGGGCCTGCGGCTGAAGCTGATCCAGGACCTGGGCGCGTACCATCAATTGCTGACGCCGGCCATTCCCACGCTCAGCGTGCTCATGATGCCCGGCCTTTACAAATTCCGCAACATCAGCGCCGACATCGTCGGCGTGTTCACCAACGCCGTACCCACCGACGCCTACCGCGGTGCCGGGCGTCCGGAGGCCACTCACGGAGTGGAGCGCATGATGGACATGCTGGCCGCGGAGCTGAAGATGGACCCGGCCGAGCTGCGCCTGAAAAATTTCATCGGCAACGAAGAGTTTCCCTACGCCACCGCGACCGGCCTAAGTTACGACTCGGGCGATTACGCCGCGCCGCTGAAAAAGGCGCTGGACATGGTGGATTACCTGGGCCTGCGCCGGGAACAGGCCGAAGCGAAGAAAGCTGGCCGGCTCTTCGGCATCGGCATATCGACCTACGGCGAGATCTGCGCCTTCGGACCCTCTCCGGCCACTCCGGCGGGAGGATGGGAAAGCGCCACGGTGAAGATCGAGCCCGGCGGGCAAGTGACGGTGCTGACCGGCGTGTCGCCTCACGGCCAGGGCCAGGAGACCTCCTTCGCCCAGATCGCCGCCGACGAACTGGGCGTTTCCATGGACGACGTGCTGGTGCAGCACGGGGACACGGCGGTGGTGCAATACGGCATCGGCACCTTCGGCAGCCGCGCGACGGCGGTGGGCGGCCCGGCGCTCTACTTCGCGCTCCAGAAGCTGAAAGACAAAATCAAAAAATATGGTGCAATGCTGCTGGAATCGGAAGAAGTGACGTTCGCCGGCGGCGTCTGCACGTGCAACCGGAGCGGCAAGACGGTCGGGCTCAAGGAAATCGCCGGAGCTTCATACCGGGCAATGAAGCTGCCGCCCGACACCGAGCCGGGCCTTGTGGCGACCTACTTCTGGGAGCCGCCGAATTTCGCCTTCCCCTTCGGCGCGCACATTGTGATCGCCGAAGTGGACAGCGAAACCGGGCAGGTGGAAATCAAACGCTACGTCGCCGTGGACGACTGCGGCAACATCATCAACCCGCTGCTGGTGGATGGGCAGGTGCACGGCGGCGTGGCGCAGGGCCTCGGCCAGGCGCTGTGGGAGCAGGCGGTCTACGACGATGACGGCCAGTTGATTACCGGAGAGATGACCGATTACGCCGTGCCGAAGGCGACCATGATTCCCTGGATCGAATCGGCCCATACCATTACGCCGTCGCCCGTAAATCCGCTGGGAGTGAAGGGCGTCGGCGAAGCCGGCACCATCGGCGCGTCGCCCGCGGTGGTGAACGCCGTCGTCGACGCGCTGAGCCATCTCGGCGTGCGGCACCTGGACATGCCGTTGACGCCGGAGAAACTCTGGAAGACCATCCATCAAGGAGCCCGCTCATGATTCCGCAGAATTTCGAATATTCTTCTCCGGCCACTTTGCAGGAGGCGCTGCAGTTGATCGCGGGCGGAGAAGCCAAGGTCCTGGCCGGCGGCATGAGCCTGATCCCGATGATGAAGCTGCGCCTGGCCGCTCCGGAGCGCCTGGTGGACCTCAGCCGCGTTCCGGGGCTGAAGGGCATCCGCGAGGAAGCCGGCAAGCTGTATATCGGCGCCATGACTACGCACTATGAGATCGAGTCCTCTCCGCTGGTGCGGGCGAAGTGCCCGCTGCTGGCCGAGGCGGCGGCGTCCATCGGCGACGTGCAGGTCCGCAACATGGGCACGCTCGGCGGCAGCGTCGCGCACAACGATCCGGCGGCCGATTACCCGGCGTCCCTGATGGCGCTGCAAGCCAGCGTCAGGCTGTCCAGCGCGTCCGGCGAGCGGACCATGGGCATTGAGGACTTCCTTGTGGACACGCTGACCACGGCCCTGGAACCGGGCGAGATGATCTCCGAAGTCGTGGTTCCCACCGAAGTGGAGGGCGCGGGCGTCTGCTACAAGAAGATGCTGCAGCCGGCGTCTGGCTTCGCCATTGTCGGCGTGGCGGTGCGCATCAAGCCCCCGTTCATCCGCGTCGGCGTGACCGGCCTCGCCGGGAAGGCCTACCGGGCGCGTAACGTCGAGGAGGCGTATACGAAATCGAACGACGCCGCCAGGGCCGCCGCGCTGATCGCCGACGGCATCGACGCGAACTCCGACCTCCACGCTTCGGCGGACTACCGCAAGCAGATGGCAGTGGTCTACGGCACGCGGGCTATTCAGGCCGCGCTGGCGAGGGTCCGTTGAAAATCGGCGGATCCTACACGATTCCGGCCTTGCGCAGCCGCGCCTACCTGCTTCTGCAGGACCCGGTTGTGCTGGCCAAGTGCATGCCCGGGTGCGACCATCTGGCGCTCATCGGCGAGTACGAGTACGAGATGAAAATGAAGGTCGTGATCTCCAGCATCAACGGCCTGTTCGCCGGCAAAGTGCGCATCGCGGAGCAGAACGAACCGGAAAGCTTCCGCCTGATCGTGGAGGGAAGCGGCAAGGTGGGATTCCTTAAGGGCGACGGCCTCCTTCACCTGGACGAGGCCGGCGAAGCCACAGAAGTCCGGTACGACGGAGACGTGCACGTCGGAGGAATGATGGCGCAGGTGGGCCAGCGCCTGATGGACTCCACCGCGAAGATGGTGATCAAGAAATTCTTCGAGAAGCTGGCCGCCGAGGCCTCGGAGGTCGCCGAGGCCGCCGGGTAGGCTCAGCAGGGGGCAGCCTTCAGGCTGCCGCTGCAGTTCTACTTTCCTGGGTGTGTCTTGGGTGGGGCAGGCTTCAGCGTGGGCGGCCGGGGGCCCGTCACCAGGATCTGAAACCAGGCTTTTTTGAGTTGCTGGATTTGTTGTCCGCAAACGTGGGGCAGGATTCATCCTGCCCTGTCCGTAGAATTAGTATCTTGCGGGTGGGTTTCTGGAGAGCCAGGTTTCAGCCTGCCGGCCTCAGACAGCGGCCAGCGGCAACACGTCTACCGCGCGTTGCCGGGGTGGACGATCCAGGTCCGCTCCAGTTCCAGGTCTTCGAGCGCAACGTGCAAGAACACGGTCATCACGGGTCCGCGAATTAGAAGCAGATCCAATTCGGCCCCGGAGTGAGTGCCTCGGAAACAGGCACCGCGCAAATCGGGTTTTCGGCGAGCTCGGTTTGGAGGGTTGAGGTGGTGGCGGCGTTTGGATGGAAGCAATCCGCTTTAAGAACGCCGGGATGACCGGATCGCCGCGGTCAGCGCCATCGTGACGATTGCTCCGGCTAGACCCAGCGCCATGTCCTTTTGCGCATCCCGCATGTCTCCCTGCATGCCGACGAAGGCGTCGCCTGCCTGCGGGCTGACCATCGACGCGACTGCGGCTTCCATCAATTCGTACGCCGCGCCCAGCCCGAGGGCAGCCTCGCAAGGGAGAACATAGGCCCAGACACCGCGAGCGCCGGCCGCGCGGAGAAAGAACTCCCGCAGCGGGTAGGCCAGCGTCAGGCCGAACAACAGGTGCATCACTCGATCGTAGTGATTGCGGGACGTGGAGATGAAGGGCTTCATCCATTCACCGAGCGGGACATCGGCGTATTTGTGAGTGGCGCCCCACTCGTGAAAGCAGAGGAAAACAAAAATAAGCAGGTAAGAGAGCTCGCTGAGCGCCAGCCGGCGGTATGTGGCGGCGAGCAGGCCGATCAATGCGAAAACCAACAGGTTCTCAAGCCACCAGTCGACCCACATCGACGCCGACGCCGCCAGCGCCACCAGAAACAACGAGGATAGCGCCTGCAGAAAGCGGTTGTCCCGAAAGGGCACACGAGCGGCGTTGGAGGCGGTAGTCATCCTCCTGCCATGCCGGCCTTACGCGGTAACCACGCGGGCGGCGCCGGACGAGTACGAATAGAAGCCCTTGCCCGACGTCGCCAGCCACTCCAGCAGGGGCGCCGGCGTCCAATGGTCGCCCAGCCGGTTGTGGTAATCGCGGACGTTGGACAGCACGTGATCCAGTCCCACGTGGTCGGCCCAGAACATCGGACCGCCCTGATGCCGCGGGAAGCCGAAGCCGTAGCCGTAGATCACGTCGATGTCGCCGGCGCGGAGCGCGATCTTCTCGTCCAGCACGTTTGCCCCCTCGTTGGCCAGCGCCGTCAGGATGCGGTTCAGGATCTCGCGGTCGGAGATTTCGCGCCGCGTCACGCCGCGCTCCTTCGCCGCCTCGGCCGCCAGCATGGCCACCAGCGGGTCTGCAATCGGCGTGCGGCTGCCCGGCTCATACCGATACCAGCCCGACCCCGTCTTCTGGCCGAAGCGGCCCAGCTCGTACAAACGGTCCGGCACCACCGACTGCGGTCCTTCGGCGCGGGTCTTGCCGATGGACTTCAGATACTGCCTGATGCGCCAGCCGACGTCGATGCCGGCGATGTCCTGCATCGCGAAGGGTCCCACCGGAAAGCCGAACGATGTCAACGCGCCGTCGATCTGCGGCACGCTCGCGCCTTCCTCCAGCAGCAGGTAGGCCTCGCGCATGTAATACGCGATCATGCGGTTGGCCACGAACCCGAAGCAGTTGCCAACTGCCACGCCGACCTTGTTCAGTTTGCGTGCCAGCTTCATGGACGTAGCAATCGTTTCCCTGCTGGTGGCTTTGCCGCGTACGATCTCCATCAGCTTCATCACGTTCGCCGGGCTGAAGAAATGGTGCCCGACCACTCGATCCGGCCGGCCGCTGGCGCGTGCGAACTCGTCGATGTCCAGCGTGGACGTGTTGGACGCCAGAATGCAATCCGGCTTGGTCATGCGGCCCAGTTCGAAGAACACCGCCTTCTTCAGTTCCATGTTCTCGAACGCCGCTTCCACCGCGATGTCGGCTTCGTCGAAGCCGGCGTAGCTCAGCGTAGGTTTGATCAGGCCGAAGCGCCGCTCCATCTCCTCACGCGGCAGCTTGCCCTTGGCCACGCTGTTCTCGTAGTTCCTGCGGATGGTGGCCAGGCCGCGGTCCAGCGCTTCTTGAGAAACTTCCTTCAGCAACACCGGAATGCCGGCATTGGCGTAATTCATGGCAATGCCGCCGCCCATGGTCCCCGCGCCCACCACCGCCGCCGAGCGGATTTCGCTGAACCGGGTGTCCTTCGGAACATCCGGAATCTTCGCCACTTCGCGCTCGGCAAAGAACAGCTTCACCATGGCCTTCGATTCGGTGGCCATCACGCAGTCCGCGAACAGTTCGATCTCGCGCTCGCAGCCCGCCCGGAAGTCCTGAGTCACCGCGGCCTCGATGGCGTCCACGCAGGCAAACGGCGCGCGCGCGCCGCGAGCCTTCTTCGTCAGCGATACCCGCGCCGCCTCGCACGCTGCGCGGCCCGCCTCCACGTCGGAAATCTTCTGGTTCAGGTCACTCACCCGCCGAGGGCCGGCCTGGCGCAGCGCGAAGCGAATCGCCCCGTCCAGCAGGTCGCCTTCCATCAGCTCGTCCAGGATTCCCTCGGCCTGGGCGCGGGCAGCCGCTACGTGCTCGCCTCCCGTGCACATCTCCAGCGCCGTCTTGACCCCGGCCAGCCTCGGCAGCCGCTGCGTGCCGCCCGCCCCGGGAATGATGCCCAGAAGCACTTCCGGCTGTCCTACCCGGGCCGCCGGCGACGCCACTCGGTAGTGGCATGCCATGGCCACTTCCAGACCGCCTCCCAGCGCTGTGCCGTGGATCGCCGCTACTGTCGGCTTGGGGCAATTCTCCATCTGCCGCAGCCGCGCGTGAAACAGCCGCGACCGCTCCAGCGACGCTTCCCGGCTGGGAATCGTCTCGAAATAGCGAATGTCGGCGCCGGCGATGAACGTCGATCCCGCGCCGATCAGCACTACCGCCTTCACCGACGGATCGGCTCCCGCGCGCGCCATGGCGCCTTCGATGTACTCGGGTACCCCCGGGCTTAGCGCGTTGACGGGAGGGTTGTCGACTGTGATTACAGCGATGCCGTCCCTAACCTCGTAGCGAACCAGATCAGACATTGCTTCAAGTGTATCCCTTGCGTGGTGTCAGTGTATCCACGGTGGAAGTTTGGGAAGTACCGCGGAAAGTACCGAGGTTTCGAACTCTTGATTCTTATTGACTTTCCCCTTTTCTTCGCCAAGAATAGGGGTATGGCCGTAACCAAGCGTCAAAAACAAGTGCTGGATTTCATCGCTGGGTTCATCGAGCAGAATGGCTACAGCCCCAGCTACGAAGAAGTAGCCGGCGGTCTGGGCCTGGCCTCGCTCGCCACAGTCCACAAACACATCTCCACCCTCGAAGCAAAGCAGTATCTCAAGCGCGGCTTCAATCAGAGCCGGTCCCTCGATCTTGGCCCGAAGTATATTCAGGAAATCCGCCGGTTCCGTCCGGAGCCCGCCGTCCTGGAGATTCCCCTGGCCGGGCGCATCGCGGCCGGTCGGCCCGTAGAAGCCGTGGAACAACGCGAAACCCTGAAGTTCGGCGACTTCGTGAACAACCCCAACGTCTTCGCCCTGGAAGTCCGCGGCGACTCGATGATCGAGGACCACATCTGCGACCGCGACCTGGTGCTGGTGGAAAAAACCACCGAGGCGCACGACGGCGAAATCGTCGTCGCGCTGATCGACGGCACGGAAGCCACTCTCAAGCGGTTCTATCGGGAGTCGGGGGACATGGCGCGGCTGCAACCGGCTAATGCCGCCCTCCAACCCATTTTTGTCCCGCTAAAAAATCTTCAGATTCAGGGACGGCTTCTGGCCGTCATGAGGAAATACCAGTAGCTGCGCGGCTACTGGACGGCTTCCACCGCGGCGCGGCGGAGTTCGGTTTCGGCGCGGAGCCAGTCCTCGGCGGGGGAACCGTCCTGGCCGCCGCGCTCCAGCCAGTAGGAATATGCGAGTTTCGCAATCGAGTCGTGTTCGATGCGAAGTTCGTGCATGTGCTCGTTTACTTCAGCGGACACCGGCGTCACGGTTTCCTTGGCGGCGGAGGCTGCCTTCCGGGAATGCGTCGCGCTGGTTGACCGGGTACGGCGGGGGGCCGGAGCGGGCGCCGCGCCTGTCGCGGCGAGAGCTTCGGTCTTGGCGGTTTTCTTAGTAGCCATAGTTGTATATTACCCCAGCTTCGCCGAGAGTCCGGAAAAAAAGTATTGATGGAGCGCATCATAAAAAGGCAGGCCAGCCCCGGAGTAACCCGCTCCGGAAGCGGCCCGCGCCCCTTTCCGTTGTGGACGGGTAACAATCTTTCCCGCGCCTGCAACCTGTCCCGGCGTCTGCCTCTCAACTAAAAACGCAACCCGATTTTTATTGTTTGCGGAGGGCTTATCGAACGGGCACAAAACCAGGCCGGTGACGCTATACTCAGGTGTTGAGGACGGCGCATGTCTAAGAACGACGACGGCGAGTTTGAGTTGGTCCTGGGCAACCGCCAGCTATTGAGCGGCTTTTTCATCATCGTGATTCTCTTCGGAATCTTTTTCACCATGGGCTACTTCGTGGGCCGCAGTTCTTCGCCTTCGTCGGTCGCCCCCGTCCCCACCGGTGGCACCGCCGCCGCGGCGTCCCCCGCTCCTCCTCTGGCGCCGGGACAGGCTGAGGTCGTCACCAGCGAGCCCAAGCGCGGGAGCGCGGCGCCGGTTTCCACACGGACCGCATTGGGTTCCGGCGCCGCCGCCGCCGAGGAACCCTCGGTGGAGCCGCCCGCACAGAAGCCGCCCGCGAAAACGAAGCCCGTCGCCGAGACCAAAGCCGCCGATCCGCCGCCCAAGGCGGAGAAGAAGAAAGACCCGAAAGAAGCCGCTGGCGCCGGGACCTCCGGCGGCGGCGAAGTTTCCCTTACGCGCCCCAAAAAGGGCGACATGTACCTGCAGGTTTCCGCGCCCTTGCCGGCCGCCGCCAAAGGTGTGGTCGGCGCGCTCCAGCGGCAGGGCATCGACGCCATCGTCGCGCCCGGTCCGGTGGGCAAGGACACGGTCCGCGTGCTGGTGGGTCCCCTCGCCGACAGCGCGTCCGCGGGCAAGATGCGCGCAAAGCTGGCCGAAGTCGGATTCAAAGATACGTTCGTCCAGAAATACTGATGACCCCGCTGGTCCAAATCGGCGGAGCGCCCGTCGCGCGTCCGCGCCTCCCGGAGTGGGCGCGTAAGCCCCGCACGCATTTCGAAGCGCTGCATGAGCTGAAGACCGGGCTGCGCCGCCTGAACCTCCACACGGTGTGCGAATCGGCGCGCTGCCCCAACATTCACGAGTGCTTCAGCCGCAAGGCGGCGACGTTCATGATTCTGGGGAACCGCTGCACGCGCGGCTGCGGTTTCTGCTCCGTGCCCAAGGGAAACCCCGCCAAACACGACATGCGTCTGGATCCGGCCGAGCCGGCCAACGTCGCGCGGATGGCCGCTGAGATGGACCTGCGCTACGTGGTGATCACCAGCGTCAACCGCGACGACCTGGCCGACGGCGGCTCGCGCCATTTCGCTGACACCGTGCGCGAAGTGCGCCAGGCCCTGCCCGTGGCGCGCGTGGAAGTCCTCACCCCGGATTTTTGCGGCGATATGTACGCCGTGGCGCGCGTGCTGGACGCCGGGCCCGACGTGTTCAATCACAACATGGAAACCGTGCCGCGCCTGTACTCGCGGGTGCGCCCGCAGGCGGACTACCGGCAGTCGCTGGACGTGCTCGCCTTCGCCCGCCGGCACCGCCCCGGTGTCATGACCAAATCCGGCTTCATGGCCGGCCTGGGCGAAACCGGCGCCGAAGTCCGGTCGCTGCTGGGGGACCTGCGCGCCGCCGATGTCGACGTCGCCACCATCGGCCAGTATCTACAGCCCTCGCGCCGCAATCTGCCGGTGAGCGAATTCATCTTGCCGGAACAGTTCGACGCCTGGCGCGACTATGGGCTCTCGCTCGGCTTCCAGATGGTTTTCAGCGGCCCGCTGGTGCGGAGCTCCTACATGGCCGAGCAGGTCAGCGAACAAGCGCAGACCTCCTCCCCTTCGGGAACGGAGCGTTGACCGCGGCCCTGCACTGCTTGCTGGCGCTGACAAGCGCCGCGCTGGTGGTGCTGGCCTTCCCGCGCTTCAGCGTTTCGTGGCTGATGGCGGCCGCGCTGGCGCCGCTGCTGATCGTCTCCGCGCGTGAATCGCGCTGGCAGAGGCGACTCCTCTACGGCTGGCTGACTGGTGCGGCCGTGCTGGCCGGCGTCACCGATTGGATCCGCTTCGTCATTACCGTCCACGGCTCGTTTCACCCCCTCGCCGGATGGGCGATCTTCCTGCTGTATTGCGCCGCCAAGGGGCTCTACTGGGGAATCTTCGCCGCGCTGGCGCGGCCGCTGATGGACCGCTGGTGGGCCGTGCCCGGTGTGGCCGCGCTGTGGGTAGCCGTAGACTTCACGCTCGGTTCGGCCGGCTATATCTGGGTGACCCTGGGCAACGCCGGAGTGGACATGAGCCTGCCGATGCGCCTCGCCCCGCTTACCGGCGTCCACGGCCTGTCGTTCGTCTTCGTCATGATGTCGGCGTCGGCCGCGCTGGTGCTCTTGCGGCGGCCCCGCAGGCAATTGCTCTGGCTGCTTGCGCTGCTGTTGCTGGCTGTCCTGCCGCCGCAAGCCGACTTCGCTGCCGGCGATCGCTTCGCCGTCGTGCTTCAGCCCAACCTGGACGAACAGGAGTCTTACACCAGCGCCGAGCAGGTGCACCAGTTGAGCGCTCGCCTGGCTTTCCTTACCATGCACGGCGTCCTGGAGGCCGGATCGGAGAAGCCCGCGCTGATGATCTGGTCCGAAATGCCCGCGCCGTTCTACTACGAGGAGGATCCCGTCCTGCGCCAGCAGGTGGGCAGCCTCGCCCGCGTGACCCGCGCGCCCCTGCTCTTCAACATGGTGGGCCACACGCGCGACGGCGCGCCGTTGAATTCCGCGCTGGTCCTCTCCGCCCAGGGAGAGCCGCTGGCGCGCTACGACAAGATTCACCTCGTTCCGTTCGGCGAATACGTCCCCTGGCCGTTCGGCCTGATCGTACAGAAATTCACCAACGAGATCGGCGATTTCCACGCCGGGTCCAGCCTTGTGCTGTGGCCCCTCGACGGCCGCCGCGCGGCGAGCTTTATCTGTTATGAATCGGCCTTCGCGTCTCTGCCTCGGGAATTCGCCCGGGCCGGCGCGGAGGTGCTGTTCAATTTATCCAACGACGGCTATTTTGGCCGCAGCGTTTCAGCGCGCGGCCAGCACCTGCTGCTGGTCCGGATGCGTGCCGCGGAAAACGGCCGCTGGATCGTGCGTGCCACTAACGACGGTTTCACCGCCGCCGTGGATCCGGCCGGACGCATCGCCGACCGCGTGCCGGCGTTTCAGCAATCGGTATCCCGAATGCAATTTTCCTTCAGAAAACAGCAGACGTTGTATACCCGATGGGGCGACTGGTTCGCCTGGAGCTGCGTGGCGTTGAGCGCCCTGGCTCTGGCGCCGGCGGCGCGGGCCCTTTGGGCGCGCAAGAAGTGAGACGCCGGGGCGCAGGCCGCAGCCGGACTGAAGCCCCGCCGGGTCTTGCTAAACTGAGGGCTTGGCCCGCCTCAAAGTCTGCTCGGTCGATTTCCTGAATTCGTCGCCGCTGGTCTGGGGCATGCTGCACGGACCACAGCGCGGCATCTTCGACCTCACCTTCCGCGTGCCGGCGCTGTGCGCCGAAATGGTCGCCTCGGGCGAAGCCGCCATCGGCAACATCCCCGTCATCGAGTACGCCCGCCAGGGCCTAGACCTCGTGCACGGTGCCGGAGTCGCCTGCCACGGGCCGGTGCGGAGCATTCTGCTGATCTCCAAGCGGCCCCTGGACCAGATCCGCACCCTCGCGGCCGACTCCAGCTCGCGCTCTTCGGTGGTGTTGACGCGAATCTTGCTCGCGAAGCGCTACGGCGTGGAGCCCGAATTCCGGACTCATGCGCCCGACCTTCCGTCCATGCTCGCGCTTTCCGACGCCGCGCTGATTATCGGCGACCCGGCTCTGCACATCGAACCCTCGACGCTTCCCTACCTGGTGGCCGACATGGGCGGCGAGTGGGTGGAGATGACCGGGCTGCCCATGGTATTCGCCGTCTGGGCCGGACGCAAGGAAGCCATCGACGCGGAAGTCGCCGCGACATTCCGCGCCTCATGCCGCTACGGCCGCGAACGTCTGGACGACGTCGTGGCCGCGGAATCGGCCGCGCGGCGCATTCCGCCCGCACTGGCGGCGGATTACCTGACGAATCACATCGTCAACGAACTGGGCGACCGCGAGTACGAAGGCCTGGAACTCTACCTTCGCTACGCGCGCGAAGCGGGCCTCACGGCCGGAAAGCAAAAGATTGCGCCATGCGCCGGATGATTCTCTGCGGTCTTCTTGTCTCCGTCGCGCTCGCCGCGGCGGAGCGTCCCACGCCCAGGACGGTGACCTATAAGACCGTCGCCGGCCATGCCATCGAAGCTGATCTCTATCACCCCGGCGGCGCCGTGCGCCCCCTGATTTTCTTCATCCACGGCGGAGCGCTGATCATGGGCAACCGCGGCGGTATCCGCACCGGCCAGCTCACGCGATACCTCGACGCCGGCTACGCCGTGGTTTCCATCGACTACCGCCTCGCTCCGGAAACCAAGCTGCCGGAAATTCTCGCCGATGTGCGTGACGCCTGGAACTGGACGCGAACGCACGGCCGCGAGCTCGGCATCGACCCGAAGCGCATCGCCGTCATCGGACATTCCGCCGGCGGTTACCTCACGCTGACCTGCGGCTACCGGCTGAAACCGCGCCCGCGCGCCCTGGTGGCGTTCTATGGATACGGCGACATCGCCGCGGACTGGTATGCCAAGCCGGATCCGTTCTATTCGAGCCAGCCGGCGGTGCCGAAAGATGACGCCTACGCCGCGGTTCAGAAGTCCGGCACGATCACATCGCCTCCGGCCCAGAACCAGCGCGGCAGATTCTATCTGTACCTGCGGCAGCACGGTCTTTGGAACCAGGAAGTCGCCGGGCTCGATCCGGCAACGCAGAACGCCGCGTTCACTCCCTACTCGCCGGCCCGCAACGTGACGCGCGCATTTCCTCCCACGCTGCTGCTGCACGGCGATAAAGACACGGACGTGCCCTTCAGTCAATCGGAACAAATGGACCGCGAACTGGCCAAGGCCGGCGTCGAGCACGAGTTCATCCGGATCGCCGGCGGCGGCCACGGCTTCGACGGCCGCGAAGCTGACCCGCAGGTCCAGCCGGCGTTCGAGAAGGTGCTCGCGTTCCTGCGGAGTCATTTGCAATGAGATGTCCCTGGGCCGGCGACGATCCCCTGTACGTCGCCTATCACGACCAGGAATGGGGCGTGCCGCTGCACGACGGCCGTGCGCTGTTCGAATTGCTTACGCTCGAAGGAGCCCAGGCCGGCCTGAGTTGGATCACCATTCTGCGCAAGCGCGAGCATTACCGCAAAGTCTTCGATGGATTCGACCCGGAGAAGGTGGCCCGCTACACGCCGCGCAAGATCGAGCGGCTGCTGGCCGACCCCGGCATCGTGCGTAACCGGGCCAAAGTGGAAGGCACGGTCAAAGGCGCGCGCGCCTATCTGGAGATTGCCGCGGAGCCTGGCGGATTCGACGCTTTCCTCTGGCAGTTCACCGGCGGGCGGACGATCCAGAATCGCCGAAAGACACTGCGCGAGGTTCCGGCCGAGACCGCGGAATCGCTGGCCATGAGCAAGGCCCTCCGCAAGCGCGGCTTCACCTTCGTAGGGCCGACCATCTGTTACGCCTTCATGCAAGCGGCGGGCATGGTCAACGACCACCTGGTAGACTGCTTCCGTTATCGCGCGTGAGTGCTACGCTGATCACATGAGATGCAGCTTGCTGCTGGCGGCTCTGTGCGTGCCGCTCTACGGCGGAGAAGGCCTGCCCTACCATCAGTCCGGATTCGCGCCCGGCGCCGGCGGAAAGCCCGCCGGCTGGACCGTGTGGAGCCACCGTCCGGAGACTGCGCCGCGCGCGTTCGTCGATTCGGTCTACAGCCTGGGCCAGGCGGGTTCGCTCGCTATCTCCGGCAACAGCAATCCGGCGGCGCACGGTGGGTGGGAGCGCCGGATTGCGGGAATCCAGCCGGGCGCGTGGTACCGCTTCACGGCGTTTTACCGCGCTGAGGGCGTCACCGCGGAGAACTGGCAGATCGTCGCCCGCTTGGACTGGCGCGACGCCGCCGGCCGCCGCGCCGGAGAGCCGGACTATGTCGCAAAAGCGCGGCGTGAAGGCGCCTGGACGCGCGTATCGCTGGACGCGCCCGCGCCGGAGAAAGCCGCCGCCGTCAGCCTGCAGCTCTATCTCTCCAACGCTCCCTCCGGCGCCGTGTGGTGGGACGATGTCTCGTTCGAGCCCATCGCCAACCCGGGACCGCGCAACATCACGGTGGCCACCATCAACCTGCGTCCGTCGCGCACCTCCGGCGCCGCGGAAAGCGTCCGCCAGTTCGTAGACACCGTGGAGCGCACGGTCACGCGTCCCACCGACATGATTCTGCTGCCGGAGGGGATTACGGTGGTAGGAACAGGCAAGACTTATGCCGATGTGGCCGAGCCCGTGCCTGGCCCGACCACGAAAACTCTGGGCGGCCTGGCCCGCAAGCACCATTCCTATGTCGCCGCCGGCATTTACGAAAAGGAAGGCGACACCATCTACAACACTGCGGTCCTGGTGGACCGTGCGGGGAACTTCGCCGGCAAATATCGCAAGGTGTATCTGCCGCGCGAGGAGATCGAGGCCGGCATCACCCCGGGCAGCCACTATCCGGTGTTCCGCACCGACTTCGGCACCGTGGGCATGATGATCTGCTACGACGTGTTCTTCGCCGACCCGGCCCGCTGGCTGGCCGCCGGCGGCGCGGAGATCATCCTGCTGCCCATCTGGGGCGGCGACGAAACCCTTGCCAAGGCGCGCGCCATCGAGAACAAAGTCTTCCTGGTGGCCTCGGGCTACGATCATCCGACTTACGTGATGGACCCGGACGGCGAGAGGCTTTCGCAGGCCGCCCAGCGCGGCGAGGCCGCGATCGCGACGGTAGACCTGAACCGCCGCTACGTCGACAAATTCCTCGGCGACATGCGCTACCGCAGGATGAAGGAGCTGAGGCTCGACGTAGCAGGTGGCCTGCCCGGACTGGAGAAGTGACGCAGCCGTTCCCGCCAGGCGTTCCCGCCTGTCTTCACCTTCACAGCTTCAGCAACTCTCGCAGCCGCTTCGTCTGCACCCGGCTCACCGGCACCTCGGACCCCCGCTTATCATCCATCCGGAGCTGGAAGCTGGACTTGAACCAAGGCACCACTTCCTTGATCCGGTTGATATTCACCAGGTACGACCGATGCACCCGCCAGAACGTTTCGCGGTCCAGGTCGGCCTGCAGATCTTCGATGGTGCGGTAGCTCGACTGTCCTTCGAAATGCGTAGTCACCAGCGTGATCTGGCCGCTCTCGATGGTGGCGTAAACCAACTCGTGCGCGTCGACAATCAACTGCCGGTTCTCTTTGCGGACCAGCAGCTTGGTCCGGGCCGGCCCCACACGGGGAGGCGGCTCGGCCGTCTGCGTCTTGTGCGACTCCTGCACCGCGCGGCGCGCGCGCTCCAGCGTTTCCTCCAACCGCGCCCGCTCCACCGGCTTCAGCAGGTAATCCATCGCGTCCAGCCGGAAAGCCTCCACGGCGTATTGGTCGAAAGCCGTGGCGAAAATAAAGTGTGGAAGATCGATGTTTTTTTCCCGTAGGCGGCGCACCACGCCCATGCCGTCCAGGCCAGGCATCTGCACGTCCAGAAACACCAGATCCGGTTCGAGTTTCTGGATCAGATCGAGCGCCTCGATGCCGTTGACGGCCGTTCCGAGGATCTCGATGTCGGGAATGTCCTTCAGAAGGTAGGCGAGTTCGTCCCGGGCCAGCGGCTCGTCGTCGACGATGATCGCAGTCAACGAAGTCGCGCGATCCTGCATGAACTTGTTATCATAGCAAATTCGCCCCGAATCGCTTCGTGAACCAGAGCGGAAACACCCTAGGAGAATCCAGTTTTGCAGCCACCCAACGTGAAGATCGCCCCCGCTGACGGTAAACTCGGAGTCCTGATCCCTGGACTCGGCGCCGTCACCACAACTTTTATCGCCGGCGTCGAAGCCATCAAGCGCGGCCTCGCCTCCCCCATCGGATCGGTAACCCAGATGTCTACCATCCGTTTAGGCAAACGCACCGACAACCGCAGCCCGAAGATCAAGGATTTTGTGCCGCTGGCCGGATTGGACGATCTGGTTTTCGGCGCCTGGGACATTTTCGAAGACAGCGCCTACGAATCCGCGGCCCACGCCGGAGTGCTGGAAGCGCCCCTGCTGGAAAAGCTGAAAGAGCCGCTTTCGGCCCTAAAACCGATGAAAGCCGTTTTCGACAAGGAATTCGTCAAGCGGCTGGACGGGCCCAACGTCAAGCAGGGCGGCTCCAAGATGGACAAGGCGGAAATGCTGATGGACGACATCCGCAAGTTCCGCGAGTCTACTGGGGCGACGCGCGCCGTGATGATCTGGTGCGGGTCCACGGAAGTGTACCACCAGCCCGCGGCGTGCCATCAGACGGTCAAAGATTTCGAGTGCGCGCTGATGAAGAGCGATCCGGAGATCTCGTCCAGCCAGATCTACGCCTACGCCGCGCTGAAGATGGGCATCCCCTACGCCAACGGCGCTCCGCACCTCACGGTGGATACGCCCGCGTTGCTGGAACTGGCGCGCGAACGGCAGGTTCCGGTATGCGGTAAGGATTTCAAGACCGGCCAGACGTTCATGAAGACACTGGTGGCGCCGGGCCTCAAAGCCAGAATGCTGGGCGTTTCCGGCTGGTTCTCCACCAACATTCTGGGCAACCGCGACGGAGAAGTGCTCGACGATCCTGGCTCGTTCAAGTCGAAGGAAGAGAGTAAGCTCTCCGCGCTGGAACAGATCCTGCAGCCGGACCTCTATCCGGAGCTGTACAAGAACCTCTACCACAAGGTTCGGATCAACTACTATCCTCCTCGCGGTGATTCCAAGGAAGGGTGGGACAACATCGACATCTTCGGGTGGCTCGGCTATCCGATGCAGATCAAGATCGATTTCCTCTGCCGCGATTCGATTCTGGCCGCGCCGCTTGTGCTGGACCTGGTGCTGTTCATGGACCTGGCGCAGCGTGCCGGAATGAAAGGCGTGCAGGAGTGGCTGTCATTCTTCTTCAAAGCGCCCATGACGGCGCCGGGACTCTACCCCGAGCACGACATTTTCATTCAGTTGATGAAGCTCAAGAACACCTTGCGCTGGATGCAGGGTGAGGACCTGATTACGCACCTCGGCCTGGAATACTACGACTAAGCGTGGCGGCACACCTCTGACATGAAGGTTCTTGTAATCGGCGGCACAATGTTTATAGGCCGGCGGCTTGTCGCCGAGCTTTTGAAGGCCGGGCATGACGTTACTGTCATGCACCGCAAGCCGAAGCACGACCTTGGCCGCCGCGTGCACAACCTGCAGGCGGACCGCGGTGACGTGGAAGCCGTCCGCGAGGCGCTCTCGCGCGGTGGATTCGAGGTCGTGTACGACGATGCCTACGACTGGGAGCGCGGAACCACCGCCGGCCACGTGGAAGCCGCCGCGCTGGCCGTGGCCGGCGAGCGCTTGCACCGCTACGTTTTCATGTCCAGCGTAGCCGCCTACGGCGACGGTCTGAACCATCACGAAGGCGACGCCCTGGCCGCCGACGATGATCCGAATCCGTACAGCCGCAACAAGGCGATGACCGAGCGGATGCTGTTCCGCCTCCACCAGCGGAGCGGCTTCCCTGTGGTCACGTTCCGCCCGCCCTATGTCTTTGGCCCGGGCAATCCGTTCTACCGGGAAGCGTTTTTCTGGGACCGTATGCGCGACGGCCGCCCGCTGGTTCTGCCTGGCGACGGTCACCGGCTGATGCAGTTCGTGTATGTGAAGGACCTGGTCGCGTCCATGCTACGCGCGATCGAAGTGGCCGACGCCGCCGGCGAAGCGTTCAACATCGGTTACGACCGTCCCCAGACGCAGCTCGAAGTGGTCCAGGCGCTCGCCATCGCTGCGGGCAAGAAACCCAACATCGTGCGCGTGCCCCGCGAGCGGATCGTCGAAGCCGGCGGCAACCCCCTCGGCCAGCCCGCGTATTTCGGCTTCTATTACGACATGCCGGCCATTACGGAAGTGGTCGCCAAGGTCAAGCGCATTCTGAAATTCGAAGCGACACCCTTCGACAAAGCGCTGAAAGAGACTTATCGCGCCTGGCTGAAGGAAAAGCGCACACGCAACGATTACAGCTTCGAGGACAAGCTGATCGCACTGGCTGCCCCCACCGTCGCCGCGGACTAAGCTGCTTGTACCGAGCCGCGCGCGTCAGCAAGCGGTCCCACCAAGTGGGTGAGGCAGCCTTCAGCCCGCCGCCGGAGTTTCTACATTTCCGGGCAAATGGGCTGGCCTTACCGCTTGGTCGGTAGCCAAGGTGGGGCCTGGGTCAATCTTCTTCACCGATACGACTGGCGTCCGCCAAAGGTCCAGCTCCCCGGGACCACAGTGTTACACTAACCCAAACTCGGAGATTCCAAAATGGCTCGACTGACCTCACCCGCTCTTCTTTGTCTTACGTTCGCTGGACTCGCCGTGGCCCAGCCCCGGATCACCGGTATCCAGAACAACTACAGCTATCTGCTGCCTGGCACGCCCAACTACGCCATCGCGCAAGGCTGCATCTTCACCCTGTATGGTGCGAACATGGCCCCTGCCGGCCTGCTTCAGCAAGGCTTCAACCCCTCACTGAGCCGGAACCTTGGCGGTGTGTCGATCAAGATCACAATCGCCGGAACCACCACCGAGGCCATCCCCTACTATGTGTCGCCGGATCAGATCGCGGCCATCCTTCCGTCTGCCACTCCGGTCGGCTCCGGTACCATGACGGTGACCTACAACGGCCAGACCAGCGCTGCCTTTTCCCTGACCGTGGTGCAAAGCGCCTTCGGAATTCTGACGCTCGGCGGAAACGGGCTCGGTGCGGCCGCGGTCTACGACCTGAACTACAGCTACATCACGCCCACCAATGCCGCTAACCCCGGTCAAATCGTCACTTTCTGGGGTACCGGTCAAGGACCCGACCCTAACGACGAAACCCGCCCCATCGCCGCGCCGCAGAACCTCTCCAGTCTCCCCTTCGAGTTCTACATCGGCAACAAGCCCGCGAAAGTCATCTATCACGGCCGGTCCGGGTTTCCCGGCCTGGATCAGATCGCCGTCGAGATTCCCGAGGGCGTCTCCGGCTGTTACGCTTCGGCCTACGTCAAGACCGGCAACATCATGAGCAACTTTACGTCGATCCCCGTGGCCGCCTCGGGAAGAGTCTGCACCGACTGGTTCACATCGAGCGACGAGGTTCAGCGCCTTCTCGGAACCGGGAAGACCGAGGTCAACCTCGGTTGGTTCTACCTCGTCAAATTCCTGTCCTACACGCCCAGCTTCGGGGGCCAACCTGCCCGCTTGCTCACCCAGGATTCCGCCACCGCCCAGTTCATGCGCTACACCCCGTTTGATTCGAGCAACTGGGGCGCTGTCGGCGGCTTTGCGAATCCCGGTTGCATAGTGACCACATGGAAGACGCAAAGTCCGTTTGTGGCTCCATTTCTGAAGCGCCTGGATGCGGGCCCCGCCGTTACTCTCACCCTGCCGGACGGCAATACCCGAACGCTGACCAGACAGCAGGTGGGCTTCAACTACTCCTTCTCGGTGAACGATGCCACGCCCGGCGCGCAGTTGATTATCCCGCCCGCTGGAGGAACCTTCCAATTCCACGCACCCGGCGGGGCCGATATCGGGGCCGCCGACGCTACGATCGCCGCCGCCAACCCGCTGGTCTGGAACGAGCACATCACCATCTCCAACGTCAGCCGCTCGCAGCCTCTCACCGTGACCTGGCGGGGCGGCACTCCCGGAGGATTCGTGCTGATCCAGGGCGGCGCGGTTGCCGGAGCCAACGGCGAAATCTACACTTCCTTCGGCTGCACTGAAGCTGTGGAAGCCGGGCGCTACACCGTCCCGCGCGATGTGCTCGCGTCCATGGTCGCCAGCAACGTTACTCCTCCCCTGAACATTCCAACCGGGAGCCTGCTCGTAGAGCACTTCACGCTTCCCGCGCGCTTCACTGCGCCAGGGCTGGACCACGGCTCGATCATATGGGAGAGCTACAGTGGAACGTCGGTGAACTACCAGTAGACTTCGGCGTCGCTGTCGGGCAGGAATATTTCACTGGAGTGATCGACGCCAGGCTGCCCCGTCACCCGATTTCCGGGGCGGCACTGAGAACCGGGTGATCGCTGCGTAACTTGCTTCGCGCCCCCCATCGCACCGCCGGGCTCTACAAACGTTGATGTTCGCGCATGCCCAGGCAATATTCTGGCTTGGCCCAAATGCGCGGTATGATTCTCTTTGTGATACGTCGGCTCTACGTTCATAACTTCCGGTGCCTGGAGAACTTCGAGTTGCCGATATCAGGTCAATCGTCTGCCCTGCTAATCGGAAAAAACGGCGCGGGCAAGACAACCGTTGGGCTTGCGCTGGAAATTCTACACAGGATCGCCCGAGGTACGAACCGTGTAGGCGACCTGGTGAAGCCAAAGGATCTCGCTCGTGGGCGCACGGATGTACCGATGCGATTTGAAATTGAAGTCGAGCTGGAGACCAGGATCTACGGGTACGCTATCGCCTTTGAACTCCCAAGGGGGTTCAAAGAACTCCGCGTATTCGAAGAAAAGCTCACCGTTGGCGGCCAGGCCGTTTACAGCCGGGAAGTCGCCAACGTGCGGCTTGCAAGAACAGGCCAGGACAAGGAGGCGAATTTCCTTATCGACTGGCACCTCGTGGCTCTGCCGATCATTCAGCAACAGTCGAAGAACGATCCCTTATTCGTTTTCAAGCAGTGGCTTGCTCGCATGCTCATCCTCCGGCCGATGCCCGGTTTGATTCTGGGGGACTCCAAAGAGGAGACGCTGGAGCCGGCTCCTCAGGTCACCGATTTTGGTGCATGGTTTTCAGGTCTCTTGGCCTACGCGCCATCTGCCTATACCAAGATCGACGAGTACCTCAAGCAGGTCATGCCCGACCTGAAGGACATCAAGAATCCTTCGGTTGGCACGGACGCTCGGAGTTTGGTGGTCCAATTTTCTTCCAACGAGCAGGGAAGTATAACCCTTCCTTTTGAGGACCTGTCGGACGGCGAGAAATGTTTCATGATTTGTGCGCTGGTGCTTGCCGCGAACGACGCTTACGGCCCGCTGTTTTGCTTCTGGGATGAACCCGACAATTATCTTGCGCTCTCTGAGGTCGGGCATCTGGTGCTGGCTCTCCGCAAAGCTTTCCAAACAGGCGGCCAGTTCATCGCAACGTCGCACAACCCCGAAGCGATCCGCCGTTTTTCCGGCGAGAACACGCTTCTCCTCTACAGGAAGAACCATCTTGAGCCCACGATGGTACGTCAACTCAACGAAATCCAGGTAAGCGGCGACCTTGTAGGCGCGCTCGTTCGCGACGACCTGGAGCCATGAGCGTCAACAGATATCTTCCACACGTCTTGGTGCTGCCCGAGGACGATGCAAACCGCCAATTGGCGAACGGTTTCCTTTTGGGCCGGTATCTCTCGGCCCGGAAGATCCAGGTGCTCGAGGAGGCAGGCGGGTGGAACGAAGTACTGGAACGTTTTCTGTCCGACCACGTCGATGGAATGAATCTTTATCCCGGCCGATGTATGGTTCTCTTGATCGACTTCGATGGAAGGGAGGAGCGGCTACAAGTAGCAAAGGCGCGGATTCCCGGTCCTTTGACTGACAGAGTATTTGTTCTCGGCGCACTGAGCGAACCGGAAGCCCTGAGGCCCAGCCTCGGATCTTATGAAACCATCGGTCTGGCGATGGCGCGGGATTGCCGCGAAGAAACGAACATAACTTGGGGGCACCATCTCCTTCGACACAATGTAAACGAGTTGGACCGTTTACGCGAGCGGGTACGTCCGCTATTGTTCCCGTCCATTTGAAGGACGGTGGGAGCGTACATTCTTCCCCTTCTCACGCCAGCCGCCCAAGCTGCTGCTCGACCGCAGTCAGAATGTCCGCTGCCTGCGCGCCGTCCACCGGCAGACGCAGCACGCCTGCCGGCGTAAATTGCGCCCCTTTCACACCGCTGACCAGATCCATCAGCTTCACCGGATCGATGCGGGTCTCCTGGTGGAACTTGATATTCAGAATGCCCTGGCGTCGGTCGATCGTCTCAATGCCGAGCTTCTCCGCCATGGTCTTGAGCGCGCTGTAGCCGATGAGGTTGCGCACCGCCTCGGGCGGCGGCCCGTAGCGGTCCGCGATCTCTTTCGCGATCGCCTCGCGCTCGGCCGGGTCCAGCGCTCCCGCGATGCGTTTGTACAGCCGCAGGCGCTGGTTCTCGTCGGTAATGTAGTCCGACGGAATGCGCACGTCGAGCCCAAGCGTGAGCGACGTGTGGATCTCCAGCGGCACCTCCTCGCCCTTCAGCTCCCGCACCGTCTCCTCCAGCATTCGCACGTACATGTCGAACCCGACGGCTTCGATGTGGCCGTGCTGCTCGCCGCCCAGCAGGTTGCCCGCCCCGCGCAGCTCCAGATCGAGCGCGGCGATCTTGAAGCCGGCGCCAAGGTCCGAAAACTCCTTCAGCGCGGCCAGGCGCTTGCGCGCGATCTCGGTCAGCTCGGTGTCCTGCGGCACCAGCAGATACGCATACGCCCGGCGATTGGAACGGCCGACGCGCCCACGCAACTGGTACAGCTCGCTCAAGCCGTAGCGCTCGGCGTTCTCGATGACGATCGTGTTGGCCAGCGGAATATCCAGCCCGTTCTCGGCGATGGTGGTGCATACGAAGACGTCGAACTCGTGCCGCATAAACGCCAGCATCGATTTTTCGAGCGCCGCTTCCGGCATCTGGCCGTGGCCGACGCCGACCCGGCAGTTGGGAACCAGCTCCTGCAGCATCGCCGCCCGCGCCCAGATGGAATCCACGCGGTTATGGATGAAGTAGACTTGGCCGCCGCGTCCGATTTCCAGCTCAATCGCCGCCTTCAGGATGTCTGGATGAAAATGCGCCACCGTGGTCTGGATGGAGAGGCGGTCCTTGGGCGGCGTCTCGATCACCGACATGTCGCGCAGGCCGAGCAAGGCCATGTGCAAGGTCCGCGGTATCGGCGTAGCGCTCATCGAAACCACATCGACGCTTTTCTTGAGCTGCTTCAAACGCTCCTTGTCGCGAACGCCGAAGCGCTGTTCCTCGTCGACAATCACCAGGCCCAGGTCGCGAAACAGGACGTCCTTCGATAGCAGCCGGTGCGTGCCGATCGCGATGTCCACCTTGCCCGCGGCGATATCGTCGACCGATTGTTTCAGCTCCTTCGTCGAGCGGAAGCGGCTGAGCATGTCGATGCGCACCGGGAACGGCTGGAAGCGGCGCTTGAAAGTCTCGAAATGCTGGAACGCCAGCACTGTCGTCGGCGCCAGCACCGCCACCTGCTTGCCGTCGCCCAGCGCCTTGAACGCCGCCCGCATCACCACCTCGGTTTTGCCGAAGCCGACGTCGCCGCACAGCAGCCGGTCCATAGGCTGCGTGTTTTCCATATCCCGCTTGATGTCGGCGGCGGCGGTGACCTGGTCCTCCGTGGGCGTGTACTCGAAAGCTTCCTCGAACTCGCGTTGCCAGTTGGAATCGGCGGAGAAGGAAAAGCCTTCGGCCATCTTGCGCGCGGCGTAGAGTTTGAGCAGCTCCTCCGCCATGTCGCGCATCTTGGCTTTGACGCGCGTTTTGGTCTTGGCCCACGTGGCGCCGCCCAGCCGGTCGAGCGACGGCTTCGCGTCGGCGCCTGCGCCGCGATAGCGCTGCACCAGATCCATGCGGGTCAGCGGAAGATAGAGCTTCGCGCCGGCCGAATACTCGATCAGCATGAAGTCGTCCTTGGTGTCGCCCTGGACCAGCTCGCGCAGTCCAAGGAACTGGCCGACGCCGTGCTCGGAGTGGACCACGTAATCGCCGGGCTTCAAGTCCAGCAGGTCGGCCGAGAACGTCGCCATGTGCGACTTGGCCGGTGTCGGCCGCGCCACCAGCTCCGGCGTCTCGAACAGGTCTTCGGAGCCGAAGATGGCCAGGCTGGCGTCGGTCAGCAACGTGCCTTTCCGGATGGCCCCGCGCGCCAGGAACGTCGACGCCTCGGCGCCGGCGTAGTAGGTTCGCTCGGCCAGCGAATCCGGCCCCTTGCCGGCTTCCACGCCGAGCTGATACGGTACGCCGTACTCGCGGAACACGTCCGCCAGCCGCTCCACCTCTCCGGTGGAGGCGGCGAAGAAGACCACGCGCCGGCCCGATTCCACCAGCGCCCTCGTTTCTGAAATCGCGATCGGCAAATTCCCGTGGAACGCCATGGACGGGCGCGTGCCGATGTGCAGCGACGGTCCGGCCAGATCCAACTGGCGCATCGCGACCGCGGTGGCGGCCGCGGCGCTCTGCTCGAGCTGCTCCCATGTGAAATAAACCGCGCCGGCCGCGTCCGGATCGCCGCCCTGGTCCAGCCGCTTCCAGGCGCGCTCGGCCGCGCCGCGGATCTGCTCCGGCTCGTCCCATACCAGGATCGGCCGGTCCATCAGGGAAATCAGCGAATCGGTGCGGGGCTGATCGGGGAGCACGTCGAACTCCCAGCCCGGCGCCACCGCGACCCCGCGAGGGCGCGGCGTCTCCACCAGCGGCAGCAGCGAGCAGGATTCGATCTTCATCACCGACCGCTGCGACTGCACGTCGAAGCGGCGGATGGAATCGATCTCGTCGCCGAAGAATTCCAGGCGCACCGGCTGCGGCGATTCCGGCGAGAACACATCGACGATGCCGCCGCGCACCGAGTACTCGCCCACCATTTCGACCGGCTCGCGCCGTTCATACCCGATGGATTCCAGGTGCGCGATCAATTCCTCGAGCGGCACTTCGTCAGCGGGGCGCAGCGTGAGCGCCAGTTGCCGGTAAGCGGCGGCGGGACGCAGGCGCAACAGCGCCGACGCGATGGGCGTGATGGTAATGGAGGCGCGCTGCGTGGCCAGGCGCAGCAGGCCCATGGCGCGCTGCTCGCTGATCTCGGCGTGCGGGGAGAGGCCCTGGTGTGGCAGCACGTCGAATGCCGGTAGCATCTGCGGGCGCGGCTGGTCGCGGCCGGCGACCAGAATGTCGAAGAATGTCTCCACCGCTTCGGTCAGCGCCTCGGCTTCCTTGCTGCCGTCGGTCACCAGCAGCAGCGGGCGCTCCGTGAGCTGCCACAGCAGCACCGCATACACGGCCTTCGCAGTGAGCGTGAGGCCGGAGAGCGAAACCGGCTCGCCCGGGGCCGCGGTGCGCAGAAGCTGGACCGCTTCCTGGAACGCCGCATGGCGCGAGAGCGAAGCGAACAGATCTCGAATCGCCGGGTGGGTCATTGCGTCGGATTCAAGGCTGCCGCTTCAGTAACAATTCTTCGATGGAGGTGGTGGAATAGCCAGGCTCCAGCGGCAAGGGCATCACGACGCCGCCGGTCGCCTCCACTTCCTCGCGGCCGGCGATAAAATGCGCCCAATCGGCGCCCTTCACCAGCACGTCGGGCAGCACGGCGGCGATCAGCTCGCGCGGCGTATCCTCGTCGAATAGCGCGACGGCGTCCACCGCGGCCAGCCCGCACGCCACTTCCACGCGGTCCTGCTGTGGCATCAGCGGACGCGACGGGCCTTTCAGCCGGCTGACGCTGGAATCCGTGTTCAGCGCCAGAATCAGCACGTCGCCCAGCGAGCGTGCTCGCTCCAGCAAGCGCACGTGCCCGGGATGCAACAGGTCGTAGCAGCCGTTGGTAAACACCACCTTCTTGCCGGCGGTCTTCCACGCAGCGCGCTCGGCAACCAGCTCGGGACGCGTATAGAAGCGGGCCATCGTCAGTCGGTGATCACGATGCTGGGGCCGGCCGGAGCGCCGATCTCGGCGACGCGGCGGTCGGCGGCGCGAGCCAGCTCTAAGAACGCCGCGGCCCGCGGATCGGAATCGCCCCGCAGGGCCACCGGCTTTCCGGAGTCGCCGCCGATGCGGATTTCAGGATCCAGCGCCACTTCGCCCAGAAAGTGAATGCCCATTTTCTCCGCCGTGCGGCGCCCCCCGCCCGCGCCGAAGACGTCCATGCGGGTGCCGTCCGGCAGCAGAAGGTAGCTCATGTTCTCCACCACGCCCAGAATCTCGACCTTCACCTGGTGGAACATGTGGACCGCCTTGCGCGCGTCCTCCAGCGAAACTTCGGAAGGCGTGGTGACGACGATGGCGCCGGTGAGCGGCGCGGTTTGGATCAGCGTGAGCTGCACGTCGCCCGTGCCCGGCGGCAGGTCGATTAGCAGATAGTCGAGATTGTCCCAATCCACGCCGCGCAGGAACTGTTGAATCACGCTGTGCAGCATCGGCCCGCGCCAGACCAGCGGCTTGTCGCCGGGATTGAGGAATCCCATCGACATCACCTGAATTCCGTGGACTTGCAGCGGCTGGATGCGTTCGCCGCGCGCCATGGGCGTCTGGTTGATGCCAAGCATCAGCGGGACGTTGGGGCCGTAGACGTCGGCGTCCAGCAGCCCGACACGATGGCCCAGGCGCGCCAGCGACAACGCAAGGTTGACGGAGACAGTCGTCTTCCCGACTCCGCCCTTGCCCGAACCGATAGCGATCAGATGGCGGACACCGGGTATGGGTACCTTGGGAAGCTGGCCAGGTTGTTGGGGATTCATGTACTTCTCTAGTGTAAACCGTGCGACGGGTCGGCGCCTCGCGAGGGCAATACTCATCTGAATACTTATCTGTATACTGTTTTGTAGCGTTTGTGGTATACTGACGGTAGCTCCTATGAAGGCCGTCGAAAATCCCAACATCCGTATCTCGGCGCGCTCGAAGTCAGTGCTGCGAGCGCTAGCCAGGCAGGCTGGAAAACCAATGCAGGCCGTTCTAGACGAGGCGATTGAACATTACCAGCGGGAGAAGTTTCTCGACGAGGTGAATACCGCTTTTGCAAACTTGAGAAGCGATCCAAAGGCATGGAACGAAGAGCAGGCCGAACGAGCGCTTTGGAGTAAGACGCTGAACGACGGACTTGATAAGGAATGAGCGCGTTCGAACCCAGCCGCGGCGATGTTTGGTCGATCAATCTCGATCCCACCCTTGGTCGAGAACAAGCCGTTACCCGCCCGGCTCTTGTGGTTTCCGTCGACAAATTCAATCATGGCCCCGCCGACTTGATCATCGTCCTGCCGATTACGTCCAAGGACAAGAAGCAGCCCATTCATGTTCCGCTGAAACCGCCCGAGGGCGGTCTTTCGATGCTCAGCTTCGTGAAATGTGAGGATATCCGTTCCGTCACGAAGCAACGGCTCAAGCAGTTCTACGGGACGATTTCGGTGGAGACCATGGCTGAAGTCGAGATGCGCATTCGAATCCTTTTCGGTCTCTAGAGCAAGAGAGCAAGGCCTTCGGCAGCAAGAACGTCGCGCGCCTGCAACGTCGGGTGGCGTCGCTCGCCGTCGGCATAGGGGCTTGGTTGCGAAAAATGACTGAGCCGGCCGCCCGCTACCCCCGCTTCCGCCCCGCGGCCTTCTTCGCCTTCATCTCCACCACGGGCGCCTCAACCTCGCTGGCGGCTTGCGCTGCGACGGTCATCGGCTTGCGCGCTTCCAGGCTCTTCTTGAGCGCTTCCATGATGTCCACCACTGGCGCCACCGCGGGCGAGGAGATCTCCACCACCTTGCGGCCGGCCAGTTTCGTCTGGATCATCTGATCGAGATTTTCGCGGTAAGTATCCTTGTACTTCTCCGGCTGGAACTTGTCGGCCAGGGACTGCACCAGCATCATCGCCAGGTTCATCTCCTTCTCGCTGACCAGCTCGGTGTTAGTCCTGAACTCGTCCACCTTGCGTATCTCATCGGCGTAATACATGGTGTGCAGCAGGATGCCGCGCTCGCCGGGACGCAGGATCACAATGTGCTCGCGATTGTGCATCGCGATCTTTGCCACGCCGTAATACCCGGACTTGCGCAAAGCCTCGAACAGCAGCGCGTAGGGCTTCTCGCCGCCTTCCTCCGGTGCCATGTAGTAGGAGCTTTCGAGGTAAATGGCGTCGACGTCCTTGGCCTCGACGAACTCCAGAATCTCCATCACCTTGGACGTCTTCGGAGCGACGGCCTTGATCTCCTCGTCCTCGATGATGACGTAGCGGTCCTTTTCGTACTCGTAGCCTTTGACCAGCTCACTGCGCGGAATCGGCTTGTCCTCGGCTTGGCAGTAGAGAACGTTCTTGATCCGGGAATTGTCGTGCTTGTGGATCTGGTTGAAGCTGATGGTTTGCCCGCGCGCGGCGGAGAACAGGCGGACCGGCAGTGAAACCAGCCCAAAGGTAAGGTGCCCTTTCCAGACGCTGGTGGCCATGTGTTTCAGCCTACCAGGAAACGCGCGGGGCGGAGGGATCGGCGGTGTAAGTTGAGTAGCGCCCGGGCTTTTCGCAGCCAAAAAGGTGGTCTCAAAAACGGCTCCGCCGGTTTCACGCCAGGCAAATCGTTGAAAACATTTGAGGTCGAAAATGGTTTGGGTACTATTTCACAACTCTCTTACGTTCGCGGCTCGGTACCCGCGGCTACCGCGGACGCATCGGTGCCGCGCGGCAGCTTGTCGATGCTCTCCAGCGGCTCCAGTTCGCCGCCTCCCGCCGCGCCCATGTCCTGCAGCCGCCGCGCCGTGACCAGCACGCGCGACTCCACCGCCCCGACCGCGGCATTGTAATGCGTCACCGCGCCCAGCAGGCTGCGCCGCAGCTTATCCAGATGCTCCCGCAGCGTCAGCGTGCGCTCATAAAGCTGCCGCCCCAGGTCGCTGATGGCCTGCGCGTTTTCCGCCACGCGCTCCTGCCGCCAGCCGTACGCGACGGCTTTCAGCAGCGCGATCAGCGTCGTCGGCGTGGCCAGAATGACCTTCTGCTCCACGCCGAATTCGATCAGCGACGGGTCGTGCTCCAGCGCCGCGCTGAAGAAGGCTTCACCCGGCAGAAACGCGACCACGAACTCCGGCGAATCCGGCAGCCGGCTCCAGTAGGACTTGGCGGACAGCGCGGCAATATGGCTGCGAACCTGCGCCGCGTGCTCCCGGAAGCGGGCCGCGCGAAACGCGTCCTCGCGCGACTCCACCGCCGCCAGATACGCTTCCAGCGACACCTTGGCGTCCACGATGACGACCTTCTGATTCGGCAGCCGGATAATCAGGTCCGGACGCAGCGCGCCATCCTCGCCGCCGGGCAGCGTCGGCTGCTGCACGAAATCGCAGTACTCCACCATGCCGGCCAGCTCCACCACGCGCCGCAACTGGATCTCGCCCCACCGTCCGCGCTGCGAGGGCGACCGCAGCGCGCCTACCAAACGGGCCGTCTCCTGCCGCAAATCGGTCTGCGCCTTCACCAGGTCCTCGACGTGCGCCAGCAACCCGCGATACGCCCCCTCGCGCCGCGTCTCCATCTCCCGCAAGTGCGCGCCCACGCGCTCCAGCGACTCGTTAATCGGCTGCTGCTGCCTCTCCAGAGCCGAAGCGGCCAGCGTAAGAAACGTCTCCGAATTATCATGAAGGGCGTCGGCGCAAAGGGCTTTGATCTGGGTTTCAAGCGCGGCCGCCTGTTTCTCGCGGCTGTCCAGCCGCTCGCGCAGCACGGCGTTTTCGGTCCGGGACTCGGCCAGTTTGCGCTGGCCCCACCACAGCCCGGCGGCGAGGCCGGCCGCGATTCCCAGCAGGGCCGGAAGCAGATCCATGCGACTGTTATCGCACGAAATGCAGGTTCCCAGCCGCCAGTGGTTATTGCGCGGGATTGGCGTCGTGTACGCCGTCGCCTTCGCGTCGCTGGCGCCGCAACTGCCCGGCCTGATCGGCCGCCAGGGGCTACTGCCCGTGACCGCTGTGGCCGACTGGAGCGACGTCGTATGGCAGGCGGCCGCGCCCGGCGCCGCGGCGCTGGCTTTAGCGCCGGCGGCTGGTTTCACTCGCTGGTGGATCTTCACCCTGCTCTGGGCGCTCTATTACGCCGCCGACTTCCTCGGCCAGGACTTCATGAGCTTCCAGTGGGACGCACTCCTGCTGGAGGCCGGCTTCCAAGCTATCCTGCTGGCGTCGCGAGCCTGCCCGCCGTGGCTGGCCGCGTGGCTGCCGCGGATCCTCTTATTCCGCCTGATATTTTCCTCGGGCGCGGTCAAGCTGCTGAGCGGAGACGTCACCTGGCGCGGCCTCACCGCGTTGCAGTTTCACTATGAGACTCAGCCGCTGCCCAATCCGCTCTCCTGGTACGCGCATCATCTGCCGGATTCGTTTCAGACCTTTTCCACTGGAATGACGCTGGGCCTGGAGCTGGCTGTGCCGCTCCTCATCTTCACCCCGTGGATGGCCCGGCGCATCGCCTTGGTGCTGCTGGCCGGACTTCAACTGCTGATCCTGCTGACCGGCAACTTCGCGTTCTTCAACCTGCTGGCTCTGGCGCTCTGCCTGTCGCTGTTCAACGACTTGCCCGCCGGACCGCCAGCGCCCCGCTGGCGGCAGTGGCCGGTCATCGCTCTGGGCGTCGTGCTGATCGCCGGCAACCTCCTGCAGCTTGCCGCGCTGCTCGGCGCGCAAACACGCCCGCTCTTCTGGCTGGAGCGTTACCAGATCGTGAACCGCTACGGCCTGTTCGCCGTGATGACCACTTCGCGGCCGGAGATCGTAATCGAAGGCAGCCGCGACTCAATAGAGTGGAAGGAGTACGAATTCCACTACAAGCCCGGCGACATCCGCCGCGCGCCGCCTGTAGTAGCGCCTTACCAGCCCCGGCTCGACTGGCAGATGTGGTTCGCCGCTCTCGGCAGCTTCCGCCAGCACCCCTGGTTTCCCATGCTGCTCCAGCGCCTGCTCGAAGGCTCGCCGCCGGTGCTGTCTCTGTTGGGCCGGAATCCCTACCCCGATGCGCCGCCCAAGTACATCCGTGCCCGCCTCTATGAATACCGCTTCACCACGCCCGAGGAGCGCCGAGCGACAGGCGCATGGTGGCATCGCGAATTGCGTGGAGAATACTATCCAGCCGTTTCGCTGAAATGAGCCGCCACCAAGGGCGCCACCGCCGGCGGCACCAGGTGTTCCCACGGCTCGCCCCTTGCGATTCGTCGTCGAACTTCGCTGGACGAGATGTGGTCCAGATCCTCCTCGACGTCCAGCGCGTGAATCCACCGCTCCAGCTCCGGAGGCGGCGCGTAATCGCCGTGCCGCGCCGCCACCAGCAACTCGAAGACCCGCAGTTGCTCTAAAAACGCCCCGGGCCGGCCATAGTCCCAGTGGACGATGCGCTCGGCCGCGTCGCGTCCTACCAGCACGTAAAGCAGCTTCGCCCCATCGCCCACCGCTTCCCGGCACTCCCGAGCGATGTCGATGAACAGCCCGGACTCCGACGACGCCACTGAGAACCGGGGCTGATCGTCCACCGCCGCCCGCACCCATTTCAGCCGCTCCTCGAAGGGCGCCCCTTGCCACTCCTTGTGTGGAAACACCCGAGGCAACACAAACATAACTTCATCGGCGTGGCGCAGCGCAGCCTCGGCGAGCGCCATGTGCGCCCGCGTGGGTGGGTGAAAAGCGCCCGAAAACAGCGCCAGGCTTGAGGCCGAATCCGGTGCGCGTCCAAAGAATTCCATACGCGGAGTGGTATCCTCATTGTCCTATGAAGATGTTCTTCCTCTTTGTGGCGGGCGTGTCTCTTGCAGGTGCGCAGGACTTCGACGTGCTGATTCGCGGAGGCCGGATCGTGGACGGAACCGGCAATCCTTCCTACATGGGCGACGTCGGAATCCGCGGCGGCAGAATCGCCGCGATGGGGAAATTGGACGGCAAGACCGCCGGCCGCGTCATCGATGCCAAGGGCCTGACAGTGACGCCCGGCTTCATCGACATCCACAACCATTCCGACTACACGCTCGTCGTCGACGGCGACGCGCAGAGCATGGTCCGCCAGGGCGTGACGTCGATGATCTTCGGCGAAGGCGGCTCGGCCGCGCCGGTGGGCGGCAAACAGACCACACGCGATTTCAACCGCGCCGACTGGACCGACCTTTCCGGCTACTTCGCCAAGCTGCTGAAGCAAGGCATCTCCACCAACATCGGCACCTACGTGGGGTCCAGTCAGATCTGGACTTATATCCGCGGAGAAAAAGCCGGCCCGCCAACGCCGGACGAGTTAACAGCAATGCGCGCCGAAGTCCGCAAGGCGATGGAGCAAGGCGCGCTGGGCGTCGCTAGTTCCCTCAGCGGCCCGCCCGGATCGTGGATCGACACGGACACTCTGGTCGCCATGTGCCAGGAGGCGGCGAAGTACGGCGGCATCTATTCCACCCATATGCGCACCGAAGGCTTTGGCGTATTCGAATCCGTTGCCGAGGCGATCGAGATCGGACGCCGCGCCGGCGTTCCGGTCGACATCATTCACCTCAAGCTGGCCGAGCACAAACTGTGGGGCCAGATGCCGGAGCTGATCACGTCGATCGCCGCCGCGCGCGCCCGCGGCGAGCAGGTGGAAGCGCACGTCTATCCCTACCGCGCGGGCCAGAATAACCTGTCATCGATCATTCCGCCCTGGGCGCACGAAGGTGGATCGAAGGCGCTGGTCGCCCGGCTGAAGGATCCGTCGTTGAAGGAGCGCCTCGTCCGCGAGGTCGAGAACGGCATCCCCGGAACCAACTGGTACAACCACTACACGGCGACCGGAACCTGGGAGGGCATGCTGCTGGTGTCGTTCTCCAACCCGGAGTACAAGAAGTTCGAAGGCAAACGCATGAGCGACGTGATCCAGACGCTCGGCGGCAATCCGATCGACGTACTGTTCAAGGTGCTGATCGACAACAACGGCGGCGTCCCCACGGTCTACTTCCATCACTCCGAGGACGACATGCGCTACGCCCTGAAGCAGCCGTTCGTCTCCATCGGTTCCGACGGCACGGCGGTGAAGACCGACGGACCGCTGGCGCGCGGCAATCCGCATCCCCGCTACTACGGCACGTTCGCCCGCGTGCTGGGCCGCTACGTGCGGGAGGACAAGGTGATCACGATGGAGGAGGCGATCCGCAAGATGACGTCCGCCAACGCCGCCAAGGTGCGGATCTATGACCGCGGCCTGCTGCGGCCCGGCTTGGCGGCCGACGTGACGGTCTTCAACGGGGACACCATCATCGACCACGCGACCTACGAAAAGCCGCACCAGTATGCCACCGGCGTCGAGTATCTTGTCGTGAACGGCAAGCTGGTGCTCGATCGCGGGAACCACTCCGGCGCACGGCCGGGAACGATTCTGTTCGGCCAGGGGAAGCGGTAAAGCGGCCTACCGTTCCAACTCGTCCGTGGTCTTCGCCCCGCAACCGCGCAGGTACTCCGCAATCTCGCTCTGCTCCCCGTGTAGTGCCCAACCCAGCGGCGTGCCCTGATAGATCGTGTCTCGAATATCCAGCCGCGCCCCCCGCTCCACCAGCAGCCGGACCACAGCGGCGTGACCCGCCAGCGCCGCCTGGTGCAGCGGCGTAGAGTGCGAATGGTTCCCGTCCGGGTTGTACCGGTTCGGGTCTTCGCCGGCGTCCAGCAGCAGCCCGACGATTTCCGCGTGACCCAATTGCGCCGCCAGCGCCAGCGCCCGGTGCCGCGTCTCCGCGTCCGCGCCCTCCAGCAGCCGCCGCGCATCCGCGACCCGCCCCAGCCCCGCCGCCGCTGCGAGAGTCTCCATCCGCGCCCCGCGCCGCACCAGCGCCTCGGCCGCGTCCAGATATCCGAACGCGAGCGCCGTCAACAGCGGCGAGACCCACTTGCCCTCTCCTCGCGCTTCCACCGCCGCGCCATAGTCCACCAGCGTTTCCACCAGCGCCGCCTGCAAGCCCGCCTTCGCCGGATGACAGCTCGACACCAGCAGGCTCATGGTCGTGCACTGCCCGCCATACAGGTCCGCCAGTGAGTCCACCTCGGCCCCAGCTTCGAGCAGGGCTCTTGCGATCTCCACTGCGTTCGGCGGAGTCTTCTGCCGGTACCCCTCCACGCCATTGGCCCCAATGTAGTGAAGAAGAGTAGCCCGATGCACCGGCGGGTCGAAAGGAGTGCGCCGCGTCGACCGCGCCCGGACCAGTTCCGGACTCGCACGCAGCATCGACGCCAGCCCCGCCAGGTCGCCCTCTATCACCGCCTCCACCGCCGATTCGAACTCGAAGACCGCGGATTGCGGCCGCGTGACCGCGTCCGCGTACTCCGCCAGAGCCGCCCAGTCGAGGAAGCTGTACCAGCGAGCGAGCGCAAGCCGAGCGTCGGCAAGCTCCAGCTTGGCGTCGCGAATCTCCGATTCCGGCAGGTTCTTCGGCAGCCACGTAATCTTCGCATCCAGAAACCGCGGATGGTTCTCGTGGAAGATCCGGATTGCCTCGGCATCGCCCGATCCGTGGGCCGTGAGCAGCTCCTCGGCTTGTTTCTGATATTGCTCAAGCGCGGATTGAAACGGGAGTGGCTTGAACTCCATGACGAAACCGCCTTCGCGGTCGGGCGCGGATGCACCCTTCCGCACTGTGCGTGATGCTACCACGGAACCAAAATTGGCTTACGTGAGCTTTTAAGAATGGTAGAATTAAGGTAGAAACAAAGTAGAAAGGACGGCTTCAGAAGTGGACCAGGCGCTGCCTCTGCAACCCGAGAAGCAAATGAAGGCGCTGATAGTCGCCCGAGAGGCGCGTGGAAAGCAGATCTCGAAGGCTCTCCAGCGGCAGCAGATCGCCAGCCAGTGTTACACATCCCTGCCGCTGTTCGCGAAAAGATCCGAAAAAACCGGAGTCGATCTCGTTCTCGCCGACCTCGAGATGCCCGGCCTCTCGGGCAAGGCCGCAATCCGGAAACTCAAAGAAGTGAAGCACGACGCTGCTTTGGTCTTCGTGACCGCCGAAGCGCCCGCCGCCGTCGGTGAGTTTCTCGAACGCGACGTATTCTTCTGCTCAGTAAGCGACCTCAAAGAAGGGACTCTGAGCAGGATGATCGAAAAAATCAAACGCGGCCCACCAAAGAAAGCCCCGCAGCTAAAGAAAGCCCCACTAGCCCGCCACGTCCTCGTAGACCTGCACGACCCGAAGAGCGGGCGTCTCGACGCGAAGCGTCTCGCGGCCTACTTGCAAATTCCCCTTTCCTCCTTAGCGGCAGCCACCGGCCGCAGCGTCGCGGCGATTCACAAATCCCCCGCCGCGGACTCGCTTCAGCAGTCCCTGGCCCCCATCGCGCAAACGATTTCGCTGCTATCCGAAATCCTCCAGTCCAAAGAGCATGTCCGGGCATGGCTGCATAGCCCCCACCCCGACCTTGGCAACCGGATTCCGATGAGATTGATTCTGGAAGGTCATGCCATCGCGGTTGCCGACTTGCTCTCCGCCGCGCTGGCGGGGCAGCCGTCCTGAATGCTCGCTCAGGGCAATCCTGGTCTGGTTCTAAGACTTGGAAGCCGCCAGTTCGGACCCAGTCGTTGCCTTGATTTCATCAAGGAGGGACTCGATCCTTTTTGTGCTCGCTGAATAATACTCGGAAGGTCTTAGCACCTGCCCGGACGGGCCAAACGAATGAGCCAACTCGGCGCGCAGAATGGACAGACGCGTTGCCGCCTGCTGCTGTCTTATTGCTTTCGCTCCGAACCAACCGATATAGACGCCAACTAGGAAAAGAGCCAAGCCGCTAAACGGCAGGACGAAAGCGGTAGACGTTAGAGCCGACAGCAAACTGCCAGCAGACGCAACAAATACTCCCCATTGGAGCGCACGCACCGCCCTCTGACTGCGCGCGGCGGCGAGTTCATACTGTCGGGTCAGCACCGAAAGGCCCTCGTACACCCGGCCGTAATCCGTCGTTTTCGCGGCGGCATCCAAAATCCCAGCCGGAAGGTGCAACGTCAACAGCAAATCGGTGAAAACGAGCTCGCGGCTCAGCTCTCCCGCTCGCTGCTCGTAAGCTCCAAAGGCGCCGTTACGACGAACTTCGTCAGGCAAACCATTCAGATAGCTCACGAGGTCATCGAGTTCCTCTCTCATCAACGCTGGGTCTCGAATGTTGGCCGCCAAGATCATGATAGCCCGCCAGTCGTGGCCCAAACGCGCCCCTTCAAAGTTCCGCTTCGGCTGCGGCCAAACCATTTCGTCCAGTATTCGATGGCACGGACGGTGAACGATGCATAATGAGCATCGCCTTTAGGCAAAGCATAAATCGGGTAGGCGTCGCAATGAAATGCAGGCTTCATTAGTGGTCCCAGCAACAGTTTCACGATTGGATGATCGGGTGTGAGAGCGGCTAGCTCTCCGTTGTCGGATAGCGGAACCTCAACCGCAATGTCCATATCGCCAGGGGACTCTTTGGCAGTCGTGTAGCTCCCGTTGAGCAACTGACGCGAAGCTTCAGGGATTCCAGCAAGCGTCAGCTCGTAACGGTGGGCGTTCCATCCTCGGTAAATCGAAGCCCGTTGCGCACGTCGCCTGTTCCCACAAACCTGCTCTCGAACTCCATCTGAGAGGGTAGGAAATCGCCGGGTGGCAGACATCCCTCGGCCGTGAAAAGAGGGATCGATCCGCTCAGCCGTGCCGGAAAGTCGCTCAGGAAAACCGAGGATACCATTACGATGTTAGTTTACCAGGGAAGGCGGCCCGAGGACAGCTTGGAGAGCACCAAGTAACGGCCCAAGGAAGTTTGGGCGCGCCGCGTTCGACGCTACCTAACGGCAGCCTGATCGGTTAGGGCCAATGGGCGTCGGCACTTTGGCGAATTACCGTTCCACGATCGCGACTTTGTCGTCCGTCCGAAAGGTCACGAGGGCGAGAAGCTTTCTGTGTGGGCAGCTGCCATCCGTGAACGTTGCCCTGAACGGCCATTCCCTTCGACGCGAACCTAGATCCGGTGGTCAACTAATCGCAGAAGATGACTGGCAAGAATTATGACCTCGGCTGCATCCATCGCATCAGTGGGAACATTCCGATGGCTTTGAGGATTCTTGTACCAGCCTATGGCGCCCGCGAACAGATTCATCATGCCCTCTTGCTCAGCTACGGGTAGAAGAGGATCTGTGAGCGGTCCGGGTGAACTGGTGCCTTGCGCAGGGCGGAACGCTTCTCTCATGAGTTTCACACCGACCGTCTCGGACGGATACTTCCCGGTATCGCGCACTGCAACCTCGACCTCACGAAACGCCTGGAATATAGCAGTATCGTATTCGCCGCGCAGAAACGCGGGATAGACTTTATCTGCGATCGCTGGATGAAGCTTAGCTCGCGGCAGCAGGTTTGCCTTTCCATACGACTCCAGTCCGCCACGAGACTTCACTTTTCTCCCGCGGCGAGTAATGAAGTAATCTTCAGCGCTATGAAATCCAACACGAACGGCGATGAAGTTCTCGCGCTCCAGCCATGACCACGCCTCCATCAAAGCGAGCGGCACCTTATCTTTAATCTCGTTGCGCGCATTTGGATATGGTGGGTAAATACGAAGTGCATTGAAAAAATTATGACGGTTTGGTTGATCGGAGTTCGTCTGCGGAGTTGGATCGCGTGGGTACACGGTGTTGAGATGTTCAAGGAGCACTCCAGCCAACTCTTCTGCCTCAAGAACGAGCAAGTCATCTGGGTTGGGAACAAGTTCCGCTATGGTCAACCCACCCTCCTCACTGACGGGCCAACGCTCTCAGCGCTGTCGGGGAATCGGTCCACGAACGCGCGAAGCTCTATGAAAGCCCTCCCGGCTACGACCAATCCGGAAAGGAAAAAGAAAAAGCTGGAACCCGGCGCCTGATGGCAAGCAGGAGGCAGTATGATCAGGCCCACTCCCGAAGTGCGCTCACTCCCCCAGCTCAAACGTGAAAATCGCACTCCCCGCCGCGATCGCCACCACCTGCTTCCCCTTACTCAAAAACGTCACCGGATTCGCCCGAATCACCCCGCCCGCGTTCTGCCGCCACACTTCCTTGCCCGTCTCCGCGTCCAGTGCAAAGAAATGCCCCTCGTCGCTCCCGCCAAACACCAGTTGCCCCGCGGTCGACAGCACCCCCGCCCACGGCTTGGTATGCAGCCGGTACTCCCATACCTTATCGCCCGTCTTCGGATTCAACGCCCGGATCGCCCCATGCCCCGGATCCTCCGGCAAGTCAATCAGCGGCACGCTCCCGATATAGCGGTTCCCCGGCGAGTACTCCTGCTCCCCCTTCCGGTACACGCTGCGGTTCTCCCACACCGCAAGGTAGAACAGTTTCGTCACCGGACTGTAGCTCGGCGAATACCAGTTCGTCGCGCCCTGCACGCCCGGCCACACGTACGTCCCTTCCGGAGACGGATCGATGTTCACGTTGCGGATCGGCCGCCCGTTCTTCTCCAGCCCCTTCGCCCAGGTCTGCGTCGCGAACGGCTTGCCCGTCAGAAACTTCCCCGTCTCACGGTCCAGCACGAAGTAGAACGCGCTGCGATGCGCCCAGTACACCAGCTTGCGCGGCTTGCCCTCCCACACATCGTCCACCAGCACCGGCACCTGCACCGCGTCCCAGTCGTGAACGTCGTGCGGAACGAACTGATAATGCCATTTCAGCTTCCCCGTGTCCGCGTCCAGCGCGATCGCCGAATCCGAGTACAAGTTGTCGCCCGGCCTCACATCGCCGTTCCAATCCGGCGACGGATTCCCCGTTCCCCAAATGATCAGGTTCTGGCCTTCGTCGTACGCGCCCGTCACCCACGTCGGCCCGCCCCCCGTCTTCCACGCATTTCCCGACCACGTTTCGCTGCCCGGCTGCCCTGGCTCCGGAATCGTCCAGAAACGCCACTTCCGCTTCCCCGTCTTCGGATCGTACGCGTCAAGGAACCCGCGGATGCCGTACTCGCCGCCGCTGATCCCGCAGATAATCGAATCCTTCACCGCCAGCGGAGCCACCGTGATGCTGTGCCCGGTCTTGTAATCCGCCACCTCCACGTCCCACAACACCGCGCCCGTCTTCGCGTCCAGCGACACCAGGTGCGCGTCCACCGTTCCCACGAACACGCGGTCGCCCAGTATCGCCACGCCGCGGTTCACTTGCCCGCAGCACACGTTCACCTTCGACGGCAGCACGCGTTTGTAGCGCCAGAACTGGCGCCCCGTCTCGGCGTCCACAGCCACCACGTTGCTCGGGGGCTCGGAGAAGTACATCACGCCGTCCGCCACCAGCGGCGTCGTCTCCACCAGGTGTGTCGTCGGCATCTGGTAAACCCACTTCACCTTCAGCTTGTGCGCGTTCTGCCGGTTGATCTGATTCAGCGGGCTGTGCCGCCACCCGCGATACCCGCCCGAATACGTCAGCCAGTTCTGCGGCTCTTTCTCCGCGTTGCGGATGCGATCGTAAGTCACCTGTGCCTGTACTGACACCGCCAGCGACCCTATTAACGACCCTATTAACGACAGCCATGCCAGCCATCTCATTGGACGCCTCCTTTCGGCCGCAGCGACGACAGGTACGCCACCAGATCGTTCAGCTCCGGATCCGTCAACCTGCCCTGGAAGGAGGGCATCTTCGAGTTCTTGTCCACCTTGTAATCGCGCAGCTCGGCCTTCATGTCCGAATGGAGCTGCCCGCTCATATCCATGAATTGCACTGTGTACGTGTCTTCATTCATCAGGAAGCCGCTCTGCGCTTTCCCGGCTTTGTCTTTGAACGACACCACCCAGTACCGCTCGCGCACGTCCGCGTTCGGGCTCACCACCGCCTGCCGCAGATGCTCTGCCGAGCGCACGCGCCCGATCTCCGTCAGGTCCGGCCCGATGCGCCCGCCCTCGCCGCTCACCCGGTGGCAGTTCATGCATCCCTTCGACGCGAAGACCCGCGCCCCGTGCGCCGCATCTCCGACCGCCGGCCCGCGCGCCGATTGGCTCAGCGACCGCACATAAGCGATCACCTGCCACACCCGGTCCGGCGAATAGAACAGCCCCACCATATCCGTCCCCGCAATGCCGTCAGAGATGTTCTTCAGCAGTTCCGCGTCGCTGCTGCCGCGATAGAACACGCCCGCCGCCAGGTTCGGCCCCCGTCCGCCCTCGCCGTTGAACCCGTGGCAAGGCGAGCAGTGCGAGCGGAACGTCTTCGCCCCCGCCGCCACGTCCTCGGGACTCGTCCGCGGATTGCGGACCTCGTCCGTCTGGGCGTAAACCGCGAAAGCAATCAGGAAAATCAGGAGTCTCAACATAGACCCTCCCGTGGAAACGAAGCATTCTATCACCACACGGCGGATTACAATATCTCCATGATTCTCGGCGCAGTCACCTACAACGTCCTCAAGGACTGGGATCTCGAGACCATCCTCAAGAACCTGGAGGACGCCGGATTCGAAGCGGTCGAGCTCCGCACGCAGCACAAGCACGGCGTCGAGCTCACCCTCCCGGCCCCCGAGCGCACCCGCATCCGCGACCGCTTCCAGCGCAGCAAAGTGCGCCTGCTGAGCTACGGTACCACCTGCGAGTTCCATTCGCCCGACGCCGCCGTGCGCCAGAAAAATGTCGAGGAAGGGAAGCAGTGGATCGACCTTGCGCACGACACCGGAGCATGGGGCATCAAGGTCCGCCCTAACGGACTGCCCAAAGAGGTTCCGAAAGAACAAACCATCCAGAACATCGCCGCCAGTCTGCGCGAGCTCGGCGCGTACGGTGAAGGCAAGGGCGTCGAGATCTGGATGGAGGTGCACGGCCGCGACACCCAGAACCCGCCCGTCGCGGCGGCCATCCTCAAAGCCGCCGCCCATTCCAACGTCGGCGCCTGCTGGAACTCCAACCCCACCGACCTCGTCGACGGCTCCATCAAGCCAAGCTTCGACCTGCTGAAGCGCTACATCCGCAACGTCCACATCAACGAATTAGCCGACCCTCGCTACCCCTGGCGCGAACTCTTCACGTTGCTCAAACAGAACAAATACGACCGCTACACGCTCTGCGAAGCCACCGAAAGCAAGGAACCCGAACGCTTCCTCCGCTGGTACAAAGCCCTCTGGACGGAGCTGACGCGCTCATGCTCCTAACCACTTCCAGGTGCTCCCGAGCTTCTTTGTTAACGTCCGGATGCTGTGAAGCTTCCCTCACCACTGTCTTATCCACTCAAAGCTCTCCCAAACTCTCAAACTCCAGCCGCCAAGGTGGGGCAGGCTTCAGCCTGCCTGCTTGGGTTCCAGACCAAACGCGACTAGACCTGATTCCCGGCAACTTAAAATCGTCGCGGCCCGCAAAGACTCTCGCCTCCAGTGGCGCGGGCTCTCATCCTGCCGTGTCGAGACTCGTTTCGACGCTCCTCCTCACCGCCCTCACCGCCTTCGCCCAAATCCCCACCCCGCGATCCCACTTCGGACACGACATGGGCGAAGACCGCAAACTCCTCGACTGGTCCAACGTCGTCACCTACTTCCAGACGCTGGAAAAATCCAGCAACCGCATCAAAGTCGAAGAGATCGGCAAGACCGCCATGGGCAAGCCCATGATCGCCGCCTTCATCGCCTCCCCCGAAGTCGTCCAGAACCTCGCCCGCTACGTCGACATCCAGCGCAAGCTGGCCGACCCGCGCACCATCGCCGAATCCCAGCTCGACGGCCTCATCGCCGAGGGCAAAGCCGTCGTGATGATCACCTGCTCCATTCATTCCACCGAAGTCGCCTCCACTCTCACCGCCGTCGAGTTCGCCTACCGCATCCTTTCCGAGGAGCGCCCCCGCTTCCGCACTATCCTCGACAACGTCATCTTCATCCTCGTCCCCTCGCTCAACCCGGATGGCGTCGACATCGTCACCCAGTGGTACCGTAAGACCCTCGGCACCAAATGGGAAGGCACGCCGCCGCCCGAGCTCTATCACAAGTACGTCGGTCACGATAACAACCGCGACTGGTACGTCTTCTCCCAGCCCGAAACCCGCCACGTCATCTCGAAGCTCCATAACGGCTACCGCCCGCAGATCGTCTACGACGTCCACCAGCAGGGAGCCAACACCTCGCGCATCTTTGTTCCGCCCTGGCTCGACCCCATTGAGCCCAACATCGATCCCATCCTGGTTCAGGAGATGAACTACTTCGGTAGCGGCATGGCCACCGACCTCACCGCCGCCGGCAAAACCGGTGTCGCCATTAACGCCTCATACGACTTCTGGACGCCGTCCCGCCACTACCAGGCTTTCCATCACGGCCTTCGCCTGCTCAGCGAATCCGCCAGCGCCCTCCTCGCCACCCCCATCAACGTCCTTCGCGAACAGCTCGCCGCCACCGCCCCCGGCTACAACCCGCGCGAGTCCAGTTGGAACCACCTCGAGCCCTGGGCCGGCGGAACGTGGCGTATCCGCGACATCATCGACTATCAGTCCATCGCCTGGGAATCCTGCCTCTATCAGGCCGCCACCCGCAAGGCCGACCTCCTCCGCAACTTCTATAAAATCGCCCAGCGTCAGCTCGCCCGCCCCACGCCCTATGCCTTCCTCATCCCCGCCGACCAGCGCGACCTCGGCGCCACGCGCCGCCTCATCGATCTGCTCAAGTTCGGCCTCGTCGAAGTGGAGGACCAGACCGACGGCGGCCACCTCATCCGCATGAACCAGCCCTATAGCGGATGGGCCAAAGCCCTCCTCGAACCCCAGAAGTACCCCGACCTGCGTGAATATCCCGGCGGCCCGCCCAAGCGCCCCTACGACGTCACCGCCCACACGCTCCCGCTGCTGTTCGGCGTCGACGTCCGCGCCATCGATCAGGCCCCTCCGGCGTCGTCCTCCATCTCGGCCGTCAAACCCGAGCGCCGCGGCCGCCTCCATGCCTCCGACACTGACTCGTGGCTGGCCATCAATCGCGCCTGGAAGTCCGGCGGCGAAGTCTGGCGTCAGGCCTCCAGCGGCGACTTCTCTCCCTCCAACCTCGGCCCCGGCTGGCGCTTAATGAAGCGCCCCCGCATCGCGCTCTACAAGAGCTTCATGGCCAGCATGGATGAGGGCTGGACCCGCTGGATGCTGGAGCAGTTCGAGTTCGAATACACCAGCGTCGGCAACGCCGATCTGCAAGCCGGCGGATTGAACAAGAAGTTCGACGTGATCCTCTTCCCCGATCAGACCGAAGCTTCGATCGCCTCCGGCTACGCCGCCGATGCCATGCCCCCCGAATTCACCGGAGGCCTCGGCGACCCCGGCCAGGCCGCTCTCAAAGACTTCGCCTCCGCCGGCGGCACGCTCATCTTCCTGAACCACTCCACCGAATACGCCATCAACCGCCTTGGAATCCAGGCCAAAAACATCGTCCGCGGCGCAGCCAGCCGCGATTTCTACTGCCCGGGCTCGCTCCTCAACGTCCAGCTCGACACGACGCACCCCCTGGCAGTCGGACTCCCTCCCGCCCTCGCCATCTGGAGCGAAGGCAGCCCCGCGTGGGAGACCGAAGAGCGCTCCGTCGCCCGCTACCCCGACACCGCGCTGCTCGCATCCGGCTGGCTGCTCGGCGACAAGCTCCTCGCCAGGCGCTCCGCTTTGGTCGACGCTCGCCTCGGCCGAGGCCGCGTGATCCTGTTCGGCATGCGTCCCCAATATCGCGCCCAGAGCTACCAGACCTTGAAGCTCCTCTTCAACGCCTTCCTCTTATAGCGGTGTTGACAGTTGTAGGTCGCCTTGGTGGGGCTTCAGCGTGGGTGGGCGGGCGGGGGCCCGTCACCAAGGATCTGCAAACCAGGCTTTTTGAGTTGCTGCATTTGTGGTCCGCAAAGGTGGGGCAGGATTCATCCTACCTGTCCATAGAATCAGTATCTTGCGGGTGGGTTTCTGGAGAGCCTGCCGGTTTTGCGCAACGCTGACGGTATAGGGGACAGCCTGTGTCTTTCCTATTCTTGGCTCGCAGACAATCAGGTTGGCCTCAGTCTGCTGCTACACGTTGTGTCGTTGCCGATGGCACACGCTTCAGCCCGCCCTGGTGTTGACAATCATCCAGTGAGTCCTGACATTTACAACGGACCATGGAGTGGCCCTGACGAAGATGGAATCGGAGGTGACTGTTATTTATGGAATAACAAGGGGAAAGCGGGCACAAATAGTATGCAGAGCCCCTCGGTTTCCTACCCGAGCTCCACCCAAGCGCAAGTTCACTTCTCAGGCTTGGGTAACGATCCGTTAGAGCCCGCAATAGGCGGCATTGTTTGGGACATGAATGTCGTAATCGACCAGTCAAGTCCCAGCGCGCCCACAGCGCTGGTAAGCTATAATCACACGTGTTACCCGGCGCACATAATAAAGGTGAACGGCCAGCGGGTGTACGAGTATCTACCGCAATATAATAACACAGCGTACTTGACCGCCTGCCTGTTGCAGCTTCCTGGTTACGGTAAGCGAATCGGAGTCTCAACAACTACGCAGGTTCCGAAACAGTGAACCGTTACGGTAGAATGGAGAGAGAATGCGATACATAGTGGTCGCGCTGAGCATTGGTTTAGGGTTTTCGAACCCAAGCACCTGCTGGGCAGATGTAGATGAGGTACGCTCTACTCTCCAGACGCTCCTAACGGGTCCCGATGACAACCTCCTGCCAATTCCGCCCGATCTTCTCTCCAGGATGGAGGCTGATATTGGGGCTGCGACGTCGGACCAAGTACGATCGCTACTGCCCCTTGGTAGAAAATGCCTTCAGACAAGGAGCGTTGCGACTCGAGGGTCCGGCGTGTTGCTATTCACCGTTGTCGCCCTCAGATTGGACGGTTCAACGTTTCTCGGCCCGTATGTGGACGATTTCGCGGCACTCATGAACGAACCTGACGTAGGGCTCAAGAATGGCGCGATACACCTTCTCGGTCGCTCCAATTTGCCCAAAGCCTTGGCGATCCTCGCGGCTCATCTGGATGACCAGCGTAATTCCAGCCAGCAGATTTACATGATGGCCGCTCCTCTGCTGGAATCACGCGACGCTGTTAACGTGAAAAAAGTACTTGATCTGGTTCAGCGGCGGCCGGATCTGCAATTGAAGAGTGGCATCGTGCGAATGTTGGGACTGTATGGCGTTCGCAGCGAAGAAGCTCTCCGGTTGATAGGAAGCGGTTTTGGCGATCAAGAGGCGGATACTCGCCGGGCTTCGCTGGATGCAGTTGGCCGTCTGCCTAGGGGAGTGCGAAACCGGTTCACACGAGAACTTCAACTTTTGGCCACCTTGGATGATGTTCCCGCGATCCGCTCCACAGCTACGCAGCTTCTCATTTCAAGCGAGCCGTGAGCTGGTGCTCCACTTAAATCCACAAGAAGATTTCCGCCCTCCTAATTTAAAATAAACAATTCGAAGCCGCCTGACTCCGAGCCAGCGATGGAAGCGGATGAGTTGGCTGCAGTCGACGCCGTTCTCAACATGGCGTCCCCGGCCAGCCCGGTCGACTATCTCGAACACCCCATTGAAACACTCGACGTCGGCTCCCTCGGCACCCGCAACCTGCTGGAGCTTGCCTCCGCCCACAAGGCCCGCTTCCTCCTGACCTCTACTTCCGAATGCTACGGCGACCCGCTGGTCCACCCGCAGGTGGAAACCTACTGGGGTAACGTGAATCCGGTCGGCCCCCGCTCCTGCTACGACGAAAGCAAGCGCTTCGCCGAGGCGCTCACCATGGCCTATCACCGCGCGCACTCTGCCCGCACCACCATCGCCCGCATCTTCAATACCTATGGCCCGCGCATGCAGCTCAACGACGGCCGCGTCGTTCCCGCCTTCGTCGATCAGGCCCTGCGCGGCGAGCCGCTCACCGTTTTCGGAGATGGCTCCCAGACCCGCAGTTTCTGTTACGTCACCGATCTGGTCGACGGCCTCTACCGTCTCCTGCTCTCCGACGAGCGATATCCCGTCAACCTCGGCAACCCGCACGAGATGACCATCCTCCAATTCGCCAGCCACATCCTCGCGCTTACCGGCGCGAAATCCGAGATCCACTTCAAGCCTTTGCCCGAAGACGACCCCAGGCAGCGCAAGCCCGACATCGCCAAGGCGCGGCGGCTTCTTAACTGGGAGCCGAAGGTTTCTCTCGAGGACGGCCTCCGCCAGACCGTCGAATACTTCCAGAAAGCAATCCTGGCTCCCCGCTCTTAGCAAGATAGGGTAGGATTCAGTCTGCCGGCTTGCGCGCCGCGCCGGTGATAGAATGACCCTCTCCATGGAAGCCACTACTCACCCACACACCCGCCGCCACGCGATCCGGCAACTGGTTTCGATGTTTGGCGCCGCCGCCTTCGCCGGCGCCCAGACCGACGACCCACTCCTCGAGCCCGCCAACGTCATGGACTTTGCTCCCCTGGCCAAAGCTAAGCTCGATCCCATCGCCTGGGACTATCTCGAAGGCGGCTCCGAAGACGAAGCCTCCCTCCGCGACAACCGCGAAGCCTTCAACCGTGTCATCATCCGCCCTCGGGCGCTGGTCGAAGTCCACAAGATCGACCTCTCGCTGGAGCTGTTCGGCCAGAAGCTCGCCTACCCCATCCTCCTCGATCCCGCCGGCGGCAAGAACTGCTTCCACCTGGACGGCGAGAATGTCGTCGCGCAGGCCGCCGCCCGCGCCAAGGCGCTGCAGATCACCAACGGCGGCATCCAGAAGCTCATGGAGAGCGGCAAAGGCCCCGTCCATTTCCAGCTCACCACCGGCGGCGACCTTCGCAACACGCAGGCCATGAAGACCTTCATCAAGCGTTGCGAGGCGCAAGGCGCGTCGGGTATCTGCTTCACCACCGACATCATGCACATCTCGCACCGTGAGCGGAACATCCACAACAAGTTCGAACGCCGCTGGTGCGAGGTCGGCGTCCCCAAGCGAGACCCAGAGGGCCGCCTCCCCAAGTCGAACAACCCCGAGCGCAGCGGCGTCTATCCGGAGCGCCCGTCCCCCACGCCCACCTGGAACGACTTCAAGGAGTTCCGCTCCCTGACCAAACTGCCCATCCTGCTGAAAGGTATCCTCACCAAAGAGGACACGCAGAAAGCGGTGGAAGTGGGCGCCGACGGCGTCATCGTCTCCAACCACGGCGCCCGCCAACTCGACCATGTCGGCGGAACTCTCGAAGCCCTGCCCGAAGTCGTCGAAGGCGCCGCCGGGAAGATCGTGGTCCTGATCGACGGCGGCTTCCGCCGAGGTACCGACGTTCTGAAAGCGTTGGCGCTGGGCGCCAAAGCGGTGTGCGTGGCCCGGCCGTATCTTTACGGCCTCACCGCGTTCGGCGGGCCCGGCGTGGAGCGTGTTCTGGAGTTGATGCGCACCGAGCTGGCGCTCGACATGGGTCTGGCTGGCGTGCCGAATCTCAAAGCCATCGACCGCGGCCTGGTGCGGATTCGAGGAGGTGCCTTTTGATCGAACGCAGAACATTCCTCGCGGCGGCGCTGGCCGCGGCCGCCAAGGGCGCAACCAGCGCCCCCATGCGCGCGGCAAAGGTAGTGACGCTGTTCAAGTCGCCCGACGGCCACCCCAACGGACTCGAAACCACCAACGAAGGCCTGTGGATTGGCGAACAGACCACCGACCGCGCCTACCTAGTCGACTGGAAGACGGGCAAGGTCCTGCGGAAAGTGGACACCGAATCGTCCAACACCAGCGGCATCGCCTTCGGCGCCGGCTACCTCTGGATGGCGGCAAACGGCAAGGCTGTCGGCCGTCCCGCCAGGCCCACCGACGCCACCACCGGCGAAGTCGTGCAGGTGGACCCCAAAACCGGCAAGACCGTTGCGCGCCATCCGATCCCGGGCGGCGGCGGCGTGCATGGCCTGGAGTTCAACGACGGCCGGCTATGGGTGACTTCGCTGAAGATCCAGAAGCTGTCACTGGTAGTCCCGACGGACTTCCACGTTATCCGCCAGATCCCCGTGCACCTTGGACGCGCCCATGGGCTGGCGTACCACAAAGGCTCCATCTGGTGCATGCACTCTACCGACCGCGTGATCCACAAGCTGGATGCCTCCGACGGCCGTCTGCAGGAAGTGATCACGCTCTCCAAGGATGATCCCGATCCACATGGCATGTGCCTCTATAAGGGCCATCTCTATTACTGCGACGCCGGCATCGCGCCCGGCGGAACCAGCAACAATAGTGATTCAGCCGGTTACGTATGCCGTATCGACCTCTGACCCTGGGACTGCTCGCGGCCCTGTGTTGCGCTCAGGACATCACCATCTTCCGGCCCGCAGATCAGACCGTAGTCGCGCCGGGCGCTCTCTCCGTCGCCGCGCGCGTCACCGGCAAGGCGGAGTTGAAGCTGGACGGTAAGCCGGTCCCCGCGGCGCAGCCCGCGCCGAACGCCTTGATGGCGAACCTAAAGATCGCCCCCGGCCGTCACGAGCTCACCGTATCGGCCGGCGGCGTGGAGCGAAAGGTCGCCTTCTTTGTCGGCCCTGGCGCGCCCGCGGATTGGAAGGCGTTCCGCCCGCATCCTCCCGCCGCCACCTGCGACACCTGCCACGCGGTAAAGGACGGCGCATGGGCCTTCAAAAACGAGGTACTGGCCGAAAGCTGCTTCGGCTGCCACGAAGCCAAACAGTTCCCGGCCATCCATTCTCACACCCCCGAAGTGCTGGCCGAATGCCAGTTGTGCCACAGCCCGCACGGCTCCACCGAAGCCAGGCACCTGAAGTTCAAGAAGGAGGTAGCCTGCAAACAGTGCCACGGTTAAGGGGTATAGCCCAAGTAAGTAATACGCCCCGCCAGTAGGCGTGCTAGAATGGTAATGGCTTTTGAAACTCCTTCCATGTCGTTTGAACTTCCCGACAGCGTTACCGCCTTTGCTCATCGCTCGCCGCACGGTCCTTCAATCGATCAGTCAGGATTTTGATCGCTAGAAAGAGAACAATCATGAAAGAAACAGGTACGGTGAAGTGGTTTAACGCCGGCAAAGGATTTGGTTTTATCCAGCGGGAGAACGGAGAGGACATCTTCGTTCACTATTCGGCGATTCAGGCGAGCGGCTATCGCTCGCTGGAGGAAGGCTCGAAGGTCACTTTCATCGTCAAGCGGGGGCCCAAGGGACTGCAGGCCGATCAGGTCGACATGGCCTAAAGACGGTGTTCGGGCGGGCGTTCAACGCCTGCCCACTCCGACATGCAAATCCTGTACGCAGGTTTCTCACAACAATCGAACATCCGCTGCTATCACTTTCAGGGGGCCACGCCGGGAGAGCGTCCTTCGGTTCCGGTGCAGACTGTGGAATTCTGCCTCAACGCGGACATTTCCCTTCTCGCCAAATTCGGAATTCAGATTCAGGACGGCCCCGCGCTGTGCCTGCGCATTCTGTCCTCGGGTCTTGAAG
>JACXTT010000965.1_pt1 | contig 49232 bp, 45 predicted proteins | sample 9270951 | NCBI WGS metagenome assembly JACXTT01 (sample SAMN15532306, study PRJNA645909) | rock metagenome | isolation source: weathered quartz diorite | place: Puerto Rico | collected 2017-06-21 | reverse complement strand
AGGAGATCCGTCGCCCGGACTTCGGACACCTCGAAATCCGGGTGACCGTCGATGATCCCAAAGCTTACACAAAGCCGTGGAGTGTCACATTAAAGCAGCGCATCGTTGTGGACACAGACCTGATCGATGAAATCTGTTTGGAAAATGAAAAGTTCGGCAAGCATGAGAAGTGACGGGAGGAGGAGTTCGATGAAACGCATGACTCTCATGTGGATTGTGCTCACAGGCGCGTTGCTCGTGCCCACGGCCGGCTTCGCACAGATTTCCTGCTCGCGCGAAGGTTTGCAGCGTGCAGTCGATCTCTATATCGCTGCCCAGACCAAGGGCGATACGTCCGGTATGCCGCTAGCGATGGGTGTGGGTTACATGGAGAACGCGGCGCCCGCCAATATCAACAACGGACTGATCAAGACAGCGATGAAGATCGATCATCATCGCAGCCTGCTCGATACGGCCACGTGTCAGACGTTTACCGAAGTAATCGTGACGAACAAGGAAAAGCCGTATGTCCTCGGCACGCGCCTGCGCGTCAACCATGACAAGATCGCCGAGATCGAAATCCTGTGGACCACGACGGGCTATTGGCTATTTAACGCCGACAACTACTTGCAGTATTCGTCCGAAGAAAAGTGGGACACTATTCCCGCCAACAGGCGCGATACGCGCGACACGCTGGTCGCCGCCGCTAACGCCTACCTCGATGCGTTTCTTGAACAGAAAAAGGACCTGGTGCCCTGGGGCTACCCCTGCAACCGCACCGAAGGCGGTGCGCACACCGGTAGAGGAGTCCCGGAGGACAGCTGCGATGTCGGAGTCCCGAGCGGTGTGAACATCGCCAACCGTCGCTTTGTGGTGGACGCGACGATCGGTGCGGTCGTGGCGTTCTGCACCTTCGGCGCCGGAAACGCAAACGGCGGCAGCGGTGCGCCCGATACTCATCTCTTCCGCGTGGAGAACGGCAAGCTGCGCTACGTGCACACGCTGACGCATTTGTTGCAGGCGAATTTCCGTGGCGGACAAGGCGGCGGCCAGAGAGGTGGAGCGGCCGGACCAGGCCGCGGAGCGCCGCCGAACCCGGAACAGTAGTTTTTCAATGCTTCGACGCCGCTGTGTCCTGCGGTCCGACGCGAATCGTAACGGTTGGATAGTCGTTTCCAGCGGGTACCACGATCTCGCGTGTGTCCCGCAAGTCCGAATTAACTTCAACTCGAGTAACTCGGATCCGATAAGGGCGATCCGTGAGCGCATCACACACGAATCCATCCTTGTTCTTTGCTGCATCGAAATGCCGTTCGTCAGTCATCCTTGCGTCTCCGCACAGGATAAAAGCATTCGAGACAGGTTTCCCATCGGGCCACTCCAACCGGATTCGAATGCTTCTCGTTGCAATTCTGTACCCCAAATTGATGTCGCGCGACCGAAGGTCAGAAGCCGCATCGATGTTGAGCACTTGTGCTCGTTCGCGTGTGTTTGCTCCTCCATAAAAGCGCGGTTCGTAAGGTGAGTCAGCCGTGGCACCAAACGGACTGACAACGAGGTAATGGGGCCGTGCATCGATTCGTTCAAACTTGAACTGCCCATCCTGGTTCGTTCTTGCCTCCTTGCCATACCTATCTGACTCGCCATTGACCTTCTGAAGGAAGACATGGATACCGACTACGGCCTGGCCTGTTGCATCTCGTACCGTACCTTGCACCGAGTTGCTAGTTCTTAGCCCGAGATCTTGGATCGCACAGCCTCGGGCATTTACGTTCACCGTCAAAGAGGCTGGGGCAGAACTATCCCGTTCTATTCCGGAATAGCCGCGCTTATCTGCAGTCATTTTGTAAGTTCCCGGCGGGATTCCTGCAAGCACGTACTCGCCCCGATCATTCGTGCTGGCGGAAAACTTTTGACCATCGCCTTCTGCCGTAATCTGCGCTCCCTCGACCGGGGTTCCCTCGGGCGACCTCAGAACGAATGACACAAGATCGGAGGAGGTATTCGCAGCGACTTTGCCTCTGATCGTCGTTTGTGTACGTCCCGTAAAATAGGCGCGGACATACTCGAGTTCATCGGTAGCATCTTTTGCGAATCGCGATCCGCTGCAGGCGCCATCGCGCAACGTACCGTCTGCTCCGGGCCGTCCAAGAAATGCCAACGTTCGTTCGCCTAGTCTATAAACTCCAGGAGAACACATTCCAGGCAGATACTGCAGCGAAACCGTGACTTCGCGTACATCCGGCCGCAAGCCTTTGTATGATTCGATAATTCGCAAGGTCGCCGACTGCGGTCTACCGGACCATGCATCCTCCCCGGGATCCAGGCCGCCACGAATCACCTCGCCTAAGAAAATAATGTCTGCTTTTTCGACGAGCTCACAGATGGTCAATACTCCGCAAGTACATCCCATAACTCGGTCAACAAGCAGCGCCATTGTGATTACGAACGCCATACCGCAACGAATTCTGCCTGGTAAGCGCGACATATATGCGCCAATCTAGCAAATGTGGCGTACACATACACTAGCTTCCCTTCGGTGATGTGGAATCACGCACTGAATCCGCGCCTGCATCCCAAGGCTGTTCGCTGGAGTCGGCTCTCGGCGTTAGGTTGGCAGGTATCGTTCGCTGGAAAGAAAAATAGCCCACGCAAAAATGCGTAGGCCATTTCTGGTGTGTAGAAGCCGGTACCTACTTCTTCTGGGCTGCTTCCTGAAGCATGGCGCGGATCTCCTGAGCTGCCGCGGTATTCCCTCGGGCGCCTGGAGCGACGGCGCCTCTTACACCCTGGGGAATAGCCAGGTTGAGTGGGGCTAGTCCCGCCGCGTCAGCGTTGGTTGCCGCGCGCCGTGCCGGAGCGCCATTCAGGACATCGAGCGGAGTCCGTCCCGATGCATCGACAATATCGGTGCGCGCGCCATGGGCCAGTAAGTAGCGAACCAGATCGGCTCTGCCGGATTGAACGGCGGCATGAAGCGCGGTGATCCCTTCGCTATCGGAAGGCGACCGGGATATGCGCATGGAATAAGTTGCGACTCCCGTCACCTGGGCATTGACGTCTGCGCCGTGTTGGATCATGAGGTCGAGGATTTCCGTATTGACGGCTATGCCACCTGCGGCGCCTGCGCCGCCTCCACGTCCTCCATATGGGTTAACGCCGGCAGCCAGCAGAAAAGGGCTCACGCCCATGCCGATGATGTTTGGATTGGCGCCTTTGTCGAGTAGCGCGCGAACGACTTCCGTATCGTTGTTGACCAGGGCACGAAGCATTGGCGTGGTTCCGGTACTGAGAAGAGGATCGCTGAAACGGCCGCCCTGACCACTGGGACGACGCTCGTTGAGCTGCGCATTCGGATCGACGCCGGCGGCCAGCAACGCATTAATAATGTCCATGCTCGAAACGTTCGGGCCGCCTCCAGCCGCGGGGCCACCAGCACCGCCACGACCGCCAAAGCCTGCGCCACCGGGGGCGCCACCTCGGCCACCCGCACCGCCAGCACCTCTCGCGCCTGCAGCCTGACCGCCGCCTGCACCGCCGCGTCCAGCGCCGCCACCAAATCCACCGCCACCACCGCCGGCAGGAGCGGTCTTCTTATCGATAACGGTGTAGAGCGCCGTGCGCCCATACACATCCCAAAGCTTCGAGTTGGCGCCATGCTCCATCAGGAATTTCGCGACACCGTTTTGGTTGTAGTCGAGAGCCATCAGTAGAGGAGTCACGCCTTCAGGCGAGGGCATGTTCACGTCTGCGCCCGCGCCGACAAGAGCCTCGACGCACGCGTAACAGCCGGAGCGCGCCGCGAACAAAAGGGGACTGAGTCCACCGTAAGAATGATATTGAGATCGCGGCTCCGAGGTGATCTGGCTCGGCCAGTCCGTGAATTTCGCGCGCACGTTCACTTTCGCGCCCTTCGAGATCAGGAGCTTCACGATCTCCGCCGCATTTCGAGGCGCGACTGCAGCCCACATTAAGGGCGTCTGGTTCTGAACCTTCTCGACGGCGTTCACGTTCGCGCCTGCATTGACGAGCATCTGAACAATGGAGAGATCTCCATCCTTGATGGCCAGCATCAGCGCAGTCTGGCCGTCTTCGTTGGCGCCTTCCGGTCCGGAACCCGCGTCGAGGAGCATCTTGACGATGCGCGAATCGTCCAGCTTGATGGCTTCAGCGAGCGGCGTGGAGCCGAGTTCGTTCGTGACGTTCGCTTTGGCCTTCTTCGCGATCAGCGCTTCCAGGATCTCGTAATCGGCGCGATAGACCGCCCAGTGAATCGGACTCGTCCCGTCGGGCTGCACTTCATTCACGTCGGCTCCGGCGCGAATCATGTCGAGCGCGGCTTTGCGGTTTCCCGCTTGAATCAAGCTGGCCAGCCTCCCTTGCTGGGACTGAGCGGCGAATAGCGCGGCTGCAGCAACGATACAAAAAATGGCGAGAATGAAACGCTTCACGCTTCCTCCGATATCGGAAATTCGGGGTCAGACCCGTAGAACTGATAAAGCAAGGGTCTGACGCCTAAACAACGTTCGGGTCCAGTTTGTTATGGTTTCCCCACAGGCCTTTCGCGGCGGCGTACAGAAACTTGTACGGATCCTTCCACGTGCGCGCGAGCCCTTTCATGACGCCGCCGTCCAGCATCTCCTGAGGTCCCTCGCCCTCGCGAATCTGCTTGAACAAGCGAGCCCGGACTTCTTCCATCACGTCGCGTTCGGCCTTGAGCTCGGCGCGCGTCATCACCGGCCCGGTGCCCGGAACGATTTTCGTCTGGTCGTTGCTGATCTTGAGCAACAGATCCATCGCGTCGACGCGCCCGCCGATCCATGCGCCGGTAATCCAATCCAATTCAGGGTCTTTCACCGGCGACGCAACATCGCCAACAACGAGAACATTGGAATCTTTGAAATGCACGTAGATATCGCCGCTGCTGTGCGCCGAAACCAGGTACCCGTAGTCGATCTGTTCGCCGCCGGCTTTCATCGATCCCGTGTTAAAGAATGTTTCGGTCGGCCACGCATTCTTCGGTCGCGCTTTCTCGTAACGATCTTGATCGGGCAACCAGTAATCGGTCGCCATCCATTGACGCGTGCGGTCGTGCGAGATGATCTTTGCGCCCGCTGCAGCGAACACTTCATTGTTGCCGGTTTGATCGAGATGGTAATGCGTGTTGAAGAGCGTGCCGACCTTCGCATTCGGCGCGAAGTTTTTCAGCGCGGCAAGAATCTTGTCGCCGTTCTTTGGCGCGCCGCTGTCGACGAGAACAAGGCCGTCAGGTGTCGAGAACGCCACGACGTTCGTTCCGCCGCCGTCGAGGACGGTGAACTTGTTGGCTGCTTGTCCACGCACCAGTGACGGAAAACCCAACGCCACTGTTCCAGCCAGCACGTTCTTCAATAAATCTCTGCGATACAAACGAACCTCCAATCTGTGGGCGCGGGCTAAAGCCCGCGACTACAGAGCTGAAATCGGGCCGGTGCTGTCGGCGAACTTCTCTTGTTCGATACCGAACTTGTGCAACAGCGTCAGATGCAGGTTGGCCAGCGGCGAACGCTCCGGCATCGTAATAAACTGGCCACCCTGCTTCATCTTGCCGTTGCCACCACCGACGATGATGTTCGGAATCGGATAGTTGTTGTGCTGATCGCTGTTGCCCATATTCGATCCGTAAAGGAAGATCGAATGATCGAACAGCGTGCCGTCGCCATCGGGCGTTTGCGCCAGCTTCTTCAGGAACGCAGCGAAGCGATCCACATGCCAGGTTTGGATCTTCAAGAGCTTGTTGATTCTCTCGAGATCGTTGGCATGGTGCGAAACGGGATGGAACGAATCCGGAACACCGATGTGATTGTAGGTCTGGTTCGTACCTTCAGCGACCAGGATGTAGGAAACAACGCGAGTCAGGTCCGCCTGATACGCGAGCACGGCCAGATCGAAAAGCAGATCGACCTGCTTGTCGAAGTCGTCCAGCACTCCAACCGGGCGCTCGGGAATCTTCAGATTGGAAACATCCCGGGAAGCAACCAACTCCGTGCGCCGTTCGATTTCACGAACGCTTTCCAGATAGCTATCGAGAGTCGCGCGGTCTGCGGCGCCTAGCCCATTCTGAAGCGTCTTCGTCTCACCCAGAATCAAGTCCAAAAGGCTACCGGTTTGCTTGGCGATTTCAACCTGTTCCTTCGGAGTCGTCTCACCGAACAACTGGTTGAAAACTTTCTTCGGGTTGTATTCCATCGGTAGCGGCGATGTGGCATCGCGAAACGAGATCGTGGTGTAGAAACCGCCGTTGCCCGCCGCTTGCTGCGTCGTTGTTTCCGAAGCAATTTCCAAAGACGGAAGCGCTGTCCCTTGCCCGATCTTTTTGGCAATGATCTGATCGAGAGTCGTGGCCAACTGGGCGCCGGCGCCTTGACCCGGGCGCGTACAACTGAGCCAGCAGGCAGGATTCAGCGTGTGCACTGATCCCGCGCTCGCATCGTTCACCAGATTGCCGACGGACGAGACGTACTTCTTGAACGGCTCCAGTGGCTGCATGATCGCGTTCAACTTGAAGTCAGCGCCGGAACCGCTGGGCGTCCACCGGTCCATGGCGGCACCATGCGCGGTGTTGTACATGATGGCGCCGTGCGGAATATAGAAGAAGCCTGCGCGCATCTTCGGCGACGCGGCCGTCTGAGCCATCGCGGTCGCGGCCGGAACCATGGCTTCGAGGAACGGGAGTGCTACGGTCACACCGGCGCCCTTCAGCACCGTTCTGCGGGATAAATGTTTTTTGGATATGAACATGGTTCTTTATCTCCCTACAGTGCCGGCCGTTTTTGGAGCAGGAGCCGGACCCTGTTTTCGAAACGCATCTGTGCGGACAATTCCAAGAATAAGTGAGGATAACGTGTAGTTGTCTTTTTCGGCGCCACGAACAACCCCGCGAACCTGAGGCATATCGAAATGTTCCAGTTCCCGGTTGATCGCATACATCATGAGTTTTTCAGTAAACGTCTGAGCAAACACGGCGGGACGGCTCGCCAGCTGCGCCCGCAGGTCGCTGACACCATTAATGGCGACGCCGTTCGGCAACACGGAACTCGCATCGATCCGCGCATTCGCAGCCTGAGCGTCCGTGGTTCTCCAGCGGCCGATCGCGTCGAAGTTCTCGAGCGCCAATCCCGGCGGATCAATGACGCCGTGGCACTGCCTGCAGGTCGCATTGGCGCGATGCATCTCCAACCGCTCTCGCACCGTCTTCGGCGCTTCGCCCTTTGGCTGCGCAAGGTCGGTGTTTTCGACTGTCGGAGGAGGGGGCGACGGCGGCGTGCCCTGAATTCGGCCCAACACCCACGCGCCGCGAAGGACGGGAGACGTGCGGTCTGGATACGATGTTCTCAGTAGCACCGCGGCCTTGCCCAGCAATCCAAAGCGCGTCTCATCCGTCAGCTCGATTCTCCGAAATTGGTTTCCAGTGATTCCTTTAATTCCGTAGTGCTGCGCCAGTCGTTGATTCATGAACGTGTGCTTCGCGGTTAGGAGATCCACGACGCTGCGATCTTCGAGAAGGACACTACTCATGAAGGATTCCACTTCCTTGGTGAAGTCCTGACGCAAGGCGTCATTGAAAGCTTGGCCAAAGATATTCGGATCAGGCTTTACGGTGTCTAGATCATCGAGGCTCAGCCACTTCATTGCAAAACTGCTGACCAGGTTCGACGCGCGCGGATCGTTGAGCATGCGCTTCACCTGCGCTTCGAGAACTCCTGGCTTGCTCAAACCCTTTGCGATCGCAAGATTCAGCAATTCGTCGTCCGGCCCGGAATTCCAAAGAAAGAAGGAAAGGCGCGACGCCAATTCCAAATCCGTGAGAGCGAATTCTGTGTTGGGTTTCGTTCCCTCGGGTCCACGAATCGCGCGATAGAGGAACTGCGGGCTTGCAAGCACTGCGGAGACGAGTCGTTCGACACCCTGATCGAAGCTTCCACCTTCCTTACGGCCGGCTTCATAGAAAGGCATCAGCTTGGCGACGTCCGCTTCCGTAACGGGGCGGCGGAAGGCGCGCTTCGCCAGGTTTTGCGCGATTTGTTTTGCGCAAGCTGCTTCGCCAGCGGTTTTCGGATCACACACATAAATCAACGTGCGGCTGAGAGTCGAAACACCGGTCGTTTTATAGGGTCCGACAATCTCGACATCACCGAGATTCGGATACCCGCTTCTGCCGCCACCGGCAAAGTTGTCCGTCGATTCAAACCGCGAGCGCTCGATGAATCCGATCACAACATCGCGAACACCCGCCTGAACCTGGATGGGAACTTTCTTGAATCGCTCCACAATCTGCGCGCGACCGTCGCCAGCCTTGCGATTATTCAGCATGAGGTCTTCGAGTCCGCCGATGGACTTTTTGAACATCACCTTGCCGTCGACCATGATGACGAGAGTGCTCGCGTTCTCCAGAGTTCCTGTATAGAGGCCGACCGTTTGATCAGGAAAGAGCATGCTGAAGCGGTATTCGCCGTCGGCGGGAAAATTGTGTTTGAACCGCATGCCGGCGTTATCGCGAAGGCCGAGCGGCATGGCTTCCCCACCACGATTCGCGTTGAGCTTGTACGTAATATCTTCGAGGCTCGGATCTCCGACAGCCTGTTTCGCAATCAACCGCGCCGCGGCGACGTATTGATCGACGAACGCCGGAGACACGCTCAGGGCAGTTGCGACGTTATCGAGATTTCCGATCTTATTGTCCGTCGGAAGAATGTCCTTCGTGTTGACATCCACGCCGACGAGCGCTTTCACCGCAGCGGCGTATTCGGTGCGATTCAAACGCTGAATGCCCACATACCCGGCCTTGGGTCCGGTGGTGTGTGTGTCGAGACTGTTCTCGAGGTAAGTGACGAGACCGTCCACATCCTTCTGCTCCGGCTGGCGACTGCCCGGAGGGGGCATCAAGCGACCTCGCAGTTTTCGTATCGCTTTCTCCCAAATCTCCGGATGCTCAAAAGCGGCTTGAACATTCAATGGGTCCAAAGCCAATCCAGCCGCAGGCTTCGGCAACTGGGAGTTGTGACATTCCGTGCAATAGCTCTTGACCATGGCCTGGTATTGCTCGGCAGTCCCTACGGTGGGCGGAGCGGTTTGCACAACCGTTTTAGTTTGCAGCACCGCCGGAGATGCGGTCATCAGGAGGATAACAGCGCATATAAGTAAAGATAGCTTCATATTTGAGTAGGAGTTTCTATCACGATCACCACAAGTCGCACAATGACAAAGCTTTAGCCACGATCCTGTGCTCTGTCTGACAGTACGTCCGGGGATCGATCCTGGTTGCAGAACCCGTTGAAATACCCCTCCGAGGTTCCATGATGTCGGCGCATTTGCCGAATTGCAGTTTTTTTGTGATGCTACGCATGCAAGCAGAGGAGGCAGCATGCATAGAAGATTCTTATTCGCCCTGGTGGCGGTGGTGTTTGTTTCCGTGACGGGCTGGGCGCAGGACGTCCAGACAGGCCGTTGGACAATAGCCCTCGCGAAGTCTCAGTTCAAAACTTCGGCAGCGCCAAAGACGCAGATCGTTACGATCGTGCCCGACGGAAAAGACGGCGTGAAAGTTACGGCGGACGTCGTGAGGACAAACGGAGCAAAAGCCGCGTTTGCCTACGCCGCGCAATATGATGGAAAGGAATACCCGAGAACCGAAACTGGCGACGGTGCGGTGCCCGGACAGACAGTGACCCTAAAGCGCATCGACAACCGCACCGTGGAGCGGATCAGTTATCTGAAGGGTAAAAAACTGGTCATCGAAAAATGGGAAATCTCACGCGATGGGAAGACAAGAACCGTCACCCAAAGCGGTGTTGGACCCGACGGCAAGCCCGTCGACAACATTCTGGTGTACGAGAAACAGTAGGCTGGCACGTTTCGTGCCCTTGCCCAACAAAACAAGAATGGCCACAAGAAAGCACAAAAAGCGCAAGAAAACCACCAACGCCGAAGAATTCCGCACGTCCTTTGTGTTTTCTTGTGCCTTTTTGTGGCCGTTTTTCTGTTGCTGGCGTGCGGGACCAATGGTGGCGATCGCGAGTAACGTTCAGGTCGTCGGCTTGAAAGTGGATCCGGCGCTGGATCCTCTCCGCTCTACGCACCGGTTTCAGAGTTTGCTGACTCGCGTAGGCCTTGGGTAAGACGCTACTGTTTGGATAGAGTCTTCACTTCACAAAAAAACTTCGTGCAGCAATTGCGCCTACCAGAATTGCGATCCACAGCAGGATCACCTTAGCTGTAGGCATCCACGGCACATCCAATATCGTTGCCTTAAACAGGTTCGGCGATTTCCTCTCGTCGGCTTTGTTTGCCATAGGACGCATACTCCTTGTGCAGATCGTATCTGTCAGTCTTTCGGCGCAACGTCGCGCAGCTTGATCAGCCACTTGCCGTTCACGCGCTCCAGGTAGTTAACGCTGCGGCCGGCAGCAGCGAGGCGCGCCGGCATATTCGCACCGCCGGCACCAAATACCGTCAGATAGTAAGCGTGATAGCGGGCGTGGTCCTTGTCGATGAACTCGATCCAAGTGTTGGCTTCCATGTGATACATCGGGGGCCGCGCTTCGCCTTTCGCCTTCGCCGCTACCTCTTGCTCTTTGACTGCATCAGCCAACTTTTTCAGCGCCTCGCGTCCCTTGGTCGCGTTCGCGCCGGTGCCGAACTGTCCGTCGACGGTGTAGGTCGCGGCGTAGGCAGCGCCGTCGCCGGTATCGAGCGCGCGCGCATAGCGCCACATCAGTTCCTCGATTTCGGCACGGTCCTTCGCTTCCCGCGCAGAGTTGTCCTGCCCAAATACGACGCTTGGTACGAACGCAACCACACACACGACTGCAACCGCAATGCCGATTCAAACCTTGTTCATGTGCTGCTCCTTGAGAGGGGATGAAGGACCATAAGCGGTTCAGGTCTTCTGTGTCAAATATTGCTTCGGGACTCTGCACAACGGGAACGAAACGAGCCGCCAATCATGCCAATTTCGCGAATTGGGACGATTCAAGTCCGATTTCTTGCGCCCCGATCCGCGCAATTACTTCGAATGTTTGCTGAAGAAGGCAAAAATATCCGGCATGCCGGTTGCGATGACGCTGCCGTGATCTCCCCCCGGGATCTCGTGATATTCGTGCGTCATGTTCAGTTCCTTCAGCTTGTCGGCCCACCGGCGCGTATTGCCGACGGGAACCGCCGTGTCGGCGTCGCCATGAACGATGATCACAGGCATGTTTTTAATCGATGCCAATGTGTCCGGGTTGAGGCCGAATGCCGCGGGAGCGATTGCTGCAATCCCGGCCCAATTCGATGGGTATTTCACGCCGAGATACAGCGTTCCGGCGCCGCCCATGGAATGGCCCATCAAATATGTCCGGCGCTCATCGACGTTGAAATCTTTGCGAATCATGTCGAGGACATTCATCACATCTTTTTCGCTCAGCTCGCGCACTTTCGCCGCCTCGGTAACCGCGGTTCCGCCGGCCCCCGAACCAAAAGCTCCGCGTGGCGGTGCTCCTGCGGGATTCGCTCCGTTACCGGCTCCGCGCTGAGGCGCCGCCGGATTTGCTCCGTTAGCCGGTCCATTAGCCGGACCTCGGCCGCCGCCGCGTGGTGCACCAACCGGAATGCCATACCAGCCTCCCGAGTTGTAGCCCATCGGAGCAACGAGAATGTAGCCGCCCTGCTCCGCGAGTTCCACCGCGCGGAAACTCTCGCGAACCATCGTGTTTTGATCGCCACCCAAGCCATGCAACGCCACGATGAGAGGACTTTTCTTATCCTTGCGCACCTTCGAAGAAACAAAGAGAGCGTAAGGAAGGAATTCGTTCGTCTCTTTGAAGACGTAAACCCGCTGCTGAACGCGTGGGTCGACAGCACCGCGCTGTCCTCCGCCTCGGCCGGCTTGCTGCCCGCCTGCTGCCGCCGGCTGCTGCGCCAGGAAAATGTGGGTCGAGGCAATCTGGAAGCTTAACGCGAGTCCAGCAACCAGTCCCGCCTTCATAACAGATATTGATGTCATGGATGCTCCTCTCGGAATATGAATGTCAACAAACTCAGAATCCTGTGCTGCACACAAAATTCGCTGCGTCGTCCGTACTGCCGGTTCCTTTGTACTTCGCAATTAGAGGGTACTGGCACAACGGGCGCGTTCGAGTGGTCGCTCCAACCGGGCGCGCCGCCGTTAATGTGTCGGGCGCTTTGCCTTCTTCGACCCAAGCCAGCAACGCCTCCAACTGTCCGGTGGGCGCGGGTCCGGCCCCGCCGCCGCAATGACCGACTCCCGGCGCCATGAACAACCGCAAGAATTGGGAAGTTTTTTCGGCCCCGCCCATGAACTGCACGAGGCGGTCGTAGTAGTCGACGGTTCCCTCGGCGCTGATCAACTGGTCGGCCCAGCCGTGCCATACAATTGCCTTGCCACCGCGACGGCGAAACTCGGTCAAATCTGGGTTGTCGGTTCCGATCACAGCTCCAAACTGCTCCACGGATTGATCCCAGAGACGTTCATATGCATCGGGCGTGACAGTGGTCCAATCGAACTGTGGGTTTTGGGTAAGGAAATAGCGGAACCAGTCCAAAGTGATGCCGAAGGCCTGTGGTTTTGGAGGAGTCCCTCGGCTGGTCCACAACGCGGTCAGGTCCGCTCCGCGGGGCAGACCGTACCATAAGAAGCTTCCGTCTTTGCGGCGCGGCCCCTCCCAAAGTCTTCGGATCAGGTTTACGTCGGCTTCCGAGAAAGACCCGCACTCCCCTGCAGAGGTACCAATCAGCGTCTTGGGATCGTATTTGCAGCGACCCGGATCTTCGATGACTCCGTCCTTCACGTCATCGATGGCATCACAAGCAGAAATCGCCGCAGCGGTTGCGGCGGCCATCTTGCACTGCGGAATCGGATTCCCCTCCACGTTCATGAGCATGGCGCCCCAGAGTTGTTGCGGGTGCAGCCTGTTCCAGTTGATTGCGGGAGATCCGGAGACGATGCCGTTGTAATCCTGCGGATACCGTTGCGCCTCCATCAGCCCTTGGCGGCCGCCGGTTGAGCATCCGTTGAAGTAGGAGTAGCGCGGAGCAACTCCATACATCGCTTCCGTGAGCGCCTTTCCCGTTACGGTCATTTCGTGAATCCCGACATGACCGTTGTCCCGAATCAACTGCCAGTTCAGCCGGCCATCCGCGCCCAAAGCAAAGCTCCCGCTGGCACCCTCATGCCCGGTATCGGTTGAGCCGGCTGCGTAACCTTGGGCCACCGGCTGATTGACGCCCGTAGCGCTGCCGCCGGAAAACCCGCCGCCTCCCGTCCCTAGAAACCGGCCGTTCCAGTTCGATGTGGGTATGCCGACCCAGATCTTCACCTTGTCTCCGGTCGGCGGATGGGTCGTGATCGCAGTCACGCGACAAATGCCAGGATTGTTCGCGTCAAGGGCTGCCGTCTCGATTGTCGTGTTCGGAAGAGCAACTGTCGCCAAACTCTCGCATGACCGAACGGGTTTGGCATTGCCGATCAGCGGCTTTGGAGGTGTTTGTGCCGGTATCGCTGCGCCACGTCCGGCGATCGCCGGATTTGCGTTCGCTTGTGCACCACGCCCACCTCTTGGAGCTTGACTATAAATGCCGGTGGCCAAAATTAGGTTCGCGACTAAGGTCAGAAACAACACTCGGCTTGTGCGGATCATCATCCCTCCATTGCCGATTGCCTCTTCTCGACTTCAGCAATCATCCGGTCAGTAGCGGATGGATATATTACGTTCGCGGAGACGCGGTCAAGTTTAAAAGATTATCGGAAGAACGATCGTTAGGGCTGGAGCGTGTTCTTTTGTTTTCAATGGCTGTATGCCTTCATGTCAAAGTGAGCCATTGTGTTCAGATAATCTATTGAAGTAGATTTAGGCCTCACGGATCTCTTAAGCAAGGATGTAGAACAAACAGATGCCTCCAACATTCCAAAAGATCGAACCGATATCCAAGAAAGCCCGTGTTGTGGCGTCATTGCGAGAGGCCATCATTTCAGGCGCGATCCGGAGCGGTGAACAGATCGTCGAAGGAAAGCTCGCTCAACAGTTGGGTGTCGGCCAAGGTTTAGTACGCGAAGCTCTAATCGACCTGGAGCACCAAGGCTTCCTTCAGCGGACACCGTTTGCGGGCACACAAGTGACGGAACTGACTCTCCAAGATGCTCAACAAATATACGACCTGCGGATCGAACTGGAACCCCTGGCATTTTTACTGGCTGGACCCAATCTGGACGAACGCCATATCTCCGAGCTAAGAGAAATGGCCGAGAAGACGAAGCTCGTATCGACAGCCGGAAATCTGGATGCGTTTTTTGAAACTCATCTGGCTTTCCGACGGAAGATCTGGACGCTGTCGGGAAACCGATTTTTGCAGCAGGTCCTCGAGCGCGTCGTGATCCCGCTTTATGCGCTGTACGTCATCCGCCAATCGTACAACCTGGAAGGCATCCTACAGACGACCATTGATTGCACTGAGCATCAAGACCGGATACTGGCTGCTTACGAGCAGATGAGATTTGAAGAAGCGCGTGAGATAGCGCGTCATTTTCTCAAAAGGATGAAGGAATACCTAGGTACTCGACTGCTTCCTGCACCGACAGCCTGATCGATGAGACTGGTGGCCCCGCCACGACATTCTCTTGATGTCGCGTCCAACTCTCCTTCAAAAGGGTAACAACATACTTAACAGGCGCTCTATGAGCGCCGACGGTCACAGACCGCCGCTACAAATGATAAGCTGACACACGATGCGCGGCTTTTCATCCGACATCCGTTACGCTCTTCGGACGCTGAGGCATGGCGGAATTTCAACTGTCATCGCTGTGCTGAGCCTCGCTATTGGTGTCGGGGCAAACGCTGCGATCTTCAGCGTTGGTTACGCGATGCTTGTCCGTCCGTTGCCCTATGCAGACGCGGATCGCCTGGTCATGCTCCGTCCGACGAATCCCTCGCACGGTGTGTTCTGGACCACTGTTGCGCCGGCGAACCTGCTCGACTGGCAAGCTCAGGCCAAATCTTTCGAAGCCATCGCGGGGTATCGATGGCGGACGGTCGATCTAACCGGAGGCGATCGAAGCGAGCGGCTGCGCGGACTCTACATCACGCCGGAGTTTTTCAAAGTTCTGGATGTGCCCTTGAAGGGCGAAACGTTCAATCCGGACAAAGCGTTCAATCCGAGTGATGCACAGCGGAGTAGACCCGAGATCATTATCGGCCGCGGCCTTTGGCAGCGCCGCTTCGGATCGGATGCAAGTCTTCTCGGCAAGGTTCTGGACATCAACATGATCAATCTGAGCCGTGTCGGGCCAACGCCGTCTTTTGTCGTCGGCATTGCTCTCGCTGACGTACATTTTCCGCCGCTCAGCGCCGATTACAATCTGGGTGTCGCGGGGATTGGCGACTCCGTGGACTTCTGGGTTCCCGAGTTTCGCAATCCATCGAAGCGTGATTCCGGCGATCTCGATGTCATCGCACGATTGCGCGCAGGGGTTTCGCTCGAGCAAGCCCAGGCGGAGATGGATACGATTTCCCGTAATCTTGCTGTGGCGTATCCCGAAACGAACAACGGTCTCGGGGTCCGCGTCGTCCCTCTACGCGATCGAGTCTTAGGCGGATCACGCCGAGTGTTGTTGCTGCTGTTTGCATGCACGACTTTTGTGCTCCTCGTCGCATGCGGCAACGTCGCGAACTTGCTTCTGGCACGCGCCACAACGCGTCAGAAGGAAGTGGCGATACGTAGCGCTCTCGGTGCGTCGAGGCTTCGAATCGTGCGACAGTTTCTGGCCGAGTCTGCGTTGATCTCACTGCCGGCAGGAGCGATCGGAGTCAGCCTCGCATACGGAAGTCTGCTTCTGCTGCGGCCTTTGATTCCTGCAGGCGTTCCGCTCGCTCAAGACGCGACAGTGGACCGCTCCGTTCTCTTGTTCACGTTGATCGTTGCTTCATTGACGGCGTTGATCACCGGAATCGTCCCGGCATTTCGTGTCGCATCCGCACATCCCGGCGACGCCATGACGCTCGAAGGACGTAGTTTCACAGCCGGCCGCGGGCGGGAACGTTTTGTCGCCGTTCTCGTCGCTGCGGAAGTCGCGATGACACTCATGCTTTTGATCGCCACTGGCCTCATGATGAAGAGCGCGAACCGCCTGTGGCAAATCGATCCGGGTTTCGATACGCAAAATTTGTTCACGATGACGATCTCGCTTCCGAATAACAAATTCGAATGGCGGCACAACGTCCTGTTTTCAAGACAGGTCATGCAGTCGATCAAAGCGATGACGAGTGTACGTGACGTCGCGGTCATCCAGGGTGTGCCGATGCGGGCTGGAAGTTTTTATAGCTCGTTCAGCATCGAAGGACGGCCCGCTTCGCCGGTAGATCAGCCTTCAGCGCGACTACGAGTCGTCAGTCCCGGATACTTTCGTGTGATGAAAATCCCGATCCTCTCCGGCCGCGATTATGACGAACACGATGAAGTGGGTGAGGTGGGAAGCCTGCCTTCCGTCATCGTTAATCGCACATTAGCCGAGCGCTTTTGGCCGGGCCAGGATGCTGTTGGCAAAAAAGTCCGCATGTCGTGGAAGGACAGCCCATCGGTGATTATCGGTGTTGTCGGCGACGTGCGATACACAGGACTCGATGAAGAAGCCGGAAACGAGTTCTATCTTCCTGAAGGGTTATATCCACAATCCGAGATCACGTTGCTTGTGCGAACCGATCGAGATCCTTTGCCGCTGTATCCCGACATGCACAGAAGAATTGTGGACATCGACAAGGACGCTTTTGTCTTTGATGTGAAATCGATGACACAGCTCATTGCCGAGTCGCTCGCACCGCGCCGATTCTCGACGATGCTGCTGTCGATATTCGCAGCCGTCGCGCTCGTTCTTTCGCTGGCGGGCATTTACGCAGTGATCGCGCACTCTGTCGCACAACGCACAGTCGAGATCGGCATTCGCATGGCAATGGGAGCTTCACCGGCTCGCGTCACCGGCTTGATGCTTCGGTACGGATTGTTGCCCGCAATCTCCGGAATGGCCGTCGGTTGGTCTGGTGCGTTTGCAATTTCAAGTTTCTTTTCTGCAATGCTATTTGGCGTCGCGCCGCTCGATCTTCCAACATGGATTCTCGTCTCCAGCTCCGTGCTGGCTGTGGCGTTCATCGCGAGCTACCTGCCTGCGCGCCGTGCATGTGGCGTTGCTCCGACAGTCGCACTCCGGGCGGAGTAATGGGTCAGTGCCATTTTTTCATCGCCTTTCAAGTGAACCATTTCCCCTCCTTTTGAGGGCGATTAGCTTGACACTCTTCCGACACGTCTGATAATCCGAGATTGAGACTCTTGTTTTACGCTGAGGAGCACTATGAAAGTACAGCGAATGAAATGGCTTCTCCTGGGAGTTCCCGGGATCGTTTTATTAACCTGGACGACGTTGGCCGTTCAGCAGCGGGTCAAGAAGATTGACGACAAGGTGCTGAAAGACGCAGGAAAAGCCACGGAATGGGCGATCAACGGTATGAATTGGGGCGAGCAGCGCTACAGCACGATGACTCAGATCAATCCCCAGAATGTCAGCAAGCTTGCACTCGCATGGTCGTATGAACTTGGTCCGGGTGGCGGCAACCAGCAGGCGACTCCTCTCTATTCGAACGGCGTCCTTTATACCGTTACGAACTGGAGCATCGTCGCCGCCGTCGAGGCGAAAACGGGCAAAGAGATCTGGCGCTATGATCCGGAGGCGGATCGAACGATGACGCAGCCGGGAAAATCTCGACTTTGTTGTGGTGTGAATAGCCGGGGTGTTGCGCTGTACGAAGGCAAGGTGCTTGTCCCCGTCGTCGACGGACGAATGCAGGCTCTGGATGCCGCGACCGGAAAGCTCTTGTGGACTTCATGGGCAATCCCGCAACCGAAAGAGGGCGAGGTCTCCTCATACTCCGTCACAATGGCGGCCCGCGTCGCAAAGGGCAAGGTGTTCATCGGCAATGCCGGCGCCGAATTCCCTCCTTTTCGTGGATACGTTTCCGCATTCGATGTAAACACGGGCAAAGAGCTGTGGAAGTTCTACACAACACCTGGCGATCCCTCGAAGGGATTCGAGAACAAAGCCATGGAAGCCGCAGCGAAAACATGGGCTGGTGAATGGTGGAAGATGGGCGGCGGCGGATCCATGTGGGATGGCATGGCGTACGATCCCGATGAAAACCTTTTGTATGTCGGAACCGGTAATGGAACAGTCTGGTCATCAGATGTTCGTAACGGCGGCAGAGAAACGACGCACCTGGACAATCTCTACATTGCTTCCATCCTCGCCATCAACGCAGACACGGGTCAGTTGAAGTGGCACTACCAGTGCACGCCCGGCGACGAATGGGACTATGACGCGATTCAGCACCTGATGCTCGCGGATATTCGAATTAATAATCGCAATCGCAAGGTCATCATGCAGGCGAACAAGAACGGTTACTTCTACGTGATTGATCGCACGAACGGCGAATTCATCTCGGCAGGCGAGATGTCGCAGGTGAGCTGGGCTACCGGAATCGATCCGAAGACCGGCCGTCCCGATATTCATCCCGACGCGCTTTATTCTGAAGAGAAGGGTGTGACGGTATATCCGGTGCAGATGCACAACACATCGCAGATGTCGTTCAACCCGAATACCGGTCTGGTTTATGTTCCCATCGCCGTCGAAAACACATTCAGCTTCGTCGCCGCGAAAAGCTACACGCCGACTCCAGGCAGCCAGAACTTCGGACTCAATCTGGCCGGAGCGCGCGGCGGCACACCGATGGCATCGCCGCCTCCTCACGGACCTGAGCGCAAGAATCCGGATGGCAGTAAAGTGCGTGGCGGTATTCTCACCGCGTGGGATCCGGCCACTCAAAAGGAACGATGGTTCGCACTCGGTGGCGGACAGACCGGTGGCGGCACGCTTTCGCTGGCTTCGAACATCGTGATTCAAACGTTGAGCAACGGCCACATGAAAGCGTTCACCGCAGACAAGGGTGAACCGCTTCTCGACATGGCGCTGCCGGTGAATGCCGGCACCGGCCCGCCAATGACCTTCATGCTCGAAGGCAAGCAATACATCGCCGTCATGGGAGGAACCGGCGCTGGTGGACGTGGAGGCGGTGGCGGTCGCGGACGTGGCGGGGCGCCTCAGGAGCCGACGGCTGCTGCAGCCCAGGGAAACAATGCTTCACCGGCGCCGGCTGCAACCAACAACAACCCGAAACTGCTTGTCTACGCTGTTTCGAACTGAGAAGCCGGATTTTTCCGGCGAATGGATCCTGAACCGTGAGGCCAGCACTCTGAGTCCGGGCGCTGACGCAATCCGGACGGGTGTCGTGCGAATCGAGCACCGCGATCCGAAGTTTCGGTACGAGGGCGAATTCGTGAGTGACACCGGTGGGGTACGGGCCAAATTTGAGTTGATATCGGAAGAACGAGACGCTGCCGGCGCTCACCAGGAAATGACGAGCGGATCCAGCCTTCGGTGGGAAGGAGACGCGCTTGTGTTCACCTATGCCGACGGCGACCTGAAGATTTCTTTTCGGTATGAACTGATGGACGCCGGCCGCCGTCTTCGGGCTATCGAACAACTCCGAGCAAGCGGGCGAACCCAGGACAACATTTGGATCTTTGATCGTCGAACTTAGGCGGAACGCTTTTGTATCTTCCGGTGTTTGAGAAGGAAACCGGAGGCGCTTATCCTAAAGACCTTGAGGACGCTCTATCTCTTCAATGGCGGCAGGAGTGCCTTGCGCTCTGGCGGCAGGTGCTGATCGACGGCGTTCAGCATGAAACCGACTCTGAAGTATTCGCCCATAATCGTCATGAGCTGGACCGTATGCTGACGCCCGAAATGGTTCACCATCTTTTGCCAAAGCTCACTGCTGACTCCGTGTTCGCGAAAAAGCGCGCGCCCGAAACTGATCAACGTCCCGTCCTTGTCGGATAGTCCCGCCACGTCCCTGTCGTACTTGACGACATCAATGACCGATTGCTCCAGGCCCTGCCGCAGACCCGCCGGTTCGTGCGCGGACCACTCGTACTGTTGGTCGATTTCTCGCGCGGTAATCAGGACCGCAAGTTGGAAATATCGAGGACCGACCGGACTCTTCTCGCCGGAGGGGATACCGAGGTCGCGCTCTCTCGGGCTGTAGATCGTGATGTGCGTAGGTCCCGGGCCTGGGGTGAAGTTGGTCCTCGCGGCGAGAAGACGCCGCCCCTCTTCGTCCAGGTCCTCTGCGGTGACCGGGGGCAAGCGCGAGAGCGTCTTCGGGTGGATGTCTGGTGGCAGCGTGTTCTGGGCCTTCGCGACCATAGGAAGCACAACAAGCAATAGAGCGGACAATCGGATACTCATAAAGTCATCTCCTCGGCGTGACGACGTCGGAATTAATCGGAGACACTAATCCAAAAGGCGTCGGTAGGCATAGGAAATTGAAGTGGAGTAGGAATGGCTGGCGGCACTCCGTCGTGATATAAGCGGACGCACACGGAGACTTCGTGATGAAAAAAATTATTGCAGCAACCGTCCTTCTCGCAGCAGCGATGGCGGCCTCGCCGTCCGCGGCTCAAGGCCCATGCGATCGCGCGTGCCTGCTGAAGACGGCAGACGATTATCTGGCCGCGATTGTCGCGCACGATCCGAAGAAAGCGCCGATGGCGCCGAACGCGAAGTTCACCGAGCAGACGAAAGTACTGAAGGTCGGCGAAGAAGGACTCTGGAAGAGCGCAATCTCGACGTCGACGACGTTTAAGATTCCGGTGCCGGATCCGGTGAGTGGGCAGATCGGCATGATCGTGATGATGAAGGCCGCCGGCAGTGCCTTCCCGCCTCCCCCGCCTCGCGGCAACGCACCTGCGCGGGATCCGAATATGCCGGCAGACATCCAACTTGCACTGCGGCTGAAAGTCGTCAATAGGCAGATCACCGAAGCCGAGCACGTCATCGCGCGTATTGACGCACCAAGCCAGTTGGCCGCGCTCAAGACGCCACGCGCCGCGTTCATGCAGACGGTCGCGAAGGCCGAACGAAATCCGCGGAACATTCTGCTGCTCGTCGGCAACTCGTACTACGACGCGCTCACGCAGAACAACGGTGAGCTCGCTCCCTTTGCCGACGATTGCGGCCGCCGCGAAAACGGCATGCACACCGCGGGCGCGGGCCGTCCCGCCGACGCGCCCGCTCCGCCTGGCGGTGCCAGCGACCTCCCGACCGACTGCGCAGGCCAGTTGACATCAAGGGCGATGAGTTACATCAACAGCATCGACCTTCGCCGAATATGGATTGCCGACGAAGAACGCGGACTCGTCTTCGGCCTCACGATGTTCCGGCATCCGCTGGAACAGAAGACGATCACGATTCTCAAACCGGACGGGACGACGAGTGAGCGACCGATGAACTTCAACCCATTCGATCTCGAAGCCGCGCATATCTTCAAGATCTCGGGCGCCAAGATTCACGAAATCGAAGCGATGGGCTTCGCGCTGCCGTTGTACTCCAAGAACGGATGGAACCCATTCATCAAATGAAGGCAGCCATACTCGCTCTGACGACGATGTTCATCGGTCCCCCCACGCCGGCTCTCGCACAGCTCGTGAGTCACGCCGACGCAGGGATCCGCATCGGCCACTACCACCTCAACGTCAGGAGCATCGAAGCCCACAGGAAGTTCTGGGTGAACACACTCGGCGGCACTTCAATGAAGTTCGGCAGCATCGACGTCATTAAGTTTCCCGACGCGTTCATTTTCCTGCGCGTGCAGAAGCCGACCGGACCGACACGCGGCACCGCCTTCGATCACATCGGCTTCGCCGTGCCAAACGTCCCGGCGATGGCGATGAAGTTGGCGGCCGCGGGATATCAGGAAACGACTGGACGGGAGCCAAAACCCGGTGCGCCTGCGACGCCGGCGGCATCGGGCACGTCGCCGGTCTACGGACGCGTTGCGTATTTCCTTGGCCCTGACGGCGCGAAGATCGAGCTCGTCACCAACGATCAGAAAGACGCGCCGCCGATCGTCGCGCATCATATTCACTTCATCAACAAGCAGTACGTCGAGATGCAGCAGTGGTACATGAAGGCGTTCAACGCAACTCTTCGTCCCGGACAAACCGACTTCTTCATTGGCGCCGACCTGCCGGGCGTCGGATACAGCCTCAACTTCTTCCGGTGGGAAGGCGATCAGTCCATCGTTCACGTCCCTACTGCACGACGCGTCGTGGATCACGTGGGATTTGAAGTGAAGAATCTGGAAGCGTTCTGCAAAGCGCTCGATGCGAAGGGCATCAAGGTCACTCAGCCTTACAAGAAAAGAGACGCGGCTATGAACAACATCGCCACCGCGATGCTCGTCGACCCGTGGGGCGTTTCAATCGAGCTGACCGAGGGTCTGGACAAGATCAACTGACGCCGAACTAAACGGAGTGTTGCTCAAACCCGTTGTTTTCCCCCTCCTTCGAGGCTGAGTTGGGCAACATGCCCTCGAAGGAGGGGAACAACTAGACAATTTGAATCTGCGGGATCGCGATGCTAGACTCCGACGGCAGTTCACGTTTATTGATCACAATTTTTTCGGAGGCGCACAAATGATTAAGCGGACTCTTGGATGTCTGGCCTTGTGCGGGTTAGTGGCCAGTGGCTCGTTGCAGGCTCATCATTCCCTCGCGGGCGTGTACGACATGAAAGGCGAAATGGAAAAGTCGGGGTCCGTCGAAAGCGTCAAGTTTGTAAATCCCCACGGCTCGCTGACGATCGCGGTCAAGAATCCGGATGGCTCGTCAACTTCGTGGGTGATGACACTCGGCTCCGCCACGGCCCTCGCGCAGAGAGGGATCGGTAAAACCGGACCGAATGCCCTTCACGCCGGCGACAACATTAAGGTGAAGTTCCTCCCTGCGAGGGACGGCAGTCCGCTGGGATTTCTCAAGACGGTTATCATGCCGGACGGGCGCGTGATCCAGATCTCCGCCGGTAACCCGAACGATTAAACAACGAGTGAGACCATTATGACCTTTCGACGAAGGATCATTTGGACAAGTGTCGCGATCGCAGTCGTTCTGACAATCAGCATGCTGTCGACGCTCAATGCGCAGGCACAGGCGCCGAACGGCACCGTCTACATCGAGAGCAATATCGGGCATGTCGAAGGGCAAAACTCGATCCTGGCCTTTCACCGCGATGCCGTCGGGCACCTCACGCCGATCGGCTCGTATCCGACCGGAGTAACGGGAGCGCATCCGTTGTTCATTGTCTCGCAGCAAGCCCTGCTGGGCATGCCGCCCGACTCCAACGAGCTTCACGTCCTGCGCCTGGCAGCGGACGGAACGATCGCAGCTCAGACGGATCGCGTGGTCATTCCCGTTTCGCCATCTCTGCCGCAGGGCATCGCCGCGAGATAGCGGCTCGCACGGAGCGGCAGCGGCACGAGGAAATGCCTGACCCGTGGTCCTGACTGAAGTGGAATCGATGCGTTCGCCCATCGTCGATCTGACATTGCGATCTTGGCTCGCCAATCTCGCGTTCGAAATTTGTTCGATGAAAGTGTGAGTATGCAGTCCGGGCTGTAGCGAGAGGGCTAAAGCCCCCGACTACATATTGTCCTGCAACTCTACCGGACCTGCGTGTAGCCCTTCCGGTACTTGATGCTCCATTTGGAATCGCGGCCCTTAACTTCGATGGTGCGCACCGTGGCTATCCCGTCTTTGAGTTCGTTGGTGGAGTGGTAACCCAGCACATACTGATTGCGGGCCTGCTCGGTGATTCGGTTGAACGCGCTTTCCATCGAGGCAGTGTTCAATCCCCGGTATTCGTCGCCGCCGGTGGCGCGGGCGAGTGAACCCAGCACACCGAGTTTCCGATCGATTGGATCGGTATCCGTGTTGACGGAGTAGAGTTCGATGTTGTCGCGTAAAAGCAGGTCGGTGATCTCTGCAAAGTTGTGTGTGTTCTTGTCGGCGGTGACTTGTCCATCGGAGACGATGAACGCGATCCGGCGGCGGTTAGTCGGCCGTGCCTCGAGTGCCTTAGCCGCATCATAAAGAGCATCGAATAGAGCACGGCCCGGATCGACTCGTGTCGAACGCAAGGTGGGAACAGTGTCCGTCGTGGGTCGCCGAACAGGACCCGCCATCCCCGGACTGGGGTTGTCAATCAATCCTCCGTTCCCACCGACATTGATCTTCCCTAGGATCGTTTGAAGCAGCTTTGGAGCGGTAGGTGCGGGATCGCCGGGAGCAACGTGCGCGGGCTGTTTTGCCGCGATCGTTTTAACGATTTCGAGGCTTTTTTCGATCTTCTCGTCGTCGTTGGTGAAGTCGGAGAGCTGATATACCAAGTGGTCGTAACGGAACGTCGCCATTTCATCGAATGCGCTGAATCCGTTCGTGATTGAAATAAACAAAGGCACCAAGCGACGCATCGCAATGCCGCCCATTCCGGTGTCGATGACGATGGCTGCGGATAAAGGCTGCGGGTCAGCGGAAAAATTCGAAATCGTCTGCGGAACGTTGTCCTCGAGGATGGTGAAGTCTTTTTGGGTCAGCCCGTGAACCAGACGTCCCCCGCCGCCGCGCACGGAAACGGGCACGACCACCAGGTCTACGTTCGTCCGCACCTGGAAGTCCTGAGCCACAACGCATGTGGCCGCCACGAAGATCGTGATCAAAAGAATGATGAGCGTTCGCACGGTCGCTTGGACGTCGATTCTCTATCGACGTTGGAACGAGGGCAAAGAATTAAATGTGCAGTAGCTTGTCGCGAACCCGTTTCGTACAATGCGATCAACATGAGACTCCATCCGCCGGCCCAATGGCGCAAAGTTCAATGGCCTTCGTGATGACTACAAGAAGTACGTCTGACATTCGTCACAAATGGGAAGAGTCGCTGGCAGTTCACGAGCGTTTGGCAACAATCGAAGCTAAACTCGAGATGGGATAGCAGCGGCTCGAAGCATTTTCGTCCGGATCGCCCGTAGCGCTTTTTGAAAGGCCCCTTGCAAACCGGCAACTACGATGTTGCGCCAGATGGCAAGCGATTCCGTCACCAGTAGGCCGGAGCGGCCATACGGCTTGTCAGTCAACTTGAACATGGCTATTATAGCTATATGAAAACGGTCAACATAGCCGAGCTCAAAAACCGCTTAAGCTTCTATCTGAACGACGTCAAGGCCGGTCACGAGGTATTGGTTCGCGACCGCAATACACCGATCGCTCGAATCGTCCCGATAACCCGCAGCTCCGCTAGAGATGACGAATTGCGAGCGCTGGCAGCTCAGGGCAAGATTCGTTTGGCAGAGGATGAAGTGGGCGAGGACTTTTGGGAGCTACCTGCACCGAAGGTTTCCACGGCCGCACTGCGACGCGCATTAGAGTCGGAGCGCCATGAAAAAGGCTAAGCCAAAGAAAGGGACCACACCTCCGGCAACGGCTTTTTGGGATGCGAGCGCAATTGTGCCTCTTTGTTGTTTTCAATCTCAGACCGCGGAGGCGAGACAAACGGCTCGGATCTACGCGAGGATGGTCACATGGTGGACGGCCTCGGTCGAAGCGATCAGTTCATTCAATCGCCTTTTTCGCGAAGAAACTCTCACACGGGAAGGAAAGCAGCAGGCAATTCATCGGCTCGATTACCTGCGCCATCGCTGGAACGATATTCAACCGACCGACGAGGTCCGCAATACTGCCGAACGCTTGCTGAACGTGCACAAGCTAAGAGCGGCCGATGCGCTCCAACTCTCGGCAGCGCTGATCTGGTGCAGCCACCGTCCGCGTGGACGGCACTTCATCGGAGCGGATGGAGACCTGGCGAATGCCGCTGAGGCCGAGGGATTCACAGTGATTCGCCTGCTTTAGTGCTCGAAGGAGTACAAAAAAGCGGTCTCGTGAGGAGCGGAATCGCTGCCGCCCGCCGCGATGACGCAAGGGACACGACACTCGATGAGGCCTTTCCGCTTCATCCAAATCGCTCGCTCGACCTGTTGCGATTGAAATCCCGTACATCGACTAAGAAACGTATCCATTCCCAACCTTTTTGATACCTCGGCTTTGTGTAAAAATGGAGCCCTATGCGGAGTGCCTTTTTGCGAATCCCGACCGGCATCGAGGGTTTCCTTTGTCTGGGTGTTCTTCTCGCTCTGATCATCACCGCGTCGACGCCTTTGCAGACGAGGGCGCAGGGAGCGCAGGCTTCGGCCGCTGGAGCGACCGATCCACATGCTGTGATGTTGTCGACGTACTGCTTCACGTGCCATAACTCGCGCGTGAAGGTGGGGGGACTCGCGCTGGACGCGCTGAATCTTCAAACTCCTGAAGACAACGCGGAGATTTGGGAAAAGGCAGTGCGCAAGCTGCGCGGACGCTTGATGCCGCCGCCGGGAAATAAGCAGCCGGCGCAGAAAGATATCGATGAGTTCGTGGCGTGGATGGAGAACACGCTCGACACGCGCGCGAAAGGGCCGAAGGCGGGCTATGTGCCGATCCAGCGGCTGAATCGAACCGAGTACGCCGCGTCAGTGAAGGCTTTGGTCGGTGTCGACGTGAAAGCAACCGATGTCCTGCCGCAGGACATTCAAGTCGGAGGCTTCGACAACATCGCGGTCGTGCTGAATGTATCGCCCGCATTCCTGGACCAGTACATCACGGCCGCACGGCAGATCGCGAAAGTCGCGGTCGGAAGTCCAAATCCAAAAGTCGCCAACGTGAAATACAGCCTCGCGGCCAATCAGGACGGCGACCTGCCGCTGCCTCCGGGCATGCGTGGCGGCATGCGGTTCAAGCACAATTTTCCGGCGGACGGCGAATATCGCATCAACATCCTCGATCTTGGTCTGGGCCTCTACTCGGCCACAGTGGAAAACGAAAGCACGCTGGTTATCATGCTGGACGGCAAGATCGTGTTCCGCAAGCCGATTGGCGGGCCCGCGGATCAGGCGCTCGTGGATCGCAAGGGACCGCCGGGGCGCGACGAGATCATGACTCGCTTCCAGAAAATTCCCGTGCAGGTTCAAGCCGGCGTGCGCGACGTGGTGGTCGCCTTCATCGACCGTTCGCACGTGGAGTCGGATGAGAATGTCGCTGCGGGATTTACCGGCACCGGAGCTCTTGGCTTCGGCGCGGGCAACGGCCGCATCCCGCAACTGCGCGACGGCGTCGAAATCCTCGGGCCGTACAATCCTACTGGTATCTCGACTACCCCGAGCCGCGCGCTGATCTTCGTCTGCGATCCGGCGCAGCGCAAGCCCGACAGGGCGCAGCCTCAAAAAAAGACCACCGGCGAGGCCGCGTGCGCGCGCAAGATTACCGAAAACCTGGCGCGACGGGCATTCCGACGGCCGGTGACCGCGGATGATGTGAATCACCTCATGCCGTTCTATGAATCCGGAAGATCCGGCGGCGGGAGTTTAGATTTCGGAATCGAGCAGGTTGTGACCGCGGTGCTGGCGAGCCCGGAGTTTTTGTATCGATCGATTCGGGGAACAGCGGACGGTTCTCTCACGAACCTCGAATTGGCTTCGCGTCTCTCCTTCTTCTTATGGAACGCGGGCCCCGACGACGAACTGCTGACGCTCGCCGCATCGGGCGGGTTGACCAAACCCGGCGCGTTGGAAAAACAGGTGAGGCGCATGATGGCGGATCCGAAGGCCTCAAGTCTGGTCACGAGCTTTGCGATGAAGTGGTTGAATATCGCCGATCTCGATGCGGTGAAGCCCGACCCGATGTTGTTCCCGGAATTCAACGAGCCATTGCGGCGCGATTTTTCGAAAGAGGCCGAAGCGTTCTTGAGCAGCATTCTTTTGGAAGATCGGAGCGTGGTGGATCTGCTGACGGCCGATCACACGTACCTGAACGAACGGCTCGCGCGGCATTACGGCATTTCCGGCGTTGTCGGCGCGCAATTCCGGAGAGTCACGCTGGCCGATAAAGAACGATGGGGAATACTGGGCAAGGGCGCGGTGTTGCTGCGCACTTCATACGGAGACCGCACCTCTCCGGTTCTGCGCGGAGCGTGGGTGCTGGATAAGCTGATGGGCACGCCGCCGTCGCCGCCTCCGCCGAATGTTGCGACGAACCTCGATCAGAAAGCCGGAGAGAAGCCGAAGACGATCCGGGCGCGGCTCGAACAGCATCGTGAAAAAGCGCTGTGCTTGCAATGCCACGGCGTGATGGATCCGACCGGTCTGCCGCTGGAGAACTTCGATGCGATCGGGCGGTGGCGGACAACGGACAAACAGGCGGAAGACGCGGTGATCGATGCCAGCACCGTGCTGCCGAATGGCGTTGCGATCGACGGGCCGGCGGATCTCAGGGCGCAGTTGGCCGGCCATCCTGCGATGTTTTCGCAGGCGCTGACGGAGAGATTGATGATGTACGCGATGAATCGGGAGCTGGAGTATTTCGATATGCCGCAGGTGCGGGCAGTGGTGCGGACGGCGGCGAAGGATAATTACAGGTTTTCATCGATCGTTTTGGGGATTGTGAATACGGAGGCGTTCCGGAAACAGGGCAGCAAAGTTCAGTGATCGTATGAAACACGAAGACACAAAGGCACAGAGGCACAAAGCAATGTTCATCACAAAGAAACATATTTCACGGAGAACGGTGCTCAAGGGCGCGGGTGTGAGCCTGGCGTTGCCGCTGCTGGATGCGATGATCCCCGCGGCCACAGCGCTTGCTCAAACCGCGGCGAAGCCGAAGCTGCGCACCGCATTTTTCTATCTCCCTCACGGCGCGATCATGTACAACACTTCGCACGGCGCGGCCATGGATAAATGGACGCCCAGCGGCGCGGGCGCGGATTTCAAACTCAGCCCGATTCTGTCCGCGCTGGAGCCATACAAGAAGTACATCTCCTCTTTCGAAAACTTGGAGAACGCGGCCAGCGCGGGCTCGGTTCACACCTTCAATCCTGCGACGTGGCTCAGCGCCACGCGTCCCGATACCGGCCGCGGTCCGCGCGCGCACATGGCGGCGACGCTCGATCAGGTGATCGCGAAGGTGATCGGCCAGGAGACACCGCTGCCGTCGCTTGAACTCGCCTCCGAGACGATCGTGCAGAGCGCTGCGGGTGGCGGCGGTTCGTACACGACGCTGTCCTTCCGCGATGTGGAATCGCCGCTGCCGATGGAATACAACCCGCGCAAAGTCTTCTTGCAGTTGTTCGGTGAAGGAGACAACGCGGAAGAACGCGCGTTCATTCGGAATCAGACCAACAGCATCCTGGATCTCATCCGGGACCGCACGAAGAAGCTTCAGGGCGAGCTTGGGAATAATGACCGGACCGTTCTCGATGGCTACCTGGAAACCGTCCGCGAGATCGAGCGGCGGGCAGAGAAGGCGGGCGCGTCGAATCTTTCCGGTATGAAGATTCCCAATGCGCCAGTCGGTGAACTGGAAGACTTCGCCGAGCAGGTGAAGTTGATGTTCGATCTGCTGGCTCTCGCGTTCCAGGCCGACCTTACGCGCGTGGCGACGTACATCATGGTCGCGGAAGGGACGAACCGAACGTACAACCATATCGGCGTTCCGGATGCGTTCCATCCGGTCTCGCACCATGCGAACGATCTGGAAAGGATCAACAAACTGGTGAAGATCCAGAGCTGGCACGTGCAGAAGTTCGCGGAGTTTGTGGCGAAGATGGCGGGGACGCAGGAGGGAGATGGAACGTTGTTCGATCATTCGATCTTCATGTACGGATCGAACATGAGCAACAGCGATTTGCATAACAACTATCCGGAGCCGAACATCATCGTGGGCGGCGGGAATGGGAAGGTGAAGTTGGGCGGCCAGCATATCGTGCTGCCGGAGCGCACGCCGATCGCGAATTTGCACCTGACGATATTGCAGAAGGTGGGGGTCGAGCGGGATAAGTTCGGGGATAGTACGGGCACGATCGCGGGGGTGTAGGAGGCTTCAAACTATGTGTGAAACACGGAGGCACAAAGACACAAAGGCACAAAGGAGCGTCGCATTCAATTTGTGGCTTTGTGCTTTGGTGTCTTTGTGCTTCCTGATTAACGTCGCTTTCGCCGCGACTGACTCTCTTGCGAGCCTCATTGAATCGGGAAACCGCAAAGCCGCGCTCGAACGGATCCGCACTGGCGCCGATGTGAATGCGGCTCAACCCGACGGCACTCGTCCCATTCATTGGGCGGTCTACCGAGTCGATTACGAGCTGCTCGCGGCGCTCATCGCCAAGAAGGCGAACGTGAACGTTAAAAATGAATTCGGAGCCACGCCCATCGCGCAGGCCGCCGAACTGGCGGACGCGAGAATGGTGAAGATGCTGCTCGATGCCGGCGCCGATGCCGAAGGCCCCAACCCGGATGGCCAGACGGCGCTGATGGGGGCGATCAAGACGGGCGCTGTGGACGTCGTCGAGATGCTGATCAAGGCCGGCGCCAACGTCAACACGATCGAAAAATTTCACAAGCAGACACCGCTGATGTGGGCGGCCGCTGCGCCGAAGAATGCGCCCGCGATGGTGAAACTGCTTCTGGCGAAGGGCGCCGACGTCAAGCCCCGCGCGCAGTTCACCGACTGGCCCAGCCAGATCACCAACGAGCCCCGCGCGCAGTATCGTCCAGTCGGCGGACTGACCGCATTGCTGTATGCGGCCCGTGACGGCTGCTACGACTGCGTCGATGCGCTGATCACGGCCGGCGCGGATGTGAATATTCCGACGCCCGAGGGTGTCACCGCGCTGATGCTCGCGCTCGACAACGACCATAATGATGTCGCGAAGCTCTTGTTGGAGCGTGGAGCGAATCCTCAGCTTTGGGATTGGTGGGGACGCACGCCGCTCTACATCGTCATCGATCGGAAAGAAACCGTTCGGCGCGGCGGCCCGCGGCCGGCAGTGTCGAGCATGGATATCATCAACGCTTTGCTCGCCGCCAATGTCGATGTGAATCCACAGCTCAACATGCATCGACCGAGCCGCAGCGGTAACAGCGGACGATTCATCGATCCCCTGCTGAATACTGGATGCACCCCTTTGCTGCGCGCCACGATGGGCGGCGATGCCGAAGTGGTTCGAGCGCTCCTGGCCAAAGGCGCGAATCCCAACATCAACGACATGGGCCTTACACCATTCCTCGTCGCGGCTGGAGTCGGAGCCGGCAACAAAGGCGGAACGGGCCTGGCCGCACAGACCAGCGCCGGCGGCCCTGTGAATATGGAGTTGATGGACCTGCTCCTCCAACACGGCGCCGATGTGAATGCGCAAGTCACGGGCACCCACACCTACTCGATGCGCGTCGCGCGGGCGCCCTCCGCGAATGAAGGCAAGACGGCTCTTCACGTCGCCGCGGAGTCCGGCAAGACGGATCTGGTGCGCTACCTTCTTAGCAAGGGCGCGAAGACCGACATCACGGACGAAGACGGAAAAAAGCCGATTGAACTGGTGAAGACGGACGGAATTCGCAGCCTTCTGGGAACCGCGGTCTCCAGGGAGTAGCAAATCTGGAAAGTCGCTCCTTAGTTGCAGTTTTCTCGCGTTTTTCGCGGACTTTCTTCCAAATAGGTCTTGTGTCCTCAAGGATCTCCACTCGGCCCAACAACTGCAGGAGTTCGGCGCGAGTGGAGTATCATGCGAGCAAAGGGAACACTTGTATGCGAACCGAGGTTACTAAGAAGCTCTTTACCGTTGCTGAGTATTATCAGATGGCGGAAGCCGGAATTATCGGTCCGGAAGACCGGGTCGAACTCATCGATGGCGAGATCATTCAGATGAGTCCCATCGGCGATCGGCACGCGGGCTATGTGAATCGGTTAACTCGTCTGTTCGTCGAAGCACTTGGCCGGAAAGTCGTGGTGAGCGTTCAGAATCCGATTCAATTGAACAATTACACGGAACCGCAGCCTGACGTCGTCGTGCTGAGGCCGCGCAGGGATGATTACGCAGGTAAAAAAGTGCGGGCCGAGGATGCGCTGCTACTCGTCGAAGTTTCCGACAAGACGCTTCGTTATGACCGCAACATCAAACTTCCAAGATATGTTGCGGCCGGTATTCCCGAAGTTTGGATCATGAACATCGCCGACGGCGAGCTTTTCGTCTATCGTGGTCCCTCAGGAAAAACTTACGCGGAAGCCCTGACTTTGCGCGCGGGAGAGGTGGTTTCACCGCTGGCGTTCCCGGACGCCGCATTCAAGGTTCACGAAATACTGCAGTGAGAGGTGCCATGCTTTTCAAAATTGCCTGCACTCTGCTCGCAACGCTCGCCGCAACGAATGCGTTCGCACATCACAGCTTTGCACCGCACTTTGATGCGAGCAAGAAGCTCAACATCTCGGGCACCGTGAAGGCATACGAAGCGCGGAACCCGCACAGCTATCTCCACGTCAACGCCGTCGACGAGAACGGCCGCACGCGAGAATACGTCTGCGAATCGCATGGCGTGACGCAGCTCACGCGCATCGGGATCACGCCGCAGGTGTTGAAGGCTGGAACAAAACTACGCCTGACGGGTTCCCTATCGCGGCACAGTCCGTACATGTGTTTTTTCGAGACGCTGGAGTTGGAGGACGGCCGCACCTTGAACGTCAACGGTCCGGGAGGTTCTCAACCGACGCCGCAACAGGCGAAGCTGCCGCCGCGCAAGGATATCTTCGGAACGTGGCTGCTGGCTCCCATCGCGAACCGAAGCACCAGCGGTCCACAACCGATGATTCAATTGATGACGCCGGCCGGCGAGAAGGCTGTCGCGGCCTATGACCCGTTCAAGGACGATCCCGTTTTCCGATGCGATCCCGTTGCAATCCGCCGTGTTTGGGGGGCGCCGAGCACGCCTTTGGAAATCGTTCGGAACGGCTCGGACATCGTGCTGCATCACGAATGGATGGATGTGCGTCGCGTCATCCATATGAACATGAAAACCCACCCGAAAGATGGCGCGCGGAGTTCGCTCGGCCATTCCATCGGTCATTGGGAAGGCGACACGTTGGTCATTGAGACCGGAAATTATTCGGCAGGCGTATTGAACCAATACGTCGAGCAACCCGGCCAGCCGACAAAGGGTCTCTTGCATTCGGTGGCCCTCACGACCGTCGAGCGACTTCATGTCGATAATGCAAGGCAGCGCCTCGTCGTCGAGTTCGATATGACAGATCCGGAGTTCTTCAAGCAAGCATTCCCGCACGCGTCGTCGGAGTACTTGCCGTCCGATCTGAAAATCGAGCCGTTCAAGTGCTCACCCGAGGGCTTGACCGGAACGATACGGAAATGAATACGGCCACAAAAAAGCACAAGATTCACACATGGATCGTTGCCATCTTCTTGTATGTCGCGGCGACGGCCACAAGCGTTGGCGCCCAGACCTATGCTGTGCGCGTGGTGCGCGACGTGCCCTATCTCCAAGGCGCGCGCTACGCCGACGACAAGGACAAGCTCGATATCTACCTCCCTGAAGGCCGCCGCAATGCACCGGTGATCGTCTCGTACTACGGCAACCAGCTTATGGGTGGGGACAAGAGCGAGGACGCCTACATCGGACGACGATTTGCGGCCGCTGGGTTCGTGACCGTGGTCGTCAACTATCGTCTTTCGCCGGCCGTGTCACACCCGGCGCACGTTCAGGACGCCGCGGCTTCGTTTGCCTGGGTCAAGCGTCACATCGTCGAGTACGGCGGCAACGCCGACCGGGTCTTCATCATCGGATACTCGGCAGGGGCTTACCTCGTCGCATTGCTCTCAACGGACCCGCGTTATCTCGCGGCACACAATCTGTCGCCGCGCGACATCCGCGGCACGGTTCCGGTCAGCGCGTTCTATTGGGTCGAGCGCCGGGGCGTCGCGCCGGACCGCGACAAAAGCGTGTGGGGCAATGATCGCAACGTCTGGGTGGACGCGTCACCCGCGCATCATCTGCAGGCCGGCGCGCCGCCCATGCTCATCCTCTACGCCGAACGCGACGAGGACTGGCGCCAGGAACAGAACGTCGAGTTCGCGACAGCGATGAAGGCCGCAGGGCACCAGAGCGTCGAGATCGCGATGATCCCCAATCGCAATCACTCGACGATCTGGACGCGTGTTGGCGACGAGGGTGATGAAACTGCGGAGCGCATCATCCAATTCGCACGATGATGCGGAAGGAAGAATGGCCACAAAAAAGCACAAAACCCACAAAGTCTTGCCTGCAGCCCGCGCTTACAACTCAGGTTGCCGAGGAAGGATTTTATGAATGAAAATCTAACACGGAGGGAAGTCTTGTTCGCTATGGCTGCAGCGCCATTTCTTCAAGGCACCACGTCTTCGATTTGCTTCATGAGCGCGGTGGAGATGGCGCGCTTGATCCGTGCGAAGAAGCTCTCCGCGCGTGAAGCGCTGGCAGCGCATTTGAAGCAGATCGAAATGGTGAATCCTAAGGTCAACGCGATCGTCACGCTGGTTTCGGAAATGGCGGCCACGGCAGCGGCAAAGGCCGATGAGATGCAGGCGCGCAAAGAGACTCTGGGGCCGCTGCATGGTCTGCCGGTCGCGCACAAAGATCTCCTCGAAACGCGCGGTATTCGAACGACGTTTGGATCACCTCTCTACAGAAACAACATCCCCACTGAAGACGATCTCGTCGTGGAACGCATGAAAAGCGCGGGTGCGATCCTCATTGGCAAAACAAACACACCCGAATTCGGTGCGGGCTCGCAGACGTTCAACACGGTGTTCGGAGCGACACGGAATCCTTACGACTTGACGAAGACATGTGGTGGATCTTCGGGAGGCGCCGCTGTTGCACTGGCCTGCGGCCTTGTGCCTGTCGCCAGCGGTTCCGACACCGGGGGCTCGCTCCGAAACCCCGCCGCGTTTTGCAATGTCGCAGGCTTCCGGCCTTCGATCGGCCGCGTACCAAATCCGAAAGCGTCATTGGCATGGTTCACTTTAAGTACTAGTGGATGCCTTGGCCGGTCTATCGCCGATCTTGCGTTCGCACTGAGCACGATTGCCGGCCCGGATCCGCGCTCACCAATGTCGATCAACGAACCGGGTGAACGATTCGCCCGCCCACTCGATCGCAGCTTTAAAGGTGTGCGTGTCGCGTGGTTCAAGGACCTTGGCGGTGTGCCGTTCGATTCGCGCGTGCGCGCGATCGTGGATGGTCATCGCAAGACATTCGAATCGTTGGGATGCATCGTCGAGCAAGCGGAGCCCGACTTCGCTCCAGCGGAGATCGCATTCCGCGTATTGCGGGCATGGAATTCAGCGAATACATATGGAGCGCGACTTCGCGAGCACCCGAACGATTTCAAGGACACCTTAAAGCAAGAGATCGAGGAAGGGCTGCGGCTCACCGGTATGGAAGTCGCAGCAGCCGAAACCGCGCACGGCCAGCTGTGGCGGCGTTTTCAGGCTTTTCTCGAAAAGTACGAATACTTTGTTCTGCCTACCACGCAGTTGCCGCCTTTCGACGTCAACACGCCCTACCCAACAGAGATCGCGGGAGTGAAGTTCGTTAACTACATCGACTGGATGAAGTCCTGCTGGTACATCTCGACGACGGGCAACCCGGCGGCGTCGGTTCCCGGCGGCTTCACACCTGAAGGGTTGCCGGTAGGCGTGCAAATCGTCGGCCGCAACAAAGAGGACTTCAGCGTCCTTCAGTTGGCACACGCCTTCGAACAAGCCACGGGCTTCGGCAAAAAGCGGCCGAACCTGTAAGAAAGATGGCCACAAAAAAGCACAAAGCTTTTGTGCTTTTTGCGGTCCGTCCCCCTATTGGGCAAAGCAATAAAACGCGCCCGCACCACCGGTAGAAACCAGATTGGCCTGACTGCAGCCACGCGAATCGTGCGCTGAATTCCAGGAGTTTGGATTCTCGCCTCCGCCTTGCTTGTCATAATGGCCCAGCCGCGCCGTGCCGGTGCCGTCCGCACTGCTCGTCCAATTGCTGCAGGTCTTGTCGCCGGGAAGTGCTTTGCCGTCGGTTCCCGAGCCCGTTAGCATGTCGTGTGGACCAACGGTTCCGCCTTTTTCAGTAAGCGAATTCTCTTTGCCCAGCTTATTGTTGTCACTGTGCAGGTCATCCGCGTTTTGTGCGACGACGACTCCTTTGGCGTTCTGCCACGGACCACGACCGATTCGATCGCGCGCATTGACAGCCGGCTGATTGCCGACGGCGCTCGTGCTCAGATAAGCGCGCCACGTCTTGCTTCCGGCGCCCACGGCTGCAGCAAGCCGCTGGCAGATTGCATCGGCTCCGGCGAGGCCGCCCAAGTTTGCGCCGTTTCCCGAACCCGCGCTTGTGATGAAGAAGCTTATATTCGGAAAACTTTGTGAGAGAGAGGGATGATACGAAGCGAGCGCGACGAGCATAATCACGATGCATGCAAGCATTAGCTTGTACATATATTGATTCTCCTTCTGTCTGGTTTTTGGTGAATTGACGATAGAGCTAGTCTAAGGAATCCGCATGCCTAGCAGCAACCTTCGTGAAACGCAGCATACCGCGACATCGCGAACCCCGCGCGCTACTTCTTAAATGCCGCGGACCAGTTCAGGATGACCGTAATCGGGTATTGCTTTTGGGTGGCGACCCCGATTAGGAAGTGGCCGTCAGAGGCAACATTGAACCCCCAACCCGGTTGATACGCTTGAAACAGCGGCGTCGGAGCGCCGGCGTTCAAAGATGAACCCTCCAGTCGGACAGGAACAGCCATTAAGGTCTGGTCCGCCGCAATGTAGAAGAGTTCTTTGCCGTCCGGCCGCCACCGAACGTCGATAGCGCCCTTTGTGGATAGTTGTTGCTTTGGTCCGGATTGTGGAAACGACTGTATGAAGAGTTCCGAGTTCCGGTTCTGTCCCGATTCGTTCGATAGATATGCGATCCAATGTCCATCCGGCGAAATGCGAGCGACGGATTCGACGAACGGTGTCTGCGTCACGCGAAACGGTTTGCGTTCACCGGAAAGTGGTAGCGCCCAGACGTCACCTTCAGATAGGTAGGCCAGGTAGCGCCCATCACGCGACCAATCCGACAACGTCTTATCCTTGTCCGTCTTTAACAGGAGCTTATCCTCTCCAATGACACCGAAATCGCGTTGATAAAGGTTCATCACGCCATCTCGATTGGATTGAAACGCAATCGTTCTTCCGTCTGGTGACCATCTGGGGTTGATTTCCGTTTCTGGATTCGATGTGAATCGTGAGGTTATGCCCTTTGCAATATCCAAAACCCAGATATCAGCCGGTCCGAAACCGCCGAAAAGTGCGAGGTATTTGCCATCCGGTGAGAGATCACCGGGGCGCATTCGTTCAGTTAACGGCGGCAGAGCGCTTAACAGCTTTCCGCTTCGATCACGCCAAGGGATCACTGATCCATTGCCTCGTTGAGCTTGGAAGGCCAGACCTCCGTTATTGGAAACTCCAAACCACGGGTTTGGTCCGCCAGCCGCTGCATCTTCCGCTATGGGAACCACCTCCCCGGATAGTTCGAGCCGCTTGAGATCGAATGGCTGCGCGACGAGGTTGCTTTCGCGATAAAAAAGCAAATGGCCGGTAGAGGCATATTTCGCGCCGGAGATGACGCCTGGCAAGGGCCGGCGCTCTTTCGAGTTCAAGTCTCCAACATAGCTGACCCAATTTTCGCGACTCGAACCTTGGCGCGTCATGAAAAGGTAGTGTCGGCCATCCGGCAGAAAGAAAGGATAGTCGTGAGTGGTTTCGTTCAACGATGCATCTAGCTCCGTTGCGTGTGTGGGTTGCCCGCCCGCAGCCGGCACCCGCAGGAGTGGTCCGCGGTTTCCACCAATAAGAATTACGTCTTGGGTGCTCCACGTTCCCTCGCGGCCCGCTTCATTGCACACCACCTGCGGTGGTCCTCCCGCGATTGGAATCTTCTTGAGTTTACCCTCGGCGAAAAACGCAATGTATTTGCTGTCCGGAGACCAAAAGGGACTCGCCGCGTCATCTGTACCTAAAAGCGGCTGGGCCTTCGAGGAATCCAGCGAGCGGGCCCAGAGCTGAGTCCTACTCTCGACTGTCACCACGGACACAATTCGGTTTCCATCCGGCGAAAGAAAATTTCCGTCTGCGCTGAGGAAGGTACCGCCTTCCGGAGGAATGACGTCAAACCGCACGGCGCGCACAGCCGGCGAGAACGAAAAAAAAGTCTTAGCCGCCAATGCTCCCAGACCGAAAAGGCAAAGGCCGGCTACAGCCGCCAACGCGTATTCCCGGCGTGATGAAGCCCTGGTGACGGCGGGCGGCGCAGCGGGTGCGGAGTCAATTCCGGCTTCTTCGATTTCGATGCGTGCATGAGCGGCGTCGCTGCAACGCAGACGCGCCTCTTTTCGCAGACAACGTTCGAGGAGCGCGCGGATTTTCGGCGGCGTGGCTGCCGGAAGTACGGACCAGTCCGGTTCACGGCTGAGAATACCCACCAATGTGTCTGAAAAAGTTTCGCCATTTGGAAAGGCCTGACGCCCCGTGAGCATCTCATAGAGAACGCAGCCAAATGCCCAGAGGTCCGTGCGGCGGTCCACAATCTTGCCTCGAGCTTGTTCGGGGCTCATGTATGCCGCCGTTCCGAGGATCACGCCACCCATCGTCTTCAGTACGCTTAGCGTCGGTGAGTTTGAAAGATTTTGTGGAGTCGCGGCGGATTCGAACACCTTCGCCAACCCGAAATCCAAAACCTTCACGCGTCCTTCGGGCGTGATCTTCACATTCGCGGGCTTGAGATCTCGATGAACGATTCCCTTTTCGTGCGCCGCTTCCAACCCCTCGGCGATTTGTTTGGCGATGGCAAGAGCTTCGTCGATCGGGAGCGGCCCTCGCGCGATGCGCTCGGCCAATGTGTCGCCCTCGACGAATTCCATGATCAGGTACTTCGAACTTCCCGCTTCGTTGAGTTCATGGATGATCGCGAGGTTCGGATGATTCAACGCTGCCAGGACCTGCGCTTCGCGCTCGAATCGAGCCAGGCGCTCCGCATCCTGCGCGAAGCCTGCCGGCAAAGCTTTCACGGCAACGTCGCGCCCCAACTTTGTATCACGGGCGCGATAGACCTCACCCATTCCGCCAGCCCCGATTTGGCTGAGAATCTCGCACGAACCGACTTTCATTCCTCGCGAAAGAGGCACGTCAATTCCCTTTAAGTTTTTCTCGAAACTCTAAGCGCCATACTACGAAGCCACACTGCGCCGGTCAATGGGCGCGAGCTATTAGATTGCAACTAATAGTTGACAGCTAATAGTATGCCGTGAATAGTAGTTGCCGGCCATGGATGACAGCCAGGCGAGGAAATTCCAGAAGGAGCTCAATGTAGGGATCGTGGCCTTGGTCCTTCTTGCGGTGCTTGATCGGTCGTCGGAGGATCTCTATGGCTACGAGATCGCCAAGCGCCTTCAGCGGGCGAACAATGGGGAGGCGCTCTTCAAGGAAGGCACGGTGTATCCCGTGCTTCGCGCACTCTCTGCAGGCGGTTTTCTCAAGAGCCGCGTCGAGCCGTCCTCCGCCGGGCCGCCGCGACGCTACTACCGCATCACTCGCGCGGGACGCGAGTTGCTCGCGCAGTGGAGCGGCATCTGGACCCAGACGCGCGACTTCGTCGATCGCGTCCTCCGAGGAGATGAATCATGAGTGGGCCCGCCCCGCGTTCCATCGACGACTACCTGACGGCGTTACGTGCCGCGCTGGCCGGAGAGGACCCGGCGCTTATTCAAGACGCCCTCTACGACGCGGAGGAACATCTCCGCGCGGAGGTGGCTGCGAATCCCGGCATACCGGAGGCGGAGGTGCTCGAGCGCGTCGTGAGGGCGTACGGCAGTCCCGAGGAAATCGCCGCGGCGTATCGAGACACCGAAGTGAAGGTAACGCGGGCATTGCAGCCGCCGGTCTCCAAACGTCCGGCGGTGTCGCCAACACCGCTGGATCGCTTCTTTGCTGTGTATTCGGACCCGCACGCCTACATGTCGCTTTTTTTCATGTTCCTCAGCCTCGTCACCGGCATCTTTTATTTCACTTTCGCGGTGACGGGCCTCTCGCTTTCGCTCGGCCTTGCAATTCTGATCATCGGTCTGCCCCTGTTCATGGCGTTCATCGGCATCGCGCGCGTGATTTCACTGGGAGAGGGCCGCTTGCTGGAAGCGGTGAGCGGCGAGCGCATGCCGCGACGACCCGTACATCCTGGACCGCACGGTGGCTTGTGGGAACGGATCCTCGCCATGCTGCAAGACGCGCGGACCTGGACGACGTTGGCATATCTCGTCATGATGTTGCCGCTCGGAATCGTCTATTTCACCGCTGCGATCACCGGCCTATCGGTGGGCGTGGCCTTGTTACTCGTGCCGTTCGTCGGGATGGCCCAACGTTCGGAACGGTGGGTTCCTTGGGGAACCGAGCACCTGGTGATTAGTCCCGCATGGTTCGACACGCCCTTGGGCTGGATATTCTGCGGCGTCTTCGGCGTCGTTGTTCTGACGACGCTGCTGCATGTCGCGCGCCTTGTCATCGGACTGCACGCGCGCGCGTCCAAGGCACTGTTGGTGACGTGATGGCGCGGCCTACGTGGTCTTGCGGTCAGTTCACGCCCTGAACCGATACCCTACCCATGGATCTGTCAGGATGTGCTGGGGGTGAGCGGGGTCAGGTTCGATCTTCCTGCGAAGTTGGTTCATGAAGACTCTCAGACTATCGACCTTATCCGAGCAATTGGGTCCCCAAACCCATTGAACTAGCGTCCGATGAGGTATCGGTGTGCCTGCGCACGATACGAGGTGCCGCAGAAGTGTGAATTCCGTTCGTGTCAGGCGGACATCCTTGTCGCCGGCACGAACCCTTCGCGTCTGGAAATCTATTTCTAAATAGTCGGAAACGAACCGCCGAGGCGTCGGAGGTGGGGGCGGGGGTTCTTGTTGAATGCCGGCGAGAGCCAGCTCAATAGACTTTGGACTGACGTTCAGAAGGAACTGCTGCCTGATGCGTTCGGTCAACTCCTTCACGTGTACGAATGAATCGTGCTGCCAGGCCTGCCGGATGAAGTCCAGAATTTCTGCGGGCATATTGTGCACCTGCTTCGGACGGCGTGTGGAGCGCAGCAGGCCCTCTACACCATTTTGCTGGAATGCAGATTTTGCCGAATAGTAGGGCTCCCGTGACGAGAAGCCGAATGCGCGAGTCGCCTCGCGTACCGATTGTCCGTCCTGCGCAACGCGTCGCAGCATTTCATACTTGACCTGAATGATGTCGCGTGGATCGAAAAAATCGCGACTGGCGAATAACTCGTCGATTACAGTTTCTGGAGTGGGGTTGAGCGTCCCCTGCTGGCGCAGGTTGTTGAACTTGTTATGATGGATTCGTTTTCGCACAGGCTAACCGTGACTGAATCGGCTTTGCGGTTACGTTAACAAGTCCGGTGACAGCATCTCACTGCTTTCGGCTTGAAGTGCCACAAGTTTTCCATCGTTCAAACAGAACTGAAATCCACAAAACTTTGCCCGCATCGCGAGCGAACTAACATCCCACTGGACCGGCTCCGACCTCATTGCCGTACCCATGATGACCAACTCGGGCTCCTCCGAGGCTCGACGATAAACTCGGAACGTGACGCTCAAAACTTCCGGCATTGTCCAAAACAGCAACTCACGTACGGCGAGCGCGTCCTCTAACGCCTGCACGGACGCATTGCGTTCACCCACGTGCAACGGCAAGGTCTTGTCCCATTCGTCTGGAGCACGTGCAATCCAATCGCAAGCCACGTGATCGCCTCGCCATTCCAGTCTCAGCAGTTGCAACGGAGCCCGGGATAGTTTTCCGAATCGCAATTGTGTGCGCAACCTCACGATGGCATCGCGGATACTGCACAGGTGCTTGATCATTCGCCATTACCTACATGACGTCACGCTCACCCGTACGGACGTTGTATCCGTCTTGGACACTGAGCACAAAAACTCTTCCGTCGCCGATCTCGCCCGTTCGGGCAGCCTTGATGATCGCCTTGATGATTTCGTCCGAGCGCTCATCCGGCACGACCAACTCCAACATGACCTTCGGAAGAAGGGTGACGCTGTACTCCGTCCCGCGATATACGGCTTTATGCCCCTTCTGGCGGCCATGCCCGCGGACTTCCGTAACCGTCATCCCGGTGATGTGTAATTGACCCAGCGCTTCTTTGACTTCTTCGAGCTTTTCGGGCCGTATGATGCTCTTTAGCAATTTCATGTCGAGTTCCCTGAACTAAACTGGTTCACGTTCCGTGGCGCCGACTGTTCTTGGAACCAACGCGTGAACGCATAGCGTTGATGACAAGCGCCAATATGCAGCCCGCGACGACAGGGATAATCGGCGCGCCTTCGTAGATAAGAAAAGCACCCATCACCACGGCGGCGCCCCATGCGAGCCGCTGCTGCTTCATCGCTTCGTACGGGAAATTCATTGTTGCCAAGCTCAACTTCGAAGTTCTCATCGCATCAGTACAAGCGCGATCACGATCGCTGCGGCAAGCATGCTCCCTCCAAAGAAAAGCATCGGAGTACTAAGGGGTTTGGTAAACGACGGCCGGGCGATTCCGTTCCGTTCGCGCTCGCGCTCCTCCTTCAGCAATTGTGCGAGCAGCTTGCGTTGTTCCAGTGTTTGCACGCACCGCAACGCGTGCTGCGACTCTTCGTAAGCTTTTTTGGGAATTCTCAGCTTGAAGTTGAGCTGTGCGAGCGTGTAATGAGCGGCAAAGCTGTCCGGGTCCAGTCTTCCTGCTTCTTCAAGGTGGTCGATCGCGGGATAGATGTTGTACGTCAAGGAGTGCGCGATTCCCAAAAAAACATGCGCTTCCGGAAACTCCGGAGCGTGTTCAACGCTGCTGGAGAACGCCGCAACCGCGGCTGCGGCGTCCCCTGACTCTAAATGCGCGATTCCCTCTTGAAAGTGTTGCTTGGCTTGCGCCGGCACGGCGCGATTACCCAGAGGCTGAAGGGCCGCCGGAAACTGTGCCAGTTCACTCTGTGACGATGAAGGAGTCGCAACGCTTCTCATGGATCAATCTCCGGCCATCGCGGGCTCCGCTTCGCCTTCAGGTTTCAGGACAAACTCGGGATACCCCAGAGCACCCATTTCCGGAATGTCGAGGCCCGCGAGTTCATCCTTTGCGGGAACGCGCTGTCCGATGACGGCGTCGATGATCCAGTTGGCCACGTACGAGAACGTGAACACAAATCCGACTAGAGTGCCCACGCCCATCAATTGCGCGACAAGCTGCCCCGGATCGCCGTAGAACAACCCGGTGACGTTGCCGTTAACGCCGTTCCAGCTTCCGCCATAATTTGAAGTGCCATCGGCGAACAATCCGACCGAGATGACGCCCCACAAGCCGTTCGTTCCGTGCACTGAGATGGCGCCAACCGGATCATCCACTTTGAGCACGCGCTCGATGAACTCAACGCTCACGCAAACGAGCACACCCGCGACAAAGCCAATGATTGCAGCCCCAACTGTGCTCACAAATCCGCTGGGTGCGGTGATCGCTACCAACCCGGCCAATAACCCATTGCCTGCCATTGAAGCATCCGGTTTCCCATATCGCATCCACATGTACAGGATTGCGCCGAATGAGCCTGTACAGCCGGCGAGCATGGTGTTCACGGCAATGGAACCGATACGCAATGCGCCGTTGCCCGAAGCGGCAAGCGTACTACCGGGATTGAAACCGAACCATCCGAAGGCAAGAATGAAGCAGCCAGTCAGCACGATCACAATATCGTGCCCAGGCATCGCATTGGCTTTGCCGTTGCGAGTGTATTTGCCGATGCGTGGCCCGATGATCATCGAGAGCGCGAGCGCGGTCATGCCTCCAACTGCGTGCACCACTCCCGAGCCTGCGAAATCAGCATAGCCGTGACCCAGGCCAAACTGTGTGCCCAACTGCGACAACCAGCCTCCGCCCCAGGCCCAGTTGGCGTAGAGTGGATATGTCAAGGCGCCCATAAAAACGGATGAGACGGCAAACGCGACGTATTTCCAGCGCTCGGCAGCCGCGCCTGTCACGATTGTCAGCGCCGTATCCATGAACACCATCTGGAAGAGGAACATCACCATGGCGCCCACGTCATACGCGCCCCCATGTGTCATGAAGAAGCCGTGCGTGCCCCACAACCCAAAGGTCTTTCCAAACAGAGTGATGGTGTACTCGGAGTTGAGGCCGTTGATACCGCCCAGTGTGGAGTAAGGTGCGCCCCCACCCATCTGGATAGCGAACCCGCACACCCAGAAGGCAAACAACCCGAAGCCGTACACCATGAAGTTCATCATCATTGTGTGATTTGCGTTCTTAGCGCGGCATAGTCCGGTCTCCACTAAAGCGAAACCCGCCTGCATGAACATGACAAGGAAACCGGTGATCAGCGTCCACACGAAGTTGATCGCAATTCGATTTTGCCCGACCTGATTCACAGTGTCCGCTAGCGTGAGGCCCTTCTTGGTATCCGACGCGACGACGTCGCTGACGGTTCCGGTTTTCGTGCCACCCGGATCTCCTTTCGCCAAATCATCGGTGGACGGAGGCGCCGCTGCTTTGATGTCCAAAGGCGCATCCATAGCAGGGACGGCCGGAGTTGCAGCCGGAGCTGGTGCTGCCTGGGCGGGGGGTGTCCCTGGAGTTGGAGCCGGCGGCGCAGTCTGAGGCGCAGCTGCGGGGGCTTGGGCGAAAGCAGTTAGACCACACACCAGCAGGATTGCCGCTGCCATCCATAAGTATCGAGTTCTTCGGTCCCACATTTTCATGTCTCGTCTCCTTGCCATAGCTACCCTTTCTTCCAGATGGCGTGCTCGAGATGGGCTTTGTTCAAAACTCCCAAAATCCCAACTAAGCTGATGGTGATTCCCACGATAGCCGCGACGAATCGGGCCCCTACGGATTGAGTTATTGAAAGCGCCACGATCGGAAGCAGCCACCCCGCAAGCGCCAGCAGAATTCCAACGATTCTCATAAGTCCTCCTGTTGTCTCGTTTTCAATCAACTGAGACTTTTGATTTTGTAAAAACCGGCGGCCGAGATAATCAGCAGTACCAAACCTGCGATCGCGACCACGATACCGATGCCTCCCTGAACCACCATGCCGCCGGTCAATGCAGTAAAGCCCGCTAGCGTGGTGCCCAGGTAGGTACCTTGTTGGGAATTGGCAGCCATTTGCAATACCTCCTCTGGATTGGGTCGATCTGTGCGTCAACACGGCGACGAATTTTCTTGGCCGAAAATAAAAAAAGCCCTCAACCCCGGTAAGGGATTGAAGACTTTCGTCGTCAACTGGCACTCCGTTGTGCTACGTGGATGCGATTTCTAGACTAATGCTTCATTTATGTCAATGGAATATTTTACTAACAGTTTCTTAATCCATTCGTAATCTCAGCGGGTGTGTGTCTTCATAAACACTACTCAATCGAATTCCATGAAGCCCGTGCGAACGTGATAGCTTTCGTCGACCGGCAGAATAAAGATTCGTCCATCGCCGATCTGCCCCGTACTTGCAGTCGACATCACGACTTTCACAATGTCGTCAACGTGATTTTCTTCTGCGACAATCTCGATTCTCACCTTAGGTAACAACGTCACCTCATATTCCACGCCTCGATATATCAGCGAGTGTCCCTTCTGATGGCCATGACCTTTGGCTTCCGACACCGTCATCCCGCGAGCAACACTTCGAAGCGCTTCAACAACCTCATCCAGTTTGTAAGGTTGAATGATGCACTGAATCAACTTCATGTACTTTACTCAACTACGAAAGAACACGAACGTCACAAGAACGAACAGTGGAATCAGGATAAGGCCAGAGTACACCATGTAGCTGAAAAACGACGGCATCTTGATTCCTTGTTTTTCTGCGATGCTCTTCACCATGAAGTTAGGTCCGTTTCCGATGTAAGTATTCGCGCCCATAAAGACCGATCCGCAAGAAATCGCGGCGAGTAACGTTTGACCCAAACCTGACCGCAGCATTCCGCCCAAGTTCTCGACGCCGCCTCCAACCAATCCCGAAGCCATCGCCGTGAAAGTCAGATATGTCGGCGCATTATCAAGAACGCTGGATAGCCCGCCCGACATCCAGAAGAATTGCCACGGCTCTTTCAAATCAAACGAAGCAGCGCGGGCGTTGAGAATCTCTAATGCTGGAACCATGGTGACGAATATCCCGAGGAAAATCGCGGCGACTTCCATGATCGGCGAAAAATGAAAGTGATTCGCTCGATGGATCGAGCGGGCTGTCGTGTACCAGGAAAGAACGGCCATTGTGATCATAATGGCCTCCTGAATTCCGCGAGGCCAACCAAAGTTTCCACTCAGAAAGGCGGCAGCCATCACGCCAAATAGATAAAGGAAATTGTGCGCGCCTTCAATGCCAAGCGGGTGGCGCGCCTGAACGATCTCGGCGAGCGCGCGGTGAGTTTCTATTTCTTCTCTTGTGAAGACAAACTGGTCGTAAATATTGAACAAGACGAGCAGGCTTCCAACGACCAATCCCCATTGCGGAAATAAGCGGAAAGTGAACTGGAACGGAACACCGCGAAGGAACCCGAGAAATAACGGCGGATCACCGAGCGGCGTCAACAAGCCGGCCGTGTTGCTCACGATGAATATAAAAAAGACGATGAGATGAGCGCGATGACGTCTGAGATGATTCGCTCGCAGGAACGGCCGGATGAGCAGCATCGATGCGCCGGTCGTCCCGATCAGGTTGGCAAGAATCGAGCCGACGCCAAGGAACATTGCATTCACCAGCGGCGTTCCAGCGAACTCGCCCTTCACATATATTCCGCCGGAGATGACGAAGAGCGAACCCAATAAAATCAAAAACGAACCATAGTCCAGAAGTGAATGCCACAGCAGGCGCGGCTCGCACGGCAACAGGACAACGAGCACGGGCAGCGACATGACAACACTAAGAATGGTTTTATTGCGGTTGCTGTCCCACCAATTCGCAACGGTCATCGGGAGTACGGCGATTGAGACCAGCATCAGCAGGAATGGAATCAGACTCCAAAAGGGCAAGCATGAACTTGTGGATCCCGGCATAAGCGCGAAATCATCGCACAACTGGGAATCGAAACGAAGGCCTTCGCCCGCGCACAGAGACTCGGGATCGGCACGGGCGGGTTGTCCGACAGAATTGTATGACCGGATCTTTTTGTGGTCCGTGCCTACTGTTGATGTGGGTCCGTTGCAGCTGCCGGAGATGTGCCGGGCTTGGGCAACTCGGCTTTACCGTCGAGACCGAATACGAGCAGGCGCGGCTTCTGTGATGTAGGCGCACCACCTCCAACGCCCGGGCTTGCCGTACCGCCGGAGCCACCCATCAGCGCGATGTACTGCTTTCCATCAACCACGAACGTGATCGGCGGGCCCATGCCATTGCGCATGCCGGTGGGTGTCTCGAAGAGCTTCTCGCCTTTGTCGGCCGAGTACGCGATCAAGCGTCCATCGGGTGCAACCTGGAACACGAGATTGCTCGCGGTGGTCACGGTGCCGCCGTATCTGCTGTTTCCCACCGGGACGCGCCAGCGGATCTCTTGTTTGACTGGATCATAAGCGACCAAAGTGCTGAGCGCGCCGTTCTCGAGCGGCTCGGGACCGATGGCCGGTCCCGTGGGCTTCGGTGCCATGCCGCGCGTGTTGGGATTCAGTCCGGTTTGTCCCGCTCCACCGACACGGTTGGGATCCGGTTTGAAGCCGTAGTCGACCGCATATGTGAACGTGTCCCAACCGCGTGAGGGAATGTACACCAGCCCCGTTTGAGGGTTGTACGACATCGGCGACCAGTTGTGCGCGCCGCCACCGCCGGGCGATACCGGCACCGGATCCTCACCGTATTTCACTTCAGTATTAATGATGGGGCGTCCGGTCTTCTGATCAATTCCCTTTGCCCAAGTCACTCTGGAGAATGGTTGCCCGGAGATGAACTCGCCCGTGATGCGATCGAGCACATAAAAGAAGCCGTTCTTGTTGGCCTGCATGATGACCTTGCGCGTTCTGCCGTTGATGTTCAAATCCGCGAGGACCATCTGCTGAACGCTGTCGTAGTCCCATTGGTCGCCGGGGACCATCTGGTAGTGCCACTTGAGTTCGCCGGTATCCACGTGCACGGCGACGATAGATGCCACGTAAAGATTGTCGTGGCCCGTGCTCACGTCTTTTGTTCGAAGCGCCGCGGGCCAAGGCTCGGCATTGCCTGTGCCGACGTAGAGGAGTTCCGTCTCGGGATCGTAGGATATTCCGTCCCATACGGCGCCGCCTCCACCGAGCTTCCACCAATCTCCATCCCACGTTGCGGCCGCTTTGCGCATGGCCGGCGATTCGAAACCCTTGGCGGGATCGCCCGGAACGGTGTAGAACTTCCAGACTTCGCGTCCCGTTTCGGCATCGTAGGCAGCGAAAAAGCCGCGGGTGGGACGATCGCCGCCCGCCGCACCGACGATCACTTTGCCTTTGGCGATGCGTGGCGCCATTGTCAGCGTCTGCTCGTTCTGAACCCATGCGACGCGCGCTTCCCAGACCGGCTTGCCGGTTTCGGCGTCGAGTGCCTGCAGGCGTCCATCGTTCACTGGAACATAGACCTTGTTGTGGTAGAGCGCCAATCCGCGATTCACGACGCCGCAACACATCTTGTCCCTGGTCGGGTTGCGGTTCACCTGAGGATCCCAGCGCCATTTCTCTTTACCTGTGCGCGCGTCAACTGCGAACACGATGCTCCAGTTAGTGACGCCAAAGATGGTGTTGTTCCATACGAGCGGCGTTGCTTCCTGGTCGCCTCCGCCTTCGCCAACTTCGTAGGACCACACGAGGCCAAGCCGCTTCACGTTCGATGCATCGATGATCTTGAGCGGACTAAAACGCGTCTCACCAGGCGTGAGACCGTAGGTCAGCCAGTCGCCATCCGACGCCGATCTTGCAGCGTTCTTGAGCGCCGAATCGTCGACGTGCCTGGCTTGTCCGAAGAAAAGTAGCAAAATCGCAAAGAGGTAACGCATGGCGATGCGAGTCTACCATGAGTATTTCCCCTCCTTCGAGGCAGTGCTGTCCAAGACTATTTCGCACGGCGGGGACTTGATCCCAAAATGACATGTTGCCCAACGCAGCCGCGTAGCGGCTGGACAATTTCAGCCACGGGCGTCAGGGGGTGTTGCTCAAAGAAGCTGCGTAGCGGCGAAACAATCTTAGCCACGGGCGCAGCCCGTGGATTGTTCGGCGGAAAGAACCAAGCCCCGTAGGGGCGGCACAATCGATTTGTTTCGTCCCTAACGGGACTGGATTCCT
>JACXTT010000964.1_pt1 | contig 49267 bp, 48 predicted proteins | sample 9270951 | NCBI WGS metagenome assembly JACXTT01 (sample SAMN15532306, study PRJNA645909) | rock metagenome | isolation source: weathered quartz diorite | place: Puerto Rico | collected 2017-06-21 | reverse complement strand
GTCAGGTCGCCCACCCCGTGGCCGCGGTTCGCTCGCCGAGCCGTCGTTTCATCCCATGCCGAATGGGTCTGGCCAGCTTCCAGCCCGCGTCAGCACCGATTTGAGCAACAGCCCGTCGACTTAAGGCCTCATAGCCCAATACGTGGTTTAAGCGCACATCGATGACGGGTTGAAACACGACCTGGACGGCGTGATCGTCCAACCGGTACTCTTCCTCTCCGATGTGGACCTTGTCTCCGCCTTTTTTGGCGATATAGAGCGCGCGGTCCGCGAGCCGAACCAGTTCCTCCGGATCGATTCCGTGTTCGGGGTACAGAGCCGCTCCAATGGTGATGTCCACCCCGGCATAGTGTCTTTCGCTCAGCTCACGGATACGTTTCCGGATTCGCTCCGTGACCACGAGCAGCCCGTCGCGGCTGCTATCCGGCAAGACCACCACGAATTCATCCCCGCCCCAGCGAAAGACAAAATCTGCACCCCGCGTGGCCACCAACAGGATATGAGCGACGGCGGTCAAGACCTTATCCCCGGTGTGATGACCGTAGGAGTCGTTAATGGCCTTAAAACCGTCCAGATCGCAGACCAGAATGGCGACGATATACCCAGCTCGCTCCGCCCGGGCAATTTCTTCTCCGATGCGGTGATTGTATACCCGACGATTGTACAAGCCGGTCAGAGGATCGCGAACGGCTTGTTCCTCCAAGGCCTTTTCCACTCGTGCGCGCTCTGAGATCTCCGCCATGAGCTTCTCGTTCGTGCTCACGATTTCCGCCGTGCGCTCCAGGACGCGCGCCTCTAATTCTCCTTTCGCCTGTTTCAGCGCACCTTCCGCCTGTTTGCGCTCCGTAATATCGGATATCAAGGCGGTATAGAACGGCTGCTCTTGAAGCACCATCGAACTGACCTTCAGATCCATCGGGAAGAGGGTTCCGTCTTGACGCCGTCCAAGCAATTCGTCGCCGTTGTCGATCGAATTCCGAAGATCGTTGAACAGCACATGCGCACGATCCCCTTCGTCTCTTTTTGCCCGATCCAGGGGCACGATCAGGCCGCCGATATGCTTTCCGATGATCTTTTCATGCCCGTAGCCGAACAGTTGTTCCGCGGCCTGATTGAAACTCTCGATCATCCCGTTTGAATCGAAGGTGATGATACCTTCAGCGGCCGTGTCGAGAATCGTCTCCAAACGCTGCTGCCGGGTTTTAATCTGACGGCGCATATGAGAAAAGGACTCCAACAATTGTCCGACTTCATCACGGGATTGCACATGAATCGGCGTGTCCATGTCGCCCTCGGCAATCCGTCCGGTCACATCCACGGCCAACGTCAACGGGACGGTGATGGCCGAGACCGTTTTAACGGTCGATACGGTGAGGACCACCGTGACCAGAAAGAGAATCACGATGGTCAGGACCAACATGTGCTGCCATTGTGTGGCAATGGTCTGGTAGATGTCCTTCAGGGCGTTTTGCTGGATGGGAAGCAGTTGCGAAATCGGTTTCAACACACCAAGATGGATCACATACGGCCACTCATCCTCCAAGAGTGATAGTGCCGCCTTCTGGTCAAACACGGCGTAGATGTGATCCAGTCGATCAAACAAGCGCTCCGCGCTGGCGAGATGCTGATCAATCTGGGCGATGAGCGTCCGTTCATCGTCTCCGATATGAGTGGACTGATCCGTGACTCTCGATCGAAACAGCCCCCATGCCTCCGTGATTTCACCTCTCGTTTGCTTGAGATGATGTCTGTTCCCAACCGCGGGAAACTGATCGATCACATAGCCGGCGAGCCGAAATCTGACCTCCTTAATTTGCCGATCCATCTCAAGCAGCGCTGAGGTCGGAACGACATTCGATTCATACACCATTTCCAACGAATAGGAGGCCCGCCACACGCTGTAGATCGTCAGACAGAGCAGGACAATCATGGCGGAGGCCATGAACATGGCCGCAATATACAGTCGCTTTTTAATCGTCAGGTCGTTCATCCGGATACCAGGCTTACAGGACTATTCCACTGGAAGTTTCTTTTCCTTCCACTCGGGGATACCGCCTCGAAGCCAATAGATCTTGGTGTATCCGGCCTTCACGGCCGCTCTGCTGGCTTTATAGCTTTTCCAGCATTGACCGGCATTGCAGTAAAAAATGATCGGCGTCGACTTCTCCGGAGGGAGCTGAGACAGGTCGAAACTGTCCTGGCTGGGATCATAGTCGATTCGTTTCTCGCTTTTTTCCTTGTACGGGATCGAGATGGCCCCTTTGATCCGTTCTTCGACATACTCGTGCGCGACACGGGCATCGACGATGATCACCCCCTTTCGCGTCAGGTCCCACGCCTCCTCCGCGGTGACCACGGTCACCTTGTCGAGAGAAGGAGGCGTATCAGGAGGCGGCGCACCGAACACGCCTGGGGTGAACACCAGACTGAGTAGCGCCCAAAAAGCCATTCTCTGCCAAACAAGGTCGCGCATCATGCAGATTCTCCTCAAATGGTTTCGGATCAAGAGAGTCTCATTGAAGCGTATCTTTCGACAACGATTCGTCAACTTGGCTTTCCGAAAAGGGAGTTCAAGGAGGGTCGGGGTCAGCACGGCGACGTCTGGAATGGGAGAGGTTGCGTCGTTCCGATTCGAGGTGTTTGAGTCGCAAGTAATGCATTTGGAACACGTTTGATTTAGACTGTTTCTGCGAGCCCATGCCCTGGCTGGACAAGTCTCTTTCTTCAACCCGAGGAGTAGCGAGCGTGTCTCGATCGTGGTTCCGAATCGTGGACGAACGGCTAGCATACACCGTCACCCTCTTGGTCATCGTACGCTGACGCTCATGGCTTCAACGAATACCACCTGGGTTGATTGCCCGTACTGTGGGGCGCGGATCGAACTCGTGATCGATCGTAGCGTTCCGTTTCAGGAATACGTCGAGGATTGTGAAGTGTGTTGTCGGCCCATGGTCTTGGCGGTGAGCGTGAACGACGACGAGAGTGTTTCGGTGGACGCTCGTGATGAAGACGAGGGTTGACCAACGCATCGAAGGGAGACGTGTGAAGACTTCGGATCGGATGAGTACATCGTGAAGCGTTCCCGGTTAGCCCTGGTTGTCCTCGCCGTGGCCGTCAGTCTGGTGGCGATCGCGGCGGTCAGTTGGCATTCGGTGGAGGAGATTCATTATCTGAAGACTTTTTATCCGACCCGCTTCACCGTCGAGGAGGCCTTTTACGCCAGCGGGGTGGAGCTGATCAAGGTATTCCTGATCGCGCTCCCGTTGTTTATCGTGATCGGAGCCGGGTTGTCCCTGTTACGCCATCACAAACGGGAGCGGGACTAGCGCGGCGCCCTGGGCGGACGGATCTATCTGTCGATGACGGTTTTTCCTCTCTGGCCGAAACGCGCGTTGGTGCTAAGATTGCCCGGGGGAGGCATCGCGTGATGGAGTCTGAGGCACGGACAACACGGGAACAGCGCTGGGCCTCGCGGGTCGTCATCCGGCAACCGGTCACAGTCCGCTGGGAGGATCACGATCGAACCGGAACGCTCCATCACATCAGCGTGTCCGGCTGCTTTGTCGAGATCGCGTTCCCGTACCCGGTGGACGCGACGTTGACCCTGTCCTTCCTGATCGACTCCGGAAACTCGTCCATGGTCATCGACGGTAAGGTCGTCATGCGCAATCTCGGAGGAATCGGCATCCGATTCGTGCACCGGGACACGGACAAGGCGCTGACCCTCAAACGCTGGATCGACGCCCACGCGTCAGCTCGCCCATTGAGTCACCGCGCGGCTTGACACGCCGCGCTCGCTCCGCCTACTCTCTCCACCGTCTCCCGTTTTGCGGTGTCGTTCGCTTTCCACGTCCCAGACGGAACCCCTTGATGATGTCGAGCGTGACACCGGTCCGGTCTTTTGCCACCCGCAGCGAGGTGGCTTGGGGGGGGCGGTTTCTGCAGCTCGCATCCCTGATGGGGCTCGCGCCGCGCCCATGGTCTTGTCAAGGTCTCAGGAGAATCCCATGACTGTGAGAGCGCAGTTCCCCGACGAGCACTCCGAGGAAGGCGAATTCAAACGACAGGAGGATGCGTTTCGCGGGTGGGTGACGGAGGACGGGTCTTCCGGTCATCCCTCGGCGCGGGATCGCTATCATTTGTACGTATCGTTGGCCTGTCCGTGGGCCCACCGAACGATCATCGTTCGGAAGCTCAAGAAGCTGGAGGGGATCATCGGGATGACAGCCGTGGACCCGATCCGTGACGAGCGTGGGTGGGCGTTCCGTAATGGGCCGGGGCATTCTTCGGATCCCATCAACGGCTTTCGGTTCCTCAGCGAGGCGTACTCGGCGACGGATCCGAACTACCGGGGGCGCGTCACGGTCCCGGTTCTGTGGGATCGGGTCACCGAGCGCATCGTCAGCAACTCCGATGACGAGATCATGCGCATGTTCAATTCCGCGTTCAACCGTTTCACGGAGAGCACGGCGGACCTCTACCCGAAAGACCTCCGGGAGGAGATCGATCGATTGAACGCGTTCATTTATGAGAACGTGAACAACGGTGTCTACCGCGCGGGCTTTGCCACCACGCAGAACGTCTACGAGCGGGCGGTGCGGCTTTTATTCGAGGCCCTCGACGCGCTGGATGCGCGTGTGTCCGCCCAACGCTATCTCTTCGGCCCACGCATCGTGGAAACCGACTGGCGACTGTTCGTGACTCTCGTGCGGTTCGATGCCGTGTACCACGGTCATTTCAAGTGTAACATCCGGCGAATCGTCGATTACCCCAATCTGTCCGGCTATTTGAAGGATCTGTATCAATACGACGGGATTGCAGACACGGTGAACTTCGATCACATCAAGCGACACTATTACATGACCCACGACGAGATCAATCCCACCCGTATCGTGCCCGTCGGTCCCCTCCAGGACCTCACCGCACCGCACGGACGCGGCCACCTGAACTGAGGAAGGAACAGGAGAGGCCGTTCCTGAGCGGCGCCCGGCCTTGCTCGTCGATGGCGTAAGGTCGATCGACGTCCCCAGCGCGCCGCGATGTCAGTCTGTGACGACGGGTTTCGAATCCGTCCCGGCCGTCGTTGAGTCGTTGAGGGCGTCCGTGTGTCGCCATGCCAAGATCCAATCCGGAAGGTCACCCGGCGGGTCGGTCACGCCCAGCAGGGCCAAGACCTCGGAGGTCGGGACGTTACCGGACGGTCCTCGAAACAGGCCTTTGACCGCTCCAACCGCCACGACGTCGCCGGCGCGCTCGAATCGCTGCTCGATCCAGAACCACTTCTCGTTCCAGCACACGACACGTGTCTTCAAGGCGTAGCGATCGAACGGCGCGAGGGAGCGCCGGAACCACATCATCGCCGAGCCCACCATCGGTCGCCAGCGTCGCCTGAGCATCACAGCGCCGAGCCCGGACCGAACGATCAGGTCGAGACGACCCAGATCCATGATCGTCAAATAACGGCCGTTATTCATGTGCAGATTGGTGTCCAGATCGTTCGCCCACACGCGGAAGGCCACGACCGATTCGTCGAGCGGAGTTAACCGCCGTCCAGCGAGGGAAGCGAGCAGCACGCGAAGGAGTCGGAGGACGAGGTTCACATCATCACGCGGAGCCGTCTGATAGGAATTGTTTCACGCCACACGCGCCGATCATGGGTCGCGATACACTCCGCGAATGCGGAGTCGGAGTCCAATATCTTACACCCACCGCGTTGTCGCCGTCAGGCCGCTTTCGCGAGAGACGGTTTCGACGAGCGGTCGGCGAGGTATGTCTCCAGCGCCCCGAAGGCGCGTGGGCAGAGGCCGCGGCCGAGATCGGCGCGCATCATATCCAGGATCCGGTCCTGAGCCAACGCCGGACGGTAGGGACGGTCGGCCGAAAGCGCCTCGTAGATGTCGGCGACCGGCAGGACGCGCGCCGCGGGCGACAACTCGCCGGCGGACAGGCCTCGGTGGTATCCCTTTCCATCCAGGCGCTCGTGGTGGGAGCTGGCGAGATGGGCCACGCCCTGCAGGCGAGCGACCCGACTCAGGATGTCGTGCGTGTGAACGGTGTGGCGACACATCTCGGCTCGTTCGTCTAGAGTGAGCCGGCCCGGCTTGTCGAGGATCAGGTTCGAGACGCCCAGCTTGCCGATGTCGTGCAACAGCGCCGCCCGCCGGATCTCACGCAGCGACTGCGGCGAGAATCCGAGGACGGTTCCGACTCCGACGGCAATCTCGGCGACGCCCTCTGAATGATGAAACGTCCAGGGCGACTTCGCGTCCACGACGCGGGCGAAGGCCTGCGCCACGCGATCCAGTCGTGTGTCATCGACGAAGAGCAGGCGATCTTCCGGCTCGAACGCAACGACCTGCGTGAGGGGCCCTTCACCGGCCAACCGCTCCCAGAAGGCCGCGTCGCGCCGGACCGCGGTCAGCACGTCGACCAGGTCGGGATCGAACCAGTGTCCGCAGCGGGTGCGGGCCACCTCGTACGCGGCGTCCAGCCCGTAGGCGGAGAAGAACACCTCCACGGTCTGCGCCAGGTTCAAGATCCTTCCGAAGAGAGGGATCTCGCGTCCGCGAAGACCGAGGGGATAACCACGACCGTCCCAGTGTTCGTCCAGCGCTCGGATGGCCTCGGCCGTCTCGGCGGGAAAGTCGAGCATGCGGACAATGTCGGCACCCCGCTCGCACCGGATCTCCACGAGCTGTTTGGCCGCGCTCGGCCCCCGGACGCCCAGACCGGCCATCTTCATCAGCCGCGCAAAGAACGCCCCGTCGGGCAGAGCGTGGCAGGCCACGTAGATCAGCGACGTCGAGAGACGACTCCAGTCGATGAGCTTGGTGTCGCGTTTGAGCCAGCGGTCATCGGCGCCGAACAGCGTGCACATTCGCGCGGCGTTGCTCGAACAACCGGCATCCTTGAGCAGGAGCGCGTAAAACAGCGACGACCGTTGCGAGGCGGTGAGCCCCAACTCCGACGCGAGGCGCATTCCGATGATACAGCTCCGCGCGGCGTGTCCCATCGGCTGGCCCTCGGTGAGGTCCAGAGCGTACGAGAGGGCCGAGATGACCTCGGAGAATTTCATCGGGCCGAGGGGCTCGGTGTGTTCGTGATCGTGCAACAAGATGCGTGTCGAGTGGGGCATCGGGTTGTCCGTGGTGCCGCGGATCGGTGCGCCTCAAGTCTAAACGTGATCAGCGTGCTGTCAAAAGCGCGCCGTTGGTCTGGGCGATAGGCCGCTGGACTCGACCCCGTGGACCTTCAACGACGACGCCCCGTTACGTCGTCAGGCGCTTGTACAGACGTGGTAGCGTGTTCGGGAGGGCGGCGACGTCGTGGACGATCGTATAACTCACCTCGCCGTACATCGTTCGAACGTAGTCGCCGGCGGTCTCGTCCACCGTGATACAGAACGGACGGATGCCGTGGGCCCGGGCCTCGCGGAGCGCGATGCGCACGTCGTCGAGCGCGTAGGAGCCGGCGTAACCGTCGTCCAAGGGTCGGCCGTCCGACACGATGATCAGGAGTTTGACGGCGGCCGTCCGCTGCCGCAATCGGTTCGCGATGTGTCGGATCGCCGCGCCGTCTCGGTTTTGTCCCATCGGGCGGATGCCGCTGATGCGGTGGAACACCGCCGGACCCAGCCGGTCGTCGAAGTCCTTGATCACGAGACAGGAGACGTCGTGTCGCGACTGGCCCGAAAAGGCGTACAACGCAAATTCGTCGCCGAGCGCGTCCAAGGCCTCGCCGAGCAGGATCAAGCCTTCGCGTTCGACGTCGACCACGCGCCGCGACTGACCGGAGCCCGAGGCGAGCTGCCGGCTGGTGGAGCCGCTCGCGTCGATCAGGAACGCGGCCGACACGTCACGGGCCTTTTTCTCGCGGCGGATGTAGACGCGATCCGATCCGGAACGCCCAGCGCGGCGTTCAACCGCGGCGGCGACCGCGGCGTCGAGGTCGATCTCGTCGCCGTCGATCTGCTGCCGCTGCTTGCGAAACGCCTCGGGGCGCAGGACTTCGAAGTAACGGCGCAGTGACGCGATCATTCCACGGTGCGCGGCAAGGATCTGTTCCGCCTCGTCGGTCGCGCCCTCCTCAGCGAGCCGCTCGACCACTCGGCACCAACGGGGTTTGTATTCCTGCGCCGCCTCGTCCCACTCGTCGTACCACGCGCCGTCCCGCGTTCCCGGTCCGCCCGAGACAACCGCCCCGTCCGCATCTCCGTTTTCGCGGACCACCGGAGACGCGGCGTCATCCGTCCGGTCGTCCTCGATGCGAACCGACGAGGGGTTGCGGTCGGCGGGCGCGCCGCCACGTTGTTCGGCACGGAACCGGGGGGCCGACAGCGTGTCCCGCAACGCGAACGAGCCGATGGGCGCGTGGCCCATCGCAAGCTGATCGAATTCGGATTGAGGAGGGGGCTCGGCTTGGAATTCGCTTGAAACCGGTTCTGGCCCATCAAGACCCTCTGCCACCAAGGGATAGAGATCGATGACGGCTCGAACCGCGTCTTCGACGGCGGCGTGCGGCGTGCGGACCCGTTTGATGACCTCGTAGGACGCGGTCACCACGTCGAGGATGGGGAGGGGAACCTCGGCGGTGTCCGCGACGGAGAGTTGGAACAGCGCTTCGAGGATCGCGGGCCTTCGGGCGAGTTGGTCAAGCTTCGGCCGCCCTCGGAGCTGCTCGAAGAGGACCCGATCCATGTCTTGCCGAATGCCAGGGTACTCGTGGCGCAGGAGAAAATCGATCCGAGCTTCCTCAACGATCGTCCACAGGTTTTGAGCCAAGCCGTGGTCCGGGAAACAGTCCAACAGCGAGCGGAGCGGTCGATCGGTTGGGACGTCCGCCGCAGCGCGAGAGGGAAACCAGTCGAGGACGTGATGCGGGAGGGGATCGTAGGTGCCGAATTCGAGGTGACAGGCTTCATGCAGGGTCATGACCTTGTAGACGCGAAAATTATCCTCCGGACTTTGGTAGACGGTGATCTTGTCCGGCAAGATGATGACGCCCCCGCCCTCCGTGGGCGCGCTCGATGCGCCTGATCCCGAGCGGATCGTGACCTCTTGCCCGCACAGGGCCTCGGCGTAAAACTTCAGGGCCGCCTGGACGTCCCGCAGCAAGATGCCGCGCGACAACCGCTGCGCGACCTCGACCCCCTGTTTGGATCGCAGGGCAAAGTACGCCTCCGCCCGCTCAATGTGGGTGTCGGCGATCGCGAGGCCTTCCCTCACCCATTCCGACAGGCGTGTCACCGACCCGTCGACGAGCGCGACGACTTCGGCTGCGTGGCGGAGAAACTCACGCACCAGGCCCGGCGCGCGATCGGCCACCTCCAGACCCAGCGTCAACACCGCGCGCTGGATCTCGATCGAGGGAAGGGATCGCAACACGACGTGGGCATAGCGGAGCACCTCGGTCGCCGCCTGCCCCGGGCGCTGGGCCGAGCCCTGGCGAAGGTCTGCCGCCGCCACACGCCCGCCGAGTGCGAGCAGGAGCGAGCGCAGCGACGGATGGGAGAGGTCGCCGAGCCACTCCGCGCTGGAGCGGAAATATTCGAGGGCCAGGTAGTCCTTGACCGTCGCGTCTTCGCGCGTGAGGCGCAGCCCGACTTCGGCCCAGAGCGAAAAATCGGCCACCGGGATCAGCCCGACCATCCGGGCGCTCTCTTTGACGTACTCGATGCCGCTCCCGTAATCCTGCCGTGCGACGTCGGCCCCGATCGCTCCCCACTGACGCAGCGCCGCGGGATCAAGACGCTTGGCAAGGTCCGGAGCTTGGCGGAAGAACTCCAGGGCGGTGTTGGGCGCTTCGCGTCCGAGCAAGAGCGCTACGTCCAATACGGGATCGACTGCGTCGCGTCCGATGCGTTCGCAGAGCGCAGGGCTTTCCCGAAAATACTTCATCGCGGCGACGGAAGAGCCCGCGGCAATCACGCACCCCAGGTCGACCCAGCGCGCGAGCGTGTCGGATCCCAAGATCCGCTCCGCGTCGGCGGCGACTTCGTCGAAGATCGCGGCGGCCTTGGATGAGACGACGTCGATCCTTGCGCGCAGGGCCCGGCGATCTGGCGCGTCAGACAAACACGTGCCTCCGCGTGTGGATGTAGACGGTGATGAGGACGAGCGAGACGATGAAGATCATTCGGATCCGCCCATAGCCGAGCAGAGCCAGGTTGACGATGGCGCTGGACAGCCCGAAGGCCGCGTACGCCATGTAGAGCACGTATCCCCAGCGGCGACGACGCAGGAAGCCGTAACCCAAGACGCCGTGGAGGATCGGCGATTGGATCTTGGCAAGCCACCCCCACGCACCCGAGAACGTCATCCCAAATAGCGGTAACGCGTACTGCGGGTTGGCGACGATCAGGTACGTGTCCATGAAGACGTTGAGCACAAAGATCAGGCCGATGACGTAGATGTCATAAGGAGGGGAGGCGGAGCGGCCGATGGCCAGCCCGTCGAGGCGATCCTGTTGCCGTGTGGCGATGGGTGAGTCCACGGAGTGTCCGACCGGATGCAAGCCGTATTGTAACGACTCGGGAAAAAGAAGACAAACCCGCACCGCACCGAGGGTGCGGATTGAAGACCTTCACCATCCTATCGGGTGGCGGTAGCACCCCGCACCGCACCGAGGGCGCGGACTGGCAACCTTCACGATCCTTCCAGGCGGCGAAGCACCCCGCACCGCGCCATCCGCGAGTGTTCCCTCTAGGGAATAGAGACGGGGAAGATCAGCGTGGGAGGGGGTGGGTGCGAGACATCCTCAATCGGCGTGATCTCGGGCCAGTCGAACGAATAGCTGACGGGTCCAAACGAACCGGGGGCGGGGTGGTTGCAATCGAGGCACGAGAGCAAGTAGCCCTCGACGGCTTGCTCGAACATGAAGGTAAATTCTTTCTCTCGGCCGACCCCCGACTTCAAGCACGTGGCATCGCAGGGTTGACCATTGCGGAATTCCATCTCGTCGCCCAGCTTATTGTAATCCAGAGTCGGCACGTTGTAGGCGTCCAAAACGATGTTGCCGCCTCCGTCCCGAAGGAGGGCTTCACCCCAAAACGGGTCCACCGTCGGATTGGTTTTGCCGTCGCAGGTCACGCTCGGATTCGCGGCGCAATCCGCGGCCAGTAGGGTAGGAGGGGAGCCGATGGTGGTGGGGGTATAGCCTCTTTGACGGGACAACGCCGTGTGCTGGATCACGAACGCTGACGCGTAGGTGTCGAGGAGGGCAGCCGTTGGGGACCCCGGTGTGGGATCGTGGTCGGTTTGCGCCAACCGCCATTCATTGTGGTAGATCCCTTTCGAAATGTCGGAAATTTCGGTGCCGAACCCGTAGGAAACGAGCCAGCTTTGGGCGAACTCTTGTTGGCTCGGCGTCACGCTGGCGACGTACTTGACCACGCGCTCACTGATCCACGTGTCCCGAACGGCGTGGGCGTCCAAGAGCGGGTCCGGGCTGGTGGATGCGATGACCGTGTTCGGAGAGGAAGCGAAGAACCAGAGGCAGTTATCCAGAGCTCGCTGGGCGCGGATCGGGTCGGTGACCGCGATCGGCGTGAATCGGTCCGGATCGCATCGGCCCCAGACTTTGGGGTCCCGATCGGAGGGAACCGCGATATCCACGCGGGACACGACTCCGTTGACGCATTCGGGATTGGCCAGGGTTCCGTCACAGTTGTCGGCGAGGGCGGCGTCCCCCAGCGCCTGTCGGACGGACATACGAGTGATACCGGGTGGAGATACGTTTCCCGGTACGCCCACGCTCAAATCGGACAAATCTCGGACCGCCGACGTGATGCCCCACGCAAACTGTTCGGCGCGAATCCGATCGACCTCTCCGTTATCACGAATGCCATTGAAGTTAGAGTCGATCCACGTGTCATCGAATTTCCCGTCGCCGTTCTCGTCGAAAAATTCGACGTCGCCTTTCAACAAGTGCCCGCAGGATGGACGATCGCACGCGTCGGGAATCCAACTGTTTCCGATTCTGGTTCGAAGGGTTGGGACCGAAAGGCCTGTCCACGCCGAGACGGCCCCTGGGGGAAGAGCCGCTTCTTTGAGGTCGCTCCACCGCGATCCGGATCCGTACAGGCCGTGCGCCCAATCTTCCACCGCGGCTTGAGCCCGGCGAGCACATCCCCCATCAGTTCCGACCACGGGGACCCCGCCGGGAACGGCGGTGCAACTCCCGGGCGGCGTCGCGAATTGACCGCCCCCGACACCCTCCCCGGTGGCCCAGTTGATCGTAATGAGGTTCCCGGCGTGGAGGGGGATCGCAGGGACGAGCAACAGCCCCACGAGAAACGCCGGCAACGCGATTCCGTACAGGTGCGCGGGAGAGGTCGATCGCGGTCGTCCGATGTCCACTACCCCCCCCAAAGGACCACCGCGACGCGGGAGATGAGCAACCACATCGTCATGGGTGTTCCAGAGCCCGCCCCTTGGCGCGGGGTCGAGGGGCACGATCGTCGACTGTATCCCCCGGTAGTTCCAGCCAGCGTTGCAGCGCGAGTTTGAGCGGCTCCCTCCCCAATGGTCTCGCCAGGACCGCGTTGATCTCGGTGCCTGCGAACTTCCAGGGGTCGGCGAGTATTCTGGAATCGTTCGTGAGGAGGATCTTGGCCGTTCCGCGGAGTGTTGGTCCCAGCCAGCGGACCAACTCGAGACCGGTCATGTCCGGAAGGTGATCGTCGGTCATCAAGAGGTCGACGTGCTCTCGTCCCAAGACGTTGAGCACGTCGTCGGCCGAACACGCGTGGAGAACCTCGATCGGGTCGCTGGACACCTCGGACAGCACCGTCCGGACGAACTCCGAGAGCGCTCGCGCAATGTGGCCATCCTCCGCCACGACCACGATGGTCTTCATGGGTCACCTCCTTTTCATGAGGTGCGCGCTGTTGCGTTGGCCAGATTACAGGCCTGTTCAAAAGTCTTCCCTACCTCCATAAGGAGGGGAAGGGAGTCGTGCCTACCCGAATACAACAAGGGTTCGTGCAGACATAAAAATGAAGAGCAATGATCGTGCCACGGTTTTCTCAAATCGTGTACTGTGCGAACCTCTAAGGATTCTTTGTTGATGTTCATCAGTTATTTCAGTGAGATCTGCGAACTATTGTCGTCTGAGCTGATCGATCGGGTGTGGGGGTTCGTCCTGCAGGTGTAGCCGGGAGAGCTAACGCACCGTTCGTATTAGGAACAGATGTCGCTCAGGAGATCATCCGACCACCTGAAAAACAGGGTGCTAGGAGGGCGTATCCGGCGAGGTTTCCGGCGTTTTCTGGATTCGGAGGCCATGCCGCCGCATCATCCGGATGAAATGGGTGCGGTTCAAACCGAGTCGGCGAGCGGCCTCGGCCTGGTTCCAGTCGGTCCGCTCGAGCGTGGCGAGCAAGAGGGCTTTCTCGCAGGCGGCCATGCGTTCTCGGTGAGTTCCGATCTCGATAGAGGCGTTCAACGGCGTAGTGAGTGGCGGGAGGTGTTCGAGACGGATCACTCCATCGGCGGACAGCACGGTGGCGCGCTCGATGACGTTTCGTAGCTCGCGGATGTTCCCGGGCCAATCGTGTCTCATCAACATCTGCACCGCGTCGTTCCGGATGACGAATCCTTTTCGGGATTGCTCGTCCGCCAACTCTCGGAGAAAGCAGTTGATGAGGTCGGGAATATCCTCGCGGTGTTCCCGAAGGGGAGGGAGGGTGATAGGGAACACGTTGAGGCGATAGTAGAGGTCTTCTCGAAACGCGCTTCGCTTGACCTCCTGGGACAGATCTCGGTTCGTGGCGGCCATCACGCGGACGTCCGCCTCGCGTTCCTTCGTGCCGCCCACCCGGGTGAAACTCCGTTCCTCCAGGAAGTGCAGGAGCTTAGCCTGGAGCGAACGGGAGAGTTCGCCGATCTCGTCAAAGAACAGCGTACCACCGTCGGCCAGTTCCACCTTACCCCGCTTGAGTTCGTGCGCTCCCGTGAAGGCTCCGCGCTCGTGCCCGAAGAGCTCGTCGTCGACAAGGTGCTCCGAAAAGTTGGTACAACTGATGACCACGAACGGTTTGTCGGCGCGCGGACTCATGGCGTGGATGTAATGGGCGAGGACGCCTTTGCCGCTTCCAGTTTCGCCCAGGATCAAGGCGGTGGTATCGGTGGCGGCCAGCCGCCCCGCGGCTTCCAGACAAGCGGCCATTGAGGGGCTCGTGGCCACGATGCGTTTGGTCAGGTCCGCCGTCCGCTCGGCGCGGAACGACGCGGCCTCCCGTTTCAGCCGCCGGCACTCCTGGGCTCGCTCGATTCGGGCTTCGAAATCCGCAAACTCGAAGGGCTTGGTGACGAAATCGAAGGCGCCGTGTCGAATCGATTCGACCGCCGCCGAGATCGTGCCGTAGGCCGTGATCACGATCACCTCGATCGATTCTCCGAGCTTGGTGATCTCATCAAGCAAGACCATCCCTCCGCCGTCCGGGAGTTGCCAATCCAACAGCACCAGGTCGAGCTCGTGGGTCCTGAGGGCGTCGCGGGTTTGAGCACAGGACGCGGCCTCGAAGACGCGGTGCCCGAGGCTGACCAATCGGTCCCGTAGAGTCATCCGGATGGTGGGGTCGTCGTCCACAACCAGGATGCGCGCTGACGTGGCCATCACGATCCCTCGTATCAGGCCCGGCTCACGTCCGGAGCGGGCGTAGCCGGAAGGGTGAAGAAGACCGTGGTGCCTTTTCCTTCGTCACTTTCAAACCAGATCCGACCACCATGAAGCTCGACCAAGTAGCGACAGATGTAGAGGCCGACCCCGCTCCCCGGCGGTTGGCTTCCGGACGGCACGGGCTGTCGGAACAACGTCGCGCGATCGGCGGAGGGAATTCCGAGGCCGGCGTCTCGGACGCTCACCGTGACCTCCGAACCGGCGGTACGGGCGTCAAGAGAGACCGTCGAGCGATGGGCGCTGGCTTTGACGGCGTTGTGGACCAGGTTCAGCAGAACCTGCCGGACGCGGTCGGGGTCGCCGACGGCCCACTGGCCGTGCATCGAGTCCGCGATGACGCAGGTGACATCCTTCTCATCCTGTAACGGGTGGAGGGCGTCGAGCACCTCCCGAGCCAGGCTGGTCATCTCGATCGGGCGGAGGGCGAGCTGAATCTTGCCCGTCTCCGCCATGGCGAATTCGAGAAGGGTCGTGAACAGACGCGTGATCTGGTTCATGGTGGTCGCTATCTTCGCGAGGTACGCTTTCTGACGTCGGGTAAGGTCGCCGACCACTCCGTCTCGGATGTTGCTGACCAGCCCCGAAAGAGCGGTGAGAGGCGTCTTCACCTCGTGAGAGACCTGTAAGAGCAGATCGTTTTTGAGCGCGAGAATTTCGCCCAGGCGACGGTTCATGCCTTCGAGGTCCGCGGTCTGTTTGCGGACCGTGTCTTCGACGCTGCATTGGAGGCGGGCGATCTCCGTCGTCTTGCGGTCCAACTCCTGCTTCATGGCGGTAAGAGAAGTCCACAGCGACCGGATTTCATCGTCTTTCGCGAACGCGGAACTCGGACGCGGGGTCACCTCCTCGCCGGCGATCGTCCACTGGTGGGCGCTGTGGGCCAATTGTCTCAACGGGGACACCATGACCCCGGACACGAACCAGCCGACCGACAGTCCGACCCCGAGCACCAGAACCCAAAATAAGATCGCCCGGCTGACGAGCGTGTTCATTTCCTTGAAGATCCGTTCGACCGACACGATCACCACCGCGTCGCCGGAAGGCACGGACGATACGCTGGGCTCAACGCTGGGCTGGTCAGCCAACACGTCGGAGGGTTGCGGCATCACGATGGGCTCGCGTAACTCGATGGCAAGGCGACCGTCGGCTCTGACGAGACGCGCGCCGGACAATGGCCCCTGTGCGTTCTCGCGCGTGGCGTCTTCGAGGACTTCGAGGCGCGTCACGCCCCGTCCCCAGGTGTGTTGATCCTGTTCGACCATCGCCGCGATGAGGTCGGGTTGCTTCAGGACATCGTTCAGGAAGTTCTCCAACGCGCGTCCATCTCCCGCGTGGAGGTAGAGCGTAGCCTCTTGCGCGACGTTGGAGGCGATACTTTGGGAACGCTGGACCGCGACCTCGAGCAGCGACCGCCTGGCCTGCGAGACGAGGTACGCGGTAAGAAGAATGGTGCACAGCACCAACCAGGTCGCGCTGAACATGACGAATCGCTTTCGAATGCTCAGCGTCGGGTACACCGCGGGGGCCGACTCGCCGTTCATTATGGATAGACGCGTTCCGCCAGGGCCACGAGCCCTGGGTTGATGGTGATGCGTAGTCGCTCGGCGACTCGAAGGTTGAAGAACGTCACGATATGCCGCGGGTGTTGAACGCGGGGCGGTTCTTCCCCCGCCGCCACCCGCTGTGCGAGGTCCGCCGCCTGGCGTCCCATGTCCTCGTCATCGCCGGTCAGCGAGAGCAACGCGCCGCTCCTGGTGAAGCCGTCGGAATATCCGATCAGCGGGAGTCCCTCGGTTGCCGAATACCTCAACAAGTATTTGATCGACACCGCGTCAAGAAAACTCGCGTCCGGCATAATCCACAACGCGTCAAACTCGGAGCGAGCCGCGACGAGCGCCGGAGCGAGCTCGGCCGGCGAACGAACGGCGATGGGCACCAGGCGGATCGGCGTGCGCTGAAAGAACATCGTCAATTCGTGAACCAGCCAGCCCGTCCGCTCGGGGTCGTAAGGAATTCCGATCCGTCGCTTTGGGAGGACCTGGCGGATTCTTTCGTAGGCCTCGTCGGCCGGGACGTGCATCGACACCGACCACGAGTGCGGAAGTCTGAGCGCTTGGGCGTGATCGAGCACCAGACAGAAGACGACTGGAGCATCATCGACGGGATGGGCCTTGAGGGCCATCGCGGCGAGGCCGCCGATCGCGATCACTGCCCTCGGCGCGAGCACCGAGATCTGATCGGCGATATGGGGAATGCGGTTGGGATCGCCGTCTAAGTTGTATGTCACGGTTCGCTGGTGGCGCAATGTTTCGAGCGCGCCGGTTTCGGCTTTCCGATACGCCTCGATTTGCGAGCTCGTGAGGATCACGATGGGGTGCTCCATCGCGGCCGAAACGAACGGCTGCAGAAGCCCCAGGACCAGGATGGCGAGGAAGACGCCGTGCACGCGCGTGCGAAGTCTCCATCCGGCCGACGTACGCGGTTTCGATACCGCGTATGGAGTGGAGCGTGGGATGTTCATAGCGTGAGCTGTAACGTCGCGTTCAGTTCAAACGGAATTTCTTCTCCCAGTGGGGGAAATTCGCGATGGATATTGTTGGTGAGGTTGTAGGTCTCGATTCGGAGGCTCACCGCATCAGTGAGACGATACCCGACAAACGCGTTGACCACGACGTACGAATCCACCGGTTCCCCGCCGATGCCCGATCCACTGATGGCGAACGGAGAGGTCGTCCGGGCCACAAAATGGCACGTCACCGCGCCCGTGACGCGCGTCGGTCCGGTGAAGAGGACCCCGGCGTTGACTTTGTGCGGAGATGTGAGGTCGATCTCCTGGGAGCCTTGTCGAAAGCGTGCATGGGCGTAGTTCGCGATCAGACGGATCGACGGCCGCACTCGATACTCTCCCCAAAGTTCGCCGCCGCCGCCCGTGACCTTTTCGCTGGCGTTTGAGAAACTGACCAGTGGAGGGACGAACGAGGACTCGATCAGGTTTTTCGAGGATACGTAGTAGGTGTCGAGCCCTGCCGTGAAACCTCGCGCAGACTGCCACAGGTAGCCTACCTCGTACCAGATCGATTCTTCGGGTTTGAGATCACGGTTTCCGACGATCCGTGTCGGCGGCGGGCTCAGCGGAAAATTGAAGAAATTGTTCGACAGCGTCGGCGTACGGTAACCGACGCTCACCGAGCCTTTGATGAAATGTTCCGGATGGATCTGGTACGTCAGTCCGGTTCGCGGCGAAAACTGATAGTGGGTCTCCTGGTGATAATCCAGTCGCCCCGCGATCCGGATCAGGAACCGATCGGTTGCGTTGAATTGCTCGTCGGCAAAAACGCCGGCCGTGAACTGGCCGACCTCGCCGAGCAGATCTTGCGATTTGACGGACGTGTACCGCGCATCGCCACCCACGGACAGGCTGTGTCGTCCCATCTCTCGGACCCGGTACACGGTTTCGAGATCGTACAGATTTTCGGTCTTTTGCGACGAAAGCGAGCCGGTCCTTATGCTGAATTTGTCGACGTCCCTGGCATTCCAGAACGACCGGATGGACAGCGACGGGTGTTCGTATTCGAGTTGGACATGGTTCGTCGTCTGATGGTTGTCGACCAGCGAGCCGGAGGTGTTGTGTTGGATGATCCTGCCGTGGTTGACGCCTGCGTCGAGGCGCAGCACCGCCATCGCGTCGAGCTGCCGTTCGCCGACGGTGTGCACGCGCCACGTCCGTTCTCCCCGATCGTCGGCCAGCGAACGATTTTCGAACCGATCCCAAAGATCGGCTTGGTCGAATCCTCCCGACATCGTCCACGCGTAAGGCCCGGACGCAGCGCTCGTGGCGATCCGTTGCCGGAAACCGCTCCGCGTCGCGACCGTGGTATCGGCTTCGAAGCCTGAAACCGCCTGCGGAGGCTTCGTGATGATATTGATCACTCCACGCGCGGCGTTGGCGCCGTGGATGGCCGATCCTCCGCCGCGGATCACCTCGATCTTCGCCACGTCCTGGGGAAAGATATCCAGAATCTCCCATTCGAGGTTTCCGGAGAAGTCGTCATAGATCGTCCGGCCATCGACGAGCACCAACACGTCCCGCGGACGGAAATTGCCTTGGTTGGCAAATCCGCGGATTCCAACCGTGAACTCGGTGCGGGTGAGTTGCAGGACGTCGAGCCCAGGGAGCAACCGCAGAATTTGCGGGAGGTACCTGGCTGGAAGGGCTTCGATGCGGTCGGCGGTGACGACGGAGACCGCCATGGGCGCCGTGTTGACCGCTTCGAGCCGTTTTGACGCGCTATAAACCATCTCCTCCGATTCCAACACGGCAAGTTCGTGAGAGAGGCCGCGCGCTTCCATGACCTGTTCTTCTTCCGCGTGGGACGGCTCGTGAATGAGCGTGACCGCCGCGACCGTCACCGCGAACAAACTGCCTAGTCCTATCCGACACCGTTGGAGGCCGGCCTCTTTCCTGGAGAGTCCATTCATCTCAGGTCCCCTGTCGCTCAAGCGAGACACCTGTCGCCATTTAGAGACGATCTCTATCAAGACCAAGAACATCAGCCTAGCGTGGCTCTCGATACTCATACGCGCTTCGGTTTCATGCAACCTAAACTGTTTGAATAGAACTTACAGCATAAAATACATGTCTTGCCCATACATCTCTTGGCCGCAACCGACCTTACCAGCCGTTCGTTGACCTCGGGTCGATTGAAGCGACTTCCAACAACGGCGCCTGATTACGCATACGTTGTGGGTTTCAACAGGCAAATACAATGCCATGCGGGTCTTGACCCGACGCAACAGGCGAGTAGGTGGGCGTGAGACTACGCCCGAAAGATCGTCGAAACCAGCTCGTTGATCGCGCGCTGCATCTCGGGGTCGTCGGTGATCGGCTGGGCGATAGCCACCTGGCAAGCGGTCGCGGGTCCGATACCTTCCCGGATCAACGTCCCGGCGTAGATCAACAAGCGCGTGCTGACGCCCTCGTCCAGGCCGTGATGCTTGAGGTTTCGAACTTTTTCACCCAACTTGACCAACGAGGCTGCGGTGGCTTCGCCGACGGAGGCCTCGCGTTGGATGATGTGCGATTCGAGCGCAGAAGGCGGGTAGTCGAATTCCAGCGCGAGAAAGCGCTGCTTGGTGCTTTGTTTGAGTTCTTTGATCAGACTCTGATAGCCGGGGTTATATGAGATCACCAACAGAAAGTCATCGTGCGCTTCGATGATTTCGCCCTTCTTCTCCACGGGGAGAATACGGCGGGCATCCGCTAGCGGATGGACGACCACGGTGGTGTCTTTACGCGCCTCCACCACCTCGTCCAGATAACAGATCCCGCCGTGGCGCACCGCCAACGACAAGGGACCATCGACCCACTCCGTCTGCTCCCCCTTGAGGAGATACCGGCCGACGAGGTCGGACGCGGTCAAGTCTTCATGGCAAGCGACGGTGATCAGCGGCCGCCTCAGGCGGTACGCCATGTGTTCGACGAAACGCGTCTTTCCGCAACCCGTGGGGCCTTTGAGCATGACCGGGGTTTTCGAGCGCGCCGCCAGCTCGAAAAGAGTCACTTCGTCGCGGACCGGAACGTAGAAGGGCTCCTTGGCAAGACGGTAGCGGTCGATCGGGCGTTCGTTCATACCGGGTCCTGGTCGATGTCCTTCTTCTCCCGCGGCATTGTACCGAGTTGGCGAGACGGACGCAAACCATACCGCAGGGTGCTGCGCTACCTGTGAGGAAGAGAAATCGGTTTTGATGCCCCGCCCGCGGCGCGGTGCGGTGCAGGGTGCTACGCCACCCGTGAGGAAGGGAAACCGGTTTTCATGCCGCGCCCTTGGCGCGGTGCGGGTTTGCGGCGGGCGGGGCGTTCTTTTATAATCGCCACGATACGCGTGCCGCAACGGGGGGAGCTTACGGCCATGGCTATCGTCCGTCTCCTGGTCTCGTGTCCGGATCGCCCCGGCATCGTGGCGGCGATCGCTCAGGCCGTCTTCGGCCTGGGTGGAAACATCATCCAATCCGATCAACACACCACCGATCCTTCCGGCGGAGCCTTCTTCATGCGGGTCGAGTTCGATCTGCCGGAGTCCGTGGATCGGGCCGCGTTGGCGGCCGTCGTTGATCGCTTAACGCAGACGTTTGCGATGCAGGCCACGGTCCGATTCGCGGACGAGATCAAACGCGCGGCGCTGTTCGTTTCACGTCTGGATCACTGTCTTGTCGATCTGTTGTGGCGATGGAAGGCGGGCGACCTTCCGATGACGATCCCGCTGATCGTCAGTAATCATCCTGACCTCAAGCCCGTCGCGGACGCCTTCGGTGTGCCGTTTGCGGTCTATCCGATCACCCAGGGGAGCAAGCGCCACCAAGAGGACGACGTTCTTCAGCGCCTCGACGGGAACGTCGATGTGATCATTCTGGCCAGGTACATGCAAATTCTGACCGGCGCATTTGTCGCGCGCTATCCAGCGCGGATTATCAATATCCACCACAGCTTTCTTCCCGCGTTCGTCGGGGGCCGGCCGTACGAGCAGGCCGCGCGGCGGGGCGTGAAGATCATCGGCGCGACCGCGCATTACGTCACGGAGGACCTGGACGACGGGCCCATCATCGAACAGGACGTGGTGCGCGTGAGTCACCGGGACGGGATACCCGACCTGATTCGCAAGGGGAAGGACATTGAGAAGTCCGTGTTGGCCCGTGCCGTCCGTTGGCATCTGGAAGACCGTCTCCTGGTCTATCGGAATCGCACCGTGGTGTTCGCCTGCTGATGCGGATCTGGGTCGTTGCGGGCGTGTTGGGGGTGCTGTTGACGGGTGTGGCGGCAAGTTCTGACGTCGACGAGCAGGCCTACGCGCTCAACCGCGAGGGTATGATCGCCATGTCGGAAGCCCGGTTTTTGGAGGCGATCGACGCGTTTCAGCGAGCGGCGACACTGGTATCGGACTATGGAATTCTCGGTCGGCCGTTGATGTACACGCCGGTGTTCATGACCGGCTGGGCTTCCGAAAAAATCGAGGCGGTGGACGCGGCGTGCAACGCCTATCGTCGATTTCTGGATGTCGCCCCGAAGGACACGATCGAGCAGACCAAAGCCGATCACGCCACGGCGTATCTTACGGCCAACTGCCGCACGCCGGACCGCTGACTAAAAACCTGTCTGAGTCACGGTGTGATGGAGCCTGTTCAGGGATGGACAGATGCAAGGCCGCAGGGAGCGAAGCAACCGGAGCGTACTGGGGTGTACGTGAGGATTGCTGAACGACCGAGAACGCAGCAGATGGCCGTCCCTGGACAGGCTCCTACTCTTCGATCGGCGGAGGCGGGGGAGGCGGCGTGAGTTGGAACTGAATTCCGTCAAACATGTCCTGAACGCTCACGCCGGCTTTCTCCTTCTCCGTCGAAGGGTCCAGAAACACCCAGGCCTTGGTCTTCTTGTCCCACTTCTCGAACTTGCGCTCGACTTGCAACTTGGTCAGGTCCACCGGCTTATCGACCGGTAGTGGAGGGACCCCGGGGACGGGGGGATTTGGGGGAGGCGGCCCCTTCGGCAGCCCGGTCAGCGTCAGCGTGTAGGTGTCGCGATAATCCTGCTGCCGCGGCGGAAAGGAGGCTGACGCGATTTTGAAGTATCGTTGCGGCATCGTCGAGATCACCCCCTTCGGGTGATCCTTGCTCTCAGGGTCTTTTTCGGCGCTGGCGACTGGAATCGGGTTAGAACGCGTCTTCAGAAAGGTGAGGGCAGCCTCCCATACCTCGTCGAACTTGGCGGCGTAGACTCGCTCCGGAAGTTGGGGCGTGGGCGGGGCATCTTCCGCCGCGCCCACGCCGGGAAGCGCGAGGCTCGTGAGCCAGATCGCCGCCATGAGCCAGCGCCGCGACGAGGGCGCCGAGTGAAGCGAGAACCGCGGCCCACCCCGGGCTCGCGACCTCGCGAGCGTGATCATCCGAATCATGGGACTCCTTCCGGAACCTGTAAAGGCCCTAACGCCCTATGAACGCAAGCACCGCGACCGGACGCGTCGATCTGAGGCCGCGCGACGGCCTAACATAGCCCATCCGCTTTTAGCCTGTCAAGGAGTTTATGAAACGGGATATGCCGGATCTGAGTCCTCCGGACGCGACGTTCTCGTCTCAATCCTGCGTCCGTTCGGTGATTTGACTTGAAAACGGCTCGTTGCTACGATGGCCGCGCGGTGAACCTCACTCCTTGATGATGGGTTACACGACGGCATCTCTCATGAGGAGACCGACGGGATCTCAGTCGCCATTGGCTGGATTTTCCGCGGGGCGCGTGGCGCTGGCGGCCGTGTACGACCCTCGACGGCACCCCTGGGTCATCGAGGAGGCGTTCGATGAACTCGAGGCGTGGGTGGCGGCGAGCGGCCGATCGGTGGTCTACCGCGTTTGCCAGCGTCGATCGGCGCCACACCCCGCGACCTATTTGGGCCGGGGAAAAGCCGAGCAGCTGCGCGTGCTCTGCGAGTTCGGACGGGTAGAGGGCGTGCTCGTGGACGGGTGGCTGACCACGGCCCAACGCGACCACCTCGAGCGGGTGTTGCGGCGCCCGGTGGTCGATCGCGGGGCGTGGAGGGACGTGCGTTCCCGAGCCGAGGAAGTCGACCGCAAGACGCGCTCGCTCCACCGCGCGTCCCGCCGCGCGCGCTCGTGTCTGAGCGTGGTCTTGGTCGGCCACGCGGGTGCGGGAAAATCCACGTTGTTTCACGCGCTCACCGGAGGCCCGATCCTGCCCCCCTCCCATCTCCCTGGGGTGAATGGCCGCGGCCATCGTGTCATCACCCGCCGGCTCTGCCACGAGGCCTTCTGGGGTGGAGCCGGCCGGCTCATTACGGTGACCGATACGGCCGGCCTCGTCCCGAATGCGGACCGCGACGCGTGGGATCTTCCGACGGGAACATCCGACGAAGTCTGCGCCGCCGACCTTCTCTTACACGTCGTGGATGCCGCTCACGGCGACGCCGAGCAGCGCCGGCTGGGAGTGGAGCGGGCGCTGAGAGGGATCAACGGAACGACCGCTACCCCGATCCTCGTCGTTGGGACACAGTGCGATCGACTGCGGACCGCTCGGCCAGGTCGTGGGGATGTGTGGTGGGTATCCGGTTCCACCGGAATGAGGTGCCTGGGCCTGGTCGGGCACTTGCATGCCATAGCCGCCTCCGGCGCAGCCGTAGGACGAGCTCGGGAAAAATGAAAGGAACACTTTAACGTTGATGCGTTGCTGCGCCGCACGTGAGGAGGAGGCTCGTGTGTATTCCGCGCCCTTGGCCTGGTTCGGGGTACTGCGCGACCTGTGAGGAAGAGGGTACAGTGTGATTCTGCGCCCATGGCGCAGCGCAGGTTTACTCACTTGGGGGGCTGTGTTATAGTGACCAACGGCGCAATGGCGCTGCTGGTACAAAACACCGAATGATTATCCGTGCAACCGTATGGAAGGCCCTTCCCCTTTGGATCATGATCGTCGCAGGATTCGCCGCGTTGACGGCGGTCTTGATCTCGGAGTTGCGCGTCCGGGGGGTCGCCCCGTCCGTGTCGCCGGTCGTGTCCGACGGTGACGCGGTGGTGGCGGGGTTCCACTTGTTGACGACGATCAACGGGACGCTCGACTGGGAACTGACGGCATCGCGCGCGCGTCTGTATGAGGACCGCCACCAGGCGTTGCTCGACGATGTGCGGGGCGCGGCTCACACGCGTGATGGATCAACGGTCGAGTTCGAGGGCGCGTCGGGCACCTTTGATACGGTGAGTCGGGATGTGTGGATCGAGGGGCCTCAGGGACAGACGATCATGCGTCTTCCCAGCGGCTACGTCGTTCGCACCGATCAATTGTACTGGAACCAGCAGACTCGTGAAATGTCTTCCGATCAAACCGTCTCGATCAAGGGACCTCGCATCGCGGTGACCGGAACGGGATTGATCGTCCGGCCGGCGTCGCAGGAATTCAGCGTGCTTCGCGATGTCCGCACCGAGGTCTTTTAGCGTGCCGCGGGGGTTCACCTCCGCGGTGATCGTGTTGGCCTGGGTCGCCACCGCGACCGCCGAATCGTTGACCGCGCCCGGCCACCCGGAGGGGCCGATGAAGATCACCTCCCACAGTATGACCATGAAAAACTTGGATCGCCGCGTGATTTTCGATCGCGAGGTCGTGGTCAACAAGGGCGACATGGATCTGCGGGCCGATCAGGTCGAGGTGATTCTGGCCGCCCCCCCGGATGGAAGCGGCCCGGCACGTCCCTTCCCCGGCGCCGGCAACGGCGCCATGTTGGCTGAAGACAACGTCGAGCGCATCGAGGCGAGCGGTCACGTCAAGGTGATGCAGGGCGCGAAGACGGCGACCGCCGACCACGCGATCTACCACCGCGTCGACGAGACGGTCGTTCTGACCGGCCAACCCGAGACATGGGAAGAGGGCTATCGCATCCAGGGCAGTCGAATCACGATCTTATTGAAGGAGCAGCGGAGCGTGGTCGAAGAAAGTCGTGTGGTCATTTACCCGGAGCAGGCGCCTCCCGCCTCCCCAGCCAATGCCGTCGAGCGGTGAACCGGTGACCGCCGGGCTCTCGGCAAACGGGGAACGGAGACAGTCCGCCGATCCCGCGAAGGCGGGTACGCTGGAAGCCGTGGGGCTCGTCAAGACCTTTCGCGGGCGCCAAGTGGTCAAGGCGGTCGATCTCGTCGTCCGTCCGGGCGAAGTCGTGGGGCTGTTGGGTCCCAACGGCGCCGGCAAGACCACGATCTTCAATATGATCGTGGGACTCACGGTGCCCGATCGGGGAGAGATCCGCCTCGACGGCCGGCCGATCGCCGCGCTGCCGATGTATCGACGAGCGCGAATCGGCATCAGCTACTTGCCGCAGGAGGCCTCCGTCTTTCGCAAGCTGACCGTGGCCGAGAACGTCATGGCGATCCTCGAAACATTGGATCTGTCCGACGACGAGCGCCGCGAACGACTCGGCCTGCTGCTGGAGGAGTTGGGCGTCGCGCACCTGGCCGATCAAAAGGCCTACACGCTGTCCGGCGGCGAGCGGCGGCGGGTCGAGATCGCTCGCGCGTTGGTGCTGGCGCCGAGGTTCATGTTGCTCGACGAACCCTTCGCGGGCATCGACCCTCTGGCGGTGATCGATGTTCAGAAAGTGGTGGCCCACCTCCGCATGCGGGGGATCGGCGTATTGATTACCGACCACAACGTCCAAGAGACGCTCGAAATCACCCAGCGCGCCTACATCATCAACGCCGGGGCGATCCTGCAAGTCGGAACCCCCGAGGAGATCGCGACCAGTCCTCTTGTGAGAAGCCTCTACCTGGGTGAACATTTCGCGTGGCAGGGCGCCGGAGCGGGGGAGGGTCGGTCCAGGTGAGAGCCCGGCTGGAGCTGCGCCTCCAACAGAAATTGATCATGACTCCCCAGTTGCAGCAAGCGATCCGCTTGTTGCAACTGTCGCGTTTGGAACTCAATCAAACGCTGAGCCACGAATTGACGGAAAATCCGGTTCTGGAGGAAGACGCCGCTTCGGATGGGCCCGAAGAGGAAGCGTCGCTCGGGGATGAGGGAGTGGCGTCCACCAAGACCGAGGCGGATGCCACGGAGCTCGGCGAGGGCGACACGGGATCCCTCGATCGGCTCGAATTCAATTGGGACAGTTACTTCGACCAGGACGAGACGAGCGGGGGTAAAGCCTCGGACTACATGACGGCGTCGTCGGAGGAGTTACCCTCCTACGAGCAGACCCTGACCCGCCCCGTGGCGCTGACGGACCATCTCCTCTGGCAGTTGGGCGTGTCCTCGGTGACGGAGGAGGAACGACAGATCGGCGCGGTCATCATCGGCAACATCGACGACGACGGCTATCTGCGGGTCGAACTGGATGAACTCGCCCGCACGCTCGGGTGCACGGTGCCACAGGTCGAGCGTGTCCTCCACGGCGTCCAAACGTTCGATCCCGTGGGGGTCGGGGCGCGCGATCTTCGCGAGTGTCTGTTGATCCAAACGCGCCAGCTCGGTCTCCAGGGATCGCTGGTGGAGTCGATCATCACCCACCATCTTCCGGATTTGGAGAAAAAGCGATACGCGGTCATCGCGAAAGCGTTGAACGCCACACCGGAAGAGGTCTACCACGCGTCGAAGGTCATCGAGCACCTCGAACCCAAACCGGGCCGGCCCTTCGGGGCATCCGACAACCTCTACATCATCCCGGACGTGTTCGTGGTGAAGATCGAGGGCAAGTACACCGTGTTACTCAACGACGACGGGTTGCCCCGGTTGCGGATCAATCCGTACTACCGTAAGTTGCTGAAGGTAAAAGCGCAGAGCGGAGACTCGACCAAGACGTATCTCGAGGATAAGCTGCGTTCGGCCCTGTGGCTGATTCGCAGTATCGAACAGCGGAATCGAACGATCGTGCGAGTGGCTGAGAGCATCGTCAAATTCCAGCAGGAGTTTTTCGACAAGGGCATCAACTACCTCAAGCCGCTCATCCTCAAACAGGTCGCGGAAGACATCGCGATGCACGAGTCGACGATCAGTCGGGTGACGGCGAACAAATACATGTTCACTCCGCAGGGAATTTTCGAGCTCAAGTATTTCTTTAACAGCAGCATCGGCCGGGTGAACGGGGTGGGCGACGACCTCTCTTCGGTGACGGTGCGCGAGCGCATCCGTCAGCTCGTGTCGGCCGAAGACCCCCGGCATCCCCTGACCGATCATCAACTGGTCGAGCGGCTCTCGGCCGAGCAGATCGCAATCGCGCGCCGCACGGTCGCAAAGTACCGGTCCTGGTTGCGTATTCCCCCGGCGGGCAAGCGTAAACAGGTGTTTTGACTCCCATTCGTCCCCCGGAATTGAGCCGGAGGTAAGGCGAGAAAGGAGCGAACAACGAGATGAAAACGACGGTAACGGGACGGCATTTGGAGGTGACTCCGGCATTGAAGGCCTATGCCGAGGAGCGGGTCAATCATCTGGCGCGCTATTCCAGCCTGGCGACCGAAGCGTCGGTGATCCTCACGGTCGAAAAGTACCGGCACCAGGCCGAAGTGGCGCTGAACGTGAACGGCGTCGTGATTCAGGCCAAGGAAGAAACCCCCGAAATGTATGCCTCGATCGATCAAGCCGTGGAAAAAATCGAGCGCCAACTCAAGAAGCACAAGGACCGCCTGCACAATCATCGGCCGCGGGCGGAACAGGCCCTTGAAAACGGCGCAGATCCCGATACCGTACCGGCCGTCCGCGAGCTGACGTGCGAACGGCCGACGCTGACCGCGATGACGCCCGAGGAAGCGGCGAGGACTCTCGAATCGGGGCGAGACCCGTTCCTGGTGTTTCGCCACGGATCCTCCTCGCAGGTCAACTTGGTCTATCGGAAAGCCGACGGGACCGTCGGATGGATCGCCCCGACCCCATAGGCGCCCTGGACGTGCGCGAGGCGCGTCCGCCGCAGCCGGACGAGCGCGTCTCACCGCAAATCGTGATCGTGACCGGCTTGTCCGGGGCCGGGAAAAGCCACGTACTCCACTGTTTCGAGGACGTCGGGTTTTTTTGCGTCGATAATCTTCCGCCCCCTCTGATTCCCACATTCGTGCACCTCTGCACCCAGGGTAACGGTCGGAGTAGTCGTATCGGGTTGGGGATCGACATTCGCGGTCGGGATTTCCTGGCCCAATCGTTCGCCACGATCGAGCAACTCAAACACGTCGGCTATCGCGTCGAGATCCTGTTCCTCGAGGCGCGAGACGAAGTGCTGGTTCGGCGGTTTTCAGAAACCCGGCGGCCGCACCCCCTGGCGCGGTCCATGCCGATCATCGAGGGAATCGCGCAGGAGCGGGAGGAGTTGCAGGAGCTACGCAACCGCGCCGATTGGATCATCGACACGTCGGACTACACCGCGCACGAATTGAAGGCGCTGATCGCGCAACGGTATCTTGAGCGCGACCGGGGGCTGGCGGTGACGCTTATTTCGTTCGGGTACAAGTACGGGCCGCCGTTTCAAGCCGATCTGCTCTTCGATGTCCGCTTTCTCAACAACCCGAATTTCGTCGAGGCCCTTCGGCCCTTGTCGGGCCAGGATCCCCGTGTCGCGTCATACGTGCTGGAGCAACCGGTGACCGCGGGGTTCTTGAGTCGGGTGGAAGGGTTGATCGATTTTCTCTTGCCGCTGTACGAAGCCGAAGGGCGAACGTACCTCACCATCGGCATCGGGTGCACCGGCGGCAGACACCGGTCGGTGGTGGTCGTCGATCGGCTGCGGGTGTATTTCGAGAAGAGAGGGTTGCGGCCGATCGTGCGTCACCGCGATCTGGACCGCCCCGTCGGCGGCTAGAGGAGCCTGTCCATGAATGGTCATCTGCCGCGTTGTCGCTTCGGAATCCCTCCTCACGTACGACCCAGTACGCTCCGGGGGGATTCCTCACTCCGCCTTGCATCTGACGCATTCCTGAACAGGCTCCATCAGCCAAATACTCGGACACACTCCTAGGCTGGCGGCGAGGCGAGAGAGAGAAAAACATGGCGGTATATACCTTGGCGATTACGGGGGCGAGCGGGGCGATCTATGGGTTGACGCTGCTGGAGCAGCTGGCGGCCGCCGACCACGAGGTCTCGCTCGTCGTGTCTCCAGACGGCGTCACCGTCGTGCGAGAGGAGACGGGGGTTGATTGGTCGGGTGCGCCTGCCGCGGTTCAGCGGAAGCTGGATCGCCGCTACGACGGGCGGGTGACGTGGTGGGGGCACGGCGATTTTTACGCGCCGATCGCCAGCGGATCGCACCTTACCGACGGCATGATCATCGCCCCGTGTTCGATGAAGACGGTCGCCGCGGTGGCGCACGGTCTCGCGTCGGGTCTCATCGAGCGCGCCGCCGACGTGACGCTCAAGGAACGGCGGCGATTGATCGTCGTGCCCCGCGAAACCCCGTTCTCACCGATCCACTTGGAGAACCTGCTCGCGCTCGCGCGGGCGGGCGCGCACGTCGTCCCCGCGATGCCCGCGTTCTATCACCATCCCAAATCGATCGACGACCTGGTGGCGTTCGTCGTCGGCCGCATCTTGGATCATCTCGGCGTGCCGCACACCCTGGTTCCCCGATGGGGTGAGGACCGATCTTCACGGAGGAAACGTGAACGCTGAAGAGGCCAAATCCACCGGACCGGTTGAACCGGCCGGGACCGAGTCCGCCGAACTGGCTCCCGAAACGGCTACACCCAAGGCCGAAGCCGAGCTGAGCATCTTCCAACTCGTCCAGCGGATGAACGTGGCGGAAAAAGTGAAGTTCGCGTTCCGGGCCGACAAGGAAGGGCGCGCCCTGTTGCTCAAGGAGACGAGCAAACTGGTGGTGATGGCCGTCCTCAATTCGCCGAAGATGACCGAGCAGGAAATCGAGGCGGTGGCGAAATCACGAAACATCTCGGAAGAAATTCTCCGCGTGATCGCGCGAAAGCGCGAATGGATCGGCAACTACGCCATCCGCCTCGGTCTCGTGGGCAATCCCAAGACGCCGCTCGCCATCGCCATGTCCCACATGGCCTCTCTCAGAACCCGCGACCTGGGGTTCCTCGCCAAGGACCGCGGCGTGCCGGAAGCCGTCCGAATCGCCGCGCAGCGGTTGGTCCGAGCCCGCATGGAAAAGGGCGCCTAAGACGGCGCAGTATCCGGGAAGGGCCGATCGACCGCGCCCAGTCACCACCTCATTCTTCCCGTTTCAGGCGACGCTCGACGTGATTATTCTTGACAACACTATCCCGCGCGGCGCATACTCCGCTTCAAGCTGAGTTGTTCGGCGACCGCGCGGTATTCAGCGGTGGCGTGCTGGCTATGATCCTCATCGGAATGCGCCGCCGTGTTTCGGGGCCCACCGATCCCTCCCTAGCCTGATCGCTTCCAGCTTGAACCTTGTGTTGGGCGGCCTGTCCTTCCGGTCGTCTCTCACGGGTCTTGACGCACAATCCGCTTTCTTGGTGTGTGTGCCGACAGGATAAACTCATTCTCAACCGTTTTCATAAAGAAAGACTGCGATGATCACTCGACCGATGCGGCGCCTGCTCCTCCTCGTTTCGCTGATTCTGCTGGGACCTCTCCAATTTCTCGCGGGTTGTGGCACGGGCGGTGGGGGTGATTCGTCCACTCCGAGCCCACCCGCCAACAATACGGGAGGGGGTGGGGGAGCGGGAAGCCAGAGCGGCGATCAGACCTACCTCTTCTACACCACCCAGGAAAAGCGGGATATCTACGCGGTGGATCCAGCCAGTCCGGCCACTCCGCTCCTCGTCGAAGCCGGACCGATTCTCGGTATCAGTATCATCACCGATGCAAGCTACGACGCGCCGACACGCACCCTCAGCCACATCCACGACCGGACGGTGGTCTATGGGAAAGGGGGAAGCCTTTACAAGGCCAGCGCATTGAAGGATAGCGGCCCGCCGACCCCGGTTCGCCTCTCGTCCGAAACACACGCCAACGTGATTTGTGGCGTGCTCTACGCCAAGGATTTTTCGAACCACGGCGACTCGCACTACTTGTATCAGCTCCCGGGTCCCGACGCGCTGTGCGGCACCGCGTCGGACAGCAACGGACAAGACAACGTGTGGATGATGGTCAGGCTCGGGATGGGGGCGAGTGACGATCCGATCCCTGCGACGGAACCAGTCGCGGTCGTTCGTGATCCCGGCACCGGCGCGCTGGTGGGCGTGCTGGCCGTCGCCAACCACGTCTTGAACCGTTACGATTCGAGTTTTAAGAACCCAGTCCCGGTGACGGCGTTGACGGCCGGCGCCGAAGTGATGTTCTCGACGGTGGATCGCCTCTTCTTGATTATTGATCACATGCTGCGAGCCTACGATCTCGCAACTCAGGCTCTCTCGGCTCCACTCCATACCTTTACCGCGACAAGCGGTTTTTCCAGTCCCGTCGCCGACGGGACGTCCTTGTATTTTGCCGACGGTCTGTCGCTGTATCAGATTCGTCTGGATGGGACGGCCGACGCCGCGTTACTGCTCACCGAACAAGGTCCCGGGCAATTCGATCAGATCGAACTCTCCGACAACGCCATCGTCTACGTCTTTTCGTCAACGGCGGTCGCACCCACGGTTTCCACGCTGAAGGTCGCGAGAAAGAACGGCATTCCGATCATAGACCTTGGGCAGGTCGCCCTATCGAGCGCGTTTCTGTTTGCCGCCGGAACGCACGTGTACTTCAATACGGCAGATTCGACGGGTCTGCCCACCGCGCACGCCGTGAGCGGGGATGGGACGCCCGAAACGTCCCATCCCCGTTCCTTCTGGCTCGGGGCCGTATTTCACTCAACGGTCGTCGTCGGGGTCACCGATCGCCCGGCCCAGTTGCTCCTCGTCGACTCGTCGAATGCGCCACCGACGAACCTGCTCACGTTTGACGCCGCGACACATCAGCTCCTGGCCAACCTCGGAACGATCCCAGCCGACATTGTCAGCATGTTCTTCTCCTTCTCGTTGAATGATCTGTTGATCCGCAGCCAGAGCCAAACCACCTCCGGTGTTCAGACCGACGTCTTCTATGCGAATACCGGAATGGCCGCTTCGTTCCGTCGCGTCACGAACACCTCGGCGCTCAACGAGGTGCCGATCCACTAGGTCCAGTAGATCCATTCCCGATGGCGCCTGGCCCCCGTTTCCCGGCGCGGCCGACGGGATGCCGGAGCCCACGGCCACTCGGTCGGTTCACGGCGTCCCCCCTCTTATTTTCCTTGAATTCACGGCGTTTCCAGCGAGGAATAACCCGGCGATGCCGCGTGTCGTATGGATGGGATGGGTCGTCTTCTAGAAAGATGGCCCGGATCTATCGTTCGGCTTGACACGGCGATTCAGCGAGTTAAGCTCTCGAACGGTAACTCTTTCGAAAGGAGAACGGCATGGTGGATATGTTCGGGATTCCTCAGAAGAACAGCCGGGGTCGGGTGTTGGTCATCGATGACGAGGCCGACGTGAGAAAATCGGTGACGATGGCGTTGACCAAATCGGGGTACGAGGTGATCGAGGCCGAAGACGGGCACCACGCCATCGGCATGATCAATTCCGGCGACAACCCCCTGGTCCTGGACGTCATTATCTGCGATATCCGCATGCCGAAAGTGAACGGGATCGAGGCCGTGTCGTATTTCCGCGCCCAATACCCCTCCAGGCCGGTGATCGTCCTGACGGGATTTCCCGACATCCAGCTCGCCACCGACTTGCTGAAGCAGGGCGTGATGGATTACCTGGTGAAGCCGATCGAGCGGGAGAAACTCGCCGCCGCGGTCGAGAGTGCGATGACCCGCGCCCGCAAGGCCGCCTAGCGGCGCGCGGTCACAGGCTCCGTTTCTCTACAGAGCAGGATGGCTTCCGGCGACCCCATCAACGTCAGTATCCTCGGAGCTGGGACGGGCGGAACCTCGCTGCTCGAGTTGTTTGCGCGCAGTCCGGGCGTTGAGGTCGTCGGCATCGCCGATAAAGACCCCGACGCGCCGGGCCTGAAGCGCGCCCGCGAACTCAACATTCCCGCCTCGCAGGACGTGGTAGAGCTTCTCTCCCGTGACGGAACGAGTTTGATCGTCGACGTCACGGGGGACCCCGTGATGACGGACTTCATCGCGCAGCACAACCCCCGCGGAATCCAAGTCCTCGGCGGAATGACGGCCCGGCTTCTCTGGAATCTCGTCCAGCACGAAGCCCGGATCCAGGCCCAGTTGTTTCAAGCCGCGAAACTCGCCACGATCGGAACGTTCACCTCCGGGATCGCGCACGACATCAACAACCCCCTGTACCTCGTGATGAGTCTCGCCGAAGACATGGCGGACGAGTCGGACCCCGGGGTGATTCGGAGTCACGCGCGGGACATCGTCCAGGCGGTCCGCCGCATCGCCGCGATCGTCAAGGGCCTGACCCTGTACGCACGGGTCGCGTCGGCCGACGATTTGGTGGGCGTGGACCTCAACAGCGCGCTGGACGAGGCCCTGAAAATGGCCCGCTATGCGACGGTGCTCAGCGAGATCGAAGTCGCCAAGGACTACGTCGCTCGTCCGGTGGTTCGAGGTCGGCCCGAAGAGATTCTCCAGGTCTGTGTCAACATCGTCACCAACGCGGTCCAGGCGATGAACGGCAGAGGGGCGCTGCGACTGTCCACCCGCCGGGAAGACGGCCTGGTGACCGCCACGATCGCCGATACCGGGCCGGGCATCACGGGGGACATCCTCGACAAGATCTTCGATCCCTTCTTCACCACCAAGGAGCCCGGCAAGGGAACCGGACTGGGGCTCCACATCGCCCAGACGATCGTGAAAAAATATGGCGGCCTGATCGACGTCTCCAGCCATGAAGGCCGGGGTACGACCTTTCGAGTGCAGTTTCCGTCCGCAGGCTAATCCACCCGGGACGCGTTATGGATGAAGGCATCACACGGCTCCGATGGGGACTGACGGGGAGGCTCGTGCTCCGGACCCTTGTCGTGGGCACGGTGCCGCTCCTCTTGGGGATCGGCATGGCCTACCTGGTGGGAACCCGCGAGCTCGAGACCGTCATCGGATCGAGTTTCGCCGGACTGGCCACCGAAACCGCGAGGAAACTGGATCTCGTGTTCGGCGATGAACTCACCCGCTTGAGTCGGATTGCGGCCGATCCCGTGCTGATCGAAGCCCTGGAGCGGGGATCTTCAGGCGGGGGCAATCCCCCGCCGAGGGACCTGCTCGATGAAGGGGAGCGGCGGTGGGAGGGCCAGGATCCGTTGCTCGTGTGGTCCGTGACCACCGGACCGGTCGTCGACGTGCTCAGGCGGATTGCCGAGAGCGAGACGGACCAGTCCCCTCCCAGGGTGCAGCAGGGCGTCACGCGCGCGTTCTTTTTGACCGACGCGAGGGGCCGGCTCGTCGCGAGCATCAACCACGACGTGCCGTACGCGCACAGCGAGGACGCGTGGTGGCAACGGGCGTACGACGGCGGACGTGGACAAGCCGGCCCCGGCGACGTCTCGTTCGATCGGCAACTCGGAACGTACACCATCGCCCTGGCCGTTCCCGTGATGGATGCCCGGCGCACCCGGGCGATGGGCGTCCTGCGCCGCGTGTTCGAGGCCAAGACCTATCTGGATCCGTCGCTCGCCCCGATTCGATTTGGAAAGACGGGGCACGTGATGCTCATCGACGGCGACGGCACCGTCATGAGTTGCCCGATCCTCCCGACCGGGACCCGCCTGGCCGATCGGGATTTGGTGCGCCTCGTCACGTCGCCGCAAGCCGGCTGGGTGAAAGCCTCCAGCGACGGGCACGGCGGCCAGACCATGTCCATCGTCGGTTTCTCTCCCGTGCCCGACACCAGCCGCGTCGCTCAACGATCGACCGGCCGGGTGTGGCACACGTTCGCCTGGCAGGCGTCGGACGAAGTCTTCGCCCCGACGCGCCATCTGTCCGGCTGGTTTGCCGGGTTCGGACTCGTCGCCATCGGGCTGTTGGGCGTGCTGGCTTACATCGCGGCCTCCCGCATCGTGACGCCGATCCGCCGCCTTCAGGAAGGCGCCGTGCTCATCGGCCGAAACGAACTCACGCAGCCGATCGTGGTCCACACCGGGGACGAAATCGAACAATTGGCGGACGAGATCAACCGGATGCACGCCCGGTTGCAGCAGGCGTTTTCGGGGTTGTCGCACACCGTGGAGGAAAAGACCGAAGAGGTCCGGTCGCTTCGACAATATAACGAAAAGGTTCTGGACAGCATGCCGAATCCGGTCGTGATCCTCGATCGGGATCGAGTCGAATACGTGAACCAGGCGGCAAAACGGGCGTTTCGCTGGAGCGACGACGCCATGATGGGGGCTCGGTTGTTGGAGTTACTGCGGGCGGATGAGGCCTCTGCCGATCGACTGCGACGCGAACTGCGAGCCCCGGGAACGTCGTCGGATCGGTCCCCCGATACGGCCGTTGCCGCGTCGGGGACACCAGACGGGCCCCGGGACCCGCTCTCGCCCCGACCCGCCGCGTCGGCTGATCCGTCGCAGCGGGAGCTCCGGATCGGGTCCGCGATCTATCGGTACGACGTGTTTCACATCCAGATTCCCTCGACCGGGACCAGCCGAATCGGACTGGTGTTCCGGGACATGACCGGCGAGCGTCGGTTGCAGGATCAATTGATTCAGACCGAGAAGCTGGAGGGACTGGGCGTGCTCACGTCCGGCATCGGCCACGAACTGAACAATCCGCTCTTCGGCATCCTGGGATTGGGGGAAGCGATTCGGGATGAGAGCGACGCGGGGCGGATGCGGGAACACGCGGAGGCGATTGTCGAGCGCGCAAAACACATGGCCGGCATCATTCGCGATTTCGCGGGCTCCCCCCATCCCGAAGGGAGCGAATCACGCAGCGAGGTGGATCTCAACGAACGATTGGATCACGCCCTCAAGGTGGTGGGGTTGACGGGCGGGGTGGCCGGGCTGGAGGTGCGAAAACGCTACCATCCGGTGCCGCGGATTCTGGCCGCTCCCGATGAAATCGGGCAGGTCTTCGTGAGCGTGATCACCAACGCGATCCAGGCGATGAAAGGAAAGGGAACCATCGACCTGACCACCGAAGCCTCGGCGGAGACGATCACGATCAGGATCCGTGATTCGGGCCCCGGCATCCCCGAAGCCTACCTCTCGAAAATTTTCGATCCGTTCTTCACGACCAAGGCTCCCGGTCAAGGCACGGGCCTGGGACTGACCATTGCCCGCCGGTTCGTGATGAAGTACGGTGGAGAAATTCGCGTCGAAACCTCCGAGGGGTCCGGTACCACATTCATCTTGACGTTCACCTCACCAGCCATCGCAGGCTAACAGGCTGCTGAAAAAGTCCATCTGCCGCGTTGCCGCTGCGCTTCCGGTGCTCACGTACGACCGCAATCCCCCGGGAATGTTTCGTACCTCCAGGAGTCTCCCAGTACGCTCCGCTCCGGTTCTCGCGGCGCCTTGCATCTGGAGCTTTTTGAGCAGCCTGCGCAAGATTGACAGAGTTGTTCAGTAGGCTACTAAGGCCTCCCCATTCCGTCTCATCATCTCGCGGTTGACGGGCTCGGCCGTCGCGCCGACTGACCTCCGAATTCTTGACTTTGGCCCTCCGGTTTGCTACGGTGATCGCTCCGTTCCGTCGCTCGAAGTGACGTACCTCATCGCGTGAAAGCGCTCACATTTCAAGAGATTATTCTCCGGCTTCAGCAATACTGGGCGAAGCGCGGGTGTCTGCTCTTGCAGCCCTACGACTTGGAGGTGGGGGCGGGGACGTTTCATCCGGCGACGTTCCTGCGCGCCCTCGGACCGGAGCCGTGGAAGGCGGCGTACGTCGAGCCCTCGCGGCGGCCGACCGACGGCCGGTACGGCGAGAACCCGAACCGGCTCCAGCACTACTACCAGTTCCAGGTCATCTTGAAGCCGGCTCCGGCCGACGTGCAGGCGCTCTACCTGGCCAGTCTGACCGCGCTCGGGCTGAAGGTGTCCGAGCACGACGTGCGGTTCGTTCAGGACGATTGGGAGTCGCCGTCGCTCGGCGCGTGGGGATTGGGGTGGGAGGTTCGCCTGGACGGGATGGAGATCACCCAGTTCACGTATTTCCAGGAGATCGGGGGCGTGGCGCTCGATCCGATTTCCGTGGAACTGACCTACGGGCTCGAACGGATCGCGATGTATCTCCAACAGGTCGAGAACGTCTTCGACCTGCGCTGGTCGGACGACGTGCTCTATCGCGATCTGCACCACGAGACCGAGGTCCAGTTCTCGCGCTACAACTTCGAGAAGGCCCACGTCGAGACCCTGTTGAAACTCTTCGATCTCTACGAGCAGGAAGCGCGTCGCTTGATCGACGATGATCTGGTCCTGCCGGCGTACGACCAGTGCATCAAGACCTCGCATTGTTTCAACGTGCTCGACGCGCGCGGCGCGATCAGCGTGACCGAGCGCGCGACCTACATCGGGCGAATCCGGGGATTGGCCAGGGCCTGCGCCGAGGGATGGATTCGCCACCGCGAGGCCAAAGGGTTTCCCTTGCTGGCACGGACATCGCCGCAGCGGGCGCGCGGGACGAAGCGGGCGCTCTCACCCACCGGGTAAGGGAAAACGTGGCGTCACGACCTTCACACGCGGATCTTCTGTTCGAGATCGGCACCGAGGAACTTCCCTCGACCGTAATTCGAGGCGCGATCGCGCAATTGGAGGCCGATGTGCGCAGCGCGCTGGACGCCTCCCGGCTGGCGGTGGGGGAGGTGCGGGTCTACGCCACGCCGCGCCGACTCGTGCTGGTTGCGGAGGGCGTGGGACGGCGTCAGACGGCCGCCGTCACACAAGTGGTCGGGCCGGCCGCGTCGGCGGCGTTCGACGCCGAGGGACGACCGACCCGCGCGGCCGAAGGGTTTTCCAAATCTCAAGGCGTGACCCCTGCCGACTTGACCGTCGTCACCACCGAGCGCGGGCGATACGCGGCGGTCGTGAAGGCCGAGAGCTGTCGCTCCGCGTCGGCGGTGCTGCGGGAACTCTTGCCGCGCCTGATCGGCGGATTCTCGTTTACGCGTTCGATGCGGTGGGAGGGGAGCGGGGCCCGCTTCTCGCGGCCGATTCGGTGGATCGTCGCGCTGTATGACGGCAAGGTCATTCCATTTTCGTACGGGGGCGTTTCGTCGGGATCGGCCACCTCCGGCCACGCGCTGACGTCTCCCCGCGGGTTTCGGGTATCGGGTGGTTGGGCCGCGTATGCCAAGAGCCTTGAGCGCCGCGGCGTGATCGTCGATCATCACCGGCGGCGAGCGGTGATCGAGTCCCAACTGGACGCGGCGGCGAAGGAAGCCGGAGGGCGCTTGGTCAAGGACGAGGCGCTGGTGGAGCAGGCGACGTTTCTCACCGAATCCCCGTGGGCCGTGGTCGGCACGTTCGATCGACGCTATCTGGTCCTGCCGCAGGAAGTCATCGTCACCGCCATGAAGGAGCACCAGGGATATTTTTCGTTGGTGGACCCAGGAGGCGCGCCGTTGCCGGCGTTCATCGCGGTGAGCAACGTCAAACCGACGGGCCGGGCCGCGACCGTGATCCGCTCGGGGTACGAGCGCGTCCTGCGGGCCCGTCTCGACGACGCGCGGTTTTACTTCGAGCAGGACCAGCGCGAGAAGCTGGCGGACCGGGTCGAGCGTCTCAAGGGCGTGGTGTTCCAGGAGCGGCTCGGCACGGTGTACGAAAAGGTCGAGCGCTTGGTGGCGCTCTGCGGCGAGCTGGCGTCCGCGTTCCACGTCGATCGCGACGCGGCGGAACGGGCGGCCCGGCTCTGCAAGGCCGATCTGACCACCGGCATGGTCCGGGAGTTTCCCGAGCTGCAGGGCATCATGGGCCGCGAGTACGCGCGGCGCCAACAGGAATCCGACCAGGTGGCGACGGCGATCGGCGAGCACTACCGGCCGCGATTCGCCGGGGACGAGATCCCCACGAGCGCGCTCGCGCAGCTGGTCGCCTTGGCCGACAAGGTGGACACGATCACCCGCTGTTTCGGGGCGGGGCTCATCCCGAGCGGGTCTCAGGATCCGTACGCGCTGCGACGTCAGGGGCTGGGCGTGGTGCAGATCCTGCGCGATCGCCCGGTCATCGCGCTGTCGGACCTGCTCGGCCGCGCCGCGCGCCCGGGCACCGACGCCGGTCCGATTCTGGAGTTCTTCAGCCAGCGGATCGAGTCGCAGGCCAAGACGGAGGGATTCCGCGCCGATCTCATCAACGCGGTGCTGGCCGTGTCCGACGCGGTCGACCATCCCAAATTGGCGTTTCGGCGCCTTCGCGCGCTGTCGGCGTTTTCCCGCCGGCCGGCGTTCGATTCCTTGATGACGGCGTGCAAGCGGGTGATGAACATTCTGCCCCCTGGGTGCCCGAGCGCGATCGATCCGTTGCGATTCACGCACGAGGCCGAGCGCCGCCTCCACGCGGAAACCTTGCGGGTCGCTCAGGAGGTCCGAGTCGAGGAAGAGCGCGAGCACGACGAGGCGGTGCTGGAGGCCTACGAAACCCTCAAGGGGCCGATCGATGGGTTTTTCAACGAGGTCATGGTGATGGCGGAGGACCCGGCGGTTCGCGAGACGCGCCTTGCGCTGCTCAAGGCGGTGAACGATCTCTTGGCGCGATTCGCCGATTTCCGTCTGGTGGTGACGGAGGGACCCGGCAAGTAATGCAGCTCACAGGTCATAGCTCACAGCTCGCAGGTAGGTGAAGCGACTATTGCGTGTAGGTTGTTGGCTGTGATCTGTCTTACACATATTAGGAGACGGTGATGGCTCGAAGCACTGGGCATAAGTGGGTGTACTACTTCGGAGACGGTCGGGCCGCGGGCAGGGCCGGCATGAAGGATCTGCTCGGCGGGAAGGGAGCCGGGTTGGCCGAGATGACCAACCTGGGGATCCCGGTTCCGGCGGGGTTCACGATCACGACCGAAGCGTGCGTCGAATACTTTCGCCTGAAAAAGACCTTTCCCAAAGGCATGTGGGAACAGGTCCTGGCCGATCTGCGCAAGGTGGAGCGCTCGATGAAGATGGGGTTCGGCGACGCCGAGGTGCCGCTCTTGGTGTCGGTCCGGTCCGGGGCCAAGGCATCGATGCCGGGCATGATGGATACGGTGTTGAACCTGGGTCTCAACGAGCGCACCCTGCACGGCCTCATCAAGAAGACGGGCAACGCCCGCTTCGGCTACGACGCCTACCGACGGTTCATCGGCATGTTCGGCTCCATCGTCCTGGGGATCAAACGCGAGAAGTTCGAGCGACGATTGGAAAATAAGAAGGCCGAGTGCGGGGTCCACCACGACACCGAGCTCGACGAAGCCGCGCTCAAGGCGGTAGTGGCGGACTTTCAGGCGCTGGTCAAGGCCGAGACCGGAAAGCCCTTTCCCCAGGATCCCATGGAGCAATTGACCCTGGCGATCAAGGCGGTCTTCGATTCGTGGTACGGGGCGCGCGCCGTCACCTATCGCAAGCTGAACAACATCCCCGAATCGTGGGGCACCGCGGTCAACGTGGTGGCCATGGTCTTCGGCAACATGGGCGAGACCAGCGGCACCGGCGTCGCGTTCACGCGCGACCCCTCCACCGGCGAGCGGCGCTTCTTCGGCGAATGCCTGCTCAACGCGCAGGGCGAAGACGTGGTGGCCGGCATCCGGACGCCGCTGCCGATCGAGGCGCTCCGCGAGAAGGTCCCGGTTGCGTACCGGGAGCTGCTGCGCGTCTACAAGACCCTCGAGCGCCACTACCGGGACATGCTCGACCTCGAGTTCACGATCCAGGAAGGCACGCTGTATATGTTGCAAACGCGGGTGGGCAAGCGAACGTCCGCGGCCGCGATCCGCATCGCCACCGAGATGGTCAAGGAGAAGCTGATCGACCGCGAGACCGCGATCCTGCGCGTCGATCCCGAGCAACTGGATCAATTGCTCCATCCCATGATCGATCAATCGGCGAAGGTCCGGATCGTCGCCAAAGGGTTGCCGGCCTCGCCGGGCGCCGCCGTCGGCAAGGTGGTCTTCACCGCGGAGGACGCGGAGCGGATGGCGGGAAAGGATGAGCACGTCATCTTGGTACGGACCGAGACCTCCCCGGAAGACATCGGAGGGATGAACGCCGCGCAGGGCATCCTGACGGCGCGGGGAGGGATGACCTCGCACGCGGCGGTGGTCGCCCGCGGCATGGGCAAGTGCTGCGTCGCCGGCTGCAGCGCCATCCAGGTCGACGAGGCCCTGGGGGCCTTTGTGGTCAACGGCGTCACCGTGCGCCAGGGCGACGTCATCACGCTCAACGGCTCCACCGGCGACGTCATCCTCGGCGAGGCGCCCTTGATCCAACCGAAGTTGAGCAAGGATTTTCAGGTCCTGATGGGCTGGGTGGATCAGACCCGCCGGTTGCGGGTCCGCGCCAACGCCGACACGCCGCACGACGCCAAGGTCGCGCGCGGCTTCGGGGCGCAAGGCATCGGCCTGTGCCGCACCGAACACATGTTCTTCGAGGGCGAGCGCATTTTCGCGGTGAGAGAAATGATTCTGGCGGACGACGCAGCGGGACGCCAGCGCGCCCTGGCCAAACTCCTGCCGATGCAGAAGGGAGACTTCCTCGGCATCTTCCGCGAAATGGCCGGCCTGCCGGTCACGATCCGCCTCTTGGATCCCCCGTTGCACGAATTTCTCCCCCACACCGAGGAAGATCTCGCCAGCCTCGCGACCGACATGGGCGTGCCGCTGGAGGCCCTGCGCGCGAAAAACAAGAGCCTGCACGAATTCAACCCGATGCTCGGCTGGCGGGGATGTCGGCTCGGCATCACGTACCCCGAAATCTATGAGATGCAGGTACGGGCCATCTTCGAGGCCGCCTGTGAACTGGCGCAACAAAAAGTTAAAGTTCTGCCTGAGGTCATGATTCCTTTGGTGGCGCACGTCAAGGAATTATCACGTATGAAGGACCTCTTGATCCGCGTGGCCCATGAGACGATGACGCGCTACGGCAAGAAGATCGCCTACACCATCGGCACCATGATCGAACTCCCGCGGGCCGCGATCGTGGCGGATGAGATCGCGAAGGAAGCCGAGTTCTTTTCGTTCGGCACCAACGACCTCACGCAAACCACGTTCGGCCTTTCGCGCGACGACGCCGGCAAGTTCCTCCCGTTCTACGTCGACAACGGCATCCTGCCACGCGATCCGTTCGTCGCGATCGATCAAGACGGCGTCGGCAGCCTGATGCAGATGGGCGTACAGAAAGGCCGGTCCACGCGCCCCAAACTCAAGGTCGGGATCTGCGGCGAACACGGCGGCGAACCCTCCTCGGTGGAGTTCTGCCACCGCATCGGCCTGGACTACGTCAGTTGCTCCCCCTACCGCGTCCCCATCGCGCGCCTGGCCGCGGCGCAGGCGGTGCTGAAGAACAGCAAGAAGAAGCGGGTGGTCTCGGACACACGGTAGCCGACACCGCCGGGCCATCGGTCGCCATGCGCCTTGACGAGCTTCTCAGGGCAACGCGACAGAACATCGTGTGCTGAGGGCACCTATGGGCACGATTCAGATCAGGCAAGGAGACGCGGGACAACTCATTGTGCTCGTGCCGTATACCCCAGAACGCGTGGCGAAGATCAAGACGGTGGCTGGTCGCCGTTGGCATCCGCAAGAAAAGCATTGGACGGTTCCCCAAACCCATGAGACCGTTGCCCATCTGCAGGCCCTCTTTACTGGAGAACCGGTCCAAGTCGAATCCTCTCTTCGTCCGGAGAATGGCGAGCCCAACCGGGAGGCGATCCATCAGCCGGTAAGCGCGCACGCGGTGACAGACAACGACCATCTCCTCGACCAGGTGCGCCAGGCGATCCGCACTCGGCATTACAGCCTTCGGACCGAGGAGGCCTACATCGGTTGGATTCGCCGCTTCGTCCAGTTTTATCACAAGCGCGATCCGGCGGAGATGGGGGCCACAGAGGTCTCGCGGTTTCTGACCTCACTCGCCGTGGACCGGCAGGTCGCCGCGTCGACGCAGAACCAGGCATTGGCCGCCATCCTGTTCCTATATAAGGATGTGCTTGACCGGGACCTCGGGTGGGTAGACGATGTGGTGCGCGCGAAACAGCCGCAGCGCCTCCCGGTGGTGCTCACCCACTCGGAAGTCCACGCCCTGTTGTCCGAGTTGGATGGCGTCCCCTGGATGGTCGGGACCTTGCTCTACGGCGCGGGGCTGCGCCTCATGGAATGTCTGCGTCTGCGTGTGAAGGACGTGAATTTCGACCGCGGCGAGATGGTCGTGCGCGAGGGCAAGGGCAACAAGGACCGCGTCACCATGGTGCCGTCGGCCGCCGTTCCGAAGCTGCGGGCTCACCTCGATCGGGTGCGGAAACAGCACGACGCCGATATCGCCGCAGGGTTTGGGCGGGTCTTGCTCCCTGATGCCCTGGCTCGCAAATACCCGCGGGCGGACCGTGAATGGGGCTGGCAGTGGGTGTTTCCGGCTTCAACAGTGTCCACTGACCCACGAACGGGCGAACGGCGACGGCACCACATGCACGAGTCCGTGCCGCAGCGGGCCATCCGCGAGGCCCGGCACCGTGCGGGTATCGACAGACCGGTTGGGCCGCATACATTGAGACACTGTTTCGCCACGCATCTCCTGGAGGCGGGCTATGACATTCGCACTGTTCAGGAGTTGCTCGGGCACAGCGACGTCAGAACCACGATGATCTATACCCACGTCCTCAACCGAGGCGGCCTCGGCGTCCAGAGCCCGGCGGACAAACTTCTGTGGGGAGCCGACAAAGAGCGTTAGGACGCAAGTTTTATCGCATAACATGCTTCAACTGTGGGTTGATGTTGCTGGAGTAACCGACTAGATTATTTCATCATTCTGTGGAATGATTGCCCATGATACCAAGCTGGTTAGGACGCAGTTTTTGTCGTAATTGCAGAAATCATTCGGACGTCGAATTTTAGTTAGCTTTCATCAGGAGGGATCGACACATGAAAAATCGCATCTTGGCTGTCTTGGCATATATGCTTCCGACGTTTCCGCTCGGCTTCTTTTGGCACCTCACGATTTTTGCTGACTATTACAAATCTCTGAACGTGTACCGAGAGGACATTATCATTCCCTTTGGAATTGCATCTATGCTTATACAAGGCATCATCTGGTCGATCGTTTATGAGCGCCTTTTCTCGGGCCAACCAATTTTTAAAGGCGCACTTAAGTTTGCCTGCTTGGCGTGTCCTTTAGCATGGAGTTTTATGGTTCTTGCCGTCAGTGCAAAGCATCAAATGTCTTCCGTCAGCGGCTTCTTACTCATTGAAACAGCATTCGTCCTTGTTCATTATTCAATTGTTAGCCCGCTTATCGCAACGGTCTATTCGAGCAAAAGCTAACATGGCGCTCAACCTCGCTCCCTTCGGTCGCTGGACGCTGCGCGATAAAACCGCGCAGCGCCGGTTAGCTCTACGTTAGGTGTGTAAAATTTCAACCGCGGAGGAAAATATGAAGAAGATGACCTGCAAACAACTGGGCGGCGCTTGTGACAAAGTGTTTCGTGCCAACTCATTTGACGAGATCGCTGCAATGAGCAAACAACACGGCACGGAAATGTTTCAGAAAAAAGACGCCGCGCATCTTAAAGCCATGAATGAAATGCAGGAGCTTATGAAAAAGCCGGAGGCGATGAAAAAATGGTTTGAGAACAAAAAGAAGGAATTTGAGGCATTACCCGAGGAAAAAATAAACAATGGCGGTAATGCCACAAACCAGCAACACACCTAACAACGGGTTCCAGGCGACGTCGGCGCTGGCGCGTCGCCGCGCCTGAACCCGAGCGTTAGGCTACTTCCAGTATGGAGAAGGTGCTATTTAAGCTGAGTTTGTATTCAGTCTTCGCCCTAGTCCTTATCGGGGCTGCTTTCATTGTGCGAGTAAAGACAGGCAAATCGTTCGAAGCCGTTCTTACGGAGTATAAATGGTTGCCAGGTGTGGCCTTTGCTGTGTTCGTCATCCTCATCGTTGGAGTTGTACTCGCGTTTCTCATCGTAAATAATCGACCGTGAGCTGACGAGAGCGCTATGGCACCCGCCATGCAAGCCTAACCAATCACTCAACCCGACCGGGTGCTAGCAGGGCACACTCGCTCCGCTCGTTTCGTCGGAGGCCGGCGGGTTAGTTCGGGCGTTGGGTTGCTCTATGAGAATGGTAATGATTTCAACGACGGTTGCGCTGCTGGCTACCACCGGAGCCGTTGCGTCGTCCGATTTGAGAATCGTGCAGCTGACGCCAGTCGCGGCGGCAATTCAGACCCACGTCATCCTTTCCGACGGGACAGATGTGCTCGTTCCTCTGGTGAGGGTCGAACCCGTTGCGGTTTTGCGAACACAGTCCGGCAAACCTCAGTTATTGTTATCTGGGGCCACTTGTACGGAGTGTGATATGAATCAGTCTGTCTACTTAGTGCCCATCAACGGCAAAACCAAAGGTCTCCCCAGGTATTCGTACCCCGGCACTTTCAAGACGTATGACACCCAAGAGCTAGTTGAGAAGACGCAAATGTTTTTTGGACGGTGCCTCTCCACGTCTGATGACGTAGTCGTTTGGTTTTCGGAGTATTTCGGTGACGATCGCAAGTGGCACAAGAGCTACTCAGTCCTTCGTGCAAAAGACGAAGGCCCTGTGTTCTCAGAGTTACCACTGTCCAAAGGTAGCCGTGATGCGGTTGTTGGCCGAACAAATAGTGGCCTCTGCAAGGAGCTCCCAGGCACTGATGGCTACATGGAATCCTAGAGCGATCGTCTCACGCAACCCAACCAGGCACTGGAGCTGACCGCTGGGTAGCGCGGCCGCTCAGCGCTGGCGTTAGCCCTCACATGGCAAAACATCAGCGCATAGGTGCAATCTCCAACGCCCACGCCGGCCGTGAGTTTGAGCGTGAGGCCAGCGAATACTTTCTTCGCGCGGAGTCTCTCACCCTCACATCGGGTTTCACCGTTGACATCGGGGTCGGCACTGACAAGAAGGCGCATGGGTTCGACCTTGGCAGGGAGAATCCTCCTGTCCTGGTCGAATGCAAGTCTCACAACTGGACCGAAACAGGCAACATGCCGAGCGCGAAGGTCACGGTTTGGAATGAAGCCATGTATTTCTTCCACCTCGCGCCACCGCATTTTAGAAAGGTGTTGTTTGTACTTCGGGCCGAGCACTCTTCGCGCAAGGAAACACTTGCCGAGTACTATGTTCGGCTATACAGCCACCTCATCCCAAAGGGGGTTTCCATCGTTGAGTACGACTCCAAGTCAGGCCGTGCACGTTGTCTCAAGGGCGAGGGCTAACACATTGCTCAACCTGACTCGCGGTGCTAGCGCACCGCTCGCAGGTTAGCGCTGGCGTTAGCCGCCCAATTTGACGGGGAACCTATGCAACAACTTCAAGTCTTTTGCCGTATCGCTCTCGCAGTGGTGCTCGCTTTCTGGGCTTTCGCCGCAAATGCCCAGTCGATCATGGAGCCGGGTGGGTGGGAGATGCAAGTTAGAATCACGGCCCAAGATCCAGAAACGGGCGTCACAAAGACAATCACCGAATCTACGATTAAGCAATGCCTGTCGGAGGCGTTTCTAAAGAAGGATCCGTATCTGACACCGGTCATTGACAAAGAAAAGATGATACAGAAGGGGGCGACGTGTTCTTTGTCTGACCAAGTGAGAAATGGGGATTCTGCGTCCTGGCGAATGAGCTGCAAGCTAGCCGATGGAAGCAAGGTCGACATGTCGATAAAGAATTCTGCTTCTCGACATAAATTTTCTTCGGATATGAGGCAGCTTGTGACCAAAGGCGACCAGACAGTCCCGATGCAGGTCGCAATGAACGCAAAGTTCCTTGGTAAATGCACCCCCGACATGGTACAGGCTCAATAGGGACGGCTAACACAGCGCTGAAGAGGGACGCGGCAACAAAACGCCGCGCTCCTTAGCGCTGGCGTTAGGCCGCTTATGGTCACGAAAAATCGGTTATTCTGGTTGTTCGCTGCGACAGCAGTACTGGTAATCGCTCCACCTTGTTTCGGCTCGTATGGTGAACGGCCCCCAACGAAGACGACTCGTGTGATGGCTATCAATGTCAGTGCTCCGCAGCAATTGTCGTTTTCGTTCGGGACTGCGGTTTCATATCCAGCACCAACGTTCGGCCACCATATCCACGGCCCTGATGGCCGTGGGGTTTTATTCCAAGTGGAGCCTGGTCTCGCTGGTGGGAAACTTGGGGTGGGCTACGCCGCATTCGGGGGTATGGCCGGCGTGTCTGCAAAGGTCGTCGCGTTGCGTACTTGGTGGAATCCCTGGTTGGCTCAATCAAATACTACGTATGTCGGCGTTGAGACCTCCATCTTCTTGATGGGTTTCCGATTGGCGCTTGGCCCACTGTACTCTGTTACGAGCAACGACCATGGAAGTCGGTGGGCCTTTCTCGGTGGGATTGGAATCGGTTTTTGAATGGGCCTAACCCGTCACTCAACCCGACCGGGCGCCAGCAGAGCGGCTCGTTTCGCTCGTTGAGTCGGAAGCCGGCGGGTTAGTTTTCACGTTAGACAGCGTCACTCGGAGAGGAGATAGAGCCATGAACAACGCAGGTCCAGTGGTCACCACTCTTGGCGGGTTCGCCACCTTCTTCGTTGCCTACAGAATCTATGAAGACATGACTGGGGCGTTCTTCAGGCATGCCTATGGAACAACTGGACATCCTGAACAGATGACCGGGCATGAGATAGGCAATCTCATCTTTCTTACGATTGGGATTGTCGTCACGATAGTTGGGGTGGCAATCTGGAGGAGGCCATCTATGGACAAGGAGTGACGGATGGCCTCTGGTGGGCGGGCGAGGGCCAGGGTGAATACTTCGTGTATCCGAATGGATCGGTCTTGAGGTCCTGCATGCTGTCTAACAACAGCATGCAGCGGACGGCGCTTCGCGCCGCAGCTGATGCTGGGCGTTAGGTGCCGTTGAAGCCCTATGGGGAGGGGAAACACTCATCGTACACCTATTGCTGGTATCCTTACTGCCGCTGGACTCGTTGTCCTTCTCTTAACAGTCCAGCTTTCTGGATTCGGTTCGGGTTTCATCGGACTCGGCCGGTACTTGGCTTGGATTGACGGCTTAGGATTTTTCTTTGGAACCGTGGCGTGGTTGGCTACATGGTACGTTGCCATTTACGGTCTGCTATGGCTCGTCCGGTTAGTTCGTCGGATCCTTCCGGTCGGTCTGAGCAACCGGGAACATCGGTAACAGAATAAACCGGCAACATAGGTAACACTTTCAGGGGCGGATGACATAGTCGCGTTCGTCGATCCGTCCCAACAGGACGTGGCAGAAGTGCAGGGACCAAATGCCGTCGGCGACTTCTTCGAGGCCGACCGGGTGTTGCTTGAGGGCGTTGGCCAGGAAGAGCAACCGTTTTTTGAACCGGATGGTCCCCGCGTTGGTGACCCGCTTGACGATGAAATGGCCGGGATACTCGACCAACGGCAGCGTGCCGGTGTACTCCCGCGGTGACGCGCCGTAGAGCGACGCGGGCGTCCGGCCGTGCAAGGCCGCGTGGGGGCGCTCGTCATTGTAGAGGCGGCGGAAGGCGTTGAAGGCGCGCTGCTGGGTGGTGAGACTGGCTCGAGGCGGGCGAATGGCCTCGCCCTTGAGCGTCTTGTGCATGCGTTCGTGCGCGCCGTTCTGCTGCGGATGCGCCGGGAGGATCCGTTGATGCTGAATCCCCAGCCGCAGCCACCACACGTTGAGTTGCGAGAGCCCCTGAATACCGACCGACCGGGTGCCAGCGAGGCGCACTCGCTCCGCTCGTCCGGTCAGGGGCCGGCGGGTTAGTTCTGGCGTTAGGCGCGCCAACCGCCCACCATCAGGAGGCTAGAAGAAATGGAGTTGCCGGTCACCTGGAGTAGAGCTGCTCGGGTCTGGAAGTCTTACTTCTGGCGTACCCTAGTCGCCCTTCTTGTTGACCTTGCCTCGATTCGACGTGCACCACTTTACGCAGCCATGAGGCTGGATTCAACAGCGACCGGTGTTTGGTAGCCGATCGACGAATGCAGACGTCGGTGATTATAGAAGCCTTCGA
>JACXTT010000963.1_pt1 | contig 49281 bp, 43 predicted proteins | sample 9270951 | NCBI WGS metagenome assembly JACXTT01 (sample SAMN15532306, study PRJNA645909) | rock metagenome | isolation source: weathered quartz diorite | place: Puerto Rico | collected 2017-06-21 | reverse complement strand
GAAGGCGCCGTCAACGACAAGAACGCCACTCAGGGCACCTTGCCGCTCGGTCAGCTCAATCTCACCACCGAGGTCGAGAACTATCCCGGCACCCCGGTCGGCGATACGCGTGCTTACCTTGCCAGCGCTCTGAAAGGTGACCGGATCCCCTACTGGGTGAGCGCCGACAAGCCGCAGCCGAGCCACGGCGTCAACGGGCCGGAGTTGATGGAGCTCATGCGTCAGCAAGCGGTCAACTTCGGTACGCGCGTCGTCACCGACGATATCGTGAAAGTCGATTTCAAGCGTCAGCCATTCACGTTGACTTCGCGCGACAACGGCAGCGTCGAGGCCCAAGCCGTCATTATCGCCACTGGCGCGCGAGCCAACTATCTCGGCTTGCCGTCGGAGGACGCTTTCAAGAACAAAGGCGTCTCCGCGTGTGCCGTCTGCGATGGCGCCTTGCCGATCTTTCGCAACAAGCCGTTGATCGTCATCGGCGGCGGCGACTCGGCTGTCGAGGAGGCGACCTATCTCACCAAGTTCGCCAGCCAGGTCTACATGGTCGTTCGCCGCGACGTGCTGCGGGCCAGCAAGATCATGCAAGACCGCGCCCTGCACAATTCGAAGATCACCATGAAGTGGAACCGCGCTCTCGACGAAGTGCTCGGCGGCGAACTTGTCACCGCGGCCCGCCTGAAGAGCACCGTGGACAGCGCCACCGAACAGCTCGACGTCAGCGGCGTCTTCCTGGCGATCGGCCACACGCCGAACACCGACTTCCTCGACGGCCAGATCAAGGTCGATTCGAAGGGCTACGTAATCTGGACGAAGGCGCAGCGCACCAACACGAGCGTGGAAGGCGTGTTCGCCGCCGGCGACGTGGCGGACAATTACTATCGGCAAGCCGTCACCGCCGCGGGAACCGGCTGCCAGGCGGCGCTCGATGCGGAGCGCTGGCTGGCGGAGAAGGGGTTTCATTAGGCAACTTGCGGCTTGGCGTTCGCCAGGCGCCATGCGAACGCTAAACCTTAAACAGCATAGACTTACGTCCGCCGATTTGACTTTTCCCTCTCCCTTGCGTACTATTATTGACTAGCAGCCTAATCCGTTCCCGCACGGGATCGGTACGGGGGACCCAATTCGGAGCGTTTCGGCGCTCCGCGGGGCGCAGGTCGCAAGACCGGGGCACTTTCAAGCCCTAGCCCGTCAGCTAACCTCGTCGGCAAGTCCGCGGATGTTTCCGCGGGCGGGTTGAAAGGGCCACCTATCCTGTGCCCATGCTTCCATGTGTCTTCGTTTAGCGCTCGCAGTGTAACGCGCAACTGCTTTGCGCACGCGTGAGCGCTAAACGAAGACCAGCCGGGAGGCAGCGTCATGACCTTCAGCACTCGTCTGTGCGTGTTCGCCGTCGCCGCCAGCGCGGCGGCCGTCGCCTGGCAATGGAGCGCGTCGCTCGATACGTCGCGCGACGCCACCCTGCTGGCGATGCAGCAGTTCCAGAACGACAACGCACTGCCGGACAAGCTCCAGCAAGCGTCGCTGGCGCAGAACTGGTGGCCATTCGTTTGGCCGCTGCTGCTGGCGCTCGTCGGCGTCGTGATGTTCTGGGACGACGTCGAGCGCTGGTGGAAACAAGAACAAAACTGAACCGATATTCGTTTACCGCCGCTTGCGGCTAAGCGTTCGCAGGACAATCTGCGGACGCTAAGCCGCAAGCGGCAAACAGGAGGACTTGCCATGAGGAAACTGTCTCTCGTTGCGCTCATTGCCGCGCCGATCACGATCGTGCTGGCGGCCCTGCTCGGGCTCGCGTTCATTCGCCCCTACGACGTGCCCGAGTTCATCGAGGTTGACTCCAGCGAGTCGGCCTTCCTGATCCCGCTCGAAGGGGATACCGGCAACCAGGCGGCGTTTCATTCCGTCAAGTTCCTGGAGGAGAAGAAAATCGCCACCAAGCGCGTGCAGATCACGCACCGCTGGCAGCAAATGGGTTACTTGCCGCGCGCCGGCAAATACGTCGGCACCGTGCGCCTCGTCAAGGTCGATCGCAGGCCGATCACGCGCGAATGGACCAAATCGCACAAGTCCGGCACCTCGCCGAAAGACGAGGCGATCGCGGCCGAGTCGAAAGACAGCATCAACTTCACGATGGGCATCAGCTGCACCGCCAACATCCCGGAAGAAATGGCCGCGGTGTTCCTGTACAGCTATCCGTCGAAGAGTTTGGCCGACATGCTCGACATGGAGGTCCGCGCCCGCATCCACCAGATCATCGCGGAGGAGGCGGGCAACTATAACGTGTTCGATCTTCCTGCCAAGAAGAATGACATCATGAAGGCGGTCCGCGACGATGTGGTCCCGTTCTTCAAGAAGAAGGGCATCGAGATCACCACGCTGGCCATGCTCGGCGGGTTGACGTTCGACAACGTCGAGATTCAGCGGGCGATCGACGATGCGGCCAAGGCGTCGCAGCTCAAAGTTGCTGCGGAGGCCAAGCGGGCCGCGCAGGAGGTCGAGAACAAGACGCTCCTCCTGGCGGCCGACGGGCGGGCGGCGGCGGCCAAGCGCGAGGCGCAAAGCAAGGTTGAGGTCGAGCTGGTGCGGGTCGAAGGTGAGATGAAGACCCGTGTCAAGGAGGCCGAAGGCCAGGCTGAGGCGCTCAAGAAAGTTGCTGACGCCAAGGCGTATGAAGCGCTGAAGGTCAACGAGAATCCGGAGCTGTACCTGAAGCTGCGCATGGTAGAGGCGGACCTGCTGCGCTGGAAGCAATGGGACGGCCGCTATCCGCAGTATGTGTTGCAGATGGGCGGCACGCCCTCGACTTCGGCAGTGATGCTGCCGCCGCTGCCGGCGCCGCTGACGCATGAGGCGGTCAAATCGGCGCGGACCGACGAGAAGAAATGATGGCCTATGTTGTGGCGCGGTCGAAAGACTGCGCCACAACTGGAGGAAAGAGCAATACAACAAAACGTGGACGAAGCGTCATTTTGAAAAGAAAGGAAAAGGAAATGACCACTCAAAACGTTAGCAATCCACCAAAAGAATCACCATCAGAAAATGCGCCCACGTCAAAGTGGAGTTCGTACTGGTACAAGATTACCTCGTTCCTTGCATTGGTTTCATTCGTGTTCTCGTCGGTGTCTTTATTCGTGGGCAATCTTGAGAAGCTTCACGAGTCTATTGACAGGCGAGTCCTTGGTAATCGGAAAATCGAATCGGAAGAGGTCAAGGACGCTCTTAGCCGCGCAAAACGCGAGCTCAATGATTTGATTGAGGGTGGGGACAAGCTGGAATCGGAGTACGGGAAACTGGCGGAAAAGAAAGGGGTGGAAAGAGTCTTCTCGACCTGGTTGATGGCGACACATGTGTTGGATTTCTATAAGGATTTTCTGAATCAACAAAACCGATTCCTGCTGGAAACGCGACAAAAGCAAATGGCCGGCTTCTTAAAGATAGAAGGAAAAGAAGTGAAGCTAGCCGTGCCAGAGACGGTGGTAGCCGAAAGGTTTAAGGGGCCGGATCCGGCCATCCTAGCAGCCATTGCTGAGTGGAAAAAATTCAAGCTCATCACTACCAAGTTCGTCGAGATGGCTGATAATTACTCGACGAACGAGGCAACGTTTGCAGACGTTGAGAGCGAATACAATAAAATGAAAGCCGCGTTCAGAAACACGAGGGGCGAAGCCGGCCAAGCACCGTCCCTCTTGAGGCGCTTCGAGGAACTCTTTGATAAAATCGAAAAACTGGAGCGATCAAGGCGCTAGTTCGCCGCGCTGACTCTCAGTGGACATGTTAGTGGGAGCGCTAAGCCGCAAGCGCCAATCAATTCAGCCAGCCCGCCGCATTTCCGTTGGTGTTGCGTCGGCCGGTGTCTGGTCAGTGGGTTTTCGCATCATCTCCGCGAGCTGCGTCAAGCAAATGAAATCGTGGTCCTTCTTGGTTTTGTTCTGGTAAACGATCAAGCCGATGCACGACAGGATCAGCGTCGTGAAGAAGAAGAGCAGCAGCAGCAAAAACGTTTGCGGATTGGCGAGCACGAGCTGGCTGGCGGTGGCGGTGATGTCACGCAAGACACCGTCGCCGGTGAGATGGAAATGCTGCGCGAACAGGCTCGTGACGGCGGCGCCGAACCACAAGAGTCCGATCAAAGCAATGACCAGCGGGATCGCGAAGAAGAAACCGGGATTCTCGACGACGCCCCAGAGCAGGTGGCGGAAGGCCTTGCGCGCCGTGGAGAAGACGCCGATGCCGCGGCCGCGCGTCGCCTGGATTTCCTTCTTCCAGCATAAATGGGCGGGCGCCTCGACGATCTTCATGCCGAGGGTGTGGGCTTTGATCAAGATTTCCGGCAAGATGTCCTTGTCGCGCGCGGTGAGCAGCAGGCGCTGGAGGGACGCGCGGCGATAGAGACGCACGATGCCGGTAAAGGTCGAGACGCCGATGTTGCAGACGAAGCGGAAATAGCGGTTGACGGCCCTGCTCATCATGAGCCGGACCCACGGCACGTTCTCGGTTCGTCCGCCCGGCATGTACGGCGAGCCGACGATCAGGTCGGCTCGATGGAGCAGGGCTTCACGGAAGAAGCGCTCGATGTGATCGGGCCCGTAGTCGAGGTCGGCGTCCACGCAGAAGATCCAGTCGCCGCGGGCGGCCGCGAAGCCGGTCTGCAGCGCTTTGCCTTGACCGCCGTTGTGCGGGTAGGTGCAGAGGCGCACGCGCGGATCACGGGCGGCGATCGCGGCGATGATGGCGTCGGTGCCGTCCATGCTGCCGTCGTTGACGAAGACGATTTCCCAGGTTTTCGGCAGCTCGCCCTGCCAGTCGGTTTCTTCAAGGTAGGCGCGCAAACGATGATAGCTGGCGGCGAGAATGGGGCCCTCGTTGTAGCAGGGAATGACGATGCTCAACGTGGGAGTGGGGAGCATGGTTGGTCCTCGCCGCTTGCGGCTTAGCGCTCGCGTGGCGCCCGGCGAGCGCTAAGCCGCAAGCGGTAAATCGGGGCGCGCTCACTTGAGTCCGGAAAACTGTTCACGCCGGTTGATTCGGTCCACGCGCTCGAAGACGTGATAGTCCAGGAACGACGTCACATATCGATAATCCGGATGCTGCTTGTTCTTGAACTTCGTGTAGGTATCCACCACATCGACGAAATGGACCTTGTAAAGCGGATCGTATTGCTTCTCGTGTCCGGCCGTCGGCTTGTCGGCGTAGATCGCGTACATGTTGTCGGTCATGATGACGAAATCGAATCGGCTCTTCGCCATACGCTCCGGCGTGATATCGACGTTCCGAATCTCGAAGCGGGTGAGACGCGGCGGGATGTAGGCGACGTTGGTGCTCAGGATGTACGGATTCTCGTCCGCGGGAATCATCTTGTCGAGGTATCGGCCCACGTCGAAGCACTGCTGCACCGACTCCTGGGAGCGAAAGAGGGCGAGGAACCGCAGCGTGTCCCCGATACGCATATTGCACAAGAAAAGGATCATGGCGACGGCGCCGAACCCCATGATGGTGCGGTACGGAACGCGCGCGAGCGCAGTTGACTGTTGCAGCCACAGGCACGGCAAAAGCATGAAGAACGGCAAAACGTACTGGGCCGGCATGAGGTAGCGGTAATCGACGAGGCCGTATTGATAGACCAGGAACGAGAAGTAGCATGCGCCCCAGGCCAGCAGCAGCCATTCGCCACGCGTGCGCGGATCGTTGGAGCGATAGATCCAATTCTTGATGAGCGCCGCGCCGGCGGCGGCAAGCCCCAGGACGGTCAAGGCGAAATCGAAGGTATAGCGCGAAGTGAAAACGCCCCACCACAAAGCCGCGTGATTCGGCCGATCGAGGCCAGGCAGGTTATAGACGTTGCCGGTCTTGTAGATGGCCAGATGCGTTTGGAAGAAATCGATCACCTTTTCCATGTTGATCAGGTGGTAGGGGCTGAGGATGAAGAACGTGAACGGGAAGATCAGAGCCAGGCTGAGTCCGAAGAGGGCGGCGCCGACCAGCCAGCGCGTCCAGCCGGTTGGATAGGCGAGCAGCATTTCGGGCCGGCGGAGATGAGCGATCCAGGCGATCAGCAGCACCGGCGCGAGCAGGTGGCCGGAATATTTCGACGCGAACGCAAAGGCGGCGAAGAATACGGCGAAGAACCAGTCGCGTCTCTGTCCCGCCACCCAGAAGCGATGCGTGAACAGCAACGACATCAAGACAAACAGCAGCTGAAAAGTGTCGGGCCGATCGATCGCCAGGCTGATGTGAAAGAACTCGCTGCGCGTATAAGCGATTACCACCACCGCGGCCGCCAGCCACCACGAGCGCGTGATCTGCCAGATCAGCCGATAGGTGAAATACATGATGCCGAAAATGACCAGCAGCTGGTAGCCGCGCATGGCCACATTGGTCAACAGGTAGTGCACCGGCACGAAGTAGTGCAACAGCTTGAGAGGCAGAGCAACGGGCAGAAAGGTTACCCAGCCTTGCGTGAAGCGATATTCCGGGATTTCGTGTTCACCGGTGACAATCGCTTGCACCAGCTCCAGGGTGGCCCCCTCATCGACCCAGAAAATCTCCACCTCGCGCGGATGACTGGCCGAGCGAAAAGTTGATGGCAAGCAGATGGCGACAAACACCGTTGCCATCGCCAAGGCGATGATCTGCTGCCGCCGCGGCAGCACAAACGCCGACGTTTCCGGCGTGAGTCCGGCTGACGGAACCAGGCGCTTCAGGAAACCGTAAACGACCATGAGCGACGACACGCTCAATAGGCTCAGGACCAAGGCCCAACCATTCGTCCAGCGGACGTGCCCGCGAAAGTTATCGGCGTAGCTGAGATAGATCGCCGCAAAATAGAGGGCGATCGTGCCGAGCATAACGAGAATGCCGAGGCACGTGCGTCGATGGGCGCGAAGGCTATTGAAGAAGTTCATGTCCGCATCCTTGCCGGATTCGTGTTCCACGTACTTTGCCCTGTTTGCCCTTTCGGCCGCACCTTGTCTTATCCCACGACCGCCTTATAGATTTCTGCTGAGACAAATACAAGGCCGTTTACGCTGTGCATCAAGCCGCGGCCGTACAGGCGCTCGGGAGCGATCCTTTGCGCGCCTCGACGTAGATATCCAGCCCCAGCAATCGGCCCACCGTCGGCAGCAACCAGGAGCGGGGAATCAGCGTTAGCCCTTTGACGACCAGCGGGTTGGCGTTGCGCTTGGTGCACGTCACGTTCGCAAAACCGCGCAGCATCGCCGTGATCTCGCCGGCCGACAAGACCGCCGTTTCCGGCGCTGCCTGGCCAGCGGTGCTGGAGTCGTAATCGCTTCGCCGCGGTGCGGAGGCGAGTGACGCAGACTGGGCTCGGCCAAAGAGAGCGCGAAGCGTGGCGAGCGGGGCAAGCCGCCAGCGCATCCACGAGAACTTGTTGTACACCATGAGCACTGCCGCGCCGCCCGGCTTCAAGACGCGATACGTTTCATCGAAGCATTGCTGCACGTTGCCGGTGTGATGCATGCAACCGATTGACACGAGGTAGTCAAAGCTCGCATTCGGAAATGGCATTGCCAGGGCGCTCCCCTGGATTGCCCGACCCGTCAGGCCGTGCAAGCGCAGTCGATCGTTCATGTGGTCAACCGGCATCGGTGCGATATCCATGCCGGTATAGTCGGCGCCGGCCGCAACGATCTGCTGGCCGAGCGTGCCGTAGCCGAGACCGATCTCCAGGACTTTCTTCCCCCTCATGCGTTCGGGTTGCACGCACGGCAGCAGATAGGGATAATAACCTATATACCAGGCGTCGAACTTGGCGAGCGCTTCCTTGCTCGAATCGGTGATGCCGAGCCGTTTGGCCTCGATGGTCCCGCACAGTTCGTTCCAGAACTCGGAGTTCGCCTGGTCGATTTGCTGCTGCGTGGCGGTCATCTTTCGTCCTCCTTACGGCGAGGTATACTTGATTCACCTCAAGAAAATCAAGGGCAAGCCAGGCGCTCTACCGTAGGGACAAGCTGCCAGCTTGTCTATGGCAAACAGAGACAAGCAAGCCGGTTGTCGCTACGATGACGGGATGAACCAGACCGAATTGCAACCGGTGGCGGACGCCGTCCTCAGGCTCGCCAAGCAACATGGCCATGTGACCACGCGCGACGTGAAGGCCGAGCTGCGCATCGCGGGATTGCCGGAGACCGCGTGGAAAGATGCAATCGCCCTGGTGCAAACATCGCTGGTGCATCGATTGGGACGCTACTACCACAAGGACGCCTTCAATCCGCGCCTGCAAAAGGAGCACGTTCAGCAGCATATTGTCGAGAAGGTGATACGCAAGCTCATCAAGCAGCACAAGAGCCGAGGTAAATCCGACGAACGCCGCGGCCAGGCGCGCATCGACTTCATCCAGCCCGTCAAGGTCCGCACCGAGGACGGCAAGGAATTCGCGCTGATGAGCCGCGACCTCTCGGCGACCGGCGTGCGTCTCTTGGGGACCAAGCGCCTGCTCGGCCAAAAAGTACAGCTCGAACTCCCCAACGGCGATGGTGACCCCGCCTGCAAGCTGCTCGTCCGCATCCTCTGGACCTGCGCCGTCGGCGACGACCTTTTCGAAAACGGCGGCAGCTTCATGGAGTTGATACACCCGTGATACAAGCCCAGGGGTGAGCGCAGCGAACCCCTGGGATCGCGCCGAAGACATCCCAGGGGTTGGCTGCGCTCACCCCCGGGCTTGCGCGGATATTCATGTCGCACCCCGATGACCTCGATGACGATGAAGTTGCCGAAGACCTTCTGCCCATCCCAGGCATTGGGCGGGCTGTCGAAGTGACCGTGCAAACGAAGACCGCCGGCATGAGGCTCGATCAGTATCTCGTCTTGCAATTCCCCGACTTTAGCCGGTCGGTCATCCAGAAAGCCATCGAAGCCGCCAGCGTCACGATCAACGAGCAGCCGATCAAGAGTAGCACGAAAGTCAAACAGGGCGACATCGTGCGCATCTGGCTGCCCGAGCCGAACCGCCCCGAGCCGACGCCGGAGAACATCCCGCTCGATATCCTCTACGAGGACGATTTCCTCGCGGTCGTCAACAAGCCTTACAACATGGTTGTCCACCCGGCCCGAGGCAACTGGACCGGCACGCTCGTCAACGCCCTCGCCTTTCATTTCAAGGACCACCTCAGCACCCTCAACGGCGAATACCGCCCCGGCATCGTCCACCGCCTCGACCGCGACACCTCCGGCGTAATTCTGGTGGCCAAGGAGGAGCAGACGCACCGCGATCTCGGCATGCAATTCGAGACACGCAAGATCTTCAAGGAATACGTCGCCATCACCCAGGGGCTGCTCGACCGCGACAGTGATTACATCGAACGCCGCATCGGCCATCACCCGCACGACCGCATCAAGATGATCGTCACCGACGACCAGGAAAAGGGCAAGGAGGCGTGTACCTACTACGAAGTCGAGGAGCGCTTCCGCGGCTACACGTTCGTAAGAATGCAGCCGCGCACGGGCCGAACGCATCAGTTGCGCGTGCATCTGGCAAGCATCGGCTGCCCGGTCCTGGCGGACAAGGTCTACAGCGGCCGCGATGCGTTTCGCCTTTCGGACCTGTTAGCCCGAAGCGCGAGCGAGGGGGAAGACGAAGTGCTGCTGCCACGGCAAGCGCTGCACGCGGCGCGGCTGCGGTTTTCGCATCCGCGTACAAAGCTGGTGGTAGCGGTCGAAGCGCCGCTGCCGCCCGAGTTTGTGCGGACGCTAGAGATGCTGCGGTTGCATCGGGGAATGCGTTAGCCGGACGCGCAAGCGACGGGCAACTATGGTTGCCGTGACGTGAGCGGTTTGCGGCGATCTTAATTCTTCTTCGCCAGAATCGCCTTGCACACCCGCGGCGGCGACATCGGCAGTACGTCCATCCGCACCCCAACCGCTGCGTAAATTGCGTTCGCGATCGCGCCGCACGGCGGCACGATCGGCACCTCGCCGACACCGCGCACGCCATAGGGATGCTTCGGGTCCGGTACCTCCACGATCACGGCATCGATCATTGGCAAGTCGAGGGCGGTCGGCATGCGATAGTCGAGGAAGCTGGCGTTTGTCATCGCCCCCTTGTCGTTGTAGACGTACTCCTCGTTGAGCGCCCAACCGATGCCCTGCACGGAGCCGCCCTGAATTTGACCTTCAACGTAGCTGGGGTGGATCGCCTTGCCCACATCTTGAATGGCGGTGAAGCGCAGGATGTTGACCTTGCCGGTGTCGGGATCGACCTCGACGTCCACGATGTTGACCGCGTACGCCCCGCCCGGCCATGGCGGATCGACACTGGCCCGGCCGACGATGACGCTGCCGTGCTTCTGCGCCTCGGCGGCGATTTCCCTGAAGGTCATCTGCTTTGATACATCCCTCTTCGACTTCACGGTGCCGGCTTCATAGACGAGATCGTCGGCTGCGACTTTCCAAAACCCGGCGACCTTGTCGATCATTTGCCTCTGGATGTCCTTGGCAGCGTCAAACGCTGCCCAGCCGGTCGCATAGGTGACGCGGCTGCCGCCGGTGACGTCGGTGTAGCCGACGGCATCGGTGTCGCCGACGCTGGGCTTGACGTCCTTGACGGGAATGCCGAGCGCCTCGGCGAGCTGCATGGCGATGCTGGTGCGCGTGCCGCCGATGTCGGTGGAGCCTTCGACGAGGCTGACCGAGCCGTCGCCGTTGACGCCGGCGCTGACGCACGACTTCAGGCCGATGTTGAACCAGAAGCCCGAGGCGACGCCGCGGCCACGCGGGAACGCCGGGTTGGTCCCCTTGGTCAGCGGCGCCTTGTAGTGCGGATGGCTCTTGGCGACTTCGCTCGTTTCAATCGCGCCGATCTTCGGGAACACCGGGCCATCGGCGCGGCGGCTGCCTTCCTTGGCGGCGTTCTTGATGCGGAAATCGAGTGGGTCGATCTTGAGCTTTTCGCAGATCTCATCGACGACCGTCTCCATCGCCATGGCGGCATTGGTCGCGCCGGGCGCGCGATAGGCCGAGGTCGCCGGCTTGTTGACACATACGTCGTAGCCATTGATGAGCAGATTCGGAATGTCATAGCACGAGAAGATGCAGACGCAGCCAGCCCAGATCGGCGAACCGGGGAACGCGCCGGCCTCATAGGCGAGGTACGCCTCGGCCGCGGTGATGCGTCCCGTCTTGTCGGCGCCGACCTTGACCTTGATGTACGACCCCGGCGTCGGGCCGGTCGCTTCGAAGCAGGCGGCGCGGTCCATCAGCACCTTGACCGGCTTGCCCGTCTTTCTGCTAAGCACTGCCGCCACCGGTTCGAGATAGACGCGAATCTTGCCCCCGAACCCGCCGCCGATCTCCATCGGCACAACTTTGATCTTCGCGATCGGCATTGCCAGCAGCTCGGCGACCTGGGCGCGCACCGTGAACGCGCCTTGCGTCGAGCACCAGATCGTCAGCGTGCCGTCCGCGTTCCACAGGGCGGAGGCATTGTGCGGCTCGATGTAGCCTTGATGCACGGTCGCGGTGTTGAACGACTTCTCGATGACGATGGCCGCGTCGGCGAAACCCTTGGCCGAGTCGCCGAGCTTGTATTGCAAATGCTTCGCGATGTTGGTCGGTTGGCGCTTCTCGTTTCCAAGCTCCGCTTGGGAACGGGGCGCCGCCATCGATTCGGTGACGAGGTCATCGTGCAGGATCGGCGCGCCGGGCTGCATCGCCTTGACGACATCGGTGACGCACGGCAACACCTCGTACTCGATCTGAATCAGCTTGCACGCTTCCTCGGCGATATGCCCATTGACGGCGGCGACAGCGGCGACGGCCTGGCCTCGATAGTGGACCTTGCCGCGCGCCAGGCAGTTGCTCGACAGGTGCGACAGGTTGATCGCCCCTTCGCCGAGGTTGGCCATGCGATTGGCGGCATCAGGCAGGTCGGCCGAGGTCGCGATCGCCTCGACGCCCGGCAGCGCCAGTGCCCTGGCGACGTCGATCTTCGCGATCTTCGCATGGGCGTGCGGGCTGCGCACGATGCGCCCGTGCAACAGCCCCGCGGCGTGGAAGTCAGCGCCGTACAAAGCGCGGCCGGTAACCTTATCGATGCCGTCGTGCCGGATCGGGCGGGTGCCGATCACCTGGTAGGTTTGCGTCATGGGATTCATCCTCGGTAAAGACGGAGTGGGTTCGAGGATTAGGATAAGGAGAAGTGGAGATGGGGAGAAGGGGACGATCCGGTCTTCGTTTAGCGCCCGCCGGGATGCGTCGGCGGTCCGACGTTTCTCGACGGGCGCTAAACGAAGGGGGCGTTACTTCTTCGCCGTGATCGCCTCGGCGAGTTCAAGGACTTCGCCGGAGGCCTCGAAGGCGAGCTTCTTGTCGCCGTTCTCCTCGATGACGCGGGCGGTGATGAGCGTCTTGCCGGTGAACTCGCCGCGCAGCAGCTTCTCGGAGAGCGGGTCTTCGAGGAGATTCTCGATGGCGCGGCGCAGCGGGCGGGCGCCGAACTCGAGGCTGGTTCCCTTCTCGATGATGAGATCCTTGGCCTCGTCGCTCAGCTCCAGGGCGAGGTTCTTATCCTTGAGCCGTTTGCGAACCTTGGCCAGCTCGATATCGATGATCTTCTTGAGGTCGTCCCGGATGAGGCTGCGGAAGACGATGATATCGTCGAGGCGGTTGAGGAACTCAGGGCGGAACGTTTTTTCCATTTCCTGCTTGAGCACGTTCTTCATGCTTTCATAGGTGGACTCGGTGTCCTTCTTGCCGAAGATGTTGAGCGAGCCCTTGCCGGCGATTTGCTGCGCGCCGATGTTGGTGGTGAGGATGATGATGGTGTTCTTGAAATCGACGGTTCGGCCAACGTTGTCAGTCAGTCGGCCTTCTTCGAAGATTTGCAAGAGGATGTTCCAGACGTCCTCGTGGGCCTTTTCGATTTCGTCCATGAGGACGACGCTGTAAGGCCGGCGGCGGATTTTTTCGGTGAGCTGGCCGCCTTCTTCGTAGCCGATGTAGCCGGGGGGCGCCCCGGTGAGCCGGCTGACGTTGTGTTTTTCCATGTATTCGGACATGTCGAGGGAGACGAGGGCGTTCTCGTCGCCGAACATGAACTGGGCCAGGCGTTTGGCGAGCAACGTTTTGCCGACGCCGGTGGGACCGGCGAAGATGAAGCTGCCGATGGGGCGCTTGGGGTCCTTGAGTCCGGCCCGGCTCTTGCGCACCGCTTTGGCGATGGCGCAGATCGCTTCGTGCTGGCTGATGACGGTCTTGTGCAACTCGTCTTCCATCGCCAAGAGCCGTTGCGTCTCGTCCGTGCTGATGCGCGTCAACGGCACGCCGGTCATCTTGTTGACGACCTCACGGATGACCTCGGCATCGACGACGCCGTCAATCTCTTTTGACTTGTCGCGCCATTCCTTGGTGATCGAGTCCTTGCGCTTTTTGAGTTTGTCGGCTTGATCGCGCAGGTGGGCGGCCTTCTCGAAGTCTTGCTCTGCGACGGCCGACTCTTTTTCTTGATTGAGCTTTTCGATTTGGCCGTCGAGGTCCTTCAGATCGGGCGGTCGGGTCATGGCGCGCAGCCGAACGCGGGCGCCCGATTCGTCGATGACGTCGATCGCCTTGTCGGGCAAGCAGCGGCCGGTGATGTAGCGGTCCGACAGCTCGACGGCTTCCTGGAGGGCCTCGTCCTTGATCTGCACGCGGTGATGGGCCTCATAGCGGTCGCGCAGGCCCTTGAGGATTTCGACCGCTTCGGTCGTGGACGGCGGGTTGACGATGATCTGCTGGAAACGGCGTTCGAGGGCGCCGTCCTTCTCGATGTACTTGCGGTATTCGTCGAGGGTGGTGGCGCCGATGCACTGGATTTCGCCGCGCGCCAGGGCGGGCTTGAGCACGTTGGAGGCGTCGATGGCCCCTTCGGCGCCGCCGGCGCCGACGAGCGTGTGCAGTTCGTCGATGAACAGGATGGTGTTCTTGGCCCGGCGGACTTCGTTCATGACCGCCTTGATGCGTTCCTCGAACTGGCCGCGATATTTGGTGCCGGCGACCATCATGGCAAGGTCGAGGACGACGATGCGGCGTTCGCGCAGAAGTTCGGGGACGCTGCCGTCCACGATCATCTGGGCCAGACCTTCCACGATGGCGGTCTTGCCGACGCCGGCCTCGCCGAGGAGCACCGGGTTGTTCTTGGTGCGGCGGCTGAGGATCTGGACAACGCGTTCGATCTCGTTCTGCCGGCCGATGACCGGGTCGAGCTTGCCCTGGCGGGCGAGATCGGTGAGGTCGCGGCCGAAGGAGTCGAGGGCCGGGGTTTTCGATTTGGTTTTGCTGGCGGTGCGTTCGCCGCCCCCGCCGCCGCTTTCGCTGGATTCCATGTTGTGCCCCAACAAGTTAAGGACTTCTTCTCTGACGTCTTCGAGTTTGAGGCCGAGGTTCATGAGAACCTGAGCGGCCACCCCTTCTTGTTCACGGAGCAAGCCGAGCAGAAGGTGCTCGGTGCCGACGTAATTATGATTGAGGGTGCGCGCCTCCTCGATGGAGTATTCGATGACCTTCTTGGCGCGCGGGGTCTGGGGCAGCTTGCCCATGGTGACCATGTCGGGGCCGGCCTGCACGATCTTCTCGACTTCGAGGCGAATCTTGCGCAGGTCAATGTCGAGGTTCTTCAAGACATTGGCGGCAACGCCGGTCCCCTCCTTGACCAAGCCGAGCAGGATATGTTCGGTCCCGATATATTCATGGTTGAAGCGCTGCGCCTCTTGGTTGGCGAGCTGCATCACCTTGCGGGCCCGGTCGGTGAATCGTTCATACATTGGCCAATCACTCTCCGCCATCGTTGAACCATTTCATGCTGGAAGGCCGTGGGTTCCGCTCCCGACCCACACAGGCGGCCCAACCTCACAAGAGGTTTGGCAAATTTCCCACCGTGCTGTTCCAAAGATGGACTTGTATGACCATTCTATGCCGTGGAAAAAAACAAATCAAGGCGGATAGGACTGTACCCGTTTCGCCCGCAGCGAAGTCTCGACGGTATGACGCCGCTGCGAGGCACACTGCGGGCGCTAAACGAAGACTTGGCTACCGATATTTTCACAATCACCTGCTTCAAGGGAGGGGTGACGCTACGTATCGTTTTTCGAGTCTTCGCAACAACCCCGCGCGCTTCTTCGTCGATCGCGCAGCTCGCATCACCTTGCGGCGATGGATCACTTCCTTCTTGCTGGCTGGAACCTCAACGTCGCCGGAGTTCACGCATAATGGCCGGACGATCAGCAAGTAAGATCAAACTTCAATCGGCAACGGTGATGTTCTTCGGATTGACGTCTTCCATGAAGATGCCGTAGGATTCCAGAATGGCAAGGATCGCCTGCACCTCCGGCCAGTGTTTTTCGAATTGCTCCAATTTGTCGGCGTACCAGTCGGCCATGACTTCTTCCGAGAAATCGAGAGGCTTGTCGAGATAGGCGCCTGCGAAATCGAGGATGTAAGGACGCTGCACAATCGTCATTTCGATGATCAGAAAGTCATCGTCGTAGCGCAGCAACTGTGGCACATTGCAGCTCTTTAGTTTCTCGATTTTCTTTTGTGTCAGTCGAAGATAAACATCCCGTTCACGACCATACTCTGTTTCCCCTTGATGGGCCTTCACTGCCGATCGAGATGCGAGCTGCCTTCTTTGGGATTGGCTTTCCGACGCGAAAACGATACCATGTACCCCGGCCCCGAGTTCATCGCCCAAGGTTAATGCGTGTTGTTCCGCGTACATTTGTGCTCGAAGGCGAGGTTCCTCGTATAACATGAGCGCGCACTCCGAAAGCCTGGGCTTCTCCGCCGATGTTCGCATGCAGATGAGCGTGAACGGTTATGTCCTGTCGATTGCCCAGCTAGGTCCCGATTTTGTGATTCTGGACGACCCAAGCGACCACCCTCCCGCGGAAGCGGAAATCACCGTACGGATTGACGGACGGGAACGACGCTGGCATGTCCATTTGCCGGAGGGAATCGACTCCGCAATAACACGCACCAAAATCGTGTAAACTCGGCAATTCTAAAATTCCACCATCTTCCCCGACTTGTTCGACGCATAGATCGCCAGGATCACCTCGACGGCCTTGCGTCCCTCGCGGCCATCGACGAGGGGGGCGCCGTTTTTCTGGATGGCCTCGATGAAATCGGTCAACTGCCGGGCGTGGCCGACATGCGAGATGGCGGCGGGGTTGCTGGAGCCGCCCGACGCGCCGACCTTTTGCGCGAAGCGTTGGCGGATGGCGTCGTCGTCGGGTTTGGCGGTCTTGAAATCCCAGCGCAACAGATCGTCCTGCTCGATGACGGCGGAGCCTTGATCGCCGTGGATGCCGATGGTCTTCGGGTAGCCGGGCCAGACACTGGTAGTGGCTTGAATCACGCCGAGGGCGCCGCTCTTGAAGCGCATGGCCGCGGCGGCAGTGTCCTCGACCTCGATGCGTTCATGGGCAAGAGTGGCGGTGAAGCCCATGACATAGCTGACGTCGCCCATCATCCACAGGAGCAGATCGACGTTGTGGACCGCCTGATTCATTACCGCCCCGCCGCCGTCGAGAGCCCAGGTGCCGCGCCAGCCGCCTTGATCGTAATACGATTGCTCGCGCCACCACTTGCAGGTGGTCTCGCCGAGAGTGAGCCTGCCGAAGCGCCCGGCGGCGACGGCTGCCTTCAAGGTCTGATTGGCGTCGCCGAAGCGCGACGGGAAAATGGTGCAGAGCTTGACCTTGTTCTTTTCGCAGGCGTTGATGATCTTGTCGCAGCGCTCCAGCGTGATCTCCATCGGCTTTTCGACGACGACGTGCTTGCCGGCGTTGGCGGCGGCGACGGCAGGCTCCATGTGGTTCCCGCTCGGCGTCGTGATGATGACGATGTCCACGTCCTTGCGTTTCAGCATGGCGTCCAGGTCGGGGGCGGTGTCGCACTGGATGTTCCACTGCTCCTGGACTTCCTTTTGCAGCTTGGCCGCGCTGGCGGGAATCTGATCGAACAGGGCGGCCACGCGCGTGCCGGGAATGTCGTTCAACGCCCGCACGTGAAACCGGGCAATCATGCCGCAACCGACGATGCCGATACCGAGCATGAGTTTCTCCTTGATTGATGGATCATCTGCCTCTTCGTTTAGCGCCCGCATAGCGTCATGCGAGGGCGAGGCGCCAGCCGGGCGCTAAACGAAGAACGGGACTATGTGTCTTTGCGCAACAGGGCAAACGCCTTCCACAGATATTGCAGTCCGCTCAGGGCCGTCGCGATCAGCATCCCCCAGACGAGGATGTCGCGCGCCAACATGAACATCCAGTCGTTCTTCTCGTAAAGCGCCAGGAAAATCGCGAACAGCGCGGCGCACTGCAGCACCATCTTGATCTTGCCCAGCAACTCAGCGCCGAAGTTCGCGCCGAGGTTCTCGAGAAAGGAGCGCAGCCCCGTGATGATGAACTCGCGCGACACGACCATGACGACCATCCACGGCGTCAGACCCGATTCGCGGTGCTGGAGCAAGAAGACGTAGGCCCCACAGATGACCACCTTGTCCACGAGCGGATCGAGAACGCGCCCGAGCGTGCTGGTGAGACCTTGCAGGCGGGCGACATAGCCGTCGAGCCAATCGGTGAAGGCGGTGAGGGCGAAGACGGCGATGCACCAGATCCATAACTGGTGCTCGATGAGAACGAATAGAACGATGCCGAGCGCCAACCGGCCGGCGGTGAGCTGGTTGGGGAGATTGAAGACAGGAGGTTGCTTGGGCGGGGTGGCGGTCGCGGTCATGGAGGTTGTTATACGAACCTGCCTTCGTTTAGCGCTCGCACGGGGCGTTGCCTCAAAAGTGTAGGGTGGGCAACGCCCACCACAACTTGGCGAAGGTGGGCGATGCCCACGCTACGGACCTTGTTGGATTTTTGACATTTGAGGCAAAGCGCTCGCACGGCGCTGCGCATTCGCGCGGCGCCATGCGAGCGCTAAACGAAGACGGTTCAATTCGCCACGCGCTTGTTCTTCGCCACCTGAAGCCGCAGCGTGTCGGTCCCTTGAATCACGAAGTTCGTGCTCGCACGCGCCACCACCGCGCTGTAAAGCGTCTGCGTGTTGGTGCGCTTGCTCGACGACAAAATCTGCACCATGCTGGGCGGCAGGTTCGGCAGCGTCTTGCCTCCCGCCGCCACGCCGGCGCCGCCGTTGAGCGGCACGCGCATCACCAGGTTGGTGCGTTTCGCGTTCAGTTGCAGGCGCAGCATCTCGAATTGATGCGCGAGGTTCTGTGGATTCGCCAGGTGCGGATTGTCGCGCAGCTCCGCGCGAGCGTTATTCAAATCGTCGCCGATCAGCGCCGTGTAGCTGCCTTCCGCCATGTCCGCCGGCAGCTGGACCTCCAAAGCAACTCGCTGCCGCGGCCCCTTGAACGGCCTCAGCGTGACCGTGGCTTTCAGCGTCTCGCCCGGTGACAGCGTGTCGCTGGCCAACTCGCACGATTCGATGTCGGCGGTACGCCGGCCGGGGTGGATTTCCGTCGAGCATTCGACCGCTTTGAAGCGCAGCGTCTCGAACGAATTATTGCCGAGCTGCTGCACCAGCAGACCGAGCGGGGCGTACAGCGCCTGGGGGGCGCGATCGCCGACGAACAGCGGGCCGGCGAACCAGTCGTCGAGCAAGAGCGGCTCATGGCCGTCGATCTCGATGCGGGCCTTGATGTGGGCCGACATCTCCTCCGGGAAATTGCCTTCCGCATCGACCGAGTTGGTCAGGGCCGCGTGGACGAGCGGGCCGATCATGCCGCGCATGCGTGCGATCTTGACGTGGTAGGTTTGCGGCTTCCCGTCCGGCTCGCGCAGGATGGTGGACGCCAGCGGCAGCATGTCGGGCTGGCGGTCGAGCCAGCCGGCGATGCAGGTGCTGGTGTCGGCATTGATGACTCCGACGGTGCGCATCGGCGCGCCCATTTTGAAACTGATACTGAGCCGCGGTAGGATCGTGTGCGTGTAACCGGTCATGAGCGGCAATTCGCAGCTGCCCAGGCCCATGAACGGATGGCCGAAGCCGTAGACACGCTTCCCCTCGATGTGGGTGACGGTACCGATGCCCGACATGTCGAAATCGCCGGTGATCATGGCAATGGAGAGAGCGCTGCCCGGCGCGAGGTTGATGTTTCGTTCCTCAGCGGAGATGCTGCTCGACACGGCGCCGCCTTGCATCGGCTCCAGGCCGGTGTCCTGGAAGGAATCACGCAATACCGCGAGGCTGCGCGGTGACATGCCGGTCGTCATCACCGGCGTCTTGAGCGGGATCAAGTAGATGCCGTCGGCAGCCGTCGGCTGCGGCGCGCGGTAATCGTCCGCAATCGTCACGTCGCGAAATTCGCGCCCGTCGAGCAGGATCGGCTTCGCCAAGCCGATGCGGGCCGGCTTGCGCTTCGCCTCGGCAATCTCGCGGCGCTCGTGGGCCGCCGCGAAGTTGACCATCTGACTGAACGGCGTCACCCCCGCGATCGGCTCCTTGCCAAACGCCCAGGCATAAGCGACGGCGCCGAGCAGCTTGCCGTTGACGTAGATCGGGCTGCCGCTCATGCCCTGGATGACGCCGGTCTTTTCGAGGTTCATCCCCGATAGCCGGCACAGGATCATGTCGCGGCCCGGACTGGTGTTCTTCAGAACGCCGATCACCTCGGCATCGAACGAATCGATCCGGACTCCCTTGACGACCGACTTGCCCTGCCCCTTCATGCCCGCCTTGACGTCATCGACGTTCCAGTATGTCTCCGGCTTCGGCTGAGCCGGCAGCAGCAGCGGTTGCTGAGCGTGGAGGAGGGAGCAAAGGAGAAACGCGGGCAAGACCAGCAGTCGAGTCATCATAGGCTCCGTATGACGGAGAGCGCGGGAGGGGCCAACATGATTCTACCAGACGATACGCGCCAAGTAAACCTCACGCCAAGGCGCAAAGGCGCGAAGAAGATTTGTCATAAGACTATAATCATTTGAACTGCAACGGCTCTTGGCGCCTTTGCGCCTTAGCGTGAGACTTTTCCCGATGTCAATCCCAAGCCCCGCCCACGGCCGCCTGTGTATTGCCGCTGCTGCCGTCTTGTGGAGCCTTGGCGGCGCGTTCACCAAGGTGCTGACGGAGCCGACGGTCTTCGGCTTCGACGAGCCATCGCTCGAAACCTGGTCGCTCGCCGGCAAGAACGTGCCGATCCAGATCGCGTTCTACCGGGCCCTCTTCGCGGGCTTGGTCATCGTGCCGACCTTGCGGCGCGGGGACATTCAGTTTCGGCCGATGATGCTCGCGATGGTCTTCTGCTTCGCGCTCATGAACGCGACCTATATCTCCGCGCAAGCGCTCGGCACGGCGGCCAACGCCATCCTCTTGCAAAACTCCGCGCCGCTGTGGATGTACCTGGCATCCATTTTTTGGCTCGGCGACGCCCCCAGTCGCCGCGGCACCATCAGCCTGTTCGTCGGCCTGGCGGGGATCGGCATCATCGTCGCCGGCGGCTGGGAGGAGGGGGAACTCGGCGTTGTCGCCATCGCTCTCGTCAGCGGCTTCGCCTATGCGGGCATCATCCTCAGCTTACGCATCTTGCGCGACGTGCCGTCCAACTGGTTGACGGTCTGGAACCATCTGATCGGCGCCCTCGCCTTGCTCCCCTTGGTGTTGATGCTGCGCCCGCCGACCTGGCAGCAGTACCTCGTGCTGATTGTCTATGGCGCTATTCAACTCGGCTTGCCGTACTGGCTGATGGCGCGCGGCCTGCGCTCCGTCGATGCCACCGAAGCCGGCGCCATCGTTTTGCTGGAGCCGATCCTTAATCCGGTGTGGACGTATTTGGTGTGCGGCGAGGCGCCTAGCCACTGGACATTTGCCGGCGGCGCTGTCATACTCTTGGCGCTGGCCTATCGCTACTGGCCGGTCAGAAATCAATGATCAAGCCCGCAAGCGAGCGCGGCGCGCCTGCGCGGATTCTATCGGGAGAACTCTCATGGAATTTCTGGACATGCTCGTCCGGGCCTTGGACGGTTGCACCGGCCTCCTGGAAGTGCTGACTGTCGTTCTGGATGCCGCCGCCGTCTATCTCGGCACAACGACGTATCAGAAGCACAAGCAATTCATGGAGAAGGTAGCGCATGCTCACGGCAAGGCGGCGCTCAAGAAGCCGACCTGGTGGCCGGTCGTTATACTGGCGGTGCTTGGCGTCGCGCTGACGGCGCTGACGATCTGGAAGTGGTCGCGGCTAGCGCGGTGAATCCCCGAGTGCCGTTTGCGGCTACCTGCCCTTGTTATCCTCCGGATACACGTCCGGCAACACGTTTTTCTGGACCTCGAGGAGCGGCTGATCGATTTCGCTGTCGGGCTGCACGTCCGGACCGGCGATGACCTTGCCGGTCATTTTCTCCACCTCCTTCGGATCGATGGCCTGGGTCTGATCAACTTGCTCCTCAGCCACCAGGGCAGCGCCGAACAGGACGCGGAAATGAAAGTTCGCCACACTGAGCTTGTCGTTGGGCAAGAGCGCGGCGCGGCGCACCCGCGTGCCGTTGACGCGCGTGCCATTGGTGCTCCCAAGATCGCGCAGCAACAAAAGCCCGTCGGTCTTGACGAGGACGCAGTGCATCTTCGAGACGCTCTTGTGGTCGAGCCGGACGTCGCACTCGTCCTGCCGGCCAATGAGCGTCATTTCCTTGGCGACTTCCACGGGGGCGCCGCCATCCAGAGGTACGAGCTGCGCACGCATGTTGATCCGGTCTTCGTTCAGCGCTCGCGACGAACAATCGAAACGCGTGTCGTTCCACCCGAAACGAGATCCAAGCTATGCATTGAACCACAGAAATCCGCCCATGTCGAGAGCCGAACCCTCTGGCAAAAGATGCGGACATTGGTTATCCTGACGGACGCAACGCCTTTGCCGTCTGCACCGATTGTATCAAGGACGATTCAATGCGTTTGGCCCATTTCATTCAGCGCTATCCGCCGGCCCTGGGAGGCTCGGAGGCATACTTCGCGCGCCTGAGCCGCTGGTGCGCGGAGCGCGGCGACGCCGTCACCGTCTTCACCTCCAATGCACTATCGCTCGACGCCTTCTGGTCAAAGGCGGGCACATGCCTGCCCGCCGGCGTCGAGACAGAAGCCGGCGTGACGATTCGCCGTTATCCGCTCTGGCGCATGCCGGGCCGGCGCTGGCTGCTCAAGCCGCTGTCGTTGGCGCCGCATCGCCTCTGGCAATGCCTGACGATGCCGTGCAACCCGATCTCGTTCGCAATGTGGCGCGACGCAGGAGGAAAGGATGAAGGTTGCGGGATGAAGGATGAAAAGGCCCCCAGTTCATCCTTCGCTTTCGACGCCGTCCACGCCTCCGCGTTCCCGTACACCTTCCCGATCGCGTGCGCCCGCCGACTGGCGCGACGCCTGCACATTCCCTTCTTCATCACGCCGTTCCTTCACCTGGGCGATCTCACTGATCCGCACGATCGCACGCGCCAGGGCTACACATCGCCCGCCCTGGTCTGGCTACTGAAGGAGGCCGACGGGGTCTTCGTGCAAACGCCGAGCGAACGCGCGACCGCGATCGCGCTCGGTCTGGCCCCCGACAAAGTCATCTTGCAAGGCCTCGGCGTCGATCCATCGGCATGCACCGGGGGCAATCGCACGGAAGCGCGCCGACGCTGGAACCTTCCCGACGATGCCTTCGTCGTCGGCCATCTCGCCAACAACAGCTGGGAGAAGGGCACCAACGATCTCGTGCAAGCCCTCGGACCACTCTGGCGAACGCAGCGTCCGATCTACCTCTTGCTCGCCGGCCCCGAGATGCCGAACTTCACGCAATTCTGGCAATCGCGCTGTCAGATCCCGAGCGCCAGCGAGGCGCCGACCACTTCCCTCGCTGGCGCTCGGGCCCTGACGCGCCGTCTCGGCCCGCTCACCGATGCCGAGAGACGCGATTTCTTCGCCGCCATCGACGTCTTCGCCTTGCCGAGCCGATCCGACTCGTTCGGGCTCGTCTTGTTGGAAGCGTGGGCGAACGGCGTCCCAAATATCGCGTATCGCGCCGGCGGTATCGCCGACGTGATTCGCCACGACGTGGATGGACTGCTGGTGCCGTGCGGCGCTATCGGCGCGCTGACAGATGCCATCCTGCGCATACACGAGGATATCGATCTGCGCGTTCGCCTCGGCATCGATGGCAGGGCACGCTTGCCCACGGAGTTCCGCTGGGCCGACAAGCTGGCGGTTGTGCGCGATACCATTGCCGAGAGAATCCAGCGAACCGAAAGTCAAAAAACTGTACTGCCCTTGTCGGGTGTGATAAACTTTCCCTGAGTGGTTCTTGCTTCAAATTTCGGGGGGCACCCATGCTGAACCGTCGCGATGCCATGCTGCGAATGGGGCAACTCGGAGTCGGCGTGTTGACCTTGCCCACGATGCTGCGAACGCTAGTCGCAAGCGAGCCGCGCCGGGCGAAATCGTGTATCCTTCTGTACCTGTGGGGTGGACCGCCGCAGCAGGATATGTGGGACATGAAGCCCGATGGCCCCGATGGCATCAAGAGCGCCTTTCGACCGATCCAGACCAATGTTCCGGGAATTCAGCTGTGCGAGCATCTGCCACGGCTAGCGCAACATGCCGACAAGCTGTGCCTGGTCCGCTCCGTCACGCATCCGAGCAACAATCATGAGCCGTCCGTCTATTACACGTTGACGGGCAAGGTGAACAACACGCTGGTGGTGCCGCGCAATCAGCGTTCGCGGCGCGACTTCCCGAATTTCGCGTCGATGGTGCAAGCCTTGACGCCGCCGGGGCCGATGCCGACGACGGTGACGATCCCGAAGCCGATCGGGCATGGTGGCGTCACCTATGCGGGCACGTATTCCGGCTGGCTGGGGCCGCGCTGCGATCCGATGGAGATCCGCGAGGCGCCCAACGCCAGCGATCGCTATGCGTCGCCCGTCGATTTGCCGAGCGACCTTTCGACGACCCGTCTGCAAGCTCGCCGCGGGTTGCTCAATCTTATCGAGGACGCCGACCGCCGCATCCAGACCAACCGCGCGACCGAGGACCTGTCTGCTTATCAGGAGCAGGCGTATCGCATGTTGGCGTCGCCGCACGCGCGCCGCGCCTTTGCCGTCGAGCAGGAGCCGGCCGCCGTGCGCGATCGCTATGGCCGCAATGAGTATGGTGAGAGCTTTCTGCTGGCGCGTCGGCTGATCGAAGCGGACGTTCGGCTCGTATCGGTCATCTGGATGTACGTGTCGCCGTCGGGAACCGTCTCCAACGTCTGGGACACGCACGGCGGCGTCGGCATCCCGGAAGGGGCAACCGGCTGGTCCATGCTGCGCGCTCACTATTGCCTGCCGTCGCTCGATCAGGCTTACTCCGCGCTGCTCGAAGACCTGCACCAGCGCGGCCTGCTCGACGACACGCTGGTCGTCGCCATGGGCGAGTTCGGCCGCACGCCGCGAATCAACCCGCAACAAGGCCGCGAACACTGGGGCGCGTGCTCGACGACGGTTCTCGCCGGCGGCGGCGTGCGCGGCGGCCAGGTTTACGGTAAGAGCGACCGCATTGCCGCCTATCCGACCGAAAACCCGGTCAGCCCCGAGGATATCCTGGCGACGATGTATCACGCGCTTGGCATTCGGCCGCACGCGGAGGTGCATGATCGTGAGGGGCGGCCAGTGCGGATTTGCGACGGGCGGGCGGTGACGGCGGTGTTCTAACCCTCGTTCCCGCGCTCCGAACCTCAACCCCAGATCCTTGGCAGCGCGACCACAGGCTCATGCATCAGCCCTATCTGTTGCTCAACTGCGCTCGCCAGACCGGCGAATCGACGACGACCGCCACCGTCAGGCGCGACCGGCTCCGCGCAGGGCACGGCTCGCTGGATATTGCTCCTTGCACGTTGGAACAAGAGAAGAAATAAACCGCAACCAATTATTTCATAAGGTGTTGCGTCGAAGACAAATCCTCGGATCGATTGCCGGGCAACAGTGGCCATGGCATGGCTGGGCTGCATTATCGTTACAGGCGGACATAAACTATCTATTTTCCGCAAACATTCCATCTTTGCAATTGACCACGTCCGGCAAAAGGTTACGATAGAGATATGAAACTTTGGAACCGTTCGCCGCTTCCCGCCTCATGAACCCATCCAGCGCCGTTGAGGTTACGTGGAATCGTCGAGGGGACACCTCGTCCATGGCTACCGGCACCGGCCATCGCATCGAAGACATCGCGCACGAACTCTTTCAGGTGGTTACGCAAATCTGCCTGTCCACCCTGCGCGGCCGGCGGCGCTCGGGCGATTTGAAGGAAGTCGAATTCCTCACCCTGTCGCTGCTGCAAGCGCACGGCATCCTTATCGTCGGCGACATCCAGCGCGTGCTCGGCGTCCTGCCGGCCCAGATGTCGCGCGTCATCCGCTCGCTGGAAAATCGCGAACGGCCTCTCATCCAGTGCAGCATCAACTCGCGCGACAAACGCAAGATCGACGTCGAGCTGACTGGCAACGGCGAAAAGGCGCTGGTCGATTACCAGGGCAAGCGCGTGGGCCGCATCGTCGAGCAGCTCAGCAACCTCTCCGACGACGACCAGGACGACTTGATCCGCGTCCTCAACAAGCTGCACGGCTTGCTCGATACGAGGTAATTCTCACGCCAAGCCCGCAGGCGAGCCATGCGAGTCTGCAGGATCCGCGTGCCCATCCCCCGCGCAATTTTTGCCCGCGCAGCACGCATTTCTCGACCAACGCAATCTTTTCCACAATCCCAGAACTCATTCGATGCAAAGCAGTTAGCGCCACCCGGCCACGTCGGCATATCGTTTGCTCCTGTTCGTTCTTTCTTTCACCTCTCCGATTCGCGAACGGATCCTCCTCTTGAACGGAGAAGCTTCATGAAGCACGGCTACCTGATCGACATGGACGGCGTCCTCTACCGCGGTCATAACCTGATCCCTGGCGCCGAAACTTTCATCAACGGACTGCGCGAGAGGAATATTCCCTTTCGCCTCCTGACCAACAACAGTCAGCGCGCACGCCGCGACGTCGTCACCAAGCTCGCCCGGCTCGGCATTGCCATCGAGGAGGAGAACGTCTTCACCAGCGCCATGGCGACCGCCCGATTCCTGGCCCTGCAAAAGCCCAAGGGCACCGCGTTCGTCATCGGCGAAGGCGGCCTGCATACCGCGCTGCACTCCAACGGCTACTCGGTCGTCGATCGCGATCCCGATTACGTCGTCGTCGGCGAGGGACGCACCTTCAATCTCGAACTGGTCGAGTCAGCGGTCCACATGATCCACCATGGCGCCAAGCTGATCGCCACCAACCTCGACCCCAACTGTCCCACCGAGACCGGCATCCGCCCCGGCTGTGGCGCCTACGTCGCCCTGCTCGAAACCGCCACCGGCGTCAAGGCGTTCAGCGTTGGCAAGCCCAGCCCCATCATGATGCGTGCCGCCCGCAAGGAGCTCTCGCTCAGCACCGAGGAAACCATCATGATCGGCGACACCATGGAAACCGACATCCTCGGCGGCGTCCAGCTCGGTTTTCACACGATTCTGGTCCTCTCCGGCGGGACGAAGCAAGACGACCTGCCTCGCTATGCCTATCGGCCCGAAATCGTCGTCGAATCGCTGGCGGAATATGCCGACATGCTGGACGGGAATGGCGGGATGCCGCCGTGGCTGAAGACGGCGGCGAATGGGACGTTGAAATCGCGGATAGGAAACGGGATGTGGCCGATGGTCGCGGCGAATGGGTAGTGGCAATTTGCCCGCCGAAGATCACACCTTCAACATCCCGACTTTTTTTGCATAGGCAAAGATGCCGCCGGCGTCGATGATCGGCGCGACCTCGCCGAGCGGCTTCAGCTTCCATTTCTCGCCGGTTGTCACATTCGTCAAGAGGCCCGCGGCGATATCGACTTTCAATTCGTCGCCGGTGCAAATCTCATCGCACAAGCGATCGACCGATTCAAACGGGATGATGTAGCCGCCGTTGACCGAGTTACGGAAGAAGATCCGGGCGTAGAACTCGGCGATGACGCACTTGATGCCGGCGGCGTCGAGGGCGATCGGGGCGTGCTCGCGCGACGAGCCGCAGCCGAAGTTCTTGCCGCCGATGATGATCTGGTAATCGGAGACGAACTCGTCCTTGGTATGAAACGGCACATGCCCCTTGGGCAACCCGGACTGCGGCGGCGGCACGCTGGACAGGGCGTACTTGCCGAACATCTTGTACTCTTCCGGGACTGACGGATTGTACGTCAGATACTGTGCCGGGATGATCTGATCGGTGTCGACGTTATCGCCGAGAACATAGGCTTTGCCGGTGATCGTGGGTTGCATCAATAGACCTCTGTTTCGGCAGTGAACACTTCCAAAACGGCATCGGGCCGGAATTCCACCCTCCCCGTTCAACTCCGGAAGCGGTGCGGAGGGCTAAGCTAGTGTATTGGATATACTACCTCTGAGGCGGTCTCACAGCCATCGAGCTCTTGGGCGTGCCGTTGTAGGTTATGGATGTTCGCTCATGAGCATCGGCTTCAATCGGGCAATCGGGAAACGACAAACGAATTTCCTTGGCCTTTTGCCCCATAGTCATCTACGATAGCCGAAACGTGTCTTCGGTGGGTTGGTCTTTGCAACGGAGAGCAGTCATGAAACGTGCTTCCTATATTCTTGGCACTCTGATTTTCCTTGGAGCGTCCAGCCTGCTTGCTCTGGCGGGGCAGGGGGAAAGGTTCGAAGGTACCTGGGAAGGGTTCGGATTCGGTGCGAGAAATGACGTTGAGTGGACGTTCAAAAAAGGCGATGACGGCGCCATCTCAATTACCGCGACTGTCCGCGGGCAAGTCAAGGACAAGACCAAGCCCAAGGACAAGAAGCCCAAAACGACCAAGATGGTCGTCGGCATGGGGACCGGCAAGGAAGTCAAGCTCGAAGGAGACAAGCTGCAATTCCAGATGGAGTGGAGCGCTGAATCCACCGTGAAAGGCCCTGCAGATGCCAAGTACGTTGCAGCCGCCACTGGAAACCAGATGTTTATCAAATGGTCGAATGCCGAAGGCAGCGGTGAATATGCCGCGATCAAGCGTGCCGTCGTTGCGAAAAAGGACGACACCAAGAAAGCGCCTGGAGCACGCGCGTATCTCTCAAGCCTCCAGGTGGAAAAGGGAATCGTCACGGAACTGGCCATGGTCGTTGTGACGGCCAAGGCGTCCAAGGCAGAGTATGTAAAGGTAACCCAAGACACCCGTTTCATCTATGTGGACGGCGACGTGAGCAAGACTTTCGATCGCAAGTCGGTCCTGGACGATGCGGAGGTCAAGGCCGCCCTGAAGGAACGCTACGTCACCCTGGAACGCATGGGAAATGTCGCCCTCACCGTAACCTTTACGCCGGTAAAGAAGAAGGCGAACTGAGCATAGAGCGACGAAGATTCGGCATGTACGTCAGATTCTGGGCCGGGATGATCTGGTCGGTGTCGACATTGTCGCCCAATACAAACGCGCGACCGGTGATGGTACGTTGCTTTTGTTTTCCGCAGATGTCAATTTTGTTGGTATGCCTTCATGAAGTCGTCGCCAGAGATTCTCGATTGCGTGCAAATGGATCGAAGCGTCGATCCCTTTATTCGCGAATGATTGGGCATGGTCAGCGGCGTCAGCGTGCCGTCTTCATTTTCGCGAACCATTGAAATATGCTCTTTTTCCCGAACGATCTCAAATCCAAGGGCGTTCAGTGCTTTGATAACACGTTTCTTAGGCGCATCAACCGGAAACTTCGCCATCTCACACCTCGGCCTCGGCCACGAACGCTTCGAGCACATTCTCGTCCTGATCAATGGCTTTCGCGCCGAACGTATCAATGTGGAATCGAATCGCCGAGCGCACATCCTTGAGTGCTTCATCATACGTGCCGCCTTGTCCGACCACGACGCCTTTCAATCCGATGGGATAGGCAACATAGCCGTCCTTGTGCTTTTCGATGATGATCTTGATATTCGGACGTTTTCGCATGGCGATAACTCCAAACGATTATCCGCAGAGACAGGTGTGGGGCGCCGCACTATTTCGTCTTCTTCCAGGTCTCCACGATAGTGCCTTTCTTGCTCACCACGGCGTCGGGGCGAGTCTTGGGGTCGGAGCTTGGCATGCAAACACGCAGCGTGTCGCCCTTGACCTCGAAGACGGCAAGCAGCGTCGTTCCCTTGCGCTTGCCCTCGGTGAACTCGATGTCGAGGGTAGCAACCTTCGGCTCCGTGTCCACCTTGTAGACTCCACGGTGCTCTTCGCTGCCTGGAGTGTACGTGAACTTATCCCCTTTGATGGCGAGCTTCTGATTGGACGGGGGAGGTACGATGGCCTTGCCATCCACGGCAAGTGCTACCATCTTCCAGTTTCCCTGGAGTTTTTCGAGCCCCATGGGGACGTCGCCCGCAATTGCCGGGAGGGACACGGCAAGCAGCGCACTACCGATCAAGGCAATCAAGAATTGGGTACGCATCGGTTTTCTCCTCGAATAGGACGGCAAAGTGGCAGGAGCGCATCGTAACTGCTATTGCAAGCAATCGCGCGGATCGGCAATCGTCCCCGCCAAGGCACTCGCCGCCACCGTCAGCGGGCTGGCCAGGAAGACCTTCGCCTCCTTGTGTCCCATGCGGCCCGGGAAGTTGCGGTTGGTCGTGCTGATGCAGGAGATTGGCGTGTTGAGCCGGCCGAACGTATCGCTCGGGCCGCCCAGGCAAGCGGCACATGAGGCGTCGCCGATCTTGGCGCCGGCGTTCAGGAAGATCTGCTCCAGCGTTTGGCCGTTGATGCGCTCGGTCTTCAAGCCGCGCGCGATCTCGGTAGTCGCGGGGACGATGAAGGTGTCGATCTTGACGCTGCGGCCGCGGAGGATGCCGGCGGCGGCGCGGAAATCGGTCAGCTTGCCGCCGGTACACGAGCCGATGTAGGCGCGGTCGAGCTTCGTCCCCTTGACCTCACTGACGGTCGCGCGATTGTCGGGGCTGTGCGGCTTGGCGATCGTCGGCTCCAGTTGGCGCACATCGTAGACCTTCTCGAAGCAGAACTTGGCGCCGGCATCGCTGTTGACGACCTGATACCGCTTCTTGGTGCGGGCGTTGACATAGTCGAGCGTCACCTGATCGGGCGCGATGACACCGTTTTTGCCGCCGGCCTCGATGACCATGTTGCACAAGGTCATGCGTTCCTCGATATTGAGGGCGAAGACGCCGTCGCCGTCGAACTCCATCGCCTTATAAGTTGCGCCGTCGCAGCCGATGTCGCCGATGACCGCGAGGATCAGATCCTTGGCCATGAGGTAGGGAGGCAAGTCGCCGTGGAAGACGAAGCGCATGGTCGGCGGCACCTTGACCCAGAGCTTGCCGGTCCCCATGACGAAGCCGGCGTCGGTGTTGCCGATGCCGGTCGCGAATTCGCCGAAAGCGCCGGCGGTGCAGGTATGGCTGTCGGTGCCGAATAGAACCTCGCCGGGGCGCGTGTGGCCTTCCTCGGGCAGGGCGATGTGGCAGACCCCTTTATACTTGTCGGTGCCGACGTCGTAATAGTAGGGCAGCTTTTGCTCGGCCACGAATTGCCGAAGGGTATCGACATTGCGGTTGGCCATCTTGTCTTCGGTGAAAATGTAGTGATCGGGGATGATGACGACTTTTTCGCGGTCCCAGACTTTCGCGTCTTTGCCGAAATGCTGCTTGAAGACGCCGATGGTGCCTGGGCCGCACACGTCGTGAGTCATGAGGACATCCGTATCGACCCAGATATTGTCGCCAGGTAGGACGCTGGGTTTATCGGCATGGCGGGCGAGGATTTTCTCGGTCATGGTCTGCGCTGGCATAAGGAGAGCCTCTTCGCGGAGATTTTTTACTGGTCTTCCTTTCAATATAGTGGATAACCGAGTCTTCGTTTAGCGCTCGCTTGGCGCCAAGCGAGCGCAAACGAAGAATCACGGCGTCTTCCAATCGCTCTGCTTCGGCGCGCCCTTGAATTGATTCTCCAGCACCTGGAAGCGCTCCGCGTTTTGCAGAATCGGGAGTACCGAGTCGAGGTCGGTGCGCTGGTAGCCGGCGCGTTCGAGGACCTCGCGGGCGATGAGCTGCGGGTTCGGCCGGCCGAGCTTGCCGTGTTGCTTCGGATAACGCTTCTCGTGCAGCGCCAGCTCGATGGGGCCGATCGGGTCGCGGTCGCGTCCGCTGCCGGCGGTCGAGAACTGGATCGGCAGCAGCCGTTCGGGGCTGCGAATGTCGTCGCTGGTGGCGGCCTCGCGCTCCGAGATGATGCGACCCAGCTCGTTCGCCAGCACCGCTGCCAGCTGGCCTTCGGTCTGGCATTGCCGGAAAAGGCCTTCGGTGATGTAGACGTGGTTCAGGCCGACGTGAAAGATTTCCGGATCAGCCGAGCCGATGGCGATGATGTACGGATTGATGCCGAGCTGCGGGTTCTTGTTGACCAGTGCGTCCTTGATGAGCAGAACGCGATACGATGTCTGCTGCGACGCCGGGGCGTAGCTGACCCTCGTCGGCGCCGCCCGCCGCGGCTCCGTAAACGGCGAGCTGGCGACTTGCGCCGTCGTCGGCTCTTCCGGCAACGTCGGCAGGCATCCCGTGAGCAACAGCAAGCAGACGTACCAGCGATATCGCATGTTTGGCTCCGTGCCCAGCTTGAGCGCGCGGCGAACATACACGAAGCGCAACGGGGTGTAAAGAGTTTTGTGAGGAAGCCCCGGCGTGAGGTACCCCGAACCCCCATAGGCATCAAGTTAAGCCGAATCGGTGCCCCGGATTCCCCCTCTCCCCCCGGAATACCGGGGAGAGAGGGGAGCCGCGTTTCCGATTGCTTTTGATAGCGCTAACTTGATGCGTATGGGGGTGAGGTACCCCGAACCCCGGGGTTCGCAGTAGCTCACTCCGGGGCTTCCTTGCAACATGGGAAAAGTGGGTTATTTGCGAGCGCCACTCACGATCTCCTGCGCCAGCGGCTCGGCCTCATAAATCGCCCGCAGCGCTTCCGGGATCGACTGCGAGTTGACCGCGACGGCACGCGCCTGTTCGTCGGTGTAGACAAAGTCCCACACCAGCGATTGGATGTTGCCGTCGAAGATCAAGCCGACGACCTCGCCCGCGCGATTGACGACCGGGCTCCCCGAGTTGCCGCCGATGATGTCGGCGGTGCACACGAAGTTGAACGGCGTCTTCAAGTTCAGCTTGTTCTTCTTGTCGATCCACTGTTGCGGCAAATCGAACGGGGCGCGATTCTTCTCGAGCTCGTTCTTGGCGTACAGCCCCTCGAACGTCGTCTGGAACGGGATCTTCTTGCCGGCTTCAACGTAGCTCTTGACCGGCCCGAACGAGAGCCGCAACGTGAAGGTCGCATCGGGATAGTTGCTGGCTCCCTCGATGGCGAACTTGGCCTGGGCGATCTTGTCATACGCCTGTTCGTTCGGCTCCGCATAGCCGTTCTCCAGAACCTTGCGCAGCTTGCGCGCGTCGGGATCAATCGCCTTGGCCAGCAGAATCAGCGGGTCCTTGGAAGCGTCCACAGCTTCCTTGCCCCCCTCGTAAAGTTTCTTGCGAACCTCGGGGTCGAACAACTTGGTGCCGTTGATGAGATCGAAGGCGCGCACGTTGGGAGACTTTCCGGCGAGTACCTTCTGCACGAGCGGGTCTTTGTAGCCGAGCATCTCGGCGAACCAGCCGAGCGAATCGCCGAGCTTGGCGGTCTCGAAATCCTTGTCGAAGGCGCGCTTGGAAAAGAGCTTGAGCTTGAGCGTTTCCTGGCCGGAATCGCCGAACTCTTGCAGGCGTTTCTCGTTCGGCTTGGGGAGTTCCTCGGCAGCGCGGACGAGGGTGCGGGCGTAGCCGAACAGTGGCGTGTTGAACCCGTGGCCGGCTTCGAGCAGGTTATAGCGCTTGGCGTTGGCGGCGCGGACCTTCTGGATCCCCTCGATCGTCTTCCAGGCGCTGGCGAGGTCCTTCAGCTCCGCGTTCTTGGCGACCGCGTCCTTCAGCGCCTTTTCCTGGGCCTTCTTCTTGTTCATGACGGCGGCGTCTTGCAGCCCTTCCAGGCCCCAGTAGTACGCCTTGCGGCTATTGGCGACGCCGAAGAGATTGTCCTTGGCCTTGCGCTCGTGGTCGGCGCCGCGTTGGCTGTAGATCGACAGCATGACTTCAAGGCGGTTGAGCCTCTGTAGGGCGTAGGGATAGCGGACGTCGCGGTTATATTCGAGGTCGGCGACGGTGTTGAGCCGATCGGTGTGGCCTGGGTGTCCGGAGACGAAGACGAGTTCGTCGTCGGAGACGCCGTTCTTGCTCCACTTGAGGAAGTGCTCGATCTTGGCCGGCTTGCCGTTCTCGTAGACGCGAAAGAAGCACATATCAAGATCGTAGCGCGGATAGGCGAAATTGTCGGGATCGCCGCCGAAGAAGGCGACTTGCTGCTCGGGGGCCATGACGAGGCGCACGTCGGTGTAGCGCTTATACTTGTAGAGGTGGTACTGGCCGCCCTGGTAGAGCGTGACGACATCGGCGCGATAGTCGTTGTCCTTGGTCGCCTTGGCGGCCTCGGCTTCGATCTTGGCGATGACGCCGCGGCGGGCCTCGAAAGCTTCCTCGGGTTTCATGTCCTTGGTGACAGCCGCCTTGACCCGGGCGGTGACATCGGTGATTTCGATCAGGACGTTGAGTTCCTCATCGATCGACTTGAACTCCTCTTCGAGGGTCTTGGCATAGAAGCCGTCCTTGGCGAAGTCCTTTTTCTTGGCCGGGTCCTTGATGTCCTTGTTGACGACGCCGGTGAGGCGCTGAAGGGCGGTGAGGCCGACGTGGTGGTTGGTCATCACCAGCCCGTCGGCCGAGATGAACGAGCCGGACCCGCCGGAGTTGAAGCGAACGGACGATTTCTGCAAGTGGTCGTACCAGGCTTGCGGGGCATCGAAGTTGTACTTCTTCTTCAGATGTTCCTTGGGCGGGTTGTTGAAGAGCCAAAGGCCCTCGTCGGCAGGGAGTTCGTTGGGTTGCATCATGGTGAATATCAGGGTCAGGAGTAGAAGGCAAAGGGAACGTTGCATGCGAGAATCTCCTTCGGTGCAAAACGATGGTGACGGATTTTTTTCTTTACTCCTTTAGCGCCCGTGCGGCACCGCGCGAGCGCTAAACGAAGTTGGCGATCATGAGGTTATTCGCGTATCGGGTTTGCCCGACGGCGGCGGCGTGGGGGGTGGTTCCTCGGATTTTTGGATGCCGATCCGGGCAAGAAAGAACGCCAGCACCGCGAACGCGAGCACGGCCGTCACGTTGCCGATGTCCTCGGTGTACCATTCACCCAAATGTTTGCCAAGATCGAGCACGTCGGGCGAGAGGACCATGAATACGAAGCCCAGGAGCAAGCCGCACAGCGTGCCGCCGGCGATGTAGCCGCTGGAGAACAGGACGCCCGGACTCGTTTCCGTCTCGGCCTCGGACGCGGAAACGCCGCGGATGCGATCGGTCAACCAGCGCAACATGCCGCCGACGAATATAGGCATGGCGGTTGACAGGCCGAGATACATGCCGACGGCAACCGGCAGTGCGGAGATGCCGAGCAACTCCATCGCGACGGCAACCAACACGCCGACGATGATCAGGCCCCACTGGAGGTCGCCGCCGAGAATGCCCTCGGTGATGAGCTGAAAGAGCTGCGGCTGCGGCGCCTTGAATTTCTCGGGTGCGTCCGAGCCGTTGTCCATTTGTTTCGATTCGCGCTTGATCGGCGTGTCCGCGCGATAGACCAATTGGCCGTCCTCGGCAGCAAGATACCACGCCGGCGGCACGCCCTCGATCTTGCCGCCTTCTTTTTGGCGAGCATAGACAAACCGATAGATCTTGTCGTCGCGCTGGAGTTTCGCGTCGCTACCGTCGTAGGGTCGGCCAACCTTTTGCTCCGGTGCGTTCTTTAGAAGGTCAGCGGAGAGCTTGACGTTCGGCACATTCTTCTTGGTGTAGTGGGTGCCGGCGGCATTGAGCATCAGCATGGTGCCGCCGATGACAATGGCGGAGGTGAGGGCGCCGATCAGAATGGCCCACTGTTGAAACTTGGGGGTGGCGCCGACCAGGTAGCCAGTCTTCAGGTCCTGCGAAGTCGTGCCGCCGTTGGAAGACGCAATGCACACCACGGCCGCGATCGACATGGCCGTCAGCCTTTCCTGGACGCCGGTCAGACCAAACACGAAGAAGATCAGGCAGGTCAGCAACAGGGTGGCGATCGTCATGCCGGAGATCGGGTTCGACGACGAGCCAACTTCCCCGGTGAGGCGGGATGACACCGTAACAAAAAGAAAACCAAATACCAGGATCATGATCGCCCCGAGCACGCCCGGAATCGACAGTCCCAGCCCCAGTTGCGGCACCGCGGCCAGGACGATGACCAGCCCGAGGCAGCCGAAGGCGACGACCTGGATGGAAATATCGCGTTCCGTGCGCTGCTGGCCGCCGACGTCGACGCCGCCGCGCAGATCGCGCACGCCAGCGATGATCGAGGCGAGAATGAGCGGCAAGGCGCGAAACATGCTGATGATACCGCCGGCGGCAACGGCACCGGCGCCGATGTAACGCAGATAGTTGCTGTAGATCTCACCGGGCCCCATGTTCTTGATCAGCCCCTTGTCGAGGCCGGACTTTTCGTCGATTTTCTTCATTGCCGGCGCGACATACGTCGGCACGCCTTCGCCGAATGTTGCGATCAATGGCCCGATGACGAAGAATGACAGAACCGCCCCCGCCATCATCATGCAGGAGATGCGCGGGCCGATCAGGTAGCCCACACCGAGCATTTCGGGGGATAATTCGCCGCCGACGGAAGCCCCCTTCAAGCCAAATTTCTCACCGGTCTCCGATTCCGTGTAAAGATTCTGTTCCGGCTCATCAGGCCAGAGTCTAAGTCCCTTGGTGAGGAACTTGTGTACCAGCGCAATGCCGAAGCCGATGAAGACCATGCGTGCCGAAGAGCCCCCTTTCTCGCCGGCGACCAGCACCTCGGCACAGGCGGTGCCTTCGGGGTACTTCAGCTTGCCGTGCTGCTTGACGATGAACGCTCGCCGCAATGGAATCATCAGCAGGACGCCGAGTAGGCCGCCGAGGACCGCCACGGTCATGACACGTTCCCAACTCATCTCAAAGCCGAGCAAGAGCAAAGCCGGCATTGTCACGCCGACGCCAAAGGCGATCGATTCGCCGGCCGAACCTGTCGTTTGCACGACATTGTTTTCGAGAATCGTAGCCCGGCGAACGCCGAACCCGTTGGCAAAGGCGCGAAACAACGTGATGGAGAGCACGGCGATCGGCACCGAGGCGGACACGGTCATCCCGACCTTGAGCAAAAGGTAGAGCGACGACGCCCCAAAAACGATTCCCAAAATGGCGCCTACCAGCACCGCCGACCAGGTGAATTCCGGCATGGTGACGTTGTCGGGCACGTACGGCTGATGCGTGGGCGGCGCGTTTTCGTTATCGGTTGCCATGCGACGAGTTCCTCTCTTGCCGCTGGCGGCTTAGCGCACGCATGGCGCCATGCGTGCGCTAAGCCGCCAGCGGCCGGTTCATTCCCATCGCCATTAGCATGATGGATGAGGCGGAACAAGGCAAGAGCCGACTGAGAAAATGATCGGTTTCTTCTAGCGGCGATCGACGAAAAACCGCTGGACGGGGGGCGCCGGCTCGAAGAAGCGCGTGTTGATGGCGGCCTCCGCTTTCGCTTTCGTTTCGGTTGGCTTGTGATTGGCGAACAGCGGATCCGGCGGCGGGCCCGGGATCTGGCAGCCGGCCAGCGCGAGCAGCAGCAAAAAGCAACCGAGTTGGCCGATCTGTTTCACCATGGCCGCGGTACTCCTTGCACCTTTCATCGAATCGGCGGGATGCGCAAAGTGATGAAGGTTCGCGAATGCGCAGACGGGATTTGCGAAGCTGGCGAAATTTTGCGGATCGGGCAAGCAGGCATCACGCCGACCACGAATGCTCCATCTCCTCGGCCAAGCGCTCGACCGCCTCGCGCACGCGCAGAGCGATGTCGGGGTTGTCGGCGTCGAGCAAGCGGTCGAGGTCGGGCCATAGCAGCGTCAGGCCCTCGTTGGCGATGAGGGCGGCGGCCTCGGCGACGTGGTTCGGATCGTCGGCGAGCAGTGCCTGGCGGAACCAGTGCAGCGCGCCGCGTTCGCCGAGGCGAGCGAGGGCGGCCCGCGCCGTCTGCCTTACCTCCGGACTCGGATCGCGCCGGCACGTGGTCAGGCACGCACGCACCTCGCCGAGCAAGAGCGGCTCCCACCAGCCCAGGCTGCTCAAGGCGGCCATGCGCACCAGCGGGTCCCAGTCGCGGCAAGCCAAGAGCAGAAATCGCTCCGTCTCGACCGACGGATGCCCGCGCAAACTCTGCAAGACGTTGCGATACGGGACGACCTCGACCACCGACTGCCGGCTCGGCGGGTCGGCCTCCGGGCTGCTGCGCGCCCGCTTGTTCATCGCCACTTGGGCCTGGCCAAAGTCGCGCAGCCAGACCGCAATCCGCGGATCGCGCGACCAGCGCAGCACGTCGATCATCAAAGCGCGATTCTCGCAGTTCGAGCGCTGCAGCAGGGGCAGCAACTCGGCGGCGGTGTTCACGCGCAGATCGCTCAAGGCACGCAGTATGTCGGCTTGTGCCGCTTTCTCCGCCGTCGCCACGCGCGCCAGCAGCGCGGCCGGAGTGTCCTTCAAGTAGTCGCGCAGTCCGCTCTCCAGGGCCGTGATGCGCGAGAACTGCCAATCGAGCGATTCGTGTTCGGCCATCTCCTCCTGGAGAACCGCCTTCAGGTGCGGGGCGCGTCGCAGGAGCCGCAAGGTTTCGAACGCGATGCGCACGTGCAGCGGGGCGGCAGCGGCGGGACGATGGTCCCAGACCGTCTCCAGGATTTCGCCGAGCCGAGCTTCGGGAATCAACAGCGGCGACACGCCGAACCGCAAGCCCTCCAGCAGGCGATGCAGGAGCCGCAACGCCGCTTCGCCCAGGGGCGTCGCCGGCTGACGCAGGTAACCCGCGAAGCCGAGGAAGCAAACCGTTTCGGCCGCATAGTAATGCCCGAGCGGCGTTTCGCGCGCGTGCTCGGCGCAGCGCAGCAAGTGCGGCAGGCTCTCTTGCCGGTTGAGCATGCGCAGGCTGGCGGCGAGATCGATCCAGTACCACGCCTGTTCGAGGGAATCACTGCTGAGCTTGCGCTGAAGCTGGCGTTCAAGGATGCGGCCGGCGGCGTCGGTGCCGATCTCCGCGAGGGCGCGGACCTGATAGATGAAGTGAGGACCTGGCTTGATGGTTGCCTCGACCGCGCGTTCGCCGCCGTGCTCGAAGAGAACGCGCAAGCGCCGCTTGACGGTCTCGACGGCCGCCTCGTTGAACTCGCCGGTCTGGAAGATTTCCAGGTGCTGCCGCGAGACGTCGGACAGCTGCTGCTGGGCGGACTGCCAGCGCTGCCAGCAGCGGCCCAGCAGGAAGAACGCCAGCATGAACAGCGGCGTCAGAATCGTGGTCAGTATGAGAGCGTACAACATCGTACGACTCGGCCATCTAAAGTGTTCCGGTTACACTTCATTCACATTATGATCTTATCTTAGGCACGCAGGTTGCGCATTGCCAACCCGTTTTTTTCTTCGTTTAGCGCCCGCCCGGCGCCGCGCGGACGCGTCATGAATGCCGCCGCGAGGGAACGCGCGGGCGTTACACGAAGAATCACTCGCGCACCTGCCCATTGCCATGGACCACATACTTGTAGCTGCATAATTCTTCCAGGCCGCACGGGCCGCGGGCGTGGAACTTGTCGGTGCTGATGCCGATCTCGGCGCCGAGGCCGAACTCGAAGCCGTCGTTGAAGCGCGTGCTGGCGTTGACCAATACCGCGGACGCATCGATCTCGGCCGTGAAGCGCCGCGCCGCGTCCTGGTCGTGGGTCACAATCGTCTCGGTATGCCGCGAGCCGAAGCGCGTGATGTGCTCGATCGTATCGTCCAGGCTTTGCACCACTTTCACGGACAGGATGAGGTCGAGAAACTCGGCCGCGTGGTCGGCATCGGTCGCGGGTTTCGCCTGCGGCACCAGGGCGCACGTCGCCGGGCAGCCGCGCAGCTCGACCCCCTTGGCGATCAGCGCCGTGGCCACCTTGGGGAGAAACGCCGCGGCGACGTCGGCATGAACGAGCAAGCTTTCCGCGGCGTTGCAGACGCCGGGCCGCTGACATTTCGCATTAACGATGATGCGCTCCGCCATCGCCAGGTCGGCGCCGCGATCGACGTAGACGTGGCAATTACCCATGTAATGCTTCAAGACCGGCATCGTCGCTTCCGCGGCAACGCGCCGGATCAGGCTCTCGCCGCCGCGCGGGATCGCCAGGTCGACGTACTGATCGAGCTGCAAAAGATGCCCGACGACCTCGCGTTCCGGCGTGTTGACGAGCTGGACGGCGTCGGCAGGAAGATCGCATACCTTGAGCGAATCTTGGAGGATCGCGTGCAGCACGGTGTTCGAGGCGAGGGCTTCCTTGCCGCCGCGCAGGATGATCGCATTGCCGCTCTTGACGCACAGCCCAGCCGCGTCCACGGTAACGTTGGGGCGCGATTCGTAGATGAAGAGAATGACGCCGAGAGGAACGCTGAGCTTCTCGATCCGCAGGCCGTTGGGCCGCACGCGCGAATCGAGGACTCGGCCCACCGGATCGGGCAGCGCGGCGATTTCGCGCAGGCCATTTGCAGCGGCGCGAACGCGGTCAGGAGTGAAGCGCAAGCGATCGATATTTGCAGGCAAGAGAGTCGCCTGCGTGGCCGTAGCGACATCCCTGGCGTTGGCGTCGAGAATCTCGGCAGTGCGCTTTTCGAGCGCGTCGGCCGCACGCGACAGCCAGCGGTTCTTGCGTTCGCTGGTGGCTGGAGCAAGCAACCGGGAGGCGGCGCGAGCGCGGCGGGCCAGGTCTTCGGCGTAGGTAGTCCAGGTCATTGTGGATGCGTTTTCGAGATTCCCGCTTGCGGTTTAGCGCTCGCAAGGCGCCCGGCGAACGCTAAACCGCAAGCGGCGAGATTTTGCACGCTGCTGTGATCATTGTAGCGGATTCTCACATTCCTCGCAGCACTTCCCACACGCGCACCAGGTCGCGCGTCTCGGCAACATCATGCACGCGCAAGATTTGTACGGCATTCTGAGCCAGGCCAAACGCCGCGGCGGCGAGCGATCCGGCGAGGCGCTCCTCAAGTGGGCGGTCGAGTAGCTTGCCGAGGAACCCCTTGCGCGAGACGCCGAGACAGAGGGGGCGGCCGAGTTCGCGGAATTTGGCGAGCTGTGCCAGGAGCGTGATATTGTGCGCGCCTGTCTTGCCGAAGCCGACGCCCGGGTCGATTGCGATTGCCTCGGCGGGAATGCCGAACGCGGTCAGCGTCCGGATTCGTTCGGTGAAGTACCGGAATAGATCGGGAACGACATCATCGTAATGCGGTGCGACCTGCATGGTGGCCGGCGTGCCTTGCATGTGCATGATGATGACGCCGGCGCCGAACGCGCGGGCCACCTCCGGCATCCGCGTATCGCCGGTCAGGCCGGTGACGTCATTGATGAGATGGGCTCCAGCTTGCAAGCAGGCCGATGCAACGTCCGCCTTCGAGGTATCGATCGAGATTGGCACGCCGGTCTGCTGCGCCAGCGCCGTGACCACGGGCAACACCCGGCGAAGTTCTTCGGCGAGCGCGACCGGTTGGCTGCCGGGCCGCGTCGATTCACCGCCGATGTCGAGCAGGTCGGCGCCTTGACGCGCCAACTCCAGGCCGTGGGTGATGGCGGCGTCGGTGGACAGAAAGTGTCCGCCGTCGGAAAAGCTGTCCGGCGTTACGTTGACGATGCCCATCACCAGGCAACGAGGCCCCAGAGGCAAATCCCGGCCACGCAGTCGCCACACTTGCATTTGGTTATTGTAGAATGCAGGAGAATTGCTGGCATTCGTTTAGCGCTCGGGTGGCACCGCGCGCTGCGGCCAGACTTCCATCATGTTGACGATTTGCCGGGCCGCCTGCCGCGCGGCCTGGGTTTGCGCCGATGCCTGTGTGCCGCCCAGTTCCGGCACGTACGTCGTCGTCGGCGTGACCAGCAGCGGCACCGCGGTGGGCGCCCGCGTTTTGAGATCCCCAGGCAACGGCAGCTCGTTCGGATCGAACCGCTTCGGATTCGACAGAATGTCCCCCTGGTGCCCGGACCGCAGGTCGCGCCAGACGACTTCGACGTTGAAGCCGACCTCGACATCGCGTATCTCGCCGATCTGATTCAGCAGGAGGACCGATTTGCGATTCTGGACGATCTTCATGACCAGCTCGGTATCCGCCCGGCTGCGATCCGACGTGACGCGGTACGGCGAAGTGCCGAGGGCACGGACGACTTCCTGGGTCAAGGCAAATTCGACATCGCGCGCATAGGTTTCGTTCTTGGCGATCGGCACATAGACGGTGCGAATGCTGGTATCGAACGGCGGTTCGGTGGTGTAGCCGAAGATCGTGAAATGCCCCCCGGTCTCGCAGCCGGACAGGCACGCCAGTCCGGGCAACAGGAGACACAGGATTCGGGAGGCGGTCTTCATTCTCACACCAAAGCCATGGATTTGCGGTTCGCGAACACATTAGCAATTGCAAATTGGCGTCATTGTCTTCCATTGCTAATTGTCAATGGTTAATTCCGCCCCGGTTCCAGCCCCGACGGCAGCGTCCGCGGCGGCGCGATCGGCGGACCCTGCATCAGCGGAGGCGCCCCCGGTCCCGGCGGCGCCGCCTGCTGGCCTTGCTCGCGCTCCACCTTGCCCCTCAGCTCGTTCTTGCGCTCCGCCGCCTTGGCCGCGTAATCCGTGCTCGGATAACGCCGGATCACCAGCTCGTAATAGAAGAACGCGGAGCCCGGATGACCCGTGCGGCGATAGAACTCGGCAATCTTGAAGTCGCGGTCGGCTTGCTGCAGGTTCATCATCTTGAGCTGAGTCTCCGTCCATTCCCGGTCCTTGGCCAGCTCCGGATACGCCCCCTGCATCGTCATCAACAGCTTCTTCGACTCTTCGACCGGGCGCAGATCGTACACGGTGCCGCCGGTCGAGAGTTGCTTGCAGATGATCGATTGCCGAATCGCCTTGGCGGCGTGTTCGCTGTTCGGGTGCTGCTCGAAGAGCTGGGTGAAGTAGAAGTCGGCTTCCTTGTATTCCTTGCGGAAGAAGTTGATGGTGCCGAGCATGAAGAGCGCCTTCTCGGCCATCGGCCCCTTGATGTTGTGCAGCCGGATTGTGTTCAGAATGGCCGTGGCGTGTCCCTCGGCGTCGAGGAACGGCATGTCCTTTTCGAAGTGGACGTAGAGCGCGGGCATCACGAAGGTGCGCTTGCCCTGCAATTGCTCGTGATACTCGTCCATCTGCCGGCTGGTCGGTCCGAGCCAGTGGTGAGCGATCTCGAAGAGCCCTTGGCAGGCGGGCGTCGTGAACTGGCTATTGGTGAACTCGACGAGCAGCTTCGTGTAGCTCTCGACCGAGGCGCGATAACTTTTCTGAAAACGCTGGCACTCGGCTTCGTAGAATAGGGACGACTCGCAGAGCGGATCGGCGCCGCGCCGGCGCGGCTTGGCGCCGTTCTTGGCGTCGCTCTTTCTATCAGGCGCGAGCGGACCGATTTCCCACCACTGCGCTTCAGCCGGGAACTTCACCAGCTTGTGGAAGAGAGGCTCCGCCTGGGCGTATTTCTTTTCATCGAACAGCCGCTTGGCGGCATCGAAATCCTGACGGGAGGCGTCATCGATCGGTTCGCGCTGCAGCCCGATGCCGCCGGTCAGGGTGATGGTGTCCTTGGGACCTTCGACCTTGGCTTCGGCTTTTTTCCACGGCGGGGTGAAACCGCCGCCCATCGAGGCGCAGCCGGTCATTACGCACACGAGCAGCGGAGCGAAGGTGGACATGAGGGGGGCCCTCCATTTGGCCGCTTGCGGCTTAGCGTTCGCGTGACGCCATGCGAGCGCTGAGCCGCAAGCGGCAAACCACGATCGCGCTTTCGACAGTAATGTGTTTGCCCTGGTCACGACCTTAACTCCCCAAATAAGGCAAGAGACGCGGCCGACGCCCCAGCAAGTAGGTGACGTAATGGTCCAGCAGTTGCCTCACCTCGCTGCGTTGCTGCGGGTCTTGCACCTCGCGCCACGCTTCCCCTGCCGTTTGCAGCCGTTGCAGCGCCTGCCAGGCGGTATCGGCCAGAGGCCGCTTCTCACGTTGCCTCGGCTGACACGCCGCGCACAGGACGCCGCCCCCAGCCGCGCTGAAGGCCAAACCCCGACCGGACAGTGCTTCGCCGCAATCGGCGCAAAAATCAAGAGCGGGGCCATACCCCAGTTCACGCAAGAGCACAAGCTCAAAATGCGCCAGACATGCCCCCGTGATGATGCCCGGCTGTCCCAGATTGCGCAAGGTGACGATCGCCTCGTCGAAAAGAAGCGCGTGCGGATCGTGATCCTGCGTCCAGGCGTCCAGCAGCTCGGCCACGTAATAAGCCGCGTACAGGGCGGCCAAGTCGTGGCGCAACTGCCCGAAGCGTTCTTGCACCTGCGCTTCGGTCAACAGATCGAGACTCGTGGAAGTTTTGCGGATGAAGACGATACCGCAGACGGTCAAAAGATCAAGGGCAACGTCGAAGTTGGATTTAAGCCGTCGGCCCCCCTTGGCCAGGGCGCGTACCTTGCCGAACTCCTTGGTCCAGAGGGTGACGATCCGGCTCGTTTCGCTGAAGTCGGTGCCGCGGATGACCAGAGCGGTGGCTTTTTCGAGTGACATGATTTTCTTCGTTTAGCGCCCGCACGGCGCCGAGGGGTCGCCTGATCACTTCACGCTCGCATGGCGCCATGCGGGCGCTAAACGAAGAGATCGGGCAATCCCGCTTGCCGCAGGTAATGCCGTTCGCGCTCGCGCATTTCTTGCTCGGCGCCGGCCGACTTGTCGTCGTACCCGCATAAATGCAAAAGCCCGTGGACGACGTAAAGCGCCAACTCCGCCTGCACGTCGTGGCCGCGCTCGGCGGCTGCCTCCCTGGCAACCTCGACGCCGATGACGAGTTCGCCTTCGAGCTTCTTGGCGTTGGCGGCACTGTAGGGAAACGACAGCACGTCGGTCGGCTCGTCGTGATCGAGGTATTGTTTGTTGAGCCGATGGATCGTCGGATTATCGACAAAGGCGATGCTGATCTCGTAGTCCTGGACGGCTTCGCCTTCGAGGACCGCGCGGGCCGTGTCGCGCACTTTGGCGCGATCGATGGCGACGCTTTCCTGCGGCGAATGGATCGAGATCTTGCTCATGCAGTCAGGATATGAAATCACGATCCCAGGGGTTCGCTGCGCTCACCCCTGGGCTTGTGGTACTACCTGGGCAATCTTCACCTTGGCCGACACCACCTTCGGCATCGGCGCGCCCAGCACTTCCATTGCCAGCGCCAGGTAGTCCTCCGCTCCGTGGCATGACGGCGCGTAGCCGAAGATCGATTTGCCGAAGCTCGGCGCCTCGGCGAGCTTGATATTGCGGCGAATCCTCGCGTCAAAGACGCGCGCCTGATTCCACGGCACGTTGGCGTTTCGGCTGTTGCTGAGGAACTCGCCGAGATCGCGCTCGACTTCCTGGGCGAGCCGGGTGTTTGCCTCGCACATGCACAGGACGACGCCGCTGACGCGCAGGTGCGGATTGATGCGCTTGCTGACGAGGGCGGTGGTCTCGAGCAGTTTGCTCAAGCCGTGCAAGCCGAGAAAGTGCGGCTGCAACGGGATGAAGACCTCGCTGGCGGCACACAGGGCGTTCAGCGTTAACACGCCGAGCGACGGGGCGCAATCCATCAGCACGAAGTCGAACCCGGCTCCCGTCTCCCCCGGTAATCCGGGGGAGAGGGATTGGGGGTGAGGGGGGCAATCCGCCGTCAACAAATCGCGCAGGATGACCTCGCGGCCCACAACGCCGGCCAGTTCGACCTCGGCGGCAGCGAGGTTGATGTCGGAGCCGACGAGCCAGAGGTTGTCGTCCATTTGCTTGCGCACAGCGGCGAGCTGCTGATTGTCGATGAGGACGTCGTACATGGACGGCGTTTGGCCGTCGGGTTCGATGCCGAGATGGGTGGTGGCGTGGGCTTGGGGGTCGAGGTCGAGGATGCAGACCCGTTTGCCGGCGCGCGCGAGAGCGGCGCCGAGGTTGACCGAGGTGGTCGTCTTGCCGACGCCCCCTTTTTGATTGATGATCGCAATCCGTCGCATGGCAGGTCCTCCTGTTGCGTGGATTATAAACGGGACGCGCGAATGGGGAAACCCCGATTTTCCGATCCTCTTTTCCCGTTTAGCGCTCGCGCGGCGCCGCGCGGGCGCTAAACGAAGACCGGGCGGCCAATATGCTGGCATCACACCATGTTCCCGCGTATCATCATCACCAAACCATACGACCCCACGGGAATTCATCATGCGCTTCCTCCTCTCGACATTCGCGGCCCTCCTCGTACCCCTGATTACCCAGGCCCAGCCGTTGCCCGGCACCAAATTGCTCGAAGGCAAGGACGACTTCGCCAAGGTCATGGTCGATGGCATCCATCGCTATCTCGACAAGCAGACCGACCTGGCAGCCAAGAGCCGCGGGCAGTACTGGAAGCCCGACTTCTCGTCGGTCGAAGCGTTCGACAAAGCGGTCAAGCCCAACCGCGACCGCTTCCGCAAGATGATCGGCGCCATCGACGAGCGCGTACCGGTGAAGATGACCAAGATCGCGACGGTTGAGCAACCGTCGCTGGTGGCGGAGACCAAGCTGTACAAGGTCTATGCGGTCCGCTGGACAGTGCTGCCCGGCGTCAACGGCGAGGGCTTGCTGCTGGAGCCGAGCGAGAAGCCGAAGGCGTGCGCGATCGCGATTCCCGACGCTGACTGGACGCCGGAGCAGCTTGTCGGCATCGCGCCGGGGGTGCCGAAGGAATCGCAGTACGCCCGCCGGCTCGCGGAGGAGGGGCATCGTGTGATCGTGCCGACGCTTATCAATCGCGCGGACGATTTCGCCGGCGTCCCGCGTTTGCGCATGACCAACCAGCCACACCGTGAGTTCGTTTACCGCATGTCGTACGAGATGGGCCGGCATGTGATCGGCTATGAAGTGCAGAAAGTGCTCGCCGCGGTCGATTGGTTCGCGATACCCCCTCACCCCCAACCCCTCTTCCCCGGAGGGGCGAGGGGAGCCACGTTGCCGATCGAGGTCTGGGGCTACGGCGAGGGGGGTCTCATCGCGTTGTACAGTGCCGCCCTCGATCCGCGCATCACGAACACTTACATCAGCGGCTACGTCAACAATCGCAAGGACCTGCACAAGGAGCCGATCTATCGCAATCTGTTCGGCTTGCTCAAGGAGTTCGGCGACGCCGAGCTGTTGATGCTCGCCGGCGCTCCGAAGGACTCGCGCAGGGTCAACGTCGAATACGCGAGGGAGCCGGCGATCAGCGGGCCGCCGGCGCCGCAGAAGGGACGCAGCGGCGGCGCCGCCCCCGGCATGCTCAACTTCACCGATCCGAAGGCGACGTCGATGGAATACGAACGCTTTCGCAAGATGACATCATTCGCCGGGCGATCGCTGACGACGCTCGAGACGAAGCCGTTCGCCGACCTGATGGACCCGCCGACCGATGCCGACGGCCTCAAGCGCCTCAAAGCGCGTCAGGAGCGCGTCACGGAGCCAAAGGAGCTGCGGCTCGATCACGATCCGCAAGCCCGTCAGAAGCGCCAGTTCGAGGAAGCGGTCACTTTCACGCAAACCCTGATGGGCCCCGCCGTCGTCAAACGCCAGGCCCACGTCTGGTCGAAGCTCAATGGTGTATCGATTGACGCCATGAAGAAAGCGCAGGAGCCGTTGCGCCGGCAGTTCCACGAGGAGATCATCGGCAAGCTCCCCGAATCGAAGGCCCCGCTCAACCCGCGCACGCGCCTCATGTACGAGACGCCGAAATACAAGGCCTACGAGGTCGTCCTCGATCTCAACGAGGACATCATCTGTCACGGCATCTTGCTCGTCCCCACCGGCATCAAGGCCGGCGAGAAACGCCCCGTCGTCGTCTGCCAGCACGGGCTCGAAGGCCGGCCCACCGATGTTTGCAACAAGGACAAGAAGACGCAATACTACAACTCCTTCGGCACCCAGCTGGCGGAGCGCGGCTTCGTCGTGTTCGCGCCGCAGAACCCGTACATCGGGCAGAACCATTTCCGTCAGGCGGTGCGCAAGGCGAACCCGCTCGGCCTGTCGCTCTACTCGTTCATCGTCGCCCAGCACGAACGCATCCTCGACTGGCTCGTCACCCTCGACTTCGTCGATCCCGACCGCATCGCCTACTACGGCCTGTCGTACGGCGGCAAGGTCGCGATGCGCATCCCGTCGATCGTCACGCGCTACTGCCTGTCGATCTGCTCCGGCGATTTCAACGAGTGGATCTGGAAGAACATCAACCTGGAATGGGCCGGCAGCTACATGTTCACCGGCGAATACGAAATGTACGAGTTCGACCTCGGCAACACCTTCAATTACGCCGAGATGGCCGCCCTCATTGCGCCGCGGCCGTTCATGGTCGAGCGCGGACATAGCGACGGCGTAGGTCTCGATGAATACGTGTCGTTCGAGTACGCGAAGGTGCGGCGGTTCTATGCTCAGCTTGGGATTGGCGACCGCACGGAGATCGAGTACTTCGTCGGCGGCCACGTGATTCACGGCCAAGGGACGTTTGCGTTTTTGCACAGGCATCTGCGGTGGCCGGCGAAGTAAGGAACATTGGTGTATAATGGTGACAACCTTGCACGGAGACCGGTATGGCGACAGTCACCATTGAAGAAGCCCAAGCCAACTTGCCGCAGCTAATCGAAGGACTTCCTCCTGGCGGCGAGGTTCTAATAACGCGCGAGGGACAACCTTGGGCGCAGGTTCGGAAAACCGAGCAAAAGACTGCGCCTTGCAAAGCAGGCTGTTATCGCAAAGCCGATTTCTGGATGGCGCCGGATTTCGATGCGCCCCTTGACGACTTCAAGGAATACATGGAATGAACCTGTTGCTCGACACCCATGTGTTTCTTTGGTTCTGCCAAAATGATCCCGCGCTGAGCACGACCGCCAAGACACTGATCGAAGACCCACTCAATCGAAAGCTGCTCAGCGTCGCCAGTTGCTGGGAAATTGCAATCAAAGCGGGCATGGGAAAGCTCAAGCTGGGCGAGCCTAGTGCGTCGTCCAGGCTAAATCTTCGGGCAGGGAGGTCGGGAGGGGCGAGGCTCCTGCCAAGCCGTGAACTCGAGAAACGCCAAGTGTAAAACGCCGACGCCGATGCTTCCGGCTCGGCAGGAGCCTCGCCCTCCCGAACGTGCCTAACCCCAGAATTTAGCGTTGGAGACGCACTAGCAGCACCTACGACGTGTTCACGATCACTGGCGCAACCAATAGCATCAGCATTATCCGGACCTTGGACCTTCTTTTCGGACCGAGCGCCGAGTGAGGGGCCTTGTCAGCCCCTCGCTCGGCGCTCGGGCTCTGACAATCCCTAAACTAGAATTGACACAGCGATATTTGCGTTCGCTTCGCCAACGGAGTTCCCCAAATGAAACGCCAATGGACCACGTTCCTCGCGTCCCTGCTGCTCACCGTCCCCTTCGTCTTCGCCGGCTTTCCGGTCGAGAATGCGGCCCAGCCCGAAGGGCCGAACGCGACGCAGTTCGTGTTCGACGAACGCGCTGGCCGCATGATCGTCAAGGGGCAACTCCTCGTGACGTTGCACGACGGCGTCAAGATCGATGACCTCAAGCCGATCTTCGAGCGTATGGAGGCGAAGTACAAAGTCCTCGGCGGCGATGCCAAGCTGGGGCAGTACACCCTGGCGACCGATCACGAACGGCTCCCCGAGATCAAGCAACGGCTCGAAAATCATCCGTACATCGCGGCGTCGGCGTTCAATGACGTGACGGAGCTGGAGCGCATCTTCAACGATCCGGTGTTCAAGAAGCCGGCCGACAAGAAGGAAGACAAGGACAACTGGAACCTCTATCGCATCAACGCGCCCGACGCGTGGGACATCACCACCGGCGGGTCGCTGGTCGGCATCATCGATTCGGGGGCGGTGCTCGATCATGAGGACCTCGGGGGCCGCACCACGAATCCGCACAGCTTCGCCACCGGCCGCCCCGAGGTGCCGGCCGGCGTGAAGAAGCCCAAGCGCGGCGCCAAGTTCCACCACCAGGAGGGGCGAAATCACGGCACCCACGTCCCCATACCCATCGGCGGGGCCACCTGC